>Ga0207927_1000356_pt1 | contig 19435 bp, 15 predicted proteins | sample NGESurdeep072012_2_FD_184456 | JGI IMG/M metagenome (GOLD analysis project Ga0207927, IMG submission 184456) | Arctic peat soil microbial communities from Barrow, Alaska - NGEE Surface sample 210-2 deep-072012 (SPAdes) | ecosystem: Environmental > Terrestrial > Soil > Wetlands > Peat ... | reverse complement strand
CGACAGCAACGCGCGCGCACTCTCGCTGTCGGCCTCACGCCATTCCGACAGCGCGGCACGCAGCCACACGCCGTCGATCATCGCGGCAATCATCGCCGCCAGGTTGTGCGCCTCATCGGGCGGCACGAGTTTCTTGAGCGAACTGCGCAAATTCGTGAGCGTGCGCCGCTGATACACCGACTGAACGCGTCTCAGGCTCTGCATCTGCAGCACCTGTCCCCAAAAGGCGAGCCACGCGCTCCCCGTGCGCCGATCGAATTCTTCGGGCGCCAGATTGGCGTCGATGATGGCTTGGATGCGGGCGCGCGGGGTGCTGATCTGACGCAGCCGAGCCCGTACGTGATCGCCGACGCGTCGGGTCAAGGATCGAAACGCGGCCTCGAGCAAGCCGTCCTTGTCGCCGAAGTAATGAGCAACCAGCCCCGGCGACACGCCCGCTCGGCCGGCGATCTGCGCAAGTGTCGTGCCCACGTAGCCAAGTTCGGCTAGGCTATCGATGGTGACTTCGATCAGCCGGCTGCGTCGCCCCTCTTCCAGGGGTTCGCGGGAGAGGTCGGTCGAACTCGTTGATCGTTTGTTCAATTTGGCCGCCTCCATGAAGCTTCGCGCCGTTTTCTGGACCTGTCCGACAGCTACCGCTTAAGATGGAATTAATCGACTTATGCGTTTAAATTCAATCTACTAGGGATGTACGGGTGAGCGCTTACGAGGCCTCGTTAAACGAATATTCAAACCGGCCCTTGACGGCACAATCATGCCGCCCACCGGAGCGCGCGGTCAAGGCCGGCCATGCGCTTCCCGGGAAGCGCGGGGGAACGGCACGCCGTGGGCGCGGCTATGGGCTTGCGGGTTGGGCGCTCTTGGCGCTGATGCTGCTGCCGGCGGCAGCGACACCGGCCTTTGGTGACCCGGGTGCCGCCGCAGGCGGCGGCGACCCGCCCGAGTGCCAGACGGTGCGTTTTTCCGATATCGGCTGGACCGATGTCACCTCGACCACGGCGATCGTGGCCCAACTGCTGCGCACCATCGGCTATTCCCCGACCATCACCGTGCTCTCGGTCCCGGTGACCTTTGCCTCCTTGAAGAACAAGGACATCGACGCCTTCCTCGGCAATTGGATGCCGGCGGAAGAAGCCGATCGGCGGCCCTATATCGACGACGGATCGGTGGTGGTCATCGGCCCGAATCTCGAGGGCGCCAAGTACACCCTGGCGGTGCCGGCTTACACCTATGCGGCGGGATTGAAGGGTTTCAACGACATTCGCCGCTTCGGGCCGCAGCTCAACGACTCCATTTACGGCATCGAGCCGGGCAACGACGGCAACCGCCTCGTGCTCAAGATGCTCAAGCAGGATCAATTCGGCCTCGGCAGTTTCAAATTGATCGAGTCGAGCGAACAAGGCATGTTGGCCCAAGTGGAGCGCGCCTATCGCGGCAAGGAGCCCATCGTGTTCCTCGCGTGGGAACCGCATCCGATGAACATGCGCTTCGATCTCAAGTATTTGAACGGCGGTGATGCGGTGTTCGGCCCCAATTTTGGCGGCGCAATCATCTATACGGTGACTCGCAAGGGATACAGCGCCGAGTGCCCGAACATCGGCCGCCTGCTCGGGAACCTCAAGTTCACGCTGCGCGGCGAGAGCGAAATGATGGCCGCCATCCTGGATAAGCACGAGCAGCCGGAGGTTGCAGCGGCCGAATGGCTGAAGGCACACGGCGCCGAGGTGCAGGCCTGGCTCGAGGGCGTGCGCACCTTCGATGGGCGTGCGGCGAGCGGCGCACTGGCGCAAACGGCACCGGCCCGGTCGGGCGGGTTCGAGCAATGGGTGCTCGATCACAAGATTCCGGTGGGCGATGCGATGGCGGTGGCCATCGACACCATCAAGGCGCATGGCACGTTCGTCTTCGACGGCATCTCCATCGCGATCCGCGGCACGGTGTTCGGGGTGACGGCGCTGCTGCGCGCCCTGCCCGCGCCGTTATTGATCATCGCCTTCGCGGCATTGGCGTGGGTTTTGCGCCGGTCCTGGCCGCTCGCGGCGTTCGTCGCGCTGGCCCTGTTGTTCATCTTGAATCAGGGCTACTGGAGCGCGACGCTCGAGACGCTCGCGCTGGTGGTGGTCGCCACCTTGGCGTCCGCGGCCGTCGGGATACCGCTCGGAATCGCGGCGGCGCACCGGCCGAGGTTGTTCGCGGCCATGCGCCCGGTGCTCGATTTGATGCAGACCCTGCCCACCTTCGTCTATCTCATTCCAACCTTGGTGCTGTTCGGGCTCGGCGTCGTGCCGGGTCTCATCTCCACCGTCATCTTTGCCCTGCCCGCGCCCATCAGGCTCACCCATCTCGGCATTTCCTCGGTGCCGCGGCCGCTCATCGAAGCGGGCGAGGCGTTCGGCGCTACGCCCATGCAGCTCTTGTGGAAGGTCGAATTGCCGAGCGCCGCGAGCACCATCATCGCCGGCATCACCCAGTGCATCATGCTCAGTCTATCGATGGTCGTGATCGCCGCGCTGGTCGGCGCCGGCGGACTCGGGGTCCCGGTGGTGCGCGCGCTCAACTCGGTGCAGGTGGGCATGGGCTTCGAGGCCGGCTTTACCATCGTGCTGCTCGCCATCATCTTGGACCGCATCAGCCGTCCTAAAGAGCGCGAGGAGCCGCGATGAGCGCCGCGATCGAATTCCAGGGCGTCGACATCCTCTTCGCCCGGCAGCCGGGGCGCGCCGGGCGCGCCAGTATGCGCGAAGCGCTGGCGGCGCTCGACGCCGGGGCAACGCGCGGCGACATTCAGAGCAAATTCGGCGTCATCGTCGGCGTTGCCGGCGCGAATTTGAGCGTCGCCCGCGGCGAGATCTCGGTGCTGATGGGGCTTTCAGGCTCGGGAAAATCCACGCTCCTGCGCGCCGCCAACGGGCTGAATCCGGTGACCCGCGGCCATGTGCAGATTCGCGACGGTGAATCGGCCATCGACGTCGCGACCTGCGGCACGGCGCAATTGCGCCGCGTGCGGCGCGAGCGCGTGGCCATGGTGTTTCAGCAATTCGGCCTCTTGCCCTGGCGCACCGTGCGCGAGAACGTCGGTTTCGGCCTGGAGCTGCGGGGCGAAGCCCCCGCCTCGCGAAACGCGATCGTCGATGAAAAGCTGGAGCTGGTCGGATTATCCCAATGGGCGGAACGCTACGTGAGCGAACTCTCCGGCGGCATGCAGCAGCGCGTCGGCCTGGCGCGCGCGTTCGCGACCGACGCCGACATTCTCCTGATGGATGAGCCGTTTTCCGCGCTCGACCCCTTGATCCGCGGCAAACTGCAAGGCGAGCTGCTCGCTCTGCAGGAGCGCGTCAAGAAGACCATTCTGTTCGTCAGCCACGACTTGGACGAAGCGCTGCGGTTGGGCGACCGGATTTCCATCCTGCAAAACGGACGCATCATCCAAACGGGCACGGCCGAGGACATCGTGCTCGCCCCGGCCGACGACTACGTCGCCGAATTCGTCAGACACATGAATCCCCTCGACGTGCTCACCGGCGGTATGATCATGTGCCGGCGCGCGCAACTGCACTCGCACGACGGTGTGTTGTGGCTCGACGATCGGCGCCGCTATTGCCTGGCGGTGAATGCGGCCGACGAGCCGCTCGCCCTGCAAGTCGACGGCGTCGAGCATGCCTTGCGGCAGGTGCCCGACGAGGCGGCCATCACCGGCATCGAGCCCGGGCTCGCACTGGCGCCCGCCGGCTTGTCGCTGCAGTCCATCATCCGTTTGCGCCAGGCGACCGGGCATCCGGTGTTGCTGGCCGACGGCGGCAAGATCGTCGGTGTGTGCGGCGAGGCGGAAATCATCCGCGCTCTTGCCGGCAGCCGGCATTGAGCGCCTTCGATAGCCATCGAATACCCCCTGGCAACCGGGGCCGCCGGCAGACATCGCGGGTTGCCCCAATTTCGTTTAAATATTATGATTGAAATAATATAAACTTTGAGCTTAAGGCTTACCGCTTGCGGAAGGATCCCCCATGAATCACGACGTCATCATTTCCTGCGCCGTCACCGGAGACGACACCAAGGTCACGAAGAGTCCGCATTGCGCGATCACTCCCGAACAGATCGCGGCAACCGCCATCGCCGCCGCCCAAGCCGGGGCTGCCATCGTCCACATCCATGTGCGCGACCCGGAAACCGGTGCGTTCAGCATGGAGACTCGCCACTACCGGGAAGTCGTCAAGCGGATTCGCGAAAGCAAGGTCGATGTGATCGTGAATCTGACCTGCGGCATGGGCGGCTACATCGTCATCGGCGAACACGGTCTGAAGGACACGCCGGCGCCGGGCAGCGATTTCGTGACCCAGGAGGAGCGCATGCGGCACATCATCGACCTGTGCCACGAGGGCCTTTACCGGCCCGACATCGCCACTCTCGATTGCGGCAGCTTGAACTTCGGGGACGGCAATCGCGCCTATATATCCACGCCGAACTACCTGCGGCAGGGCGCCGCGATTGCCAAGGAGCTCGGCGTCAAGCCTGAGCTCGAGGTATTCGATACCGGCAATCTCTGGTTCGTCAAGCAGATGATCAAGGAGGGTCTGCTGGTCGCGCCCTCGATGATCCAGCTGTGCATGGGCATTCCCTACGGCGTGCCGGCGGAGGTCGGTCATTTGCTCGCGATGGTCAACGAACTGCCCGACAATTGTAATTGGGGCACCTTCGCCATCAGCCGCATGCAGATGCCCTGGGTGGCGCAATCGGTATTGCTGGGCGGGAACGTCCGCGTCGGGCTCGAGGACAATCTGTATTTGAGCAAGGGCGTGTATGCGAGCAACGCCCAATTGGTGGAAAAGGCCCGCACCATCATCGAGGCCATGGGCGCCCGCATTCTCACCGCCGCGCAGGCTCGCGAGCGGCTGCAATTGCGCTGAGCGCGCGCGAGTGACCAAACTTCCCGCTTACCGCGCCACTATCCTGCCCGATTGGATCGACTACAACGGACATGTGCGCGATGCCTACTACACCGTGGCGTCGAGCTATGCCATCGACGAGGTCATGGACCACCTGGGGCTGGATGCCGCCTACCGCGAGCGCACCAAGTGCACGCTTTATACGCTCGAACTGCACATGCATTTTCTGCAGGAGGTCAAGAGCACGGATGAGCTCACCGTCACCACCTCGATCCTGGATTTCGACCGCAAGCGCATCCACGCCGGCTGCGATTTTCACTGTCCGCGTATGAGCGAGGCGGCGGCAACCGCCGAAGTCATGCTGTTGCACGTACATCAGGGCGAGAAGGCCGCCAGCGCCTCTTTCCCGCCCGAGGTGCTGCGGCTGCTCGAAACGCTGAAATCATCGCCCGAAGCGCTGGCTGCGCGGGCCTTAAGTTCGCGCAAGATCGAACTGAAGCGGCGCTGAGCAGCATGCCGCCCGGTGATATTCGCCGTCTGATTGCGCCGCGCAGCATCGCCCTGATCGGCGCGAGCGCGTGGACGGATGCGGTCGCGGCGGGCAATGCGGCCGTCGGCTATCAAGGAACGGTCTGGCGCGTCCATCCGACCAGGGCCTCGACGCCCTCAACGACCTTCTATCGATCGGTCGCCGAGCTGCCGGGCGCGCCGGACGCCGCGTTCATCGCGGTGCCCAATCACGACGCGCCCGGTGTGGCCCGCGAGCTTAAGGCGCGCGGCGCCGGGGGCTTCGTGTGTTTCACCGCCGGTTTTTCCGAATTGGGAACCGAGTCCGGGCACGCGCTGACGCGTGCCCTGATCGATAATGCCGGCGACCTGCCGTTCTTCGGCCCGAACTGCTATGGGTTCGTGAATTTCTTCGACCGGGCGGCGCTGCTGCCCGATCAGGTGGTCGGCTCGCCCGTCGAGCGCGGCGTCGCGGTGATTTGCCAAAGCGGCACCATCGCGCTCACGCTGAGCTTCAACGATCGTTCGGTGCCGATCGGCTATCTGTTCACGGTCGGCAATCAAACCCGATTGGCGGTCGAGGACCTCATCGAGAGCTTGTGCGAGGATGCGCGCGTCACGGCTTTCGGCCTGTATCTCGAGGGTGTCAAGGATCCCGAGCGATTCGCGCGCGCCGCGGACAAGGCGCGGCGCGCCGGCAAGCCCATCGCGGTGGTGAAATCGGGGCGCACGGCGGCGGCGGCGCGCACGGCGCACAGCCACACCGGAGCGCTCGCCGGCGCCGATAGTGTATTTGAGGCCTTTTGCCGGCAGGCGGGGCTCGCCCGATGCGATACCTTGGGCACTCTGTGCGAAACGCTCAAGCTGTTTCACACCGGCGGTGCGCTTGCCGGCAACAAGGTACTGGTCATGGGCGCCTCCGGCGGCGACATGGCAATGACCGCGGATGTGTCGCGCGCGCTCGATATTGATTTTGCGCCCATCCCGCGCGAGCAAGAGCTCGCCCTGCGCGGGTTGTTGACCGATCGCGTGACGATCGCCAATCCGTTCGATATTCACACCTACTTGTGGTTCGACCCGCCCGCCTTGGGGCGCGTGTTCGGCAGCGTGCTGCGCGCGGGATACGATGCCGTGGGGTTCATGCTCGACTGCCCGCCTGAAGCGAAAGCCGATACCTCAGCGTTCGACGCGGCGATCGATGCGTTCATCGGCGCTTCGCATGGCGCTCCGGCGCGGGCCGCTTTGATCGCCTCGCTCCCCGAGACGATCAGCGCGCGCGTTCGGCAGCGGTGCCTGGATGGCGGCGTCATCCCGCTCCAGGGACAGCGCGAGGCGATGGAAGCATTGGCGTTGGCGGGCGCGGTGGGAGTGGCCTGGCGTTCGAATCCGAGTGTTAGTTTGCAAATCGCGCCCGGCGGCACCAGAGCCGACGCGGTGGCGTATACCTTGAGCGAGCACGAAGGCAAGGCGGCGCTCAAGGAATTCGGCGTGGCGATTCCGCGCGGCGATCTCGCCTCACCCGGCTCAGCCGCGGAGCGCGCGGCGGCCCTGGGTTTTCCGGTGGTGCTCAAAGCCGTCGGCGCGCATTTGGAGCACAAGGCCGAGGTGGGCGGCGTTGCCCTGAATATCCGCAATGCCGCCGAGGCCGAGGCCGCGGCACGGCGTTTGAGTGCGCTTTCCGATTCGCTGCTGGTCGAACAGATGACCAGCGACGGCGTCGCGGAAATCCTCGTCGGCCTCATCGTCGATCCTCAATTCGGCCAGGTCCTGGTGCTTGGTGCGGGCGGCGTTTTAACCGAACTTTTGTCGGACAGCGTCACCCTCCTCCCGCCCTGGACTCGCGAGTCGGTGCAAGCAGCGCTTCGCGGCCTCAAGGTCGGCAAGCTGCTCGAGGGTCATCGGGGCAAGCGCGCCGGCGATGTCGAGGCGCTCGTCGATACCGTCCTCAACGTCACCCGCTATGCCTCCGCGAACCTGGCGACGCTCATTGAACTCGACGTCAATCCGGTCATCGTGCGGCCGAAGGGCTGCGGAGCGGTCGCGGTCGATGTGATGATTCGACTTACCAATCCAGCCTAACCGATCAAAGAGGTCTCTCATGTCCGTTGCAACCCGCATGTCAGATGGCGTCAAAGTCGTCAAAGACGGCAGCATCCTCGAGGTCACCATCGATCGGCCGAAGGCTAACGCCATCGATCTCGCGACCAGCCGGCGCTTGAACGACGTCTTCATGTCCTTCCGCGACGACCCGTCGCTGCGCATCGCGATCATTACCGGCGCCGGCGATCGGTTCTTCTCGCCCGGGTGGGATCTCAAGGCGGCGGCGGCCGGCGAGAAATCCGACGAGAACTGGGGCGTGAGCGGTTTCGGCGGCCTCAACTACCCAAGAAACTTGAACAAACCCATCATTGCCGCGGTCAACGGCATCGCCTGCGGCGGCGGCTTCGAAGTGGTGCTCGGCACCGACATCATCGTCATGGAGGAGCACGCGAAATTTGCGCTGCCGGAGATCAATGTCGGCGTACTCGCCGACGCGGGCACCATCAAGCTGCGGCGGCGCATTCCTTATCATGTGGCGGTCGAATTCTTGCTGACCGGACGTTGGATGGATGCCGCCGAAGCCAAGCACTGGGGCCTTGCCAACCACGTGGTCCCCAAGGGTCAAGGGCTCGCCAAGGCGCGCGAGATTGCCCGACAGGTCGCCGAGGGGCCGCCGCTCCTGTTTCCGGCAATCAAGCAACTGCTGCGGCACACGGAAATGGTGCCTGAACATCAGGCTTTCGAATTGCACGACTCTCTTGATATCGTGCAGCAGGTGATTCGCTCCGAGGACCTGAAGGAAGGGACACGGGCTTTCGCGGAAAAGCGCAAGCCGCGGTGGATCGGCCGATAGCACGACCCAGCCGACATGAGCGAGCCGCGAGCGCCAAGGTAAACAACCAAAGGACCGTTATGGATATACATGAGTATCAGGCAAAGGAGTTGCTGTCCGGATTCGGCGTGATGGTGCCGCCGGGCGGAGTCGCCTACAGCCCCGAGCAGGCGGTGTACGTCGCCACGGAACTCGGCGGCTGGCATTGGGCGGTCAAGGCGCAGATTCACGCCGGAGGCCGCGGCAAAGCCGGGGGCGTCAAGCTCTGCCGCACTTATCAAGAGGTGGCCACCGCCGCCAAGGGGTTGCTGGGCGCCACGCTCGTGACCAACCAGACGGGCCCCGCCGGCAAGACCGTTCACCGCCTCTACGTCGAGAAGGCCGAGCCCTACGTGCGCGCGCTGTATTTGGGTTTCGTGCTCGATCGCAAGATCGAACGCGTCCGTGTGATCGCCTCCGCGGAAGGCGGCATGGAAATCGAGGAGATCGCCCGCGACCGGCCGCAAAGCATCCTGCAGGAACAGGTCGATCCGGCGGTCGGGCTGCAGGCGTTCCAGGCGCGCGAATTGGCCTTCGGCATGGCTCTCAACATCAAACAGGTCAGCCAAGCGGTCACCGCGATCATGGGCTGCTACCGCGCCTTCCGCGATCTGGATGCGACGATGGTCGAGATCAATCCCTTGGTGATAACCAAGGATGACCGCGTGCTCGCGCTCGATGCCAAAATGTCCTTCGACGACAACGCGATGTTCCGCCGCCCCAAGGTCACCGAAATGCGCGATTCGGCCGAGGAGGATCCGCGCGAAACCCAGGCCGCGGAATTCGGCCTCAACTACGTCGGTCTTGACGGGGATATCGGCTGCATCATCAACGGCGCCGGCCTGGCGATGGCAACCATGGACATGATCAAGCACGCGGGCGGTGAGCCGGCCAATTTTCTCGACGTCGGCGGAGGTGCCTCGCCCGAGCGCGTGGCGGCCGCTTTCAATCTCGTGCTTTCCGATCGCAACGTGAAGGCGATCCTGGTCAATATTTTCGCGGGTATCAATCGCTGCGACTGGGTCGCGCAAGGGGTGGTTCAGGCGGCCAAGGATTTGCGCGTACCGCTGGTGGTGCGCCTCGCCGGGACCAATGTCGAGGAAGGCCGGAGAATCGTCGCCGAATGCGGTCTGCCCATCATATCGGCCGACACGCTGGCGGAGGCGGCGCAAAAAGTGGTCGCGGTTTCGCGCGGCGAATCGGTGTCAGGCGCGCGAGGTGTCCGATGAGCATTCTGATCGACCAGGGGACGCCGGTTATCGTGCAGGGATTCACCGGCGGCAAGGCGACCTTTCACGCCACCGAGATGATCGCCTACGGAACCAAGGTCGTGGGCGGGGTTACGCCGGGAAAGGGCGGGCAGAGACATCTGGATCGACCGGTTTTCAACACGGTGAAGGACGCGGTGCGGGCCACCGGCGCACAGGCGAGCCTCGCGTTCGTGCCGCCGCCGTACGCGGCGGACGCGCTGATGGAAGCGGCCGATGCGGGACTGCGGCTGGTCTGCATCATTACCGACGGCATTCCGGCGCAGGACATGATGCGCGTCAAGCGCTACCTGCGGCGCTATCCCAAGGCACAGCGCACCACCATAGTCGGCCCGAACTGCGCCGGCATCATCAGCGCGGGCAAGGCGATGCTCGGGATCATGCCGAGCAACATCTACATCCAGGGCAACGTCGGCGTGGTCTCGCGCTCCGGCACCTTGGGCTATGAGGCCGGGGCCCAGATGAAGGCGCTCGGTATCGGGGTGACCACCAGTGTCGGCATCGGCGGCGATCCGATCAACGGCAGTTCCTTCCTCGATCACTTGATGCTGTTCGAAGAAGACCCGGAAACCAAGGCGGTCATCATGATCGGCGAAATCGGCGGGCCGCAGGAAGCGGAAGCGGCGAAATGGGTCAAGGAGAACATGACCAAGCCGGTGATTGGCTACGTCGCCGGTTTGACCGCGCCCAAGGGCCGGCGCATGGGCCATGCCGGCGCGATCATTTCCGCCGAGGGCGACAGCGCCGCGGAAAAGGCCGAAATCATGCGCTCGTACGGCCTGATGGTGGCGCCGAACGCGGCTGAACTCGGCTCTACAGTGGCGCTGGCGCTCGCCAAGGGCGCTTAAGCGCGTGCTGCAGGCCGAGCCGCCCGGACACTTTTCGCGCGCCGCGCTGCTGTTCGATCTGCTGGTCGGCGTGGTGCAGCGCTACGAGCCCGAGGTCGCCGCGGTGCTGCGCGAGGAGCGTACCACCGCGGGCATGTCGGCGGTCAAGCTGGCCCGCACGCTGCAGGCCCAGGGAATCTGGTTTCAACTGCTCGCGATCGCCGAGCAGAATCGCGATATGCGCAGCCGCCGCGAAATCGAGCGCGAACGCGGCCACGAGCAATTGCGCGGCACATTCGCCAACGTTTTCGCCTCGGCTGCGGCCGACGGAATCACCGCCGCCGAAATTCGCCAGGCGCTCGCCGGGCTGCGCGTGCGGCCGGTGATCACCGCGCATCCAACCGAGGCCAAGCGCGTCACCGTTCTGGAGAGGCACCGGCGCATCTACCTGCGCCTGCTCGATCTCGAGTCGCCGCGCTGGACGGATCGCGAGCGGCAGGACTTGATCCGCGCCACCGGCGACGAGATCGAGCTCTTGTGGCTCACCGGAGAGCTCAAGCTGGCCAAGCCGACCGTCGAGCAGGAGGTGGCGTGGGGTCTATATTTTTTTAACGAAAATCTGTTCGATGTGGTGCCGCAGATTTTGGCCAAAGCCGACAGCGCGTTCGCGCAGCAGTTTCCCGGCGAGACGCTCGATGTCCCGCCGTTCCTGCAATTCGGATCCTGGATCGGCGGCGATCGCGACGGCAATCCCTACGTCACCAGCGAGGTCACGCGGCGCACGCTGTGGGAGACCCGGCTCGCCAGCCTGCGCCGCTACCGGACGCGTCTGCTCGAGCTGGTGCGCAATCTCAGCATCGAGGAACACGCGCTGGCGCTGCCGGACTCGTTCCGCCGCGCGGTCGCACAAGCGATCGAGGCGACTCCCGACGGCGAGGCGCGGGCCGCGCGTAACCGCGGGGAAATCTTCCGTCAGTTCCTCTCGTGCATGCTGGCGCGGCTCGACCTCACCATCGATTACTCCCAACGCGCACAACCGCCCCCCGAGAATATGGGCTACGCGAGCGCCGACCGCTTGATGGATGACATCGATCTGATGCGCAGCGCGCTCGGCGCAGCCGGTGCACAGCGCCTGTCCGACGCCCTGCTCCTGCCGCTGCGCCGGGAAGTGGGTGTGTTTCGCTTCACCACCGTGCGACTGGACGTGCGTGAAAACAGCATGCGCATCAATCAAACGCTGGCCGCGATGTTTCGGCTGCGGCACCCGGGCGCCGAGCCGCCCGCACCCGAGTCCGAGGATTGGAAGCGCTGGCTGCTGTCCGAACTCGGCACCGCGCGCAGCAGGCCCTGCATCTACGAAGGTCTGCCGGCGGACGCCGCGGAGACGCTCGCGACCTTCCGCACCATCGCACGCATGCGCGGCGAGATCGATCGCGAGGCGTTCGGCGCGCTGATTCTGAGCATGACGCGATCGGCCGCCGACATCCTGGGCGCCTATCTGCTGGCCAAAGAAGGTGGCCTGTTCGCCGATGCCGCCGCGGTCGAGCGCTGCACCTTGCCCATCGTTCCTTTGCTGGAGACCATCCCCGATCTGCGCCGGGCCCCGGCCATACTGAAGGAGCTCTTGGCCGTTCCACTGGTGCAGCGCAGCCTCCACGTGCAGGGCAAGACGCAGGAGGTGATGATCGGCTACTCCGACTCGAATAAGGACGGCGGCTATTTGACCGCGCACTGGGAGCTCGCCAAGGCGCAGAGCAGCCTGACCCGGCTCGGCCGCGAGCACGGCGTCGCGATTGCATTTTTCCATGGTCGCGGCGGCTCAGTGAGTCGCGGCGGCGCGCCGAGCGGCCGCGCCATCGCCGCCGCGCCCGCAGGTTCGATCCGCGGCCATTTCCGCGTCACCGAGCAGGGCGAGGTCGTCTCTTTCAAATACGCCAACCGAGGTACCGCGGCGTATCAAGTGGAGCTGCTGGGAGCGTCGGTCCTCGAGCATGTGCTGCGCTCGGAACGCGAGGCCGCGCTGATTCCGGTGCACGAATTCCAAGAGGCGATGGAGGCGCTGTCCGGCACGGCGTGGTCCGCCTATCGGACCCTGATGGAGCTGCCGACGATGCTTCAATATCTACAGGACTCGAGCCCGCTCGAGGAGCTTGCATTGTTGAACATCGGCTCGCGCCCGGTGCGGCGCACCCAGGCCAAAGGGTTAAGCGAACTGCGGGCGATTCCCTGGGTATTCGCCTGGACGCAGAACCGGCACATGCTCTGCGGATGGTACGGCGTGGGCAGCGGCATCAAGGCCTTTCTCGACGTGCGCAAGGAGCGCGGGCTCGAGCTGCTCAAGCGCATGTTCCGCGATGCCCGGCTGTTTCGCCTGATACTCGACGACGTGGAGCGCACGCTGCTGCAGGTGGATCTGTCGATTGCCGCCGAATATGCCGGGCTCATCGAGGATGCGGCCGTGCGCGGGACGATTTTCTCGCGCATCGAAGCCGAATATCGCCTCACCTGCGAGATGATATTGCCGATCTCCGGGGGGACGTGCATCGCCGAGCGCTTTCCGCAGTTCCGGCGGCGGTTGGCGCGCCGGCTGAAGACCATCAACGCGGTCAGCCGTGAGCAGGTGCAGCTGCTGCGTGCGCACCGAACCGCAAGCAGCGATGCCGTGCGCACCGCGCTGCTGATGTCCATCAATTGCGCCGCCGCCGGACTCGGCGCGACCGGTTAGCAACAAACCACTGAAAAATCCATGGTGCAGCCAAATGGCTATACTTGCGTGGATCCAGACATTGTCCTGTGGTCGAGGCCTTGCCGATTCACGCGCCGCCTGCGTGCCATGGCCGATAGTGCTTGATCGTCCGAATAATCTAAAAACTCGAGGTACCCATGAGTTTCACCAGCATCGAACCGGCCACATCACGTTTGCACCGATCCGAATTGGCGGTGCCGGGATCGAACACGGCCTTGTTCGAGAAGGCTGCGAAATCCGCCGCCGACATCATCTTTCTCGACGTCGAGGACGCGGTCGCGCCGGACGACAAGGAGCAGGCGCGCAAGAACATCATCCAGGGCCTCAATGAAATAGACTGGGGCAGGAAGACCATGATGGTGCGCATCAACGGTCTCGACACGCATTACATGTACCGGGACGTGGTCGATATCGTCGAAGCCTGCCCGCGCCTGGACATGATTCTGATCCCGAAGGCGGGTGTGGCCGCCGACGTGTATGCCGTGGACATGATGGTGACGCAGATCGAGGCCGCGAAGAAAAGCGCCAAGCGCATCGGCTTCGAAGTGCTGATCGAGACCGCGCTCGGCATGGCGAACGTCGAGGCGATCGCGCAGTCGAGCAAACGCCTGGAGGCGATGTCGTTCGGCGTGGCCGACTATGCCGCCTCGACCCGTGCCCGCACGACGGTGATCGGCGGAGTCAACCGCGACTCCGGCGTGCTCACCGACAAGGATCCCGACGGCAAACGCCAGTACTTTTGGACCGACCCCTGGCACGCGGCGCAGACCCGCATTCTGGTCGCATGCCGCGCCTATGGATTGCGCCCCATCGACGGCCCCTTCGGCGACTTCAACGACCCCGACGGTTTTCGCGCGGCGGCCAACCGCGCCGCCGTCTTGGGATACGAGGGCAAGTGGGCAATCCACCCGTCGCAGGTGGCGCTGTGCAACGAGGTGTACACGCCGTCCGCAGCCGAGGTAACCAAGGCCAAACGGATCAGGGAAGCAATGGCGCAAGCGGCGCGCGAAGGCCGCGGCGCCGTCTCTCTGGACGGCCGCCTGATCGACTACGCCAGCATGCGCATGGCGGAAGCGCTTTTGAAGAAATCAGAGGCTATGGGGTCCGATAATTCATAGGGTTAAAAACCTTTCCTCGTGTTATTTATGAAATACCTTCAGAAGGCCCGATACCGCTCGCGCAATGCGCCAGCTCGCGCCCGCACCACGCAAGGAGGAGGTCGTTCAACGCGTAGGGTCTCGAGCTGAATGCGCGAGCGATGGCACGCAATGCCGCTGTCGATTACGCGAGAGGCTACGGAGTCGCGAATATCGCTGCCGCGATGCGGACATTCAAATGGGCCGGACGCTGATCGCAGTGACCCCGTGAGGCCACTATGACAGCGACTTGCCCAACGCGTCGAGCAAGAAGTTAGAACCTCTCTCGCGAGAACCGGCATCGTCGTAGCCGTCTAGAAAGGCTCCTTGCTCGGTCATCACAAGGCGGGTTCCGGCGCTGGAGGGTTTCAGCTCAAACGTGGCGAGCGAGACCGAAATCTTGCGATCATCCAGGTGCATTGCATACGAATACACGAGGCGCTCGTCTTGGACTACATCGTGGTACTCGGCGTCAAAGGTGGACACCACGCCAGTCTGCCAGCGTCCCTTCAGATGTTCGCGGCCGCCTGGTCGCGCATCCATATGGCGAGCCAGCTCCGTGTATCCCTCTCCACCGGCAAACCATTTTGCTTTGGCCGCCGGGTCGGTTAGCGCGTTGAAGACTTGCGAGCGCGATGCGCTGTAGATCCGCTCGATGCTAAACGTTGCGTGTACCACAGAGCGGCTTGTCGGGGAGGAACTTTGCATACGTGCGACCTCGGTGGCCAGGTGATCCAGTGTCTGATCCCATCCTTTAGGTGCACCCCGAATCATCGGCGCCGCGGCGGAATCAAATAGGGTATAGCTTTGATTGACTTCGAGCTTCGTCCCTCCCGACTCTTCAATAAAGGTCACGACGGTGAACGCGCGAAATAGCGGCTGATCCCGTTCGCCTTCAGCGCTCATGTCGATGACTAGTCGAGAATCGGGCTCGATTTCCACGTATCGGCCACGTGTCCAGTGATCCTTACCATCGGGCGCGCGCATGCAAATCTCGAACGCACCGCCGACACGAAACTCGACACGGGCGTCTGGCACCGTATACCCCACGGGACAGAACCAATGCCGTAGGTGGTCTGCCGAGCTCCATGCCTGAAACACCAGGTTGCGTGGCACAGGGAAGCTGCGGGACACGACCAGCGGCTTCAGTTGTACATCGGAATCTGGATTTGCGGCCACCATGAGTCGGTCCTCCTTACTTGAGTGTGTCTAAGTACTCGCCAAGACGGTCGAGGCGGCGCTCCCACTCCTGCCGACGTTGATTAATCCAGTGCTCCGCCATGCCAAGAGCCTTGGGTTCAATCCGACAGGTCCGTACGCGGCCGGTCTTCTCGGATCGGATCAACCCCGATTCCTCAAGTACCGTTAGATGCTGCATGACAGCCGGGAGTGACATCGCCAGTGGACGAGCCAATTGGCTGACCGAGCTGGGTCCGCGAGTTAGCTCCGCCAGAATTGCCCGGCGGGTCGAGTCGGCCAGAGCTTGGAAGGTTCGATCGAGCGAGGCTGCTTTGTTAAGCATAGCCTTAAGTATAGTCCTTCCTGATACTTAATCAATACGTTTAGTGATTTGCAGGCGTTGTGAACTGTCGAGTCCGGCAAGCGCGTGTAACCGGTGAACATTCGTGCGGCAGGTCCGTCAGGCTACGGCTGAGGCCAATGGGCGGTCGTTGCTACGGTCTCGTTGAGTCGCCCGATTGCCGACATTCTCGATCGGCAACAACGGGTCGACACCGGCCGATTGCAATCTCAACAAATGTCTCCGGAATATGGGTCCTGTCGTCAATGGTTTGAGCGTCATATAGACGCCAGGCGAGCTGTCTCCGAACTGGCGCTATCGGCCATCAGCCGTCACTCGCGACCCCGGAATCACTGCCAGTTAGCCATCGTTCGTGGCGCGCGGTAAACTTCAAAATATGGGTTCAATAGAACCGCAAGAAATCATTGAAAGTGCCCGTCCGCAAGAAACTGCATTAGCTCTTCATTCGCGCGACGAGCCATCCTGCATTGGAGGTATGCGCCCGTGATACCGTTCCGCGTTCAATGTATCGATCATATCGTTCTGCGGGTACAGGATTTGCAACGCAGCGTCGATTTCTATAATCGCGTGCTGCAGTGCACGGTCGTAAAGACTCGCCCGGATTTGGGGCTGATCCATCTTCGCGCTGGAATCTCAATGATTGATCTCATTGCTGTTGACGGAGAACTCGGTCGACGCGGCGGAGTCGCGCCCGCCAAAGCCGGTAGGAATGTCGATCACCTTTGTCTTCAGATCGAACCGTTCAACGAAATAGATATCGTGCGACACCTTCAAGAGCAGGGCGTGGCGACGCAAGGGAAGGCCGCAATCAATTTCGGAGCGGGCGGCGATGGACTCTCGCTCTACCTCGCGGACCCAGACGGAAACGTCATTGAACTGAAGGAATCCGCCAACGGCGCATGAACATGCGTCGAGTTATTGTTCGAACCGCAATGTTCATATCTGCCAATATCTCTACGTCTAGCACAATCCCAATTTGTGAGGGACACCTCGGGCAACGTGATTCTTGTTGTGGTCAGGCGTGATAGCACGGTGATAAAGCGGACGTTCACGGGCGGCCGCAACGGGTCACGAACGTCGAATCGGAGGGGTGGGACGGCGGAAGCGTGCAGGGCCGACGGCACCGGCCCGCCGTCTTCGGCAGCATGCTGCTCGCAGCGGTATACTATTTCGACGCCTTCGCGCCGTGTACTGAAAGGGGAAGTCAATATGATCGCGTTTCGCAGGAGTGCGTTTCTCTACGGCCTGACTATCGCGCTGCTTGGGTTTGCTTTGCGGTCGTTTGCCTCGGATGTGCCATCCCCTGTCGCGGCAGTTCATGCAGCGGATGACAGTTGGGTCAAAGCGTATAACTCCGGCGATCTGGACATGGTGGTCAGCCTCTATGATGAGCACGCCGTGATTTATCCTCCCGGAGCGCCGCCCGCGCACGGAGGAGCTGCGATTCGCGCCTTCTTCGTTAAAGACAATGCCGAGTTTCTTCGGGGTGGGTTGATTTTCAGCCTTGGCACCAAACCCCATGGCGGTGTCGCAGGAAATTCGGGCTGGTCGTCGGGCACGTACGTGGTCAAAGACAAATCCGGTCGCGTGGTTGATACCGGATGGTACTTTTCCGTATCGCGGAAAGTCGCTGGCAAGTGGCTTTACGTGCGCGATGCCTGGAATTCCGATGGCCCGCCAACGCAGACACCGCAGGCACCTGCCAAGAAATAATTTGGCACCGTTAGTTATGGCCTAGCAGCGCTCCATTTTGGGCGCTGCGTCTGAAGGAATGCGGCGTCTGAGCGGGCCTACTGCTGCATAGTGCGCCGGTTCGGTAGGGAGTTCACCTTCAGCGCCAACTATCTCCGGAAGTCCTCGGGTAAGACCTCACCAAAGCCTAATTTCGTTGCTCGATTCCGGCCGTTCACCACCGGCCTAAGGGTCATGACCGTCGATTGGGGGAAGCATCCAGACCCAGCAGTGTTAAATTCTCCGATTTGAACGACAGCTCTGGCCGCCAGGTACCGGACTTTCCGCGACGCGGCCGGCCAGTAGCGGTCGTCGCGGTTACTAAATTGCTCGCTCCGAAGCGGCCGCTCGCGGGCTTCGACGTCCCGCTTCTGCTCCGGCATTCTCAAAGAAATTGGTGAAGCTATATCAGACCGAGTCCGGCGAGGATGTCCCACGCGGCGTGGGCCAGCACGCCGGCGCGGATATTGCCGCGCCATTGCGCCAGCGCGCCGATCGCGAGCCCGTACACCACGATTCCGATAATCGCGCCCATGCCCTCATACCCGTGGGCGACGCCGAATACGATGGCCTGTCCCAGGATCGCGAGGCTGGTACTGCCGCTGAGCGCTGCCAGTTGCCGCTGCAGATAGCCACGAAAGACAATTTCTTCACAGATGCCCGCGCTGACGGACAAGCCTACCCAGACGATAATCCCAGCGACCCCGCTCGGAACGGCGGGCAGCAGCGGATTTGAGACCGCCTCGCCGTGCGATAGCAGGCCATGAGCGCCGACGAACCAGGCGTAGCTGAACCCAATCGCCAGCGCGGCGTACACCAAATCCCCCGCCATTTGCCGCGGCGTGTACAACGGCCGGCCGATGAACTCGAGCATCGAGCGCCGCTGTGCCTGCATGCCCTTGTAAACGAATCGTACCCACAGCCATTCAAGGCCGATCAGCCACAGGTAAACCTGCAGTATATGGTTCGAGCTCGCGGGCGCGCCGGGCGGGGAGCCATGATTCGCGTTAAGTGCGCTGATCGCGGTCACCGTCAGGCATATTGCGAGGAAGATGAGTGTGTGCCGGCGCGAGGCGAGCAGCGTGCGCGGCGGCAAGCCGTCTATAGCCGGTGGCCCCGGCGGGTTGGAAGCAATGCTATTCATGGTGCTGAGCCCCTTTGAGTCGACGATGAGGAACCGCCGGGCGGCCGCGGTTTCCGCTCCGCGTGCGGGCCAGCAGCATTGAGCCGAAAATGTCCAAGGCGGCACTGGTGCGGCGCAGATCGCCAGTGCTGAGAAACTCCAGCAATAGACCATCGATCACGGCGGCGCATAGCGTCGCGCGCGCACGGCGATCGGCCGACGGCGGCAACACCGACTCTATGAGGCCGAGCCAGCTGGAACTCGTGCCCTGCAGGTAGCGCGAATAGGCGGCGGGATTCTGGAGCGCGAGCATTTGTACTTCGAACATGAGGCGCAGGTACGGGCTGTTGCATGGATCGGTGGTCCAGTCCCAGAATTTCCGCAGGAGGTTGTTACTGCCGGCGCCGCGCATCATTTCGCCGAATGATTTTTGCACGCGCCGGTGAGCCTCATCCATCACCGCACCGATCAGGCCGTCGCGGGAACCGAAGTGGTAGATCAATAGCCGAGCGCTGGTCCCGATTTGGAGCGCCAGAGGCCGAAGGGACAGTTCGCTGACGCCATGCGCTAAGCAGTAGTCGAGCGCCTTGCCGCACAGTTCATTTTTTCGATCCATGAAACGAACGTTACATGAAACACTCGTTACAGTCAATCGCCGGCGCGACGATCCAACACGCACGATTGGCCCGCCCCAGAGCGGACCTTGATGACTGGCGGCTGCGGGTCGGGAGCCGTCCCCCAAGCCGATCCGGCCGGTTCGGGC
>Ga0207927_1000352_pt1 | contig 19465 bp, 18 predicted proteins | sample NGESurdeep072012_2_FD_184456 | JGI IMG/M metagenome (GOLD analysis project Ga0207927, IMG submission 184456) | Arctic peat soil microbial communities from Barrow, Alaska - NGEE Surface sample 210-2 deep-072012 (SPAdes) | ecosystem: Environmental > Terrestrial > Soil > Wetlands > Peat ... | reverse complement strand
ACTGCTCTACGTCGACGTCGATCACTTCAAGAGCGTCAACGACAGCCACGGCCACGCGGCCGGCGACGAGCTGCTGAAGATCGCCGCCGAGCGTCTGCTCACGTCGGTCCGCAGCGTCGACACGGTCGCCCGCCTCGCGGGCGACGAGTTCACGGTGATTCTCGAAGGCATCGGCGATCCCGTCGATGCCGAGACGGTGGCGACGAAGCTGCTCGAAGCGCTGCGCACGCCGATGCAGCTCGGCGGCGCGCTCGTCCGCGTTTCGATCAGCGTCGGCCTCGCCTTCCTCGCGGCCGGCGAAAACGACCCGGCGAGCCTGCTGCGCCGCGCCGACGAGGCGCTCTACGAAGCAAAGCACCGCGGCCGCAACCGCTACGCCATGAGCCCGGTCGCCTTCGCCGAGACCTGACTTCGGACAAGCCGTGTTGGCGATAGGCTGGCTCTCGGCGAGCTTCAGCCCGTTCCCGCTCCCCGCGCCGGCACGGGCACGGCGACCAGGCCGCCGTCCTCAGGCACAGTGCCGCTTGCCGCCCTGCATGTTCTCGAAGCCGGTGGCTGCCTTCTGCACGTCTTCGGGGAAATCGGCCATCTCCTGGACCTGCCGGATCTCGATGATCTCGTTGCCCGATGCCGGGCACCGCCTGGCCCACTCGATCGCCTCTTGCCTCGAGCTAACCTGGATCATCCAGTAGCCGCCCAGCACTTCCTTGGCCTCGGCGAACGGACCGTCGGTGACCTTCGGCCGGCCGCCCTCGAACGTGACGCGGGCGCCCATCGAGGGCGGGTGCAAGCCGTCGAGCGCGAGCAGGACGCCCGCTTTCTGCAGCTGCTCGTTGTACTTCATCATGGCCGCGACGGCCGCCGCGTCCGGCATCGTTCCCGGTTTCGCACTCTCGTAGCCCTTGGGGATCATGAGCATCATGAATCGCATGTCGATTCCTCCTGCTGCTGGATGATGAAGCCGACGGCCCGAAGGCTTTTGGGCCGGGCTTCGCCGACACGTCGAACGACGAGCCCGCAATTCGACAAGTCCCCCCGATCTCTTCGTGAAGGCCCTCAGACCGGCTGCTTCACCGTGCGCAGATAGGGTTTCACGGTCTTGAAGCCTTCGGGGTACTTCTTCTTCGCGTCCTCGTCGGAGACGGACGGGACGATGATGACGTCCTCGCCATGCTTCCAGTTCACCGGCGTCGCCACCTGGTGCTTCGCGGTGAGCTGCATCGAATCGAGGACGCGCAGGATCTCGTCGAAGTTACGGCCGGTGGTCATCGGGTAGGTCAGCATCAGCTTGATCTTCTTGTCGGGGCCGATGATGAAGACCGAGCGAACCGTCGCGTTGTTGGCCGCGGTGCGCCCGTCGGCGGCGACCTCGTCGGCCGGCAGCATGTTGTACAGCTTGGCGACCTTCAGATCGTGGTCGGCGATCATCGGGTACTTCACCTTCGCGCCCTGCGTCTCCTCGATGTCCTTGGACCACGAGGCATGCCTGTCGACCGGGTCGGCCGACAGGCCGATCAGCTTGGCGTTGCGCTTGGTGAACTCGGGCTCGATCCTGGCCATGTAGCCCAGCTCGGTCGTGCACACAGGAGTGAAGTCTTTCGGGTGCGAGAAGAGAATCGCCCACTTGTCGCCGATCCACTCGTGGAAATGGATCTTCCCTTGCGTGGTCTCGGCTTGGAAATCGGGCGCGGTGTCGTTGATCCGCAGGGACATGGTGGTTCCTTGGTCGTCGGGGGCGAATAGTATGCCGCCTCGCGGCGAAGGCGAGGGCGCGGCAAAGTCATTCAAGCAATATGGTTACGCCCTCGCTGCCCAGCCACCTCTTGGGCGCTATGCTTGCACCGAGGAGAGGCGTGGTCGGGCGCCTGCCGTCATGCTGATCAACTTCTTCTTCACACTGCGCGCCGCCAAGCTCAAGGTCTCGGTCAAGGAGTACCTGACGCTGCTCGAGGCAATCAAGTCGGGCGTGATCGACGACGAGGACGGCGGTCCGACGGTCGACAGCTTCTACTACCTCGCCCGCACGTCGCTGGTGAAGGACGAGGCGCAGTTCGACAAGTTCGATCGCGCCTTCGCCGCGTACTTCAAGGGCGTCGAGTTGCTCACCGATTTCACGCAGGAGATTCCGCTCGAGTGGCTGCAGAAGAAGTTCGAGCTCGAACTCTCGCCCGAGGAGAAGGCGGCGATCGAGAAGATGGGCTGGGACGAGCTGATGCAGACGCTGAAGAAGCGCTTCGAGGAACAGAAAAAGCGCCACGAAGGCGGCAACAAGATGATAGGCACCGGCGGCACTTCGCCCTTCGGCGCCTACGGCTACAACCCGCAGGGCATCCGCATCGGCCAGGACAAGAGCCGCAACAAGAGCGCGGTCAAGGTCTGGGACCAGCGCCAGTTCAAGGACTACGACGACAACCTCGAGCTCGGCACGAGGAACATCAAGGTCGCGCTGCGCCGGCTGCGCCGCTTCGCGCGCGAAGGCTCGGAAGAAGAGCTCGACCTCGACGACACGATCCGCGCCACGGCCTCGAACGCCGGCTGGCTCGACATCAAGATGGTCCCCGAGCGGCACAACAAGGTGAAGGTGCTGCTGCTCATGGACGTGGGTGGCACGATGGATGAGCACATCCACCGCGTCGAAGAGCTCTTTTCCGCCGCGAAGACCGAGTTCAAGCACCTCGAGTTCTATTACTTCCACAACTGCGTCTACGACTTCATGTGGAAGAACAACCGGCGCCGCTACAGCGAGAAGTTCAGCACCTGGGACATCATTCGCAAATACAACAAGGACTACAAGCTGATCTTCGTCGGCGACGCGACGATGAGCCCGTACGAGATCCTGCAGCCCGGCGGCAGCGTCGAATACAACAACGAGGAGCCGGGTGCCGAATGGCTGCAGCGACTCACCAACGCGTTTCCGAAATTCGCCTGGATCAACCCTGAGCCGCAAGGCGTCTGGGGCTACCGGCAGAGCATCTCGGTGATCCAGCAGCTCATGAACCAGCGCATGTTTCCGCTCACCTTGCCTGGGCTCGAAGGAGCCATGCGACTGCTGGTTAAATGAGGTTGGATGAAGCGCCGCTGCGGGCGCTGTCGATAGGGCTGCTGGCGGCGCTGCTTTGCGCTTGTTCGAGCCTGCCGTCGGTCTCGAAAAACGAAGACGCGCAGGCCGCAGCGAAGCCGCGCGAGCCCGAAGTGAAGCTCTATGATCTCGAGATCGAAGCGCCCGCGCCCTTGCGCGCGATGCTCCTCGAATATCTCGATCTCGCCCGCTTCCAGAAAGCGCCGCCGTCCGAAGCCATCGCCGGGCCGGAGCTCGACGGGATGGACGACGAGCAGCTGGCGGCCGTCGCGCTCGCCACGACAGTGTTCGGGCGGATCACGCCGGCCCAGAAGGAGCGCCTGGTGGACGCGCTCCGGTCGCGCGGCCGCTACGTGGCGATGATCGGCGACGGCGTGAACGACGTCCTCTCGCTGAAGAAGGCGAACCTGGGGATCGCGATGCAGAGCGGCAGCCAGGCGGCGCGCGGCGTGGCCGACATCGTGCTCACCAACGACTCGTTTGCTTCGCTTGCGCCGGCCGTCGAGGAGGGCCAGCGGATCCGCAACGGGATGCAGGACATCCTGCGCCTGTTCCTGAGCCGGATCACGACGGTGGGCCTCCTGGTCGTGACGTCGCTCGTCCTCGGGATCTTCCCGATCGAGCTGCGGAACAGCTCGGTGCTCACGCTGTTCACGGTGGGCATCCCGACGGCGCTCCTGGCCGTCTGGGCGCAGCCGGGCGCCCGGGCCCACGAATCCCTGGGCCGTACGCTTGCCCGCTTCGTCGTGCCCGCGGCAGTGCTCTCGAGCCTTGCCGGGTTGGGAGTCCTCTTCGGCGTCATCGTCTTCCAGCTGGGGGGCATCGACGAGCTCGCCGGACGAGGCACGATGGACGTCGCCGCCCTCGACGCGGCGATCCTGGTCGGCCAGTCGGCCCTGACCTCGTTCCTGGTCTTCGCCGGGCTGGTGCTCGTGGTGTTCGTGGAGCCGCCCGTCGCGTGGCTTGCCGTCATCGAGCCCCGGTCTCCCGATTGGCGGCCGACGATCCTGGCAGCCCTGCTCGCGGTGCTCTACCTTGCGCTCCTGGCGGTGCCGGCGGGGCGCACCCTCTTCGCCCTCCGGCCTCCCGGTGCCCCCGAGCTCGCGATCGTCGCGGTGGCGGTCGTGGCCTGGGCGGCGGCGCTCCGCGCGGTGTGGCGCTACCGGGTCGTGGAGCGGTTCCTCGGGATCTGAACGGGGAGAGGGGCGGGGCGACGCTGGTGGCGTCGAGGCCGAGGTCGTGTCTCTCGCCGCCGCCGTCGTGGGCAGGTTTCCTCGTCAATGCTTCGCCCGCAATCACTATCCCGGACAAGGCGGCCAGGCATGCCCATCCGAGACGACGCGACGACTCTGGCAGGGGGCCACTTCCTCCGTTACGCGGTCGTGGCCTCCGCATTGAAGAGGATTTCGGAGGCTCGAGCCGGTCTTCGGCTGCGTAGAGGCGTTCCGGACCGGCTTCATCTCGGATAGTGATGCGGGGGACCGCGTTGGCGAGGATTTCGGGCTCGGACCCGTGGCCGACCGCGAGGCGCCGCGCCGCGGGTCCCGGTCAGGCCGGCTCGACCGGTTGCCGGATCAGCGTCCGGAGGCGTTCGGGCGCGGACCGCCGCGGGTCCCCGAGGTACAGCTCGTGGTGCCGGCCGCGCGGGCGCAGGCCCGCCGCCACGATCGCCGCATGGAGCCGCTCGATCGTGGGTCGCTCCTCGGCGTACGGTCCGAGGTGGAGGACCTGGGCGACGGATCCCTCGTCGAACGTCGCGATCCGCAGGTCGGGGGCGTACTCGGCGGCGAGCTTCTCGCGGCCAGCGGCGAGGGCGGTCGCCAGCTCGTCGTCGGTCGCCTCGAGCGGGAGCGAGATCAGGAGCGTCCAGCGCCACGTCTCCCGGTCGGGCCCGAGGATCTCGTCGAGGTCCGTCGACCCGTCGATCGTCCAGTAGAGCCCTTCCAGCATCCCGACCCGACGCTCGACGCCGCGCTTCTTGAGCGCGAACCTGAGCCCGTACGCGGTCGCGTACAGGCCGGCCATCCGGGCAGCGAAGCTCGTCTCGCCGACGGGGTCCTCGCCGTCGATCATCACGGCGCGGATGGGGGCGACGTCCAGGAACCGGACCGCGCCGGGGCGGCCCCGGAGCTCGGCGTCGCGGTCGGCCGGGAGCTCGAATTCGACGGTCTGCGTCACCGGAATCCGGTCTCCACCACCCTGCAGTTCACCCTGCTGGTTGCCCCTGTCGTCGATGCGAGCCCTCGCTCGGACGGGAATGTCGCCCGTGCACTGCCCTCCTGCGGTATGCGGGTTACGGACATATCGACCGCAGCCGATATGTCCGCTACGGGCATGGCGAGGAGGAATCGCGGTGGTCCCATATGCGGCGGCCGGCACCGACGCGCATACGCCTCCAATCGATCTACCCGCTCAGCCGGCAAGCCGCAGCGCGGGCAGCACCTCGGCGCCGAAGACCTCGATGAACTCGGCCTGGTTGCGGCCGACGTTGTGGACGTGGATCTCGTCGAAGCCCATGTCGACGTAGTGCTGGATGTTCGCGATGTGCACCCCGAGGTCGGCCGACATCAGGACGCGGTTGCGGAAGTCCTCCGGGCGCACGAGCTTCGCCATCGCCGCGAAGTCCTCCGGGTTGCGGACATCCTGCTTGGGGAAGGGCATCCCGCCGTTCGGCCATTCCCGCATCGCGGCGTCGACGGCCTCATCCTCGGTGCGCGCCCAGCTGACGTGGATCTGGAGAAGCTTCGGCATGTCGGCCGGGTCCTTGCCCGCCTCGCGGGCGCCCTCGTCGAACTTGCCCCAGAGCATCCCGATCTTGTCGTCGGCCGCCCCGACCGTGATCATCCCGTCGGCGAACCGGCCTGTCTTCTTCGCGTTGACCGGCCCGGCCGTCGCGACATAGACCGGGACCGGCGTCTCCGGCCGCGTGTAGAGCCGCAGCGACTCCAGCGTGAAGTGGTCCCCGCGATGCCGGACGACATCGCCGGTGAAGAGCCGGTTGATGATCTCGATTGCCTCGAACATCATCGCCGAGCGGACGCCGATCTCCGGCCAGTGGCCGCCGACGACGTGCTCGTTGATCGCCTCGCCGGCTCCGAGCCCGAGCCAGAAGCGCCCGGGGTACATCGCGCCGAGCGTGGCGGCCGCATGCGCGATCACCGCCGGGTGGTAGCGGAACCCGGGGCAGGTCACCGCGGTGCCGAACCGCAGGCTGGTCCGCTGACCGAGCGCGCCCATGAATGCCCACGCGAACGCGGACTGTCCCTGCTGCGGTGTCCACGGCTGGATGTGCTCGGAGACCATGAACCCGGCCGTGAAGCCGGCGCGCTCGGCGGCTGCGCACCAGTCGAGCAGGTCGGTGGGGTGGAACTGCTCCATCATCGCCGCGTAGCCGATTGTCGCCATCCGCGGATCTCCCTGCTCCCGTCCGGCCGACCGCCGGCGCCGGGATCATTCTCCCGCATCGCGATCGCCTCGGCGCCGGGCCAGCGAGAGCCGGCGCGCGGGTCGTGTCGCCCCAGCGCCACTCGCCGGGGTGCGGTCAGTCGCTCCCGGTCGTGCCCGTGAAGCGCCAGCTCCCGAGGCGGACCGCCGGCACCAGGACGCCGCCGAGGAAGCCCTTGAGCAGGCGCCGCTCGCTGCTGACCGCTTCGACGGCCGCGAGCGCGTCGAGGTAGGACATCGTGTAGCGGAGGTTGCGGACCGGCCCGACGATCTCGCCGCCCTCGACGAGGAACGTCCCGTCGCGGGTCATGCCGGTGATCACGGCAAGCTTCGGATGGACCGGGTTCGTGTAGTGGAACCGCGTGACGAAGAGCCCGCGCTCGATGCCGCGGACGAGCTCCGCGCGGGGCGTGGCGCCCGCCGCCATCTGCGCATGGAGCGGGAACGGGCCGTACGGGTTGGGGGCCGGAAGCCCGTGGCCGGTGGAACGGCGCCCGGCCCGCGCCGCGGTCGCGCTGTCCCAGACCAGGTCCCGGCAGCGGCCCGCGTCCACGAGCGTGACCGGCTCCGACGCGACCCCCTCGTAGTCGAACGAGGCCGGCAGGCCGGCCGCGTCGCGGGCGTCGTCGCGGATCGTGACGAGGTCGCTCCCGATCCGCTTCCCGGCCTCGTAGAACGAGCGCCCCTCCTCGACCGCGAGGGCGCTGAAGCCGAGATAGCCGAGCATGTCCAGGATGTCCACGACGGCGTACTCGGCGAGCACGACCGGGTACTCGCCGGGCTCGAGCGCCGCCGGCCGAGCCGCACGCCGCGCGGTCTCGGCGGCCTCGCGGCCCAGAACGGCCGCATCGATGGTCGTGGCGTCGACGGCGGCGGCCTCCGCGTAGCCGGTGCCGTTCTCCGGGCCCATCGAGACGGTGATGAGCTGGCTGCTGGTCCGTGCCTCGGCCGCCCGGATCCCGCGCGAGCTGGCGATCGCCAGGGTCTCGACGCTCGTGGAGAACGAGCCATACGCCGTCACCCCGGCCGCATCGGCCGCCGCGATGACGGCGCGCACGCCCTCGGCGCGCAGCTCCGGCGACGCGCCCGCGGTTCCCTCGGAGTACGCGCTCGCCACGAGGTCGATCGGGCCGGGCTCGGGCAGGCCGGTCCAGTCGGCGGTCTCCTCCACGAGCTCGCTGATCCGCCCGGCCGTCTCCGCCAGGCGGCGGAGCGCAGCCTCGTCGGTTCGGCCGGTGGCCGCGACTCCGACCCGCTTTCCGCGCACGAAGCGGAGGCTGACACGGACGCTCGCCTCGGCCACGTTCTGGTGGATCTCCGAGTTCGCGAAGCGGGTCAGCGCGGCGTCCGCCGCGTCGACCAGCACCTCGGCCTCGGTGGCGCCCTCGGCCTCGGCATGGCGGAGGACGGTCTCCGCGATCGCCAGCCGCTCGGCCGGCGTCCCCCCGGTCCGCATCTCCACGGCGCTCACTTCATCACCCCGACCTGGACGTTGCGGAAGCGGGCGCCCGAGCAGGCATGCCCCACGTGGCCGGTCTGCGAGGGCTCGCCCTTGCCGCAGTTCGGCGTGCCGAGCATCACGTAGCTCGACGCGTCCGCGACGGCGTCGCAGCTCCCCCAGAACTCGGGCGTGATCCCGGTGTAGGTGGCGTTGCGGTAGAGCTGGCCCAGCACCCCGCCCTTGATCTCGTAGGCCAGCTCCGTCGCGAACTGGAAGTTGAGGCGCCGATCGTCGATCGACCAGCTCCGGTTGTGGGCGAGCAGCAGGCCGTCGTCGGTGTCGGCGATGATCTCGTCGAAGCTCATTCCGGGCTTGGGCAGGAGGTTGATGTTCGTCATGCGGATGAGCGGGATCCGGTTCCAGCCGTCCGCCCGCATCGCGCCGCTGGACTCCCGGCCGATCCGGGGCGCCGTCTCGCGACTGGTCAGGTAGCCGGCGAGGATCCCCGCCTTCACGAGCGGCACCGCCTGCGCCGCCACGCCCTCGTCGTCCCAGCCGAACGTGCCCATCCCGCCGGGCGCGGTCGCGTCGGCGACGATGTCGATCAGCTCCGAGCCGTACCGGAACCCGGCGCCGAGCTTGTCGGTGGTCAGGAAGCTCGTCCCCGCGTAGCTCGCCTCGGTCCCGAAGACGCGATCCAGCTCGGTCGGATGGCCGCAGCTCTCGTGGACCTGGAGGTAGAGCTGGGACGGGTGCACGACGATGGTCCGCCGCCCCGGCGGCAGCATCGGCGCCGACAGGAGCTGCACGGCTTCGGTCGCGACGCGCTCCGCGTTCGCGGCGAGCCCGAGCCCGCGGATGTACTCGTACCCGGCGCCCTGCCAGCCGCCCCCCGAGTCGGGGAAGCTCCGTCGCTGGAGCTCGTCGCCGTCCACCGCGTTCGCTTCGATGCCCGAGCCGACGTGGGTGATCACCTGCTCGGTGTAGCTGCCGTCCGTGGCCGCGAACGTCTTCCACTCGCGCTGGGCGCCGTACGTGGAGTCGGTGAAGGCGACGCCGTCGACGCGCCGCATGGCGGCGTCCGCGGCGAGCAGGTCGCCGATCTTCTCCTCCAGCGGCACGGCGAACGGATCCTCCGTCACCGGGGTCTCGAACCGGCCGTGGGCGGGCGGGCGGCCGTCGAGCACCACCGGCCTGCGCAGCGCGGTCGCCGATGCCCGCGCGATCCGCACGGCCTGTGCCGCGACCCGATCCGCCTCGGCGGCGGTGAGGACGTGGCTCGCCGCGAAGCCCCACGCACCGTCGACGAGGACGCGGACGCCGAAGCCCTCGCTCTCGTCCGTGGAGACGCCGGCGAGCGTCCCGCTCTTGACGTCGATCGACTCTTCGAGGCGCCGGACGACCCGCACGTCGGCATAGGTCGCTCCCCGGGCTCGGGCGGTGTCGAGCGCCCGCTCTGTCATCTCGCGCATCCCGGAACGGTAGCAGGAGCACCGGGGGCGGCGCGGGCCATGTCCCGTCCGGCACCCGCGCGAATGGGGCGCGTTGGCCCTGTCGGCTCGCCCGCACGACGGGCCATGATCGAGGCGCCGTCGAGTCGGCGGGCCGGCCGTGAACCGACCGGCCCGGACACGACCGCGCGGCGCAAGGGAAGGGAAGTGCCTTGATGCGGAAGTGTCGCAATCTCGTCGCGCTCGTCGCCGGGACCGCCACGCTCGGGGGAGCGGCCCTCTGGTTCACGGTCCGGCCGTGGTGGCATCGCTGGGGCCTGGACCCCGACGAGGCCGCGAGGCCGCTCCCGGGCGACGACGTCGTGCCGGATGCCCCGATCAGCGACACGCGCGCCATCACGATCGCCGCGCCGCCCTCCGCCATCTGGCCCTGGCTCGTGCAGATGGGCTTCGGGCGGGGCGGCTGGTACAGCTACGACGTGATGGACATGAAGGGCTCGAGCGCCGACCGGATCCTTCCCGAGCTCCAGGAGCTCGCGGTCGGCGACACCGTGCCGACCAGCCCGGGTGGCGGGTTCGAGGTGAAGGCGATCGACCCGGGCCACTCGCTGGTTCTCTACCTCGACACGAAGCTCGTACGCGCGCAGGCCGAGGCGGCCAAGTCGGGAGCGACCGAGGCGGCCCCGGTGAACCTCCAGGCGGGGGGCGCGCTGATGGGCGTCGCCCAGCCGACCGAGTTCTCGGCCACGTGGGCCTTCGTGGTGGAGCCGCTCGGCGAGGACAGGGCCCGCCTGATCGAGCGGTTCCGGATCCGGTTCGACGGCGGCGACAAGCCGTGGATGAAGGCCACGCTCCCGCTGATGGGGTTCGGGGTCTTCACGATGGTCCGCCGCCAGCTCATCGGCATCCGCGACCGCGTCGAGCGCGTCCAGCTTCGACCGCCCACGGCCGCGTAGGGACAGGCGGGATCGTCCGCGGAGGGTGGCCGCCCCCACGGGGAGCTCGCCGGTCGCCGGCGCACCGCCCCGCGGCTACAGTGACCGCGTGGTCGCCGATGAACCCGCCCTCCCAGCCGAGCCCGCCCACGACGCGCGGGCGTCGCGCAACCGCAGCCCACTGTCTGCCCGGCTGACGGCGATCGCGCCGGTCGGCGCGCTCGCGATCGTGGCGGCCATCGTCGCCGTCGTCGGCGGCGTGGTCGTCCTGCTCACCCACCCGCTGATGGTGGACCTGGAGATCCCGCTCCGGGCGGCAGAGCGCTGGGTCGGCGGCGGCGAGCCGTACCTCGCGTCGAGCTTCAGTGCTCCGGAGGGCTACGGCCTCCCGTTCCTCTACCCGCCGCCGGTGCTCCCGTTCCTCGCGCCGCTTCTCGCGCTGCCACGCGGGGTGGTCGTGGCCGCCTGGCTTGCCGCGACGCTGGGGGCGGCGGTCTTCGTGGCGCGCCGGCTCGGGGTGCCGTGGCGCGCCGTCCCGGTCGTGCTCTGCTGGGTGCCGTTCTCCGAGGGCCTCGTGGGCGGGAACGCGCAGGTCCTCCTCGTCGCTGGGTTCGTGGCGGTCTTCTTCGATACGCCCGCCGGCCCGTGGCGCCCGGTGCCACGCGATCCGCGCGACGGTGGCCGGCCGGCCATCGCGGACGGCGTCTTCGCCACGATCACGCCCGCGCTCAAGCTCACCCAGCCGCACGCGTGGGCCGCGCTCCTGCGGCGGCGCCCCGCGGCGGCGCTGCTCGGGCTGTGCGTGGTCGCCGCGGTCGCGATCGCGACGCTTCCGCTGGTCGGCGTGGGCGCGTGGCGGGCATGGATCGAGCAGCTCGGCCGCGCCGCGGACCCAGCCTGGGCGCTGCGCGGCTCGTCGCTGGTCCAGCTGCTCCCGGGGCTCCTGTCGCCGGCGGCAACCGCGCTCACCGTCGTGCTCGCGATGCTGGCGCCGACGCGACGTCTCGGGGCGACGGCCGGCCTCCTCCTGGTCCTCGGCGCGCCGTCCCTCCGGTCGTACGGCGCGCTCTTCCTGCTCCCCGCGATGCTCGCGGTCCGGCGGGACGTAGCGCTGGTCGCGGTCATCCTCATCGGCACCGGCGTGATGGCCGGGATGTGGGCGGGAATCCTGCTCGTGACGTTCGCGTTCGCGGCGCCGGCCAGGCTCGACGGCATCGTCGGCGCGATCGCCGGACGGAGGGGCCGGCCAGCGTCCGCGAGCTGAGCCGGCGGCCGGGGCGAGCACCGCGGCCGGGACGGAGCCGGGGATGGTCCGAGCGGCTGCGGCACCGCGATGAGCCGCTCTCGAGCCGGGGTACACTCCGGTCGTGGAGGAGCGCGGAAGGGGTTCGACGGGTTGGTTCGTGACCCTCGAGGGCCCCGAGGGGAGCGGCAAGTCCACCCAGTCCGAGCGACTCGGCGATGCGGCCGCAGCGGCCGGCCAGGACGTCGTGCTGGTGCGGGAGCCGGGCGGGACCGCCGCCGGCGAGCGGGTCCGGTCGATCCTCATGGACGCCGGTCCGGTCGGGATCCGCCTGACGCAGCGCACCGACGCGCTCCTCTTCAACGCGGCGCGAGCCCAGCTCCTCGACGAGGTGATCGGCCCAGCGCTCCGCCGGGGCGCGCTCGTGATCTCCGATCGCTACGCGGATTCGACGCTTGCCTACCAGGGCGGCGGGGGCGAGCTGCCGCTCGACGAGCTCCGCTCGGTGGTCCGCTTTGCCACCGGCGGCCTTCGTCCCGACCGGACGATCCTGTTCGACCTCCCCGTCGACGTTGGGCTCGCCCGCAAGTCCTCCGCGGAGACGACCCGGTTCGAGGCCCACTTCGACCGCGCGTTCCACGAGCGCGTCCGCGCGGCATACCTCTCGTTCGCGGCCGCCGAGCCGGACCGCTGGGTCGTGGTCGACGGCACCGCGCCCCCGGACGACGTGTTCGCGGCGCTCTGGAGCGTGCTCGCCGGGATCCCCGGCCTCGGGCCGCGCCTCGCGGGGCACGCCCCCGGCGGTGCCGACCGGTGATCCGGGCCGTGCCGCCGGACGCATTGATGGGCGACGCAGCCGACTGAGCGCTCGCGCGAGCCGGGACGACCGCGACGATCGTGAACTGACGGCGTTCGAGAGAGGGCGGCGGGCGCTCGACGCCCAGCCCGGGGCGCTGGTCAGCCAGGCGCCGGCGCGCTCGCCATGGCGCCGCTGCCGCCGGCGCGCGCCGCCTCGAGCGCGTCGAGGGCGCCCGCCACGATCTCCTCGGGGCTGGTCCCGTCGACCGGGAAGCGCGCGATGCCCGCCGAGACCGAGATGGTCCGTCCGTCGACGGCCGGCAGCGCCCCGATCGCGCGGATCACCCGATCCGCGACCGCCGGCCCGCCGTTCCCCGGCGCGACGACGACGAACTCGTCGCCGCCGATGCGGGCGACCGTGTCGACGAGCCGGACCTGCTCGGCGATGACCGCGGCGACGGCCCGGAGGACGTCGTCGCCCACCGCGTGCCCTGCCGCGTCGTTCGTGGCCCGGAACGCATCGACGTCGAAGATCGCGACGGCGACCTCGCTGCCCTGCCGCGCCGCACGCGCGAGCTCGAGCTCGAGGACGCGGTCGAACGTGCGCCGGTTCGCGAGCCCGGTCAGCGGATCGACGTGCGCGAGGCGCTCCATCCACTCGGCGCGCTCGGCCATGCCGGCGGCGAGGTGGGATCGATCGATCGCGATCGCGGCGAGGTCGGCGAGGGTCACCGCGAGCCCGGTTGTCGCCGGCATCGCGGGCATCGCCGCGCTCCAGCCCAGGGTGAGCACGCCGACGACGTGGTCGATCCCGCCGCGTGCCACGACGAGCGGCAGCGCCTGGAGCCGGGCGAGGCCCAGCCCGTCGACGAGCCCGCCGTCACGGGCGCCCACGAGCGTGTCCGTGGCAAGGACCTCCACGACCCGGTGCTCGGCCGTCGCCACCGCCAGCGGATCGGAAGGGTCGCCCGCGGACGACTCGACGAGCGCGACACCGTCGTCGGCGAGCCCGCGGCTTCGGATGACGTGGCGCCCCGTTCCGTCCTCATTCGTGGCAACGACGAGCGCGAGGGTGGCCCCCAGCCCGTCGACCAGGCCTCCCAGGATCACGTCCAGGGCGGAATCGAGGCCGTCGCCGTGACCAACCGCTCGGATGGCCGCTGCCAGCGGGTCGGCGGCACCGGATGGATCGAGCTGGCGCACGAGGCCTCCACGTCTGGGTCGGGCGGCGTCCCGGCCACGCGCGCCGGGATCGCTCGGATGATACGCGTCCCCCATCGGGCGAACGACCTTGTCGGACGCGTCTGCTCGCTTGCGCGCCAGCTCGTGGGGCGCGTCAGCCCGTCGGCGTCGCCCTCCCGGTCCACGTCGGTGTCACCGTCTGCCCGCACGACCACACCGGACCCGCCGGACGGTCGCCGCGGCCGGGGGCGCCGCCTATACTCCGCCGCGTGAAGCTCGTCGTCGCGATCGTCCACACGGAGGACGCCGGCCACCTCGTCGATGGGCTCCTCGAGCGCGAGTTCCGGGCGACGCGCCTTCACAGCTCGGGCGGCTTCCTGAAGCAGTCGAACGCCACGGTGATCCTCGGGGTGGAGGACGACCAGGTCGAGGCCGCGCTCGCCGTCATCCGCGAGAACTGTCACTCGCGAACGCAGCTCGTCAACCCGATGCCGCCGATCATGGAGCCGGGCGAGTTCTTCCTTCCCTACCCGCTCGAGGTCGAGGTCGGCGGGGCCACGGTCTTCGTCCTGCCGGTGGAGCGCGTCGAGCGGATCTGAATGAATCTCGAGCAGCTCGCCGCGCTCGGTTCCGTGCTCGGCGACGCACCGATGGCGGGACGCGATCCTGGTCCGGCGGTCGCGTGTTCCAACGGCGACGGCAGATGAGCCCGCTCCGGCCTGACCTCGTGGAGTGCTGGATCTTCCGGCTGGCGGAGCCCGGTCGCGTGGAGGTGCTGCTGATCCGCCGGTCGGACAGCCGCATCTTCCCCGGGCTCTGGCAATGCGTGACGGGCGGGCTGGAGGCCGGCGAGCGCGTGCCGGTCGCCGCGCTCCGGGAGGTGTCCGAGGAGGTGGGCTTCGGCCCCGCGGAGATCGAGGCGTTCTTCGACCTGGACCAGGTGAGCCACTTCTATGACGAGGGCGCGGACGCGGTCGTGGCTGCCGCGATCTTCGCGATCCGCGTCCGGGCGGACGCTTTCCCGCGGCTTTCACACGAGCACGACGACGCGCGCTGGATGGAGGCCGCGGAAGCCGGTCGCATGGCGATCTGGCCCTCCTATCGGCAGACGATCGAGCGGATCGTCGGGTCGCTGACCGACGCTGCGGCCGCCCCATGGTTCGAGCTGACGCTGGACGGGCGCCGGCTCGCACGCCCACCTCGCGCGCCCTGAACCCGGCGACATTCTGGGCCGTGCGCCCGCGATGTGCTCGCGCCTGCGACGCCCCTACGCCCTCGATGTGCCTGAGCCGCGACGCGCCCGCGCTCGCCACTCGATCAGATGTCCGCCGGGCGAACCGTACGACGGGCGGTCGGCCAGGCCCTGACCCGCGCCAGCCACCTGACCGCTTCCGATCGTGGCAGATGTGCGCGCGACGCGATACTCGATCAGGTACGCGCCTCAGCGCGGGTTGTGGGGTGGGTCCCTCGGCGGCCGAACGCGGCGCCGCGAGGAGCGGGCCGACGTACGGTTCGCCACGCGCGCATCTGATAGGAACGAGAGCGCGGCGAGGGGACCGGATGGGCGCTGCAGCCACCCGGGGATGGTGCGCCCGTCGGATGGAAACGCCGCCCGCAGGACGTTCGCGTGCTCGTGCAGCCGCCTGCGGTTCGTGGAGCTCTCAGCGATCGCGACCCAGGCGCCGACGGTGACCGGTTGCCACCCGAGATCGCGGACGACCGCCGGTGCGAGCCTCCGGTAGCGATCCACGGTCCCGATGAGTCGCTGCACGTCGACGATCTCGGTCTTCAGCTCGACCACGAGCAGGGACCGCGTCGCGGCGTGCCATGCGAGCAGGTCGACCACCCCGCGCTCACCCCAGACGGAGAACGACCGCTCCGGGACGACGTGCCAGCCGGCCGCGGTGAGGATGCCGACCACGATTACGTGCATCGCCGAGTGGCCCGCGTTGAGAAGCCGGTCCAGCTCCGCGCCCTCCCACCGAAGGATGATGTCGACGTCGGCATGGAGCGCGGTCGCCAGGGCGACGAGCTGATCGAGCCGGAGCCTCGCGAGGTCGCCTCGTTCGACGCGCCCGACGAGGGCGCGCGGAATACCCGCCCGGGTCGCAACGTCCAACTGCGTGCGATTCGCGCGAACCCGGATCGCGCGGAAGCCTCGGCCGAGGCGCGCGCTGTTCATGTCCGGGGAGGGTATGGGCAGGCGCTCACCGCCGGCGTATTTGAGGCAACCCAGGCCGAGCAGGCGCCAACGGGGACAGGGGCACGGACCCGTCACCCCGCGGGCACGGGCTGGCCAGGCGGTAGAATGCCCCGCAACCCGCCCGCCGCATGGCGCCCCAGGAGGCCGGAGTTGCTCGACCAGAATCTGCCCTTCGCCCCGGCATCGCGGCGCGCCTTCCGTTCGAAGGTCGACTCGATCCGCCCCACTTACGGGTTCGAGGATGTCTCGCTCGCACCGGGCACGGAGACCGTGGAGCCGAACGACGTCCGCCTGGCCCAGGACTTCTGCGGCATCCCGCTCGCGATCCCGGTCCTCGCGGCGGCGATGGACGCGGTCGTGGACCCGCGGAGCGCCGGGATCCTCGCGGGGCTCGGCGGGCTCGCATTCCTCAACCTCGAAGGGGTCCAGGCCCGCTACGAGGAACCGGGGCCGATCCTCGAGCGGATCGCGACCGCAGGTGACGATGAGATCCAGGCCGTCCTCGCCGAGGCATACGCGGCGCCCATCCGCGACGAGCTGATCGGTCGCCGGATCGCGGAGATCCATGCGGCCGGGTCCAGGGCCGCGGTCTCGGCGACGCCCGCAGCGGCCCGCCGCTTCGGGCCGGCCTGCGCCGAGCACGGCGCCGACCTCTTCCTGGTCCAGAGCCAGGTCAGCAGCGCGCGCCACCTCGCGTCCGAGTACGAACCGCTCAGCCTGGCCGAGTTCACCCGCTTCATGCCGATCCCGGTGGCGGTCGGGAACACGACGAACGCCGACGCCGCGTTCGCGGTGATGGAGCAGGGCGCTGCCGCCGTCTTCGTGGGCGTCGGGCCCGGAGCCGCCTGCACCACCCGCGAGGTGCTCGGCATCGGCGTCCCGCAGGTGACGGCCGTGAGCGACGTTGCGGCTGCCCGCGACGCGTACTTCGCCGAGACCGGCCGCTGGATCCCGGTCGTCGCCGACGGCGGGATGAAGCGGGGCGGGGACATCGCGAAGGCGATCGCCGCCGGCGCGGACGCCGTCATGCTCGGCTCGCCGCTCGCCCGGGCCGACGAGGCGCCCGGCCGCGGCACGAACTGGGGGATGGCCGCGCCGTCGCCGGTGCTGCCCCGCGGGACGCGGATCAGGGTCGGGAGCGTCGGGCCGATGGAACAGATCCTGTTCGGACCGTCGCACGTGACCGATGGAACGCAGAACCTGGTGGGCGCGCTCCGGCAGTCCATGGCGGCGCTCGGCGCCCGCACGCTGCGCGAGATGCAGCAGGTCGAGATCGTCTACGCGCCGTCGGTGGTCACCGAGGGCAAGTCCTGGCAGCTTCGCGGCAGGTAGGCCGGCCGGTCCGACCCCCGCGGCACCGCCCGTTCCGTGCCCCGCGATCCGTACGGCGAGCAGCTGGTCGGCTGGGAGAAGGCCGTCGCCATCGAGACGCGCGGCCGCGCATCCGGCCGGGCCGTCGTCGCGGCCGTCGGGTTCGTCGACGAGCCGGACGGCTCGCTCCTCGTTGCCGCCGGCGATCCCGGGGCGCACTGGGCTGCGAACCTGCGCGCCGAGCCGCGGTGCGTCGCCCGGATCGGCGCGCTGGAGAGGACGTACGTCGCCGAGGAGCTCGACGGCGCCGGGAAAGCACGTGCCATCACGGAGCTGATCCTCAAGTACGGAACGCCGGCCGAGCGGCTCGGAGCGGGGCCCGCCTTCAGGTTGCGGCTCGTGTCGCCGGACTGACGCCGCCCGTACACTTCGGACGACGGCGCGACGCGCGACTCGTTCGAGCGAGGGAGGAGCCAGCCTTTGAGCGACGCGGAGCAGCAGGCGGACCGGGCTCGCGCGCAGGATGACGGCGCGCAGCTCCAGGAGGCGGCGACCGGTCGCGCTCGGCATCCCGACGCTGACGCAACCTCGGACCCCGACGACCACGAGGCCCCCCGACGCGAGCGCGGCAAGACCGTTCACGGAGAGCTCGCCAACGCCGGCCATCGCGTCCTCGCCCCGGACGACGCGGAGGTGGAGGCCTACCTCGAGACCGCGCTCAATGCGCCCGCGCCCGAACGCCCCGCCGTCGACCGTCCCGGTGGGGCCGTCCCCCGTGGGGAGGGCAGTCGGGGCGAGCCGGACACCGTCGTGGTCCTCGACTTCGGCAGCCAGTACGCGCAGCTGATCGCGCGGCGCGTCCGGGAGCTGCATGTCTACTCGGAGCTCCTGCCCTTCGACACGCCGTGGGGCGAGATCGCGAAGCGCCGTCCGCGCGCGATCATCCTCTCCGGCGGGCCGTCGAGCGTCTACGAGGCCGATGCGCCGCGCCCGGACCCGGCCGTGTGGAGCGCGGGCATCCCCGTCCTCGGGATCTGCTACGGGCTGCACCTGATGGCACGTGAGCTCGGCGGCGACGTCGTCTCCGTCGCGAAGCGCGAGTACGGCCCGGCGACGATCACGTTCGACGGCGACAGCCCGCTGTTCGCGGGGCTGGGCCCGGAGCAGCCGGTCTGGATGAGCCACGGCGACTCGATCGTCGCGCCTCCGCCGGGCTTCGGGGCCACGGCACGGACGACGTCGACCCGGTTCGCCGCGATGGCCGACCCCGTCCGGGGCCTGTACGGGATCCAGTTCCATCCCGAGGTCGGGCACACGCCGCGCGGCCGCGACGTGCTGCGCAACTTCGTGATGGGGATCGCCGGCGCCCGGCCGACGTGGACCCCCGCCAACTTCATCGAATCGACGATCGCCGAGATCCGTTCGCGGGTGGACGCGCAGGCACACGAATCGGGTGGGGACGGCCTGGTGATCTGCGCGCTCTCCGGCGGCGTGGATTCGGCGGTCGCCGCGCGCCTGGTGCACCGCGCGGTCGGGGACCGGCTCACCTGCATCTACGTGGACCACGGGCTGATGCGCAAGAAGGAGTCGGAGCTCCTGCGTGTCACGTTCGAGCAGAACCTCGGGATGCGCCTGGTCATGGTCGACGCCCGGACGCGCTTCCTGGCCCGCCTCGCCGGCGTGACCGACCCGGAGTCGAAGCGACGGATCATCGGCGACGAGTTCATCCGGGTCTTCGAGGAGGAGGCGGCGAAGCTCGGCCGGATCGACTTCCTGACCCAGGGGACGCTCTACCCGGACGTCATCGAGTCCACGACGCCCGAGACGAAGGCCGCGCAGAAGATCAAGACCCACCACAACGTGGGCGGCCTGCCCGACGACCTCCGCTTCACGCTCATCGAGCCCCTCCGCTACCTCTTCAAGGACGAGGTGCGGCTGGTCGGGCTGGAGCTTGGCCTGCCCGAGGCGATGGTCTTCCGGCAGCCCTTCCCGGGCCCGGGGCTCGCGATCCGGATCATCGGCGAGGTGACGGCCGAGCGGCTCGACACGCTCCGCGAGGCGGACTGGATCGTGATCGACGAGATCAAGGCGGCCGGCCTCTACCGCAGCCTCTGGCAATCATTCGCGATCCTCACCCCGGTCCGGAGCGTGGGTGTGATGGGCGACGGCCGGACGTACGCCAACGTCGTCGCCATCCGCGCGGTGAACTCCGAGGACGGCATGACGGCCGACTGGGCAAAGCTTCCTTACGACGTGCTGGGGACCATCAGCTCGCGCATCGTGAACGAGGTGCCCGGCGTCAACCGCGTGGTCTACGACATCAGCTCCAAGCCGCCCGCCACCATCGAGTGGGAGTAGGGCGAGCGCCTGCCGGCAGG
>Ga0207927_1000351_pt1 | contig 19494 bp, 17 predicted proteins | sample NGESurdeep072012_2_FD_184456 | JGI IMG/M metagenome (GOLD analysis project Ga0207927, IMG submission 184456) | Arctic peat soil microbial communities from Barrow, Alaska - NGEE Surface sample 210-2 deep-072012 (SPAdes) | ecosystem: Environmental > Terrestrial > Soil > Wetlands > Peat ... | reverse complement strand
CGTGGTCCACCGCTTGAGTCCGGTCGGTTATGACGTGATCGAAGCGGCCCTGCCGGCTCTCGTCGTGGCGACCCAGGCACTCGGCGAGCCGCGCTACCCGTCGCTCAGGGGGATCATGGCCGCCCGGTCCAAGGAGATCAGCACGTGGTCGCTGGCCGACCTCGAGCTGGGCGATGCGCCGGTCGGCGGGGCCGTGGCCTCCACCCAGGTCGTCAGCGCCCGTCCAGCGGCCAGCCGCGGCGCAACCCGGGTGATCCGCGAGCCGGCGGCTGCCGCGGCGGCCACCCGGAGCTCGGCGTCGGCGTCGCGCTCGGGTGCGCGGCCGGCCCATTCGCGCAGGCGCTTGATCTCACGTGCCTGTGAGAAGACGAGCAGCGAGAGGACGGCGATTCCCGCGAGCGCGGCGAAGGCCGCAATCGCTCCGACCTGCGTGAGAGAGCTCGAGAACGAGAACGCGAGCGGCAAATGGGTCATGAGTTGGGGGAGTGTACGAGGGGAGCAGGCGCACCCGCGGCGTCGGAGGCCGGCTGCGGCCCGTCGACGGCGGGCGGGAGCGCCCCGTTGGCGCTCGGCGGCGGGGCCGGCTCCTCCTCTTCGGCCTGCTCACGCCGCTCGGCCGACAGCTCGGAGACCTTGGCGGCGAGGCCCGCGGCGTCGCCTTCGAGGACCAACAGACCGATCTCCGCGAACATCGACTCGACGGCCGCCGGTGCCATCGGCTCGCGGTCGGCGATGAGAATCTTCTCAGCCTCGGTCGACAACGGGCGCTCGTAGCTGTTGAACAGCTCCTCCTGGAGCTTCTCACCGGGGCGCCTGCCCGTGATCTCGACGTCTATGTCGCGATCGGGGTCGAGGCCCGAGAGGTCGATCATGGCCCGGGCGAGATCGACGATGCGGACGGGCTCGCCCATGTCGAGGACGAACACGGCGGCACCGCTGCGAGCGCCCGCGGTGGTCTCCTCGGCGGCGGCGAGCGACCCCGAGCGGATGATCAGCTGGACGGCCTCGGGGATCGTCATGAAGTAGCGGGTCATGCGCTCGTCGGTGACCGTCACGGGGCCGCCCCGCTCGATCTGGCGGCGGAAGATCGGCACGACGCTCCCGGAGGAGCCGAGTACGTTGCCGAAGCGCACGGCGGCGTAGCGCGTCTGCGGGAAGCGGCCCGTGGCCGCCTCCAGAGCGAACTCGGCGAGCGCCTTGGAGGCACCCATGACGGTGGCGGGCGCAACCGCCTTGTCGGTGGAGACGAGCACGAAGCGCCTGACGCCCAGCTCGCCGGCGACGTGCGCGACGACGCGGGTGGCGATGGCGTTGTTGCGGACGGCCTCGACGGGATTGGCCTCCATCAGCCCGACGTGCTTGTAGGCGGCGGCATGGAAGACGACGGTCGGCCGGTACTCGGCGAGGATTTCGCGCATCCGCTCCTCCTCCTTGCAGTCCGCCAGCACGGCGGCGAGCATCGACGGCGGCACGTGGCGCTCGTCCTCGAGTTCGCGCTGGATCGAGAAGAGGTTGTCCTCGGCGTGGTCGAGCAGGACGATCCGATGGGGCTCGACGCGCGCGATCTGCCGGCACAGCTCGGAGCCGATCGAGCCGCCGGCGCCGGTTACCAGGACGGTCGCGCCGGCGAGGTAGGAGCCGACCGTCTCGAGCTCCATGTGCACCGGCTCGCGGCCGAGCACGTCCTCGACGCGGACCTCGCGCATCTGGCGCGCGAGCGCGCCGCGCGTCTGCAGAAGCTCGAAGACCGTCGGTAGCGTCCGCACGGGAATGCCGCGGGCGCGGCACTCGCGCACGATCCGCGCGCGAGTGGACCCAGGCGCCGAGGGTATGGCGATGATGACTTCGTCGGGCTCGGCATCGTCGAGGATGCGTGGGAGGTCGGCTTCGGTGTTGCCGCGGACGCGCACGCCGTCCATCCGCAGGCCGCGCTTGTGGGGGTCGTCGTCGAGGAAGCCGACCGGCGAGAGCCCGAGCTCGCGATTGCGCATGATCTCGCGCAGGACCAGGCGCCCGCCGTCGCCGGCGCCGGCGATCAGGACGGACCGCTGGCTCTTGCGCCCGCCGCGGAACGCCGCCAGCGGACGGCGCTCATAGATGCTGCGGGCGAGCGCCCGCGCGCCGACGAGGAAGACGAGCGAGAGCAGCGCGAACAGGATGATCACGCCGTTGGGCAGCAGGATCGCGGAGGTGCCGTGCGCGGTCGCCCGCTCGACGGGCCGCACGACGACGATCGCGACGACGACGAGCAGGACGATCGCGACGATCGCTCGCAGGACGGCCTCGTAGTCGCGCTGGCCCGAGTAGCGCCAGCGGCGCTGGTAGACGCGGGAGAGCACGAGCACGGGGAGGCTGCCCGCGAGCACCCACCAGATCGTCCGCTCGCGCAGCTGCTCGTAGTGGCCGGTCGGGCCGTGGTCGAAGCGCAGCTGGAAGGCGAGGTAGTACGCGAGCGCGACCAGCACCCCGTCCACTGCGAGTTGAGGCAAGGAGTGACGGTGGAGGGGAAGGGCCGCCGAGCGGATCCGTCGGCGCATTGCCTGGATTGTAAGGCTCTAGGGCGACTGTGGCGAGGCCGGCGGGGGCTTTTGCACGGGTGCGAGCAAGAGCTCGATCAGGGTGAGCGGGTCGCGGCGGATGCGCGGCGCCTCGCCGGCGCGCTCGCGCGGTCGCAGATCGAGGTCCTCGGCGCGGACGAGCGGGCGCAGCCGGCCTTCGGCGATCAGGCGCTCGTCGACGGCGCCCAGGCGCCCCTGAAAGGTGGTGTAGACGGGTGTGCCGAGCGCGACAGCCTCGCGATTCATCGTCCCTCCGGCCGAGATCACGAGGTCCGCGCGGGCGATCAGCGACTGCGCGTCGATCGCATGCTCGGGTACCACGAAGGCGGGAAAGCGGCGCAGCTCCTCGCGCTGGGAGGCGACGCGCGGCAGCACGACGGTCTGCGTGCCGTGCTCGGCGGCCGCCGAGCGCAGGCGCTCGAGCACGCCGGCGAACACGTCGTTCTCGAAGCGGTGGTAGAGCGAGACCTCGGGTGGAGTGCGTACGACGACGAGCGGGCGGGCGGGGTCGATCGCGAGCTCGTCGAGGACCGCTGCGGAGGGCTCGAAGTCGGCGAGGTAGTACTCCTCCTTGAGTCCGGCATATGCGCGGATCTTGCCGCTCGCGCCGTAGCGGGCCAGGCGAGCGGGCGGGATCGCGTCCGGGACGACGACCGCGGCGGCGAGCCGGCAGTTGACGTTGTGCTGGACAGTCGCCCACTCGTAGTCGAACATCGTCGAGCTCGGTATCCGCAGGAACGCGGCGGCGACGCTGATGTCGTTGGAGCCGTGACCGAGGGCGATGTCAAACCCGCTGCCCGCCGCGCGCGCATCGGCGCGCGCCCAGCGCAGGAGCGCGGCAGATCGCGAGACCAGACCGCCGGCCTTTGCCGCCAGGCGCTCGCCTCGGTGGCGCCCGATCGCCGTGTGGGTGATGCCCAGGCGCTCGCACAGCTCGATCGTCTGGGCGAAGTCGCGGGCCGTCACACGCACGTCGTGGCCATCGCCCAGCAGCCCCTCGACGACCGGGCGCATGACCAGGACGTGGGGGCTGTTGGTGAGGTCGATCCAGACGCGCATGCGCGCAGGGACGGTACCCGGTCACGGTATCGTTGCCGACCATGCTCGTCATCGCGTCGGTCTCGGAATCGCTCGTCAACGTCGCCTGGCACTTCGTCCGGGATGCGGGCCTGCCGGCGATCTTCATCCTGATGCTCGCCGAGAGCGCGTGCATCCCGATCCCCTCCGAGGCGACGATGCTGTTCGCGGGCTTCGCGGTCGCAGAACCGGGCAGCAGCAGCGCCCACCACCACCTGACCCTCCTGGGGATCGTCGTGGCCGGCGTGCTCGGCAACCTGCTGGGCTCCTGGATCGCCTACGGCGTTGGGCGCGGCGGGCGAATCGAGCTGCTCGAACGCCACGGCCGCTGGCTGCACCTGAAGCCGAGTCATCTCCAATGGGCGGACCGCTGGTTCGAGCGCTACGGCGGCCGTGCTGTTCTCATCAGCCGCATCCTGCCGATCATCCGCACGTTCATCTCGCTGCCGGCCGGAGTGGCGCGGATGCCGTTCGCGCGCTTCACGCTCCTGACCCTGGCCGGCTGCATCCCGTGGGTGCTCGGGCTGGCGCTGGCCGGAGAAGCGGTCGGGCACAACTGGGAGAGTGTTCGCAAGGGCTTCGAGTACGTCGACTATGCGGTCGTCGCCGGTGTCGTCGTGGCGATCGCCTACGCCGTCGTGCGCCGGCGGCGAGCCCGCCGCGAGCCGGCGACCGATGCGCTCGGCTGAGCGGGCACTGCCTCTTCGCCACGCGCTGGCGCTGGGTCTGCTCCAGGGCCCAACGGAGCTCCTGCCGGTCTCCTCCTCCGGACACACGACGCTCCTCCCCCTGCTCGCCGGCTGGCCCTACGGGGAGCTCGACGGGGCGCAGCGAAAGTCCTTCGAGGTCGCGCTCCACGCCGGCGCCGGGGTCGCGCTTGCGATCCACATGCGCGGCGAGCTGAGGCGCCAGATAGTTGACATGGACGGGCCGCGTTCAGGCTTTCTCGCCCTGTCGCTCCTCCCGCCGACGGTCGTGGGCCTGATCTTCGGTGAAGCGATCGAGCGTCGCCTGGGCGGCCCGCGATCGATCGCCGCCGGTCTCATCGGCGGTGGCTTGGCAATGGCGATCGCTGACCTCGTCGGGCCGCGCTCGGGACGCGGGCGCGAGGAGGCCGGCCCGCTCGACGGCCTCGCGCTCGGTCTCGCCCAGGCGGCGGCGCTCATCCCCGGGGTGTCGCGTAGCGGCGCGACCCTGGCGGCAGCGCGTGCCCGTGGCTTCGGGCGCGGGGCGGCGCGCTCGCTGTCGTGGGAGGCGGCACTGCCGGTGATCGTGGGCGCGAGCGCACTGCAGGGCGCGCGCCTGGCACACCGCGGCATCACGCAGGGCACGCGCGCAGCCCTCGCCGTCGGGGCGATCTCCGCCTTCGTCTCGACGCTTGGGAGCGCCCGGGTGCTCGGGCCACGTCGCCCGAGCGAGCGCTCGCTGCTCCCGTTCGCGCTCTACCGCTGTCTGCTGGCGGCCGCCTCACTCGTGCGCGCCCCGGCCTCCGGAGGCGCCCGATGAGCGTGCTCGGCACCGTCATCGGCGGTCGCTACCGGCTCGAAACGGAGATCGGCCGCGGTGGCATGTCGACGGTCTACTGCGCCTTCGACACCGTGCTCGAGCGCAAGGTGGCGGTCAAGCTGATGCACCGAGAGATCGCCGCCGACTCCGACCAGCTCGAGCGCTTCCGCCGGGAGGCGCGGTCGGTGGCCCAGCTGAACCATCCCCACGTGGTCACCGTGATCGACGCGGGCGAGGAGCCCTCGCCGGACGACGGCGCGGTGGGCTCGCCCTACATCGTGCTCGAGTACGTCGAGGGCGAGACGCTCAAGGACGTCATCCGCCGCGAAGCTCCCCTTGAGATCCCCCAGGCGATCGCCTACGCGATCGAGATCGCGAGGGCGCTCGGCGCCGCCCATGAGCGCCAGATCGTCCATCGCGACGTCAAGCCGGACAACGTCCTGATCAGCGAGGAAGGCGGCGCCAAGATCACCGACTTCGGGATCGCGAGGACGCTGACCGAGGAAGGCCTGACGATGGCCGGGCGGGTGCTCGGCACGACCGACTACGTCTCCCCCGAGCAGGCGCTCGGGGAGCCCGTGACGGGGCAGTCGGACCTCTACTCGCTCGGGGTCGTGCTCTACGAGATGCTCACCGGCGAGGTCCCGTTCCGCGGCGACTCCCCGGTGGCGGTGGCGATGAAGCACGTCCGCGAGGAGATCCCCGACGTCCAGCTCCGCCGCCCGGAGCTTTCGGCAGCGACAGCCGCCGTGCTCGAGCGCGCTGTCGCCAAGGACCTCAACCGCCGCTACCGGGACGCGCAGAGCATGGTCTCCGACCTCGAGGATGTGCTCGCGCTGGAGGCCTCGCGCAGCGGTCAGGCGACGGGCGAGGTCACGACGGTGCTCCGTTCGCTGCCCGGCGGAGCCCGCCGGCGGCTGCCGTGGCGGATTCGCCACCCCTCGCGGCCGATCCAGCTGCTGGCGCTCGTGATCGTCGCCGTGGCGGTGGTGCTGCTGATCGCAGCCGAGCAGACCCACCGCGGCACGGGCGTGGCGGCGGACGTCCAGGCACATCAGGGGCTGCAGCAGGTGCCACTCAGCCAGTCGGCCGCCCACGACTACAACCCGTTCGGCACGGGACCCGAAAACCGTGACCAGATCGAGAACGTGGTCGACAACGACCCCAACACGACGTGGAGCACCGAGCAGTACTACGAAGGGACGCTCCGTAAGGCCGGCGGCGTCGGCGCGGGCATCTACCTCGACGCGGCCCCGGCGGTCGCCGGCAGGGCGATCGCGATCCAGACGCCGACGCCGGGCTTCGCGGTGCAGGTCTACGTCGCCGACCACGTCAACCTGTCGCTGCCGTATGGCTCCTCGGCCTCGCTGAACGCGCGTGGCTGGCAGGGGCCGGTCGGCTCCAGCGGTTCGGTACGCAGCGGCGAACGCATCGCCCTGCACATGCACGGTCGCGCGGCGCGCTTCTACCTCGTGTGGCTCACGACCCTGCCGGCGGGACGCCAGTCGGCGACGATCGCCGACCTGACCCTGTTCAGGTAGGGCTCAGAAGATGAACGCCCGCCGGCGCTCGTGGCGCTCGCAGGCGTGGCGGCAGAGGCGATCGACGAGCTCGGGGTAGGGGACGCCCGAGGCGTCGAGGAGCTTGGCGTAGACGCTCGTGGGCGTGAAGCCGGGCATCGTGTTGAGCTCGTTCAGAAGCACGGTCTCGCCGTCGACGAAGAAATCGGCGCGCGCAAGACCCTCGCACCCGGTCGCATGGAAGACTCGCACGGCCAGCTCGCGAACCTGCTCGTGGGCGCCAGCGGAGATCCCGGCGGGCACGCGCAGCTCCATTCCGCCGGGCGAGTACTTGGCCTCGAAGTCATACATGTCACTGTCGAAGGCGATCTCGCCGGGCTCCGACGCGAGCGCTGCGTCGTGCTCGGAGGCGAGGCAGGAGAGCACCCCGCACTCGATCTCCTTGCCGGCGGCGATCGCCTCGACGATCACGAGCTCGTCGTGCGCGAAGGCTTCCTCGAGGGCGCCGGCGAGGGCATCGGCCGCCTCGACCTTGACGATGCCGACCGAGGAGCCGAGGTGGGCGGGCTTGACGAACACGGGCAGGCCGAGACGCTCGAGCTCGGCCAGTACGGAGGCGGCGTCGTGCTCGTATCGCGCTGCGCGCACCCCGGCGAAGGCGACCTGCGGGATCGCGGACCCGGCCATCAGCTCTTTGAACATGACCTTGTCCAGGCACAGCGCCGAGGCGGCGACGCCGGCGCCGACATAGGGGACGTCGAGCACCTCGAGCAACCCCTGGACGCTCCCGTCCTCGCCGAAGGGCCCGTGCAGGGCGGGGAACACGACGTCGACGCCGAGGAAGCCCGCGCCGGGCGTGACACTCAACTCGGTGTCCTCGCGGCGCCAGACCCCATCGCGGCCGATCTCCACCCACACGACCCCGTGCCCGGCGGAGAGGAGCCCGTCGCGCACGGCAGAACCCGAGGACAGCGACACGTCGTGCTCGGAGGAGCGGCCGCCGGCGAGGACGGCGACGGTGAGCGGCGTGTGAGGGCCGGCGGCGGACACGGCCTAGCCCGCCCCGGGCGGGGTCGGCGTGGTGGGGGTGGTCGATGGCGTCGTGGGGGTGGTGGGTGTCGTCTGGGTGCCGAGCACGCCGACCGTGATCGTGACGGTGGCTCCCTTGCGCGCCTGGGAGCTGCCGGCGGGATTTTGGCGCAGAACCATTCCGACCTGTTCCGGGCTGGCGGTCGGGGCGGTGACCTTCTTGGGCTTGAAGCCGGCCTGTCCGAGGGCCGCGACGGCGAGCGCTTCGGACTGGCCGACGACTTCGGGCACCGCGCTTTCCTTGGGCGCCTGGGCGACGGTGAGATCGACCTTTGAGGCTCCCTGCACCGAGGTACCGGTCGCCGGCGACTGCGAGAGGACAGTTCCGGGCGCCTGCGTCGTGGAGTCCTTCTGGGTGACGGTGCCGAGCGCCAGCCCGGCGTTGACGAGCGTCGCTTCGGCCGCCGACTGCGACTGGCCGACCATGTCGGGGACGGACACCGGCGCGGGCCCGCTGGAGACGAGCACCGTCACGGGGCTGCCGACCTGGGTGACGGTGAAGGCCCCGGGTTCGGTCCCGATGACATGCCCCGAGGCGACAGTCGTGCTCGCCTGCTTCTTGACAGTCGGCTTGAAACCGGCCTGCTTGAGCTTCTGGACGGCTGACGCGGCGCTCATGTTGCCGACGTTGGGGAGCGCCTTGCTTGCCGGGCCGCCGGAGACGGCGAAGTTGACCCGGCTGCCCTTTTCGATCTTGCTTTCGGCGGGCGGGGATTGGCTGATGACGAGACCTGTGGGAACGGTCGTGCTCGACGCGAGCGAGGGCACCGGGTTCAGCCCGGCTCGCCTGAGCACCGCGCCGGCCGCCTGTTCGCTCAGTCCGGTGACGCGCGGCACGACGACGGACTTGTGCGACTGCGAGAGCAGCAGGAGGAGCGCGACGACGGCGATGACCACGAACGCGAGCAGTCCCCACAGCAGCCCGCGACTCCGCCCCTCCTCCTCGGGGGGAGGCAGCGCGCCGTACTCCTCGGAGGGAAGCCCCGCGGGGGCCAGCAGCACGGCGCCCGCGGCGGGGCGGTGGGGTTTCACGGGCGCGTTCTCGACGACGCTGCTGGCCGCCGCGTTCGAGTAGGCCGGCAGCAACTCGCGCTCGTGCTGGAGGGCCGCGATCAGTTCGTCGGCGTCGGCGTAGCGGTCGGCGGGGTCCTTGGCGAGTGCGCGCAGCACGACCGCGTCGAGCGAGGGCGGGATGACGGGGTTGAGCTCGCTCGGGGGGCGCGGCTGGGCGGAGACCTGCTTGAAGGCGATCGCGACAGCGCTCTCACCCTCGAACGGCACGACTCCCGTGAGCAGCTCGTAGAGGATGACGCCGACCGAGTAGATGTCCGAGGCGGCACTGACCGAGAAGCCCTGGGCCTGCTCGGGGGAGAGGTACTGGGCGGTGCCCATGATCGAGCCAGTCATCGTCATGTCCGAGGCGCCCGCCCGGGCGATGCCGAAGTCGGTGACCCGCGCTCGTCCCTCCTCATCGAGGATGACGTTGTGGGGCTTGAGATCGCGGTGGATGACGCCGCGGCGGTGGGCGAAGCGCGCGCCGCGGAGGATCTGGATGACGAGGTCGATGGCGGCAACCGGGTCGAGTGCTCCGCCCTCGCGGATGATCGTCTTGAGCGAGCGGCCAGCGACGTACTCCATCGCGATGTAGTAGGTGCCGTTCCACTCGCCGCGGTCGAAGATGCCGACGATGTTGGGGTGCGAGAGGGCGGCGGCGCTTGAGGCCTCGCGCTTGAAGCGCTCGACGAACTCCTGGTCTTCGGCGAAGTGCTGGTGCAGCACCTTGACGGCGACCTCGCGGCCGAGGAGCTGGTCCTGGGCGAGATAGACCTCGGCCATGCCGCCGGAGCCGAGACGCGAGATGACGCGGTAGCGCCCGTCGATGATCGTCTCGGGCTCAATCATGGAGCAGCCTTTCGATGACGGCCTTGGCCACGGGCGCTGCAAACGCGGCGCCCTGCCCAGGCACTCCCTGCAGCGTCGTGGCGATCGCGACACGCGGGTTGGCCGCGGGCGCGAAGGCGATGAACCAGACGTTGTTGATCGTGTTGCCGATCTGGGTCTCAGCGGTGCCCGTCTTGCCGGCCACCCGGACGCCCGGGATCTGAGCGCTCGTGCCCGTCCCTTCGTTGACCACGGCTTCCATCATGGCCGTGACCTCGGCGGCGGTCGAGGGCTTCATGACCACCGACTGCACGCGGGGGTCGATGCGCTGGACGGTCTGCCCTTCGGAGTCGACGATCCGGCTGGTGATGTGGGGGACCATGAGCGTGCCGCGATTGGCGACGGCCGCGGCGACCTCAGACATCTGCAGCGCGGTGACGGCGAGCTTGTCCTGGCCGATGCCCATGCGCCCGACGTCGACGCGACTGTTCGTGGGCCGGAGCAGCCGAGTGCCGAGGTACTCGCCGCTGCTCGACATTTCGTCGGACGGGTAGTCGAGCTGCGGCTTCTTGTCGAAGCCGAAGCGTTCCATGTAGCGCCCCATGGTCTGGCTGCCGAGGTGTTCGGCGACCTGAGCCCAGACGGTGTTGACGGACTTGGCGAGTGCCTCAGTGAGGGTGATCGGGCCGAAGGTCTCGTTTTCATCGTTCTGCAGCGGCACGCCGGAGATGCGGATGTCGTTGCGTCCGTTGACGAGCGATTCGCGCGTGTAGGCACCGGTGTCGATCGCGGCGGTGGCGGTCACGACCTTGAACGTCGAGCCGGGGGCATAGCCGAACTGGACCGCGCGGTTGATGAGCGGGCGGTTCTTGCTGTCGGTGGCCAGCCGCGAGTAGGTGCGGGTCGAGCGCAGCGCGTTGGGGTCATAGCCGGGAGTCGAGGCCATCACCTCGACGGCGCCGGTACGGGGATCGAGCGCGACGACCGCGCCCTGATGGCCGGCGAGCTGTTCCTCGGCGACGCGTTGGGCCTTGGGGTCGAGCGAGGTGACGATCTTCGATCCGCGCCGGCGCTTGCCCTCGAGCTGGTCGAGGATGCGCTGCACGCCCGTGCCGGTCTGGCCGGTGAGGGGTCCGTTGCGAAAGCGCTCCAGCCCGCTGCTGCCGAGCGTCGTGAAGTAGTAGCCGAGGGGGTGGCCGAACTCTTCGCCGGCGGGGTAGGTGCGTTCGTAGGTGCCTCCGGGCTGGGGCACCGAGCGGGCGAGGACGGTGCCGTCGCGGGCGACGATGGGGCCGCGGTCGATCGTCTGCTGCTCGAGCAGGTTGCGGGCGTTGAGCGGGTTCTGCCGCAGCGAGGAGGCTTCGAAGACCGTCCAGCGCGAGGTGAAGGCGACCAGCAGCGCGAACAGGACGGCGACGAACCCGTAGAGGCGAACGATCGGACGGTTCACGAGCAGGGGCTCATTCGAGTTCGGACAGTTCGAGGCTGCGGATCAGCGATGCGGCGCTGCCTTCCGAGCGCAGCGAGTGGTCGAGCAGGGTCTGGCGGCGTTCGGCGGGCACCGTCGACGCGCTGACGCCCGAGACATAGGCGCTGCTGTAGAGGTTGAGATGGCCGGGTAGCGAGAAGGGCACGCCCCTGTAGAGCGTGACGAGACCCCGGTCGTTGGTGGCGATGAAGTAGACCGACTGCAACGCCAGGTAGGCGCCGGCGCCGATCATGCCGAGAAGGACGAGCGTGAGCGTGAGGACGCCGGCACGGCGCAGGCGACGTCGCCTGCGCGCGCCGTCGACGGGGCCCGGCAGCGGGGTGGCCGCGCGCGGGCGCCGGACCGCGCGGGGGGGTGCCTCGGGGGGCGCGACGGCCGGCATCCCGGTGATCGTCACCGGTTCGTGCTCGACGGGCGCCTGGGCGCCAGCGCCGACCTCCTCCAGGCGCAGCAGCACGACCGTGATGTTGTCGCGGCCGCCGGCCTCGTTGGCCGCGGCGATCAGGCTCTCGCCGGCGTCGCGCAGACTCGGGTTGGCAAGCAGCACGGAGGCGATCAGCTCCTCGGAGATCATCGTCGTGAGACCATCGCTGCAGAGCAGGTACACGTCGCCGGAGCGCGCCTGGAAGGAGCGCGTGTCGACCTCGACGGTGCCCTCGGGGCCGAGCGCACGGGTGATGACCGACCGCTGCGGGTGCTCGACGGCTTCCTCCGGCGTGAGGCGTCCCTGGCGCATCAGCTCGTCGACGAGGGAGTGATCGTCGGTCAGGCGCAGCAGCTGGCCGTCGCGCAGGCAGTAGGCGCGGCTGTCTCCGACGTGGGCGATCGCGACCTCGGTCTCGCCGACATAGACGGCCGTCAGCGTGGTGCCCATGCCGGCCTGCTCGGCATGGGTGTGGGAGAGCTCGTGGATGCGAGCGTTGGCCGCCTGGGCGAGCTCGGCGAGCGCGAGCTCGGGCTCGTGGCGTTCGTCGAGGCCGGGCTGGAAGAACTCGACGGCGATGCGCGAGGCGACCTCGCCCGCCTGGGCGCCGCCCATGCCGTCGGCGACGACGAACAGCGGCGAGCGCGCGAGCAGCGAGTCCTCGTTGGCGCGACGCTGGCGGCCGGTGTCGGTACCGGCATATTGCTCGGCGACCCGCAGCACGTCAGTCGGCCTCGAACACGAATTCGCTGTCGCCGATTCGCACGCGGTCGCCCGGGTGCAGCGGTCTCGGCGTCTGCAGCAGCTCCTCGTTGAGGTAGGTGCCGTTGGTGGAGTCGAGGTCTTCGATCACGACGATGTTGCCCTGCTCATAGACAAGGGCGTGGCGGGCCGAGGCAAACGGGTCCTCGAGGCGGATCTCGGCCCGCTCGCCGCGCCCGAGGGCGAGCTCGCCGTCGAGGTCGTAGATCATGCCCGGGTCGTGGCCGGGGGCGCGCTCGACGACCAGGCGCGGAGAGCGCTGCGCGACCTCGGCGCTCCCGAGCGCCGAGGCAGAGTGCAGGCCTGTGGCATCGGCGGGGATTGGCCGGCCTGCCTGGGCATCGGCGAGGGTCTGGGTGCCCGCGCCGAGGTCGCGGCGGGCGCTGCGGGCGACCCACAGCAGGAAGAGATAGAGGACGGCGATGAAGCCGAACTTGAGGGCGACCGATACGGGTTCGAGGGTGTTCATCCGAGCTCGAAGACGATCTCCGTCGAGCCGAGCTCGACCCGGTCGCCGGACTCGAGCGGCTCGGCGCCGTGGATCTGACGGCCGTTGACGAGAACGCCGTTGGTCGATCCGAGGTCCTCGACCGTCCATCCCTCGGGGCCGGGGCGCAGCTCGGCGTGGCGGCGCGAGATGCCGCTGTCCTCGAGCACGATCTCGCAGTCGCGGCTGCGGCCGATCATGCCCCCGCCGGGCGGCACCAGCAGCCGGCGCCCGCCGACGGCGAGCAGGGCGCGGGGAGCCCGGCGCCTGGTGTGCGCGGCCTCGACCGGGCCCCCGACGCGCGCCGAGGTGCTGTAGATCATCGTCTGTCCATGTTCGTCATCGGGCTCCGGCGGCGCCGGGTGCTCGCCGCCACTGTGACCGGCCGATCGGACCAACCGCGCCTGGATCCCGAACTCGCCGAGGGCGAGGCGCTCGTCGGTGTGGAACTCGATCAGGGGATTGGAGGAGAGGATCAGGTCCTCGCGGCGGGCGTGCTCGAGCAGATAGGAGCTCAGGTCGTCGATGACCTCGTCCTCGATCTCCTCGTAGCGCTCACGGTCCTCGGGCGAGAGCCAGACCGAGTACTCGTTGGGGACATAGACGCGCGAAACCGACACCGTGCGGTGGGCGTCCATCTCGCGGGCGAGCTTGCGCGCGAGTTCCATCGGGCGGACCTCGGAGCGGAACACGCGTCCGAAGGCTCCCTCGACGAAGTTGGAGATCGTTGTCTCGACGCTCTTGAACAGGTTCATCGGCTGGCCGCCGCGCCGGGCGGGAGAAGATCGGCCGGCGAGGCCAGAGCCATGCTACGCACCCTGGGTCAGACAGGGCCTCGCAGGGCGCGCGCGCCGACGGCGCCGAGCCCCGCGAGGAGCACGCCGAGGACGAGGCCGCGCGGCTGGGCGTGGGCGCCGGGGGCGAGCCCCGAGACGAGAGCGGGCGTGGCCGAGGCGAGGGCGGCGGCCCAGATGGTCGCGGCGATGAGGTCGAGCACGGCACTGCGCCCGCGGACTATCCAGGGCAGCACCGCGGCCGCGACGGCCCACAGCAGGACACCGAGGAGCACGCCGAGGCTGAGCAGCGGACCGACGACGTGCACGGCGGCGGTCTGGATCGACCCCTCCCACGCGTTACGAGCGGGCGCCGCCGAGCCGAGCCACAGATCGCGCGCGAGGAGGCGCTCGGCGAGGAGGAGCCACCAGTACCCGACTGCGCCCCGGATGGCCCGGTCGCGCCACCTCCGGCCCTGCCCGGCGGCGGCGGGAAAGGCGCCGGCGAGGCCGGCGAGGCCGAGGATCGGCGCGAGCGCGCAGATCAACCAGCCGGAGCCGACGCGCCGCGTGTAGGGGTCGGCTGGGAGCAGGGCGAGCGGCACGAGGGCGGCGAGGAGGAGCAGGGCCACCCCGGGGCGCCCGCCGGCGGCCTGCCAGCCCATCAGCAGCAGCGCGGCCGCGATCCAGGCGGCGCGCGGGAGCGCCATCCGCTGGGGATATGTGCGTGGCTCGGCGGGCGCCACCCCCTCGGCGGTTTCCGGCTCGGGCGAGGCGGGTCGCTGTTCGGGGTTGCGGGCGGGGCCAAGCGGGCGGGCCTGCCAGCCCCGCAGGAGCGTGGTCTGGGCGCCCGCCGGGCGGCCGCGCGCAACTCGCGTCGGAGGGACTTCGTGGAGCTCCTCGCGGAGTGCTTCGGCGAGCTCGGCCAGCGAGCCGCGAGCCGCGGGCACGGGCGCGAGGGCGTCGTCGATCGCGTCGGTGAGCGCGCGAGGGAGGTCGCGTCGGTGGCGGGCGAGCGTCTCGAGCGGCTGTCCGATGCGCCGCACGGTGGCCGCCGGTGTCGCCCCGCGGACAGGGTTGACACCTGAGAAGGCCTCATACAGGACGAGGGAGAGCGCGTAGAGGTCGGCCTGCTCGTCTACGTGGTCGCCCTCGGACTGCTCGGGGGCCATATAGGCAAGCGTCCCGAGCACGTCTCCGGTGCGTGTGAGCGCGTCCTCGCCGACGAGGCTCGCGCCGCCGAAGTCGGTGAGCTTGGCCGCCGGCGCATCGAGCGAGCCGCGCCCAGGACGGCGAGGTACGAGGACGTTCTGGGGCTTGATGTCGCGGTGGATCACGCCGCGCTCGTGAGCGTGGCCGAGGGCGGCGGCGAGCGCGATCCCGATCGCCACGATCTGCTCGTCGCCGAGCTGGTCCTCGGCGATCAGGCGTGCGAGCGTGTCGCCGTCGATGAGCTCTGAGATCAGGTAGAAGGCGTCGCCGACCGAGCAGGCCTCGTAGAGGGCGACGATCGCCGGGTGCGCGAGCCGGGCGGCAGCGAGAGCCTCGCGGGTGGCGCGCTCGCTGTCGCCGTCGGGCCCGAGCCAGATGCGCTTGACGGCGACCTCACGATGGAGCAGCTCGTCGTGTGCCCGCCACACGACGCCGAAGCCGCCCGCGCCGAGTCGCTCGAGCAGCCTGTACCGGCCGAGGACCAGCTCCTCGGGGCCCGGCCCTTCGGTGTGGTCGGGGCGCGAGGCGCGCGGGAGAACGCGACGGCGAGCAGCCACGGGAGCGGCCGTCGTGACCACCGTGGGGGACTGCCGGAGAGGGGTGCGCTGCGACTCCACCGGGTCCCGCGTTCGCCATCCGTAGGCCGCGCACCTGCCCCGCTCGGCAGGAATTGTCGCTGTGACCGAGAAGTTGCAGGCTCGTCACCAAAGTGCCTGCCAGTCATACTGGGGCCCTTCCCGAAGTCCCTGCAAAGGAGCGGTTAGCTTTTGTCGTTCTTTGACGATGGCGAGGAGACGGCTTCGCGACCGTCAACCAGAGCACCGCGGCCGGCCGCCGGCGCGGACCCAGGACGGCCCCGGCCGCGCCGCCCCCAGCCCGGCGGAGGCGGCCCCGGGCTCGACCAGCACACCCTGATGGTGCGCAGGCGGATCGCCGCGGGCGTGGCGGTGGTGCTGCTGATCCTCATCGTGCTGGTCATAAACAGCTGCGTCAAAGGACAGAAGCAGCAGTCGCTGAAGGACTACAACCGCGGCGTCAGCCAGGTGGCGGCCGAATCCGACTCGCAGGTCTCCAAGCCGCTGTTCACGGCGCTCGCAGGAGCCTCGGCGAAGTCGGCGCTCGACGTCGAGGTGCAGATCGACCAGCTGCGCATCCAGGCCCAGAGCGTGGCCGCCCAGGCCAAGAAGCTGAGCGTCCCGAGTGAGATGACGTCGGCCCAGCGGGCTCTGCTGCTGGCACTCGGGCTGCGCGTGGAAGGGATGACCAAGCTGGCGGCGCAGATCCCGACGGCACTGGGGAGCAAGAGCAAGCAGGCGAGCGCCCAGATCGCCGGCGACATGGAGATCTTCCTTGCCTCAGACGTCGTCTACTCCCAGCGCGTGGCGCCGCTGATCGCCCAGACGCTCTCCTCGAACGGGATCAACGGGCTGACGACGACGCCGACCCGCTTCCTCCCCAACGTCGGCTGGCTGGACCCCGAAACGACGTTCTCGCGGATCACCGGACAGGCCACCGGCTCAACCCAGAACGCGGCCGTTACGGGCAACCACGGCAGCGCCCTGAAGGCGGTCAGCGTGGGCACGAACGCGCTGTCTCCCGAACCGACGCTCAACCACATCAGTGGCGGCGGCAACCCGACGTTCACCGTCCAGGTCGAAAACTCCGGCGAATTCACCGAGACGAACGTCAAGGCCAACATCACGGTGACGGCCGGCGGCAAGCAGTACAAGGCGACCCACGTGATCGAAAAGACCGAAGCGGGCAAGAGCGTGAACGTGGAAATTCCGGTGACCGGCATCCCGCTGGGGGTCGCCTCGAAGGTGCAGGTGAGCATCGACGCCGTGCCCGGCGAGAACGACCTCGAAAACAACAAGAACACCTACCTGGCGATCTTCAGCCAGTAGGCGCGCTGTCGGCCGCTCGATTGAGCGGCCGAGGGCCCCCGCGACTGAAGGCGGGGCCTTCAGCGGCTAACTTGTGGCGATGGTCGCGACGATCACCGACACGCGAGGGATCATCGCGATCGCGGCCGCTGCGGTCGCGATCGCGGCACTGATCGGCTGCGTCGCGCTGGCACTGAGCCTGCGACGGCTGCGGGCCGCCCAGCGAATCGTCCTCGGAGACGGCGAGCAGGACGTGATCGGCCACGCGGCGGTGATGCAGGAGGCCTTCGAAGCGCTGCGCGGCTACGTCGACGAGAACGGTACGCGTCTCGACGCCCGGCTCGCCGGCGTGGAGGGCGCGCTGCGCGGGACGCTCGCTCACCGCGCCCTCGTTCGCTATGACGCCTACAACGAGCTGTCGGGACACCAGTCGATGTCGATCGCCCTGCTCGACGACGAGCAGTCGGGGATCGTGCTGTCCTGCATCCACCACCGCGACCAGGCCCGCGTTTACGGCAAGCAGGTGACCGGCGGCCGAGGCGAACTCGAGCTCTCGCCCGAGGAGGCCGAGGCGGTGCGCCTGGCGCTCGGCGCGGGCGAGCGGACGCCGGCGGATGAGCATCCCGCCTGAGGCGGCGAACGGTCGACCGCGGGTCGGCTATCTCGGGCCCGAGGGCACCTTCAGCGAGGAGGCGCTGCTGGCGAGCGCGGCCCCCGACGCCGTCGAGCCGGTCGCCGAGCCGACGATCTACGACGCGGTCGCCGAGCTGCGTCGCGGGCAGCTCGAGTGGGCGGTCGTGCCAATCGAGAACTCGCTCGAGGGCTCGATCAACGTGACGCTCGACCTGCTGGCCGAGGAGCGCGGTGGCATCGCGATCGTCGGCGAGGCGCTGCTGCGCGTGCGCCATTCGCTGATCGCCGCCGAGGAGGTCGAGCTCGGTGAGATCCTGACGGTGCTGACCCACCCTCAGGTACCCGGGCAGTGCACCCGCTTTTTGCGCGAGCGACTGCCGGGCGCAGAGGTCGTCCCGGCGAGCTCGACCGCGGAGGCTGTTCGGGCGGTCGCGCGAGCGGGTGATCGCAGCCGGGCCGCCCTCGGGACGACGCTGGCGGCCCGTATCTACGGCGCCCACGTGATCCGTGAAGGCGTCGAGGACGACGAAGCCAACGAAACCCGTTTCGTCTGGCTGGCAAGGGAGGGGGACGCGACGATGCACGCGCCGCTGCGCGCCACGGGGGAGGGGGAGTGGCGCACGTCGCTCGTCTTCTGGGGCCTGGGCGCCGAGCGCCCCGGCTCGCTGGTGCGCTGCCTGGACGAGTTCGCGCGGCGAGAGATCAACCTGACCAAGATCGAGTCGCGTCCGCGGCGAGACGGGATGGGCAGCTACATGTTCTTCGCCGACCTGGCGGGCCGCGCCGATGACCCGAACCTGTCGGCCGCGATCGCCGGCGTGGGCGCCATGTGCGGCGAGATCCGCGTTCTCGGCACCTACCGCGCGGCCGCGCGGGCGGCGCCAACAGGCGCCTGACAACGCCCGCTCGAGCGGTGCGCGCGGTCAATCTCCCCGCTACACTCGGCGCTGAACATGGAGAGCACTGTCCCACCAGAGCCGGTGGGGTCCGTGTCGCCATCCAAGCACCAGCGGCACGGACCTGATGCATCGCCTACCAGGGCGATGGGCGGCCGGGTGCTCGTATTGAACGCGACGTTCGAGCCGATCAACGTGTGCACGGTTCGCCGGGCTGTTGTGCTCCTGTTGAAGGAAAAGGCAGAGCTGCTCGAGCGCAGTCGCTGGGAGTTGCACTCGCAGAGCTCGACGCTGGCACGGCCGGTCGTGATCAGGCTCGTCTGCTACGTGAACGTCCCGCGCGATGCCCACCGCCGCAAGATCACGCGCCGGGCGGTCTTTGCTCGGGACAGCTGGACCTGCCAGTACTGCGGCGCGCGGTCGAACCTGACTGTCGACCACGTGATCCCCCGGTCGAAGGGGGGCTCATCGAGCTGGGAGAACATCGTCGCCTCGTGCGCTCCGTGTAACAGGCGCAAGGGCGATCGCCTCCCACGGCAGGCGAACATGCATCCCCGTCATGCGCCGCGGACACCGCGCGCTGAGATCTTCATCCACGTCGCCAGCCCGACGATCCCAACGGCCTGGCTGGCGTATCTGCCTCAGGCAGCCTGAGCTCCGGCCGCCGGCCGAGAAGCACGAAGGACGCCTTGGAGGCGCCCTTCGCGTTGCTGTTGTGACTGGAAAGACCGAGAGCGACCTGATGAAGGCCGGAGGGACCAGAGCCGGCGGTCGTCTCGGGGTGTCCCGGGTTGGATTCCGCTAGGCGGACCAGCCTCCCGACCTAACGGCCGGTCACCTCCAGGGTCCCGTAAGAACTGTCACTTAACGTTTGGACCACCTCCTTTCTCTGGTCTCGCCAGAGTAGCGAATGGAGATGACGTGCGGGAGGAGCTTGGGCGAGGAGTCTCAGCGGACGATCACGCCGAACTCCTGCGCGTAGGTGGCACCCGGAGCTCCGTCGCCGAGCGAGCTCGGGACGGCGGGCGAGACGCCGATGCCAGTTTCGCTGTAGCCGGCTTCGAGAATGTTCGCCAGGTGTCCCGGCGAGGCGATCCAGGCGTTGACGATCGACTGGGGCGTCGAGAGCCCGAACGTTCCCCACGCAAGGTTCTCGCCGATCAGGTAGCCGACGGACGGCCCAGGGATGTAGCCGGTCGTGCGGATGCGGTCGACGGGCGTCTCGCCGCTGGGCGAGATGTGAGCGAAGTAGTCGTCTGCGACCAGTTCGTCGGCGTGGGATTCGGCCGCTGCTTCGAGCTGGT
>Ga0207927_1000345_pt1 | contig 19624 bp, 18 predicted proteins | sample NGESurdeep072012_2_FD_184456 | JGI IMG/M metagenome (GOLD analysis project Ga0207927, IMG submission 184456) | Arctic peat soil microbial communities from Barrow, Alaska - NGEE Surface sample 210-2 deep-072012 (SPAdes) | ecosystem: Environmental > Terrestrial > Soil > Wetlands > Peat ... | reverse complement strand
GGGGGAGCCTTCAGCGGGAAGGACCCGTCGAAAGTCGACCGAAGCGGCGCCTACTTCTGCCGCTGGGTGGCGAGGAAGATCGTGGACCTCGGCCTCGCGCGGCGGGCCGAGGTCCAGGTCTCGTACGCGATCGGCCGGGCCGAGCCCGTGTCGACGATGGTCGAAACCTTCGGGACCGGTGACGAGGTAGCCGCAAAGCGGTTTGTGGACCAACAAGACTTCTCGCCGGCCAGTATCGCGAAGCAGCTGGATCTCCTACAGCCTATCTACGCGAGGACGACGAACTACGGCCACTTCGGCAGGCCTGGCTTGCCGTGGGAATCTTGAGACGCTTGGGCTTCTTCATCTGATGGTCCGAACGCCGTGGCCGTATTGAAAGGGCGACGTCCTACTTGCGCCGCCGGCGGATCGCTTCGAGCGCTCGGTCGCAGTCGTCGTTGATCCGCTGACGGTCGATCTTGTATTCGCCCTCGGCCTTCTCCCGGTCGGCAGGCTCGAGATTCTTCTTCAGGGCGTCCCTGAATAGTATTTCGCACTCCGCGAGGCGCGCGGTGGCGACGCGCCGTGCCGCGGCGATCTCTTCCTTCTGCGCGGCGCTCAGCGGCTTTTCGTCGGCGCCGGCGGGGTCGGAGGCGCGGAGTCGTTCCATTGCGAGGTCGAATGAGGATTTGGGAGTGTCGGCCATACGGGAATGCTACACGGCGGCGCGGGGACGTGGAGAGGCGAGTTTCCTCAGGCCGCGCCCCTCGCATCTGACGCCCTCGCCTGGACGTTCACTCCCCGTGCCCCTCCCCGTGCTGGCTCACGTTGTCGCCGTCTCCCGGCTTCAGCTCCCGGAACACGATCGCCGAGAGGACGGTCATCGCGCCGAGGACGAGGAGTGCGCGGTGGATGCCGTGGAGCAGCTCGCCCGGGTGTGACCGGAACCGGTCAGGAATGAAGATCGCCGTCGCGATCGAGGCGGCCGCGACGCCGAAGCTCAGAGACATCTGCTGCATGGTGCTCGCGATCGTGCTCGCCATGCTCGCGTCGGGCGCGGCGACCTCGGCGAAGGCGAGCGTGTTCATGCTGGTGTACTGCAGCGAGGCCGCGGAGCCGAAGAGGAGCGCGAGGACGACGATGACGGTGACGCGGGTGCCGGAGCCGATCGTGGCGAAGAGCGCGATGGTGCCGCCCATGACGATCGTGTTCGCGAGCAGCACGCTCCGGTAGCCGAAGCGCCCGAGAATGCCCGGCATCCACGGCTTCAGCGCCATCGCGGCGATGGACTGCGGCATCAGCAGGAAGGCCGACTGCACGGGCGTGTAGCCGAGGCCGACCTGATAGAGGAGCGGGAGGAGGAACGGGATCCCGCCCGCGCCGAGCCGCGTGATGAAGCTGCCGATCACAGCCGACCGGAATGTCCGGAGGCGGAAGAGGCCGAGCCTGAGGAGGGGATGCGCGGCGGCGAGGGCGTGCCGGAAGTAGCCGGCGAGGAGGACGAGCGAGAGCGCGAAGAGGCCGAGGATCGCGCCCGTGCCCAGCCTGTGCTCGCCGAAGACCTCGAGGATGTAGGAGAGCAGGCCGATGCCGGAGCCGAAGAGGATTCCGCCGAGGACGTCCAGCTTGTCGACGCGCTCGGAGCGGTAGTCGGGCATGCGGCGGAAGACGAGGGCGAGGCCGAGGAGGCCGATCGGCAGGTTGACGAAGAAGATCACCCGCCAGTGGAAGTAGCCCACGATGAACCCGCCGGCCACCGGCCCGAGCATCGGCCCGATGAGCGCGGGGATCGACACGAAGCTCATCGCGCGCACGAGCTCGGACCTCTCGAACGTCCTCACGATGGTGAGGCGGCCGACCGGCACCATCAGCGCGCCGCCCATGCCCTGCAGGATGCGGCAGCCGACGAGGACGTGGATGTTCGTGGAGAGCCCGCAGAGGAGAGACCCGAGCGTGAAGATGCCGATCGCGGACGCGAAGACGCGGCGCGTCCCGAACCGGTCCGCCATCCACCCGCTGACCGGGATGAAGACGGCGAGGCTCAGCGTGTAGCTGGACAGCACCGCCTTCATGCTGAGAGGCACGACGCCCAGCGCCTCGGCGATGGTCGGGACGGCGGTGTTGAGGATCGTCGTGTCGAGCGACTCCATCAGGAACGCCACCGCCACCAGCCAGGGCAGCAGGCGCTTGACGGAGGGGTCGGGGGGAGGGGGCACGGGGGGATTGTGCCGCGACCTTCCCGCGGGGTGTTTCGAGGCACCGCTCTCAGATGGGCGCTTAGGCGTATACTCCTTTCGTTCGATCTCCTTTCTATTGACGGAGCGGACCGAGAACCGAAAGGTCCCCGTCGACCCCAACCTTCCCCTCCCCACCATCTCCCAGCCGCGCTCGTCCATTTGGACGCGCGTTATCACAGAGGAACCTCATGAAGCTCTACGTTGGAAACCTGTCCTATTCCGTCAACGACTCCACCCTGAAGGAACTGTTTCAGCCCTTCGGCAACATCGAATCCGCCCGCGTGATCTCTGACCGCGACAGCGGCCAGTCCAAGGGCTTCGGGTTCGTCGAAATGGCCGACGCCGATGCGCAGAAGGCGATGGGCGCTCTCAACGGCCGCGATCAGGACGGCCGCGCGCTGAAGGTGAACGAGGCCAAGCCCCAGGAGAACCGCGGTGGCGGCGGTGGCTTCGGTGGCGGCGGCCGCAACCGCTACTGATCGAAATCCCGTTCTTTCTCTTTGGCGCCGGAGTGGAAACGCTCCGGCGCCTTTTTCTTTCGGAGGAAGCCCGAGATCTTGATCGCAGTACCCTAGTCGTCATCTCGAAGTGCTTGGTCCTGGCTGCGCTCCTCGCCGCTTCGCCCCTCGCGGCGGCTGAGCCCACACGTCTCGTCATCGAGCCGCAGGCGGGCCTCCCGCCAGCCGCGAACCGCCTCGTCGCCGGGCCGCATCCGTGGGTCGCGAGCGTGATGGAGCTGGTGGGCCTCGATGCGCCGGGGCCGGACATCCGGGTCATCCTCGCGCCGGAGTCGTCGCCGTTCGCGCGCGCGGTGCCGGCTTGGGTGTCGGGGTACACGGACGGCGTCTCGAACGCCGTCGTCCTTCTGGCCGAGCGCACGCCGTCATACCCGGACGGCGGCCTCGAGGAGGTGCTCGCGCACGAGGTCGCGCATGTCCTCATCCACCGTGCAAGCGGTGGGCGGAAGGTGCCGCGGTGGTTCGACGAGGGCCTCGCGATGCTCGCGGCGCGCTCGTGGCGGCTGCGCGACGAGACCGAGCTGGCGCTGGGTGTGCTGTCGGGCCCGCGGGTGCCGCTCTGGAAGCTGGACGACCTGTTTCAGGGGGACCGACGGGAGGTGGAGCACGGATACGCGCTGTCGGGCACGCTCGTGCAGGATCTCCTCGATCGCTACGGCCCGGCGGTGCCGCGCATCGTCCTGGCGCGCCTCGCGCGCGGAGACGTCTTCGACGAGGCGATGCGCAGCGCGACGGGCGCGTCGATCCTCGACATCGGCGAGGCGTTCTACGCGCGGCAGGCGTCGCTGAAGCGTTGGATCCCGATCCTCACGAGCACCGCGGCCCTATGGTTCGCGATCTCTCTCCTCGCGATCGTCGCGGGGATCCGGAAGCGGCGGAGAAGAATGGAGTTCGAGGATGAGGCGGGGGGTAGCGACTTCTCGCGGGAGTCATAGACTCCGGACAGCAGGAGGCCGTCCATGCCCTTTCGCCTGATCTACTCCTCCGAGGCGACACCGGGCCTCGCCGCGGCCGAGCTCGAGGAGATGCTCGCGGAGTCGCGGATCCGCAACCAGGTGTACGGGATCACGGGAGTGCTCCTCTTCGTCGAGGGCGCATTCCTGCAGATCCTCGAAGGCGAGAAGGACGACGTCCTCGGCCTGATGGAGCGGATCCAGCGCGACCCGAGACATCGCGGCGTCAAGGTGTTCTACGAGCAGGAAGTCGACGAACGCGCCTTCGCGTCGTGGAGCATGGCCTACCTCAGCCCCAGCGCCGAGGAGGTCGCGAAGTGGGCCGAGCTCGAAGGCGCCACGACGATCGGGGCCGTCCTCGCCTCCATCGAGAGCAACCCGGGGCGCCTCCCCGTGATGGTCGTCAACATCCTGAAGACGCTCGCGGCGCCGTAGGCCCTGCGGGCCAAGCTTGCGCGCTCGGGCGGAGCTTTATGATCCACATCCCAGTCCGCCGAATGCAGACTTGGCCGGAAGGTGGAAGTCGAAGTCGGCTTCCCACGAATACTTCAGGCCGTCGCGAGTCGGACATGAGGCCCCCCTTCTTCTTGAAGACGGGCGGTTTGCCAAAAAAGCATGGCGCCATCCGGCTGGCGTCGCTCGAAAGTGAGCGGCTAGTTCCAATGCTTGAAGTCGGAGGTCCAGTACTCCGCCAGCGTATGGCGAAGGCCGCGGCACAGGTAGATCGGGCGGTTCTCCTCGGCCATCCCCCACGGGTGGAAGTGCTCCCCCGCCTTTTCGACCGAGCGGCAGTGGTCTTCCACGCCCTGCCGGCCCCACTGCAGCCAGATGAGGTTCTCGGGCTCCGGCTTCGGCGGCCCCCAGAAGTAGTGGCTCTGGTGGGCGCAAATGGGCGCCGGCAAGCCGTAGGCGGGACCGAAGAGGTTCAGCGCGCCGGCCTCCCCGTAGTTGCTCGCGAAGATGCCGGTACGCGCGCGTTCTTCTGGCGGCAGTGACCGATAGATCCGGGCCACGTCCGCAACCAGCTCCTCCCAGCCGAACTGGTCCCCGAGGCGCTGCTCCAGAGGGCCGTCATGCCTCACCTCGGTCTTCGGCGGCGCGACCCCGAGCCGCCTCTGGTAAGCGAGCAGCTTCTCCGGCGGCAGAATCGGCAGGATCGCGGGAACCAGGATCGCGACCGCAGCGAGGACGTACGCCACAAGGGCAACCTTCGGCCAGAGCCTCTCGCGGCTCCACGCGCGGCGCGTCAGCCAGCCTTCCACCGCCACGGCCCCGGAAGCGAAGAGCATCGGGTAAATGGGGGCGAGGTAGTAGTTCTTCGCCTCGAGGACGATCATCATCGAAAGGAGCAGCACGTAGGTCCAGCCGAGGACGCGCAGCCGCGACCCTCGCCCGAAAAGGAAGGAGACGAGCCCCGCGAGCCAGATCGGGAACAGGGCCGGGTGAAGCAGGAAGATCTGCTGGCCCACGAACTGCCCCGGGCTCAGAACGACGTTCTTGCCCATCCTTCGCACGTTCTCGAGATCCTCGAGGGTGGGATACCCGTGCCGAACCTGCCAGACGAGGTTGGGAAGGAAGATCAGAAGTGCGATGCCTCCGGCCATCCAGATCCAGGGCTTGAGCAGCTCGCGGCGCTGAGGGCTGAGGAGCAACGCGGCCGCGACGGCGGCGCCGAAGAGCAGCGTCGAATGTTTGTTCTCGAGCCCGAGCCCCGCAAGCACGCCGAACCACAACCAGAGCCGGGAGTCGCCCGTGCGCACGATGCGGATCAGGAAGAAGACGCACCCCATCCAGAACAGCGACTCGAAGCCGTTCATCGTGAGGAAGCTGTCGACGCCGAGGTAGATGGGCGCAGAGAGCGCGCAGAGGCCGGCGAGCGCCTGGGAGAAGCGTCCGCCCCCGAGCTCGCGCGCGAGGAGCATCGTCAGCGCCACGCGAGCCGCCCCCGCAAGCGCTGCGAGCGAACGCAAGACCGGCAGGGAACCGCCGAGGAGGAGGGCGACCTTCGCGTAGAGAGCGATCAGGGGCGCGCAGTCCACGTAGCCCCAGTCGAGGTGGCGGCCACAGTCGAGGAAGTAGAGCTCGTCCCGGAAGTAGCCGTACCGGCCGGCGGTCACGAGGTGGACGAGAAGCTTCGCCCCCACGAGCAGCGCAATGACACGAAGGTCGAGTGGCCGGACTGACCACCATTCGTCCGCACGCGTCGCCGGCCCAATTTTCTGCTGCATGGGTATCGAGGTACGCGGCGCGATGTCCGCTGGTTTCGGGGCGCTCAGCTCCCCTTCAAGCTCGCGATGTCGATCACGAAGCGGTAGCGGACGTCGCTCTTGAGCATCCTTTCGTACGCCTCGTTAATCTTCTGGATCGGGATCATCTCGACGTCCGCGGTGATCTTCTTCGACGCGCAGTAGTCCAGCATCTCCTGGGTCTCGGCGATGCCGCCGATCAAGGATCCGGCGAGCTTCTTGTTGCCGAAGAGGAGCGACATGACGGCGACGGAGGCAGGCTTCGGCGGGACACCGAGGCAGACCATCGTCCCCTCCGTCCTGAGAAGACCGAGGTAGGCGTTGAGGTCATGCTCGACCGAGACGGCGTCGATCAGGATGTCGAACCGCCCCGCCAGCTTCTTGAACGTCTGGGGCTCGTTCGTGAGCTCGAAGGCATGGGCGCCGAGCCTTCGCGCGTCCGCCTCCTTGGAGCGCGATGTGCTGAGCATCGTGACCTCGGCCCCCATCGACGCGGCCAGCTTCACGGCCATGTGGCCCAGGCCCCCGAGCCCCACGACGCCCACACGGCTGCCGGGCGCGCACTTCCAACGCTTGAGAGGCGAATAGGTGGTGATTCCGGCGCAGAGGAGCGGAGCCGTCGCCGCGAGGTCGAGGCCGGGCGGGACCTTCAGCGTGTACTTTTCCGTGACGACAATTTGCGTCGAGTAGCCGCCGAACGTCGGCGTCTTGCGGTCCATCTCGGTGCCGTTGTAAGTGAAGGCCGCCCCTTTCTCGCAGAACTGCTCGAGGTGGCGCGTGCACGGGTCGCACGCGTGACACGAGTCGACGAAGCAGCCGACGCCGGCGAGGTCTCCCACGGCGAACTTCGAGACGTCGGCGCCGACCTTCGTCACTCGACCGACGATCTCGTGGCCCGGCACCATCGGGAAGATGGAGCCGCCCCACTCGTCGCGGACCTGGTGGATGTCAGAGTGACAGACGCCGCAGTAGAGAATCTCGATCTGGACGTCGCGCGGCCCCGGCTCGCGGCGCGTGATCGGGTGCGGAACGAGCGGCGCCTTCGCGGAAGGTGCGGCCCAGGCGGGGATGGGAGCGGTCATGGTGGAGTCCTCCTCATGGCCGAGGCCTTCCTCGGCCTCTTCGATCCTACATTCAGATGACGGAGCGCCCGCCGCCCGGCCTGGCCTGTAGACTGAACTGGTGGGCTCTTCCGAAGGTGCCGTGACGGACCTGGCGTCGCTCATTGGCTCGATCGACATCTACCTCTTCGATCAACTTCTGCGCGGAAGGGTCCCCGCGGGAAGTGCCGTGTTCGACGCGGGCTGCGGCCCGGGACGCAACCTCGTGTTCTTCCTGCGCGAGGGTTACGACGTCCGCGCGGTCGATCCCGACGCCGACGCGATTCGCGGCGTACAAGCCCTAGCCCGATCTCTCGCGCCGCGCCTCCCGGATTCGAATTTCCGGGCGGAGCCGGTCGAGGCGAACAGCTTCCCGGATTCTTCCGCGGACTTCGTCATCAGCAGCGCCGTTCTGCATTTCGCCCGGGACGCGTCGCACTTTCGGGCGATGCTCGACGGCACGTGGCGCCTCGTCAAAAGAGGCGGCGTCCTCTTCTGCCGCCTCGCCTCGACGATCGGAATGGAGGGCCGCTTCACGCCGCTTCGGAACGGACGGTTTCACCTTCCCGACGGCAGCGAGCGCTTTCTCGTCGACGAGCCGACTCTGATGGCGCTCACCGGCGAGCTCTCAGGCGAGCTGCTCGATCCGCTGAAGACGACCGTCGTCCAGGATCGCCGCTGCATGACCACGTGGGTCATGAAGCGGGCTCTCTGACGGCCGCGATCACCGCCCGGGCGACTTCTTTGCCGTCGCTTTCGCGGAAGAGGAGGACGCGCGTCGTGCCCGAGGCCTCCGCGACGCGTGAAAACAGAATGTCGCCCTCGAAGGCCTCGCCGCGGAAGTCCGCCTCGAACGTGAGCGGAGGAACGGCCGCCTGCGGCGGCGCCGTGAGGAGCGCGCGCAGGATCGCCACGTTGTTCGCGTGGTCGTTCAGGTCGAGGTCGTAGCGCGTGACGCGAAACGGCGTGCCGTTTACGCCGGCTCCGGCCTCTGGCGCCAAGAGCGGCTCGAACGGGTCCTCGATCAAGCGCGCCGGCGACGACTTCGCGATCTCGACGAGGTCCGGCGATTGGCGCAGCGGGCGCTTCGTCGTGACGCCGAGGAGGATCCAGGCAGACGTCGCGCGGGCCAGCTCGGTCCCGTCCGCGGCCGTGACGCGAAATTCGCGCAGCGCCCAGAGACTATGGACGCCCGCGGGCCACGTCTCGACCGCGATCTCCTCGCGCCACGCGGGCAGCGCCGCGAGCTTCAGCGTGAGGCGCGACAGGATCCACGTCTGCCCGCGCGCGAGAAGCACGTCCGAGCCCCAGCCGAGCGCGGTCGCGTGATTTCCCGCGGATTCCTGGAAAAGGTCGAAGAGGGCGGGGAGGCGCAGGCGGGCGTCGGGGCCCATCTCGCTCGCGCGGATCCGGAAACGCTCGCGGAAGACCGACAGCCTGTCTCCGGCGCTCATGCGTGCGCCGCGTGCTTTTTCGCGAGCGCGCAGCGCTTTTCCCACGTCTCGCGCGCGAGGGCGACGTCCTCGAGGAACCAGCCGAGCTCCGAGAGAAGCAGCGCCTGCGGGCCGTCCACGAGCGCCTTGGCGGGATTCGGGTGGAAGTCGACGAGGACCATGTTCGCGCCCGCGACGACGCCCTGCGCCGTGACGTGCATGAGGTCGAGAATGCCGTCCTGCGCGCGGTCGCGCGAGCCGACAGAGTGCGACGGGTCGATACAGACGGGGAGGCGCGTGAGGCGCTTGATGACGGGCACGTGCGCGAAGTCCACGAGGTTGCGGTGCGGGTCGCCGAGGTTCGTCTTGACGCCGCGCAGGGCGAACACGATTTGCGACTTGCCTTCGCTCGCGAGGTACTCGGCGGCGTTGAGCGACTCGTTCAGCGTGATGCCGAAGCCGCGCTTGACGAGGACGGGAAACTCCGGTTGCCGGCCGACGGCCTTCAGCAGCTCGAAGTTCTGGATGTTGCGCGTGCCGATCTGGAGCATGACGCCCGTGGGCTTCCCCGTCTTCTCGAGGCACTCGGCGATCTCGTCCACGTGGCTCTCGTGCGTCACCTCCATCGCGATGACACGGATGCCGTACTTGCCCGCGAGCGTGAAGACGTCCGGCAGGCAGCTCTTGCCATGGCCCTGGAACGAGTAAGGGTTCGTGCGCGGCTTGTACGCGCCCATGCGCGTCGTGGTCTGAGAAAAGCCTTGAAGCGCGCGGAACATCGCCTCGACGTTCTCGTTCGTGTCCACGGCGCAGAGGCCCGCGAAGACGTTCAGATTTTCCTGCGAGAACTCGACGCCGTTGTATGTGAAGCCGCTCGCGCGCCGGTCGTCCTTGTGGCGCCCGAGGACGCGGTATTCCTCCGAGACGCGCACGACGCGCTCGACGCCGGGCAGCGTCCGGATGTCCTCGAGGGAAAGGCGATGCGTGTCGCCGATGAGATAGACCTCGGTGACCGTCTTCTGGGCGCCCTTCACCCGGTGGACCTTGACTTCGATGTCGGGCAGGGCTCGCAGCGTGTCGAGAAGCTCGCGTTCTTTGGCGGCATTCGCCGCGAGGGCGGGGTCGAGGAGGACGATCACGGCGTGCCCTGGGGCAGGCGGTCGACGCGCCCTTTCTTCGTCGTGCGGGCCGGGTAAGAGCCGAGCACCTTGAGGTACGGGCACTCGGCCGAGAGCGCGGCGATCGCCCGCGTCGCGGCGTCCTCGGTCTCGGCGCCTTCGAAGTCGACGTAGAAGAGGTACTCCCACGGATGCCGCGGGACGGGACGCGACTCGAGCTTCGTCAGGTTGAGGCCGTGCGCGTCGAGCAGATTGAGGCAATGCGCGAGGGCGCCGTGGCGGTGCGGCGTCGAGAAGACGAGCGAAGTCTTCGTGGGAATGCGCGGGTCGGGCGTGATCGCGACGGTGGAGACGACGACGAACCGCGTCCAGTTCTCCTCCTGGTCGGCGACGTCGCGCCGCAGGACCTCGAGGCCGTGATGCTGCCCGGCCTCCTCCGAGGCGATCGCTGCGAGCGCGGGATCTCCGGTTTCCTTGACGTGCCGTGCGGCTTCCGCGGTGTCGATGAACGGCACGGCCGTCACGCCGGAAAGCTCGGTGAGGAAGTGGCTGCACTGCGCGAGCGCCTGCGGATGCGAGACGACCCGGGTGATCCCGAGGAGCGAGGCTCCGGAAAGAGCGAGCAGACAGTGGCGCACCTCGAGGATCTCCTCGCCCACGATCTTCAGATCCGTATGCTGGAGGAGGTCGTACGTCTCGTTGATCGAGCCCGCCGTCGTATTCTCGATCGGGAGGAAGGCGTATCCCGCCGCGCCCGACTCCGCTTCGCGCAGCGCGCGAACGAACGTCTGAAAGCCGCAGAACTCCATCGCGCCTTCGCGGTCGCCGAAGTATTTCCGCGCGGCGAGGTGGCTGTAGGCGCCCTCGGCGCCCTGAAAGGCCACGCGGCGCGCGTTGCCGAGCGCGCGCTCCTTGACCTTCCGGTCCAGGAGCGCCTCCTCCTGCACCTTGACGGACATCGCGATGATCTCGCGGAAGATCTCGGTGGCGCGAAAGGGATCGAGGCCGAGCTCGCGGGAGATCGCCTCGACGCGCGCGAGGAGCCGCGCTTCGCGGTCGAGGTCGCGCAGAAACGGCGCGCCTCTCGCTTTCAGGCGTCCGACCTCGGCGACCTGCGCGAGACGCGCGGCGAGCGTCTCGAGAAGGCGACGATCCGTCTCGTCGATTCGCGCTCGCAGGGTTTCGAGGTCGTCCATGGGGAGCGTCATCTTACCGGGGCGCGCGGGAAGGCTTTTCTCGAGCCTCCGTGTTTTCCCCATCGCTCGCTGTTGCTAGGCCCGCCCAGCCCCGGTCAGACCGCGAAGCGGTCTGCGGGCCTAGAGCCGTGCGTGCCCCGGGCCGGTTCGTGCCCACGTCCCTCCGTTTTGCGACGACAGGTAACCGTTGCTCTGCCCCGGATCTATATTCACGGCGTGGAGGTCGCTCCAGCCCTCGGTGTTTCCGAACGCGCGCGCTTCGCGCTGGGCGTGTTCGGCGTCTTCACGGCCCTCATTGCGGCGAATGCGCTGCAGTCGGCGATCCTCGGCGCGGTCCTCGGCCGGGACTTCCCGGTGGGGCGCTCGATCGCCGCGGCCGTGCTGACCTGGTACGCATGGGCGGCGCTTACGCCGGTCATCGCCGTTCTCGTGGCGCGGTTTCCTTTCACGAAGGGGCGCTGGAAAACAAGTGTCCTCGTCCACCTCGTCGCGAGCATGGTGCTCTTCGGCGCGCAGTTCGGGCTCTTCAGCCTCGGCAGCCGCGCGTTCCATCTCGCTGCACCGCTGTCCGCCCGGCGCCTCGCCATGGGACCGCCGCCGCCGCCGCTCGGCCCGGTGCAGGAAGCGTTTCGCTGGTATTTCTTCCGGGGCGCGGGCACGTATGCCCTCATCGTCGGAGGGCTCGTCCTTCTCGAGTACGTGAGGAAGGATCGCGAACGTGTCGCACTCGAGGGCCAGCTCGCGCTCGCCGAGCTGAAGGCCCTGCGCATGCAGCTCCAGCCGCACTTCCTCTTCAACACGCTGCACGCGATCGGCGTCCTCATTCACAGCGATCCGAAGGCCGCGCACGTCATGCTCACGCGCCTCGCCGAGCTGCTGCGCCTCTCGCTCGACACGGCGTCCGAGCCGGAGCTGCCGCTGGAGGTCGAGCTCGCGTTCGTGGAGAAGTACCTCGCGATCCAGAAGGCGCGCTTCGGCGATCGCCTCACCGTGCGCTACGCGCTCGAGCCGGACGCGATGCGCGGCCTCGTCCCGACGCTCATCATGCAGCCGCTCGTCGAGAACGCGCTGGAGCACGGCGTCGCGCCCCACGCGCGCCCCGGCGTGATCGAGATCGCGGCCTCACGCACCGCCGACGCGCTCACGATCCGCGTGCGCGACAACGGAGACGGCCTTTCGGAAGGGGAGGGGCGCGTCAAGAGCGGCGTGGGTCTCGCAAACACCCGGAGTCGACTGCGTCAACTTTATGGCGACCGCTCGCGTCTGACTCTATCGAACACCATGGGCGGGGGTCTCGAGGCCCTCCTGGAGATGCCATGGCGCGAGGCGCCGCTGCCGGCGCCAGCGGGGGGAACATGAAACCGATCAGGGCCTTCATCGTCGACGACGAGCCGCTCGCGCGCGAGTGGCTCCGCACGCTGATCTTGGAGGAGCCGGGGGTCGCGCTCGTCGGTGAGGCCCGGGACGGACGCGAGGCGATCACGAAGCTTACGGAGACGAAGCCGGATCTCCTCTTCCTCGACGTCCAGATGCCGGAGCTCGACGGCTTCGACGTGCTGCGCGCCCTCGACCCCGCGACCCTGCCCGTCGTCATCTTCGTCACGGCCTACGACACGCACGCCCTGAAAGCCTTCGAGGTCCACGCGCTCGACTACCTCCTGAAGCCGTTCGAAAGAGACCGGTTCCGGGTGGCGATGGAGCGTGCCCGCGAGCGGTGCGCGCCCCGGGGCGGGGAGGCCGCGGCGCGGCGGCTCGTCGAGCTCCTCGAGTCTCTCGGCGCGAAGGCGCGCGGACTCGACCGCGTGGCCGTGAAGACCGACGGCGTCATCAAGCTCGTCCGGCTCGCGGACGTGGACTTCATCGAGGCCGCGGGCCGCTACGTCACGCTGCACGCGGGCAAGGAGCAGCACCTCGTGCGCGAGACGATGAACGACCTCGAGGCGAAGCTCGACCCGACCGTCTTCGCGCGCGTTCACCGCTCGGCCATCGTGAACCTCGACCGCGTGAGGGAGCTGAAGACGGAGAGTCACGGCGAAGTCACGATCGTCCTGGCGGACGGTCGCACCCTGCGCTGGAGCCGCAGCTACCGCGAGCGGCTCGAAGCGCTCCTGGGATCGGTGGAATGAGGAGGACGTCATGAAGAACGCGCTGAGGATGGGAGTCGTCGCGGGAGTCCTCGCGCTCGTCGCCGGATTCGCGAGAGCCACCCGCGCGGACGACAAACCCGAAAAGCCGGCCGACACGCCAGTCGTGCGGGCCGACGTCCGGGTCGACGCGAACGGCCGGCCCGATTTCTCGGGAGCGTGGAGGCTCAACGAGGATCTGAGCGAGGACCCGCGCACGAAAATGCAGGAAGCCGGCGGCGGTCGCGGCGGCCGCGGTGGAGGAGGGATGGGTCGGGGCGGCGGAGGCGGCGGAGGCGGTGAGGAAGGCGGCGGCTTCGGCGGGCGCGGGGGTATGGGTGGAGGCGGCGGCCGCGGCGGGATGGGGGGCGGCGGCAGTCGCGGCGGCGGCGGGGATTCCGGCGACAGCGGTGGCGACGGGGCGTCGCGTCTCGGCGAAACCCTCGCGGCGCAAAAGGTGCTGACGATCTCGCACAAGGACCCCGAGCTCGTCATCCGGGACTTGAATGGAAGGTCTCGCACGTTTTTCACGGACGCGCGCAAGGTGGAAGAAGAGCGCTCGGAGGGCACCGCGAAGATCCAGACGAAATGGAAGGACCAAACGATCGTCGTCGTGACGAAGCTCGGCAACCGCGAGATCACCGACACGTACGAGCGTGCGGCCGACGGAGCGCGTCTCTTCCTGACGACGAAGATGGAGGGCGGGCGAGCGCCGTTTTCGTTCCGGAGGGTCTACGAGGCGCCGCTCACGCCGGTGCCGGCGGAAGGCGGGGCGGCCGAGCCGAAGAGCGAGCTGAAGCCTCCGTCGACTTGACCAGGGCCCCGCGCGCCCGCTGGCAGGGACGTGCTCGGGCGCCGCTCCGCGCCGCTCTACAATGCCACGATGCATCCTCGGCTGGCCGAGATCGCCGCCACCCTCGACGAGACGCGTGCTGCGGTCGTGCGGGCCGTCGCACCTCTGTCGCCGGAAGATGCGGCGAAACGCCCCGCGCCCGAGGCCTGGAGCGTCGACGAGATCCTGACGCATCTGTCGCTCGTCGAGCCTGGAGTCGCGAAGAGAATCGCCAAGAGCGTTGGAAAGGCGAAGGGCGAGGGACTCGAGCGCGAGATGTCCGTCGCGTCGGTCCTCGGCTCGCTCGACGGCCCCCCGCTCGAAAGCCTGCGCGAGAAGCAGGTCGCGCCGGAATTCGTGGACCCGAAGACCGTACTTTCGCTTCCCGAGGCGCTCGCCGCGCTCACGCGCTCGCGTGAGAGCCTTCGGCATGCGATGGGAGAGGCCGACGGCTGGGCGCTCGAGACGGTCGTGGCGCCGCATCCCCGCCTCGGGACGATCGACATGTACCAGTGGCTCGTCTTCCTCGGGCATCACGAGCGCCGCCATCTCGCCCAGATCGAGCGCGCGATCGCGGCCGTCACGGGGCGCTGACGCGGGTGATTCTGCTATCCTCACCGGTCCGATCGAGTGCGGTGGGAGTAGCTCAGTCGGTAGAGCGTCGGATTGTGGTTCCGAATGTCGCGGGTTCGATCCCCGTCTCTCACCCCAGCCGTCTCTTCGAATCGTCGCGCGCCCGTAGCTCAGCTGGATAGAGCGTCAGACTCCGGATCTGAAGGCCTCCGGTTCGAATCCGGACGGGCGCACCACCGCTTTTTCGTCGGAGGCGTCAACGGCGCGTCCGATGGGTTCGGCCCGCGCAAGGGCCTCCTTGGCGCGTTCCTTGCATGTCGGGACTGCCAGTGCGTCTGCTCAGTCCATTTCTTGCCACAGTGGTTCTTGCCGCCCTGCTCGGGGCGTGCGATTCCGCCAACACGCCCTCGGAGCCCAACGGTCGTTTCAGCCCGACGCCGACGGCGGCAGCCCAGGAGACCGTCGCGACGCCGCCCCCGCTGGGGACGCCCGCACCCGGAAGCACCCCAACCCTGGCGGGCACTCTGTCCACGACGTCCACGCCCGGTGTCGGCGGGGGCTCCACGCCCGGTACGTCTCCGACTCCTTCGGGTATCCCGACGGTGGTCTCGACGTCCACTCCCGCCACGCCGACGCCGTTCGCCGGCACGCCCACCGCGACGCCGTTCACGGGAGCTCCGACACCCACGGTCCTGTCGACGCCGACCCCGCTTCCGTCCTTCCCGCCCACACCCACCTTCCCGCCGACGCCCGCGCTTCCGCTCACGCCCACGCTCCCACCCACGCCGACGCTGTTCTGAGTCCAGCCTCTTCGGGCATTAGCATCTGCGCAATGCCCCGCCCGCCCGGCCGCTCTCTCACCGCCGCCGCCCTGCGCGGCTCACCGTACTCGAGTCTGCTCGCGAGGATGGCGGCGCATCGCGGCGAGATCTTTCCGCTGCACGTGGGCGACACCTGGAGACAGGCGCCCGAGGGCGGGCGGCCCGAGGAGCTGCCACGCGGCATCCCCGGGATCAACCGGTACACCGACGTCAAGGGCCTGCCGGAATTGCGCGACGCGATCGTGGAGCGGATGCGGTCGCGGACGGGCGCGAGCCTCGCGCGCGCGAACGTGCTCGTGACGGGCGGGGCGACCGCGGGTCTCATGGCCGCGGTCGGCGCGCTCGTGTCGCCCGGCGAGGAGGTGCTTCTCCTGGCGCCGCGCTGGCCGCTCATCGAGGGGCACGTGCGCATGGCGGGCGCGACGCCGGTCGAGGTGCCGTTTTTCCTCGGCGATCTTTCGCCGGCGAGTGCCGTCGCGGCCGTCGAGGCGCATGCCACCGAGAAGACGGTCGCGCTCTACGTCAACACGCCCAACAACCCCACGGGCCGCCTGATTCCACGCGCGACGCTCGCCGCGCTCGTGGACTGGGCCGGCCGGCGCGACGTGTGGATCTTCGCGGACGAGGTCTACGAGGACTATGCATATGCGGGAGAGCACGCCTCGACGCTCGCGCTCGCGCCCGGGCGAACGGTCGCCGCGCACTCTCTGTCGAAGGCGTACGGCCTCGCGGGCGCGCGCTGCGGCTGGCTCGCCGGGCCCGAAGGCGCGCTCGAGGAGATCGTGAAGTTCGGGGCCCATACGATCTACAGCGCGCCGACGGCCTCGCAGCACGCTGCCCTCCGGATTCTTGCGGGCGCGGGCGACGCCTGGGTCGATGAGGCGCGCGCCGAGTACCGAGCCACGGGAACGGAGGCCGCCCGCCGGCTCGGCGTTCCAGCGCCCGAAGGGGGCTCGTTCCTCCTCGTGGACGCCGCGGGAGCCCTTGACGCTCGCGGTCTTCTGGGCCTTCTAGAGGACTGTGCGGACGAAGGTCTCTTCCTCGCGCCCGGTCCCAGCTTCGGGCCGTTCCCGACGCACGTCAGGATCTGTTTCACGGCGGTTCCGCCGGAGACGGCGCTCAGGGGCGTGGACATCCTGGCGAGACACCTTAGGCGCTGACCCGCCGCGCCCTAGCCCTCCCTCTATCTCATTCTAAGAGAATATTTTCCATCAATCTGCGTTGTGCTCGCTCATATCCGGGAATAGCGTTCTATCAGCCGTCGTTATCGGGGCATGTCGGAAACTCTGACTCTGCCAGTTCTCCCTCTCCGAAACGCCGTCCTCTTTCCCGGCGTCAGCTTCCCGATCGCCGCGGGGCGCGCCGGAACGCTCCGCGCCATCGAGCAGGCCGTGCGGCAGCCCGGTGCCCTCATCTTCGCCGTGACTCAGCGCGCGGACGTGGAGCACGTCACGCCCGAGGGCCTTTACACGATCGGCACGGTCGCGTGCGTCGGCTCCGTCCAGCGCGGACCCGGCGGTATGCGCCTTCTGCTCGAGGGGAAACGGCGCGGAATCGCGATGCGCGTTCTCGAGAAAAAGGACGGCATGCTCGAGGCCGTCGTCTTGGATGCCCACGAGATGGAGCCCGCGGACCCGAAGGACCCCCTTTTCTCTGCCCTCCACAAGGAAGCGCGTGAGCGTGCCGCCGAGCTGGGCGCGAAAATGGGGCTGCCCGACGAAGCCGTGGAACAGTTTCTCGCGCAGGTCGACGAGCCCGGCCGCCTCGCGGACCTCGTCGCGGGCTACATCGACATCCCGACGCCCGAAAGGCAGCAGCTTCTCGAGACGCTCTCCGTGGAGGACCGTCTCCGCCGCGTGCTCGTGCACATCCAGCGGCAGATCAGCGTCCTCTCGGCGCAGGAGGACATCCAGTCGAAGGTGAAAGAGCAGATCGGCGACCGCCAGCGCGAGATGCTGCTGCGCGAGCAGCTTCGCGCGATCCAGAAGGAGCTCGGAGAAGGCGAAGGCAAGGACGCCGCGGACCTCGAGGAGCTGAAAAAGAAGCTCACGGCGCACCCGCTGCCGGAGGACGTGCGCAAGGAAGTCGACCGCGAGCTGTCGCGGCTCGAGCGCATCGGGCGCGAGTCGATGGAGTCGCAGGTCATCCGGACGTTCCTCGAGACCGTGGCCGAGCTTCCCTGGGGCGTGCGCAGCGACGAGAAGCTGGACGTCGTAGAGGCGGCGCGCGTTCTCGACGAGGACCACTATGCGCTCTCGGACGTGAAGGACCGCATCCTCGAGTTCCTCGCGGTGCGCCAGATGCGCGCGAAGGTCGAGAGCGCCGCGGCGACCCCGCCGGCCGAGGGCGCCGAGCCCGCAGCGAAAAAGGACACCTCTTCCGGCAAGGGGCGGATCCTCCTCTTTGTCGGCCCTCCCGGCGTCGGGAAGACCTCGATCGCGAAGTCCATCGCGCGCGCGATGGGTCGCAAGTACGTCCGCATCTCGCTCGGCGGCGCGCGCGACGAAGCCGACATCCGCGGCCACCGGCGCACATACGTCGGCGCGATGCCCGGCCGCATCGTCCAGGGCCTGAAGCAGGCCGGGACGAAGAACCCCGTCTTCCTCCTCGACGAGGTCGACAAGCTGGGCGTGTCCTTCCAGGGCGACCCCGCGAGCGCCCTCCTCGAGGTGCTCGATCCGGCGCAGAACGACTCGTTCACGGACCACTACCTCGGCGTTCCGTTCGACCTCTCCGAAGTCCTCTTCATCGCGACGGCGAACCTCCTCGCGGGCATTCCGGCGCCGCTCCTCGACCGGCTCGAGGTCGTCGAATTCGCCGGCTACACCGAGAACGAGAAGCTCGCGATCGCGCGGCAGTACCTCGTCCCGCGCCAGCTCTCCGAGAACGGCCTCGCGGCGGGCCAGCTCACGCTGACCGACGGTGCGATCGCCGAGGTCATCACGAGCTACACGCGGGAAGCGGGCGTGCGGCAGCTCGAGCGCGAGCTCGGGAAGCTCTCGCGAAAAGTCGTGCGGCGGATCGCGGCCGGCGAGATCGCGAGCCTTGCCGTCGACCAGGCGGACGTCTTTCCGATTCTGGGCAAGAAACGAGTTCACCCGGAGAAGAAGATCGTGGCCGACCAGGTCGGTCTCGCGACGGGCATGTACTACACACCCGCCGGCGGCGACATCATGTTCGTCGAGGCGATGCTCATGAGGGGCAAGGGCGAGGTCGTCCTGACGGGGCAGCTCGGCGACGTCATGAAGGAGTCGGCGCGCGCCGCCTGGACGTACGCCCGCTCACATGCGTCCGTGCTCGGCATCCCCGACAACGCGTTCGAGCGCGACCTGCACATCCACGTGCCCGCCGGCGCGATCCCGAAAGACGGCCCCTCGGCGGGTATCGCGATGGCGACCGCAATCGTGTCGGCGCTCTCGGGGGTTCCGGCGCGCCATGATCTCGCGATGACGGGCGAGATCACGCTTTCGGGCCGCGTCCTTCCGATCGGCGGCCTCAAGGAAAAAGTCCTCGGCGCCGTGCGCGCGGGTATTCGCACGGTCGTCCTGCCGAAAGACAACGAACCGGATCTCGCCGACCTGCCGAAGGAGGTGCGCGCGCTGCTCGACGTGCACCCCGTCGACGATCTCGGCGCGGCGCTCGCCGTCACGCTGCGCGGTGCGAAGCTCTCGGGTGGGCTCCTCCTCCTGCACGGGGACGGCCCGACGCCGCGGGCGGGCGCCGTGTCGAACTGAGGCGGTCGGCTCGAGCGCGCGCGGCTGGGGAGCGGTGAATCCCGCGAGGTCGCTTCCGGTCACGGCCGAACTCTGGGCCGCCCAAAAAAAGGGCCGCCCCGTGGCGGCCGAAGGAGGAGAGTGCGCTTTGCCTCGTTTCGCACGCCGCATGCCAGCCTCGTCGCGCCGAAAAGGCGCCGCTGTCCGCCTACGCCTCGAGAACGATGTCGAACCGCTCGTGGTGCAGGTGCTCGTCGCTCTGGACGTGGACGGGCATCCCGATCTGTTCCTCGAGCTCTTCCACGAGACGGCGCTCCTCGCCCACGAGCGCGCGGTAGATCTCGGGGTGGACACGCAGGACGAGCGAGTGCGCCTCCCCGACCTCGACGCGCTTCAGGATCTCGCGGCGGATCTCGAGGACGATAGTCGGAACGCTCTTCGTGCGGCCCGAGCCCGCGCAATAGGGGCACGGCATCGTGAGCGCGCGTTCGAGGCTCTGGCGCTGCCTCTTCCGCGTGATCTCGACGAGGCCGAACTCCGACACGGGGAGCATCCGGTTCTTCGAGCGGTCCTTCTTCAGCTCGGCCTCGAGCGCGGTGACGAGCTCCTTGCGGTGCTCCTCCTCCTCCATGTCGATGAAGTCCACGACGAGGAGGCCGCCGAGGTCGCGCAGCCGGATCTGCCGGACGATCTCCTGCACCGCTTCGAGGTTCGTCTTCACGACCGTGTCCTCGAGACGCGTCTTGCCGACGAACTTGCCCGTGTTCACGTCGATCGCGACG
>Ga0207927_1000344_pt1 | contig 19634 bp, 17 predicted proteins | sample NGESurdeep072012_2_FD_184456 | JGI IMG/M metagenome (GOLD analysis project Ga0207927, IMG submission 184456) | Arctic peat soil microbial communities from Barrow, Alaska - NGEE Surface sample 210-2 deep-072012 (SPAdes) | ecosystem: Environmental > Terrestrial > Soil > Wetlands > Peat ... | reverse complement strand
CAGCGGCTCGCTATTGACCGTCGCTCTCCCTCTGCTGCCGTAACGCTGCAGGCGCGGAGCAGTGAATTCGCTTCAGCCCCGGACTCACCAGCTAACCGGAAAACCTTGGAAACTTGTCAAAGAACGAGTTCGTTTTACTCCCTGTCATTTTTGAAGTCAACATAAATTACGCGGCTTTATTTCCTTTGTTTTCAATGGAGTGCGGCGCAATGTTTCCGCGGCCCAGAACAGAACGAGCCAGTCGGCTCGCGAACCCGATGAATTGCGAATGCGTTGTGACAATCTCGCAATCGCCTTGATTGACGCGGCTTCCAGCCGATGCGCAAATCTCGCCTGAGGACATTTGTTACCATCGACGGCATGCCGTTAGTACAGGCCGAACAGCTCGTGAAGTCGTTTAGCTCGGGACAAGGCGCTTTCGGGACCGCATCCGCCACCCGGGTTCGAGCTGTTAACGACGTGTCGCTAGCGATTGAGGCCGGCGAAACGGTAGGACTGGTGGGGGAGTCGGGCTCTGGCAAAAGTACTCTAGGCCGCATATTGCTGCGACTGATCGAGCCGGATTCAGGCAGCGTCCGCTTCGATAGCCACGACGTACTGGCTGCCGGCCGCAGCGAGTTGCGCCGGTTGCGGCGCGACATGCAGATCATCTTCCAGGATCCGTATGGATCGCTCGACCCGCGCATGACGGTGCAGCAGATCGTCTGCGAACCAGTCGTGGTCCATGGCAGCGAATCCCGCAGTGGCCGTCAGCGCCGTGCCGCTGAAATGATGCGCGCGGTCGGCATGGATGAATCGGCGCTCGGTCGTTATCCTCACGAATTCAGCGGAGGCCAGCGTCAGCGCATTGGTATAGCGCGAGCGCTCATGCTTAGACCGCGCTTTATCGTCGCGGACGAGCCAGTGTCGGCGCTTGATGTGAGTGTCGGAGCGCAGATCGTGAACCTGCTGCGTCAGTTACAGAGGGATTTTCAGCTTACCTATTTGTTTATCTCGCATTCGCTGCCGGTGGTGCGTTATCTGGCCAATCGAATTGCTGTGATGAAGCATGGCGAACTGGTGGAGATCGGAACCACCGAACAGATCACGACTGCGCCTCGCCATGAGTACACGCGCACTCTGCTAGCGGCGACTCCGGAGTTGGAGACCGCAGCTAAGTAAAGTTCAGAGCCTCCTGGCGGCGCACAGCGGTTGAATCATCTTGAAATTCCGCCCCCTCTAGGCGCAGCAGGAACGCCTTGGTTGGGAGTCCGCCTCCGTAGCCACCCAGTGCCGTGCCGGCTGCGAGGACGCGATGACAGGGGACCACGATTGCGATGGGATTGTAGTGATTGGCCTGCCCGACTGCGCGATAAGCGTTGGGTCTTCCTACCGCCCGCGCAATCTCGGCATAACTTCTGGTCTCGCCGAAGGGAATTTGCAGCAGTTCCTGCCAGCATCGTTTCTGAAAGTCGGTGCCTCGAAGATCGAGCGGAATGGTGAACTTGCGACGCTTGCCGGCAAAGTACTCTTCCAATTGCTGACGCACTGCTTGCGTCGCTTCGGAAGACTCTTGCCACTTGACTGGCCGCCCACCCACCCTGTCGGGCAAATTGCGATCGAAGGCCAGAACCACCAGTTCCGCACCTGACATCCCAAGCAGCAATGGACCGACCGGCGACTTCATTCGTGAATAGAGCAGAGTTTCCATGCCACACCTCCGTGCCACAGCTAGCATTACTACGCTTAACGACCCGCCACAACAGAATTTGCCTGAACTTCCCGGGTCCGTGCAAGCATGTGGACGTTTTAACCTTTCCCACAGCGCGACGTCCAATGATTTACGGTGTTTACGATCTAGTGGGAGACTGCAACATTTGCAGCATAGTCTCTCATTTTTCGCATCTCGCGCCGAAAGCGGCTAAAATAAGAAGATTCCCCCCACGGGTAACGCATCCAATCGTAGTAATGGCTGGTCCTATCAGAATGAATCCAACTCGCACTTGTACATTTCTCCTGGCTCTCCTGCTGACCTGCTCGATTGGCAGCCTCGCTCAAGACAACGAGAAGTCCGCGTCTCCGACGAACCAAAGCACTCCCGCCGCGACCTCGGTAACTCCAAGCGGGCAAAAGGCGCCGGACAAGGCTGCGGCCTACTACCACTTCGCGATGGCTCATATCTTCGAGGAAATGGTCTCGATGTATGGCCGCGCCGATTATGCCAACAAGGCAATCGATGAATACCGGCTCGCCATCGAGAATGATCCGACCTCGGACTATCTGAACGCCGGCCTCGCCGAATTGTACGCGCGCACCGGCCGCATCAAAGACGCGGTCCTCGAAGCGCAGGACATCCTCAAGCGCGATGGCAACAACTTGGAGGCGCACCGCCTGCTGGGCCGTATCTACCTGCGTTCGCTGGGCGACATGCAGGCTGGGACCCAGTCGCAGGAAATCCTGAAACTGGCCATCGAGCAATATGAGCAGATTATCCGGCTCGATCCCAAGAGCGTGGAAGACCATCTCCTGCTGGGCCGCCTCTACCGTCTGAACAACGACCTGGTGAAGGCCGAAAACGAATTCAAGACCGCCGTGCAGATCCAGCCCGATTCAGAGGAGGCGGTCACGGCGCTATCGATCCTCTACAACGAAGAGGGCGACACCTCGCGGGCGCTGGCAGTTCTGAATGCCTTCCCTGAGGGCGCTCGCTCCGCCAAGTTGTATTCCGCGCTGGGATACACCTACGAGCAGAACAAGGCCTACAAGAAGGCGATCGAGGCTTATCAGAAGTCCGTCGATCTCGATCACGACAACCTCGACTCGGTTCGTGGACTCGCCCAGAACCTGATGAACGATAACCAGCCGGATGCGGCGCTGGTGCAATACAAAGTTATCGCCGAGGCCGATCCCTCCGACGCGCAGACCTACATGCGCATGGCCGAGATCTATCGCCGCAATGGCAAGCTCGACGAGGCTCATGAGTGCTTGAAGAAAGCGACCGCCGTCGTTCCCGAATCGCTCGAGCTGAAGTACAACATGGCCGTGATCGAGGAAGCCCAGGGCAAGTACGACGACTCCATTGCTCTCCTCAAGCAGTTGCTGGAGAAGACCGACCACACCAACGGCGAGTACGACACCTCCGAGAAGAACAATCGCGCGATTTTCATCGAGCGGCTGGGCACCGTCTATCGCGAAGCCAACAAGCCGCAGTTGGCCGTTGACACGTTCCGCCGCATGTTCGATCTGGGGGACGACAACGCGATTCGCGGCTATCAGCAGATCATCGAGACCTATCGCGACCAGAAGCAATGGCAGTTGGCCACCACCACCGCCGAAGAAGCAGCCAAGAAATATCCCAGCGACCGCCAGTTGCAGATGGTCGCTGCCTCGCAGCGTGCTGACCTGGGTAACCCGGGCCCAGCGATCGAGCAGGTGAAGTCGATGCTGAAAGGCACCCCCGACGACCGCGAGATTTATATCGCACTGGCCCAGATGTACAGCCGCACCCGGGAGTGGCCACAGGCGGAAGCAAACATTAATAAGGCGCTGGAGCTTTCCACCAAGCAGGAGGACAAGGACTACGCCACGTTTGTTGCCGGCTCCATTTACGAGCGCCAGAAGAAGTACGAATTGGCGGAGGAGTCGTTCCACAAGGTTATTGCCAACGATCCCAAGAACGCGCAGGCCTTGAACTACCTCGGCTACATGATGGCGGACCGCGGCACGCGTCTGGAAGATGCGCTGGGTTACATTCGCCGCGCGGTTGCGCTCGATCCGCAAAATGGCGCTTATCTCGATTCGCTTGGCTGGGTCTATTACCGCATGGGCAATTACGAACTGGCGGAAGAAAACCTGCGGCGGGCCTCGGAGAAAATCGGCAGCGATCCCACGGTGCAGGCGCACTTGGGCGACCTGTATCAGAAGACCGGCCACCTGAAGCTGGCCACCACCCACTGGCAGCGCGCCATCGAGGAGTGGAACAAGACCGTCCCTGCCGAAGTTGACACCGATGAAGTCGCCAAGGTGCAGAAGGACCTGGAATCTGCCAAGGTCAAGCTGGCCAAGCAGACTGGAACAAAAGAATAGGTATTTTGTGTTCTGAACCGGCGCTGCCACGGCGGCGCCTTTTTTCTTGCTCGGTGCTCCGTTGTATCGACCCCGCATCCTAGCTGGGTGCCCCGTTCTAGCGCCGTCCTTTGGCGGTAGGGCGGGGTCTTAATTTCTCCTCCTTACGATCCGTGTCATCCGTGCAAATCCGTGGTTGCTCTGGCCTTTGTCTTTTGCCCAACTCTTCTCCGTGCTCTCCGTGCCTCCGTGGTGAATCTGGCCGTTATCCCCAAGCCGTACCCGTGTCATCCGTGCAAATTCGTGGCTGCTTTTTGCTTTTTTTGACCCGCTGATAAACTCAGTTCATGCTCGCCAGCTACGCGGTTCGCGTGGAAGACTCCCGCGGACGGCGTTATCCGGAGCCTTCGCACCCCTACCGCAACGCGTTTCAGCGTGACCGTGACCGTGTCATCCACGCCCGGGCTTTCCGCCGGCTGGAGAACAAGACCCAGGTCTTCACCCGTCGCTATTCCGACCACTTTCGCACCCGCTTGACGCACACCATCGAGGTCGCTCAGATCTCGCGCACCATCGCGACCGCGCTAAATCTCAATGTTGACCTGGTGGAAACCCTGGCTCTGGTTCACGACATTGGCCATCCTCCGTTCGGACATGCGGGAGAGCGTGCGCTGGATGTCGCGATGCGTCGCCATGGCGAGTTCTTCGACCACAATCTGCAGGCCCTGCGCATCATCGAGGACTTCGAGCTTCGCTACGCCGAATTTCGCGGACTCAATCTCACCTTCGAAGTGCGCGAGGGCATCATCAAGCACTCGCATGACTACACCGCAGACGAGCATCCGGAACTTGCTGAGTACCTTCTTGACCTGCGGCCTCCGCTGGAGGCGCAACTTATTGACCTGACCGACGAGATCGCCTACAGCACCGCCGATCTGGACGATGGGTATGAGGCGAAGCTGCTGCGCCTGCCCGAAATCCGCAAACGAGTGCGCGCGTTCGAGCGCTATTTTGTTGAGGCTGAGCAGAAGTATCCGGATGCGCCCGACAAGCTGAAGTTCAATGAAGCGCTGAAGCGAATGCTGAACCGCTTCGTCACCGACTTGATCGACAACACGCGAGCGCGGATCGCGCAATCCGGCGTCACAAGCGTTGACGATGTGCGGCGCTTCCCTGATCGCTTGGCGTCTTTCAGTCCCGAGGTCGAGCAGGAACGCCGCGAGGCCAAGGCCTTTCTCTACGAGGCGCTGTACAACTGCAGGGCGCTACAGCCGGAGAAGAACAAAGCCGAAAAAATCGTGACCGAGACGTTTGATTTTCTCGTCGCTCATCCCGAAGAGCTGCCACCAAGCTATCAGGAAAAAACGGAGCACGAAAAACCAGTTCGCGTGGTGTGCGACTACATCGCCGGCATGACCGACCACTATGTCGAGGACTTGCGGAAGAAGCTGCTGGCTGGAAAAGAATACTGAATGTGGGTATGCATTGACATGTGCCGCACATGAAACTATGCTTGCCACATGTCAAAGATGATCCAAATCCGCAACGTGCCCGATGCGCTACACCGCCGGCTGAAGGCCCGGGCCGCCATGGAGGGCATGTCGCTGTCCGATTACCTGTTGTCCGAAATAAGAGAGATCGCCGAGTTGCCCACTCTCGCCGAATTTCGCGAGCGCCTGCACAAGCTTAAGCCGGTTACCGTCGAGATTGATAGTGCCCGCATTGTGCGCGAAGAGCGGGAGTCGCGTTGATCGTACTCGACGCGTCTGCCGCGATTGAATGGCTCTTGGAGACGTCCGCCGGTTTGCGCATCGAAAGACGGGTCTACTCAAGCGGAACATCCCTGCACGCTCCTCAACTTTTCGATCTTGAGGTCGCGCAGGCGTTGCGGCGACTGGTTCGGGCAGGAATGGTCTTGGAGCGCCGTGCTGATCAGGCGATTCAGTTTTTGCAGAGCTTGCGGATAAAACGCTATTCTCATGTCGGACTGCTGCCCCGTATCTGGCAGTACCGGCACAATCTCTCAGCCTACGATGCAGCTTATGTTGTGCTTGCCGAAACTCTCGGCGCGACATTGCTTACGCGTGACGCGCGCCTTGCCGCTGCCCGCGGTAATGGGGCAACAATCGAGCTCTTCTAAATTCAACACTGGGCATTTCCATTGCAGTGAGAAGCTCCGCTACGGCTTCAGCGGATACAGTTTGATGTCCCGGAAATAGACTTCGGCTCCCTCAGACTGGATCAGGATCTTTCCACTGGCGGGATACGCCTTCGAGCCTTTATTCACGAGCCTGCCGTTCAGATAGTGCTTCACGTTGTCGCCCTGTACGACGATCTCGACGACGTTCCACTCGCCATGGGGCTTTTCGATCTCGCCCGCCGGATCGCGGTAGCCCGTTACGTTCTGCCAAGGCCCTTCGCCAATCCGCTTGATCCTGGCAGCCGAACCAGCGGGTCCCGTCTCGCGCTTCCCATCCGAGCCCGTCAGCGCGGCACCGTCCGTCATATAGAAATCGCCGGTTTGCCCCTCGCAGATCTGGTATTCGAGTGAGGTCGGCCAGACTTTCTGCTCTCCCTGGATGTGATACAGAATCCCGCTGTCGCGTGCCATTCCCTCGCGCGGCGCATGCGTGGCTTCACCCCATTTGAATTCGGCACGCAGATAGTAGTTGGCATACTCTTGCTTGGTGATCAGGTATCCCATCTCCGCGCCGGAGACATGGATCACGCCTTTCTCGAACGTGAAGACATGCTCGGGATCGTTGTTCAACCCCTGGGTCTTGAGGAAGCTGTCGAAATTGCCGGTGCTGCTGCCGTCGAATAGTACGATCGCGTTGCCATGCTTTGGAACATAAGAGTTGCCCTCACCCGCCGTCGCCGGTAATGACAGGCAGCCGCATATAAACATGGTGAAAACGACCACGACCATCAGTCTCCGGTGCGTACGATTCATTGGGTTCTCCTCAAAGATGAAGGGTGCGAAGGGGGCACATGCCGAAGGAGTCGACCAGCGCGACTCGCGCCGGCCGAACACATTCAGCCAGCGCTTCGGCTCAGGCTCATGCAGAGCCACAGCAGACGACCGTCCGCCCGGACCGCGCTTCAAGTCGGCCGTTACGTATGCGTAGGGATCTTGGGGTTCGGAGCGATGTCGCAGTAAACTCTGTAGCTTGTTGATGAGGGCTTTCGCGAACTTCATGTTGCGCTCCTCGATGGTCTAGTCGCCGGCCACCAGCGCTGGGGCCGCCTGGATCTCTTCCACATCCACTAGTCTCGTCGGATACTTGCCGGTGTAACAGCCGGTACAGTACTTGACTTCATCGCCTTCACCCGCGGCTTTGCGCAGCCCTTCCAGCGAAAGATAGGCCAGCGAATCAGCGTGAATGTATTCGCGGATCTCCTCCACCGATTTGTTGGCCGCGATCAACTGGTTCTTCGAAGGAGTATCCACGCCGTAGTAACAGGACGAAATCGTCGGTGGACATGAGATGCGCATGTGGATTTCCTTGGCGCCTGCATCGCGAATCATGCGAACAATCTTGCGGCTGGTCGTGCCGCGCACGATAGAGTCGTCAATCAGCACGATGCGCTTGCCTTCGATCACGTGCCGCACCGGATTCAGCTTGAGACGCACGCCGAAGTCGCGGACGCGCTGTTCCGGCTCGATGAAGGTGCGGCCAACATAGTGGTTGCGAATCAATCCAAACTGGATGGGTATGCCGCTCTGGTGGGAATAACCCATTGCAGCCGTTACGCCGGAGTCGGGCACCGGGACGACAATGTCGGCATCGACTGGCGATTCCAACGCGAGTTGGCGGCCCATGGCGTCGCGGGTCTGCTGCACCGCACGGCCGAACACGATGCTGTCAGGACGCGAAAAGTACACGTGCTCAAACACGCAACTCGAAAGGGCCTGTTGGGTGGCGTAAAAGCGCGAGTGCACGCCTTCCGGGCCGACGATGACCAGCTCTCCCGGCTTGACTTCCCGCTCATAGGTTGCGCCGATCAAGTCGAAGGCGCACGTCTCGGAAGCAAACACGATGGTGTCCGCCTGGTGCGATGCCTGGCCTGAAATTCGCCCCATCACCAGCGGACGGAAGCCACGAGGATCGCGCGCCGCAAAGATGCGGTCCGGCGTCAGCATCACCAAAGAGAATGCCCCTTCGATGCGGCGCAAGGAGTCGCTCATTGCTGACTCCAGCGTCTGCTCCTTCGATCGCGCGATCAGGTGCACGATCACTTCGGTGTCGCTGGTGGTCTGGAAGATCGAGCCCTGATGCTCCAGGTGCGAACGAATCTCATGGGCATTGGTGATGTTGCCGTTATGCGCCAGCGCGATTTGTCCCTTGCTGCACTCCACACGAATCGGCTGCGCGTTCAGCAATGCCGAGTCACCAGTTGTGGAATAGCGTGTGTGGCCAATGGCCAGCGAGCCCGGAACACGAGCCAGCGCATCGGCGGTGAAGATGTCTGAGACCAGGCCCATGGCCTTGTGCAACTGAAGCCGCTCGCCGTTAGACGAGGCTATGCCCGCGGATTCCTGCCCGCGATGTTGCAGCGCGTAGAGACTGAGATAAGCGAGCTTGGAAGCTTCAGGGTGGCCGTAGATGGCCACCACGCCGCACTCTTCGTGCAATTTGTCAGATGTGATTAGCATCGCTCACCCGTCGATCGATTCAGATTTGGAACTTTGAAACTAACTATGCTCCCGGCACCGCCCCGGCGACCAGTGGCTCTCCAAGTTCCGTGTGCAGCGCGTCTTCCAGCGCCGTCGCCCATGCCTGCTTCAGTTCCGACACCGGTGCCGCCGCAGCCATCTTGCCGTCCACCAGGATTTCCAGATTGTCGGGAACCGTGCTTCCGATTTGTTCTGCTGAGAGGGCGTATTTTACCGACACTTCTTTGATTCGCTCCACATGAGCCACGTCGCACGAAATGAGGATTCGGCTGGCGTCCTCGCCAAAGAGAACGAACTCCGAAACCAGTCCGCCGGAGGTCAGACCGACCTGCGCGCCGATTCCCTTGGCGAAGCCACATTCGGCCAAAGTGACCGCCAGTCCACCTTCGGTGCAGTCCTTGGCGGATTCGACCAGTCCCTCGTCGATCATTTGGATAATCGCTTTTTGCAGTCCGGCTTCCTTGTCGAGTTCCAACGCTGGCGGGAATCCCCAAATCTGCCCTAAGATTTCCTTCGCGTACTCCGACGAGCCAAACTCCGCGTCGACGTCCGAGGCATCGCCCGACTCCGAGCCGCGCACTAGGACGAGCGCCCGGCCAGTCTGCTTAAGGTCCGGCCCGACTGCCTTGTGAACATCTTCGAGGATTCCGACGATCCCCATGACGGGCGTCGGATAAATGCCTTCTCCCAGCGTCTCGTTGTAGAAGCTGACATTGCCGCCAGTGATGGGAGTTTCCAACTCCTCGCAAGCCTTGGTGATGCCATCGATGGTCTGGGCAAACTGCCACATGATGTGCGGCTTTTCGGGGTTGCCGAAATTCAGGCAGTTGGTGGCCGCAACCGGAGTTGCGCCAGAACAGGCCACGTTTCGCGCCGACTCAGCCACCGCGTGCATCGCTCCCAGCTTGGGATCGAGGTAGCACCAGCGTCCATTGCCGTCGAGCGCCATGGCCAATGCGCGCTGCGTGCCTTTAATCCGAATCACGCCAGCCTCGCTGCCCGGCCCTTCGACCGTGTTGGTTTGCACCATCGAGTCGTACTGCTCAAAGACCCAGCGCTTGGAGCAGATGTTCGGACTCGCCAGCAACTGCTTCAAGTCGCCCGTGAGATCGCTCTTCGCCCCCAACTGAATGTTCTGGGGCATGGTTCGCGGAACCGGCGGCTCCCAGCGCTCCATAGGACGGTTGTAAAGCGGAGCTTCATCGGTCAGGGCCTGGTTGGGAATTTCCGCGACCACCTTCCCGTGCTGCAGCACCCGCATGGTCGATTCAGGAATGACACGCCCAATGCTGACGGCGTCGAGCCCCCACTTCTCGAAGACGCGGAACACTTCATCTTCGCGGCCCTTTTCGGCCACCAGCAACATGCGCTCCTGCGACTCACTCAGCATGATCTCGTATGCCGACATGCCGGTATCGCGTTGCGGTACCAGGTCAAGCTCGATCTCCAGGCCAACCCCGCCGCGTCCGCCCATCTCACAGGTGGAGCAGGTCAGTCCCGCCGCTCCCATGTCCTGGATGCCGATAATGGCGCCGGTCTGCATGGCTTCGAGGCAGGCTTCCAGCAGCAACTTCTCCAGAAAGGGGTCGCCGACTTGCACATTCGGGCGCTTGGCCTCCGACTCCTCGCTGAACTCTTCGCTCGCCATGGTGGCGCCGTGGATGCCGTCGCGGCCGGTCTTCGAACCAACATAGATGACGGGGTTCCCCTCGCCCGACGCCTTGGCGTAGAAAATCTGGTCGCGCCTGACCAGGCCGAGAGCAAACGCATTCACCAGCGGATTGCCGGTGTAGCAGCTCTCGAACTTCACCTCGCCACCCACATTCGGCACGCCAAAACAGTTGCCATACGAGGCCACGCCGCTAACCACGCCTTCCATGACGGAATGGTCTTTGTGCAGTGTCGCCCGGTCGAGGCCGGGCTGCGGCGTGATGGGTCCAAAGCGCAGCGAATCCATGATCGCGACTGGCCGCGCACCCATCGTGAAAATGTCGCGCAGAATCCCGCCGACGCCCGTAGTCGCGCCCTGAAAAGGCTCGATGAACGAAGGATGATTGTGTGACTCAATCTTGAACGCGCAAGCCCATCCGTCGCCGATGTCGATGATGCCCGCATTCTCACCGGGTCCCTGCACCACCCGGCGGCTGTGCGTTGGCAGCCGCTTCAGATGGACCCGCGACGACTTGTAGGAGCAGTGTTCGCTCCACATCACGCTGAATATTCCCAACTCTGTGAGGGTCGGCGTCCGGCCCAACGATTTCAAGATGCGCGCGTACTCTTCCGGCGTAATGCCGTGGTCGCGCAGCACTTCGGGAGTGATAGTGGGTCCTTGGGCGGCGGGGTTTGCACTTTCGACTGGGTTCATGGCGATTCGGGGGTGAGTCCCTATTCTCGCACGGCGAGGGATACGAGGGAAGAAACAGTTCAGGTGCCAGTCAAACAAAAAATCAGAGCGACGCAGAGAGGCAATTCCCGGGTAATACCGATGCAGGTACTCACCCGCAGCTGACTCAGGGTTCTGGAGCTATCCTTCGACCTCTTCCCACTGGTACCCACAAGCCAGGCAGCGCCAACGCTGGCCCTGCTCCGGCGCAGCCTCGGGAAACGGAATGGCCGCCGACCACAGCGCGATCTGATGGGGATTGGCTTCCGTAACCTCGCGGATTTCCAGCGACTCGCACTCCGGGCAGCAATGCACAACTTCCGACTCGGACTCTTCGTCGACCGGTTCGGGGCGGAAGTCGTCGAGCACCTCCAGCGCGCGCACCACCTGCGAGTCCGGGACCTGCAACTGAATGCCCCACATCGCCATGCCGATGTGCAGGTTCATCGCGTTCTCGTCGCGAACTGACGCTGCGATACCAGCTGCGGACAACTTTCCCTGGGCGAGCTTGGCTTCCCCTATATTGAGGAACCTCGCGATGGTGACCAGATCTTCAGGCATGAGCGACGAATCCCAGCGTAGGACTAGCTTAAGCCACCCGTCAATTCCGCGAGGTGTGCCTTCCGGCTGTGCTGCGCGATGGTGTCAACGATTTGCAGCGCCACCGCGAGCGCTTCGCGGCCCTGTTGCAGCGAGACTTCTGGAGTGCTGCGCTCGCCCACCGCCCGCAGGAAGCTGGTCAACTCCGCGCGCAGTGGCTCCTGTAGCTCGATCTTGGGCTTGAAAGGAGTGATCCCGGGAAAGGCGCTGCTGGCCACACTCGCAGGGTTGAACGGATCTTCTTCCGCACTTGCACCGGCTGCATCGTCAACCGTGAGTACCAGCACATCCTGGCGCGAGAAGTCGAGTGACACATACTGCCGCGGCTGGAAGAACCGTACTTTGCGCACGCGCTCGGTGCTGACGCGGCTTGCGGTGAAATTGGCCACGCATCCTGATTCGAACTCGATGCGCACGTTGGCGATATCAACTTTCTTCGAAAGTATGGGTAGACCAACTGCGCGGATCTCTTTTACCGGGGACTTCGCCATGGTCAGTACAATGTCGATGTCATGAATCATGAGATCGAGCACGACGTCGACGTCGAGTGACCGCGGAGTAAAGACGCTGAGACGATGCACCTCGAAGAACATCGGCTTGGTCAGCAGCGGAATGGTCGCCCGTACTGCTGGATTGAAGCGCTCCAGGTGTCCGACCTGCACCACGCGATTGTGTTTCGCCGCGATGGCCTGCAATTCGTCGGCTTCAGACAGGGTGCTCGCCAACGGCTTCTCGATCAGCACATCGACCCCGGCTTCCATCAATTCGCGAGCTACGGGGAGATGAGCGACTGTCGGGACCGCCGCCGACACAGCGTCCACCCCGGCGGCAATTAGCTCGGCCACCGAACCGAACGCCGGTGCACCGAATTCCGACGCCACCGACTTGGCGCGCGCCACATCAGCATCGACGACTCCCACGAAACTCACATTGAGCAGCGGGTCGCGCTGCAGATCACGATAGACACGCGCATGGTTGCGGCCGAACGCGCCCGCGCCCACGACACCTACGCGCACTGAGCCATCCTTGTCAGGCATGTCAGGATTGTCACCCATTCATTCGCTTCGACGCAAAATGCGACTACGCGCTGTGGTGCGGGATGTGACTGATCGCTCTCTCAGCCACAATGCAGATGCCGGCCTCATCGGCGGCCTTGATCAAAGCGGGCTTATCGAACATCAGGCAACGTCCGGCGTCGAGCGCGAGACAGGTAGCGCCAGCCTGCTTCATGGTTTCGATCGTCCTCATCCCGACGACTGGCACATCAAAGCGCATGTCTTGGTTGGGTTTGGCAACCTTGATCACAGTGAGCGCCCGGCTTAGGGTCGAAGGCTCCTTGCCCAGCGACGGAGACTGCATCAATGCGCCTGCGCGCAAGATCGCGGCATCCGTTCCTTCCATCGCTTCGACCGCCACACATGCCGCTTCCGCGATTACCACGGTTTGCCCAATGTCGAAGCGCGACAGGTGCTGCGCGACTGCCAGTCCATAGGTGATGTTGGTTTGCTCCGAGTCGCTGGGACCTCGGCTGGTCATGACGCCTTCGTCGGCCAGCATGGGTTCCAGCAACGACGTGGAACTCATTAACGTGATGCCTTCCGCTTCGAGGACCTTGGCGATCGCTCCAATCAGTGAGTCGGTATTGCGAGTGGCTAGAGTGAGGAGCACCTTGGCCAGCCGCCAGTCGGGCTTGATGCTGCTGAAAATCTGCTTGTGCTTGACCTGTCCCGCCATGATGGCGCGGGTCACGCCTTGGCGCTGGAACCCCTCAATCAGCTTCGACAACTCCCCCAGCGACAGCCATTCCACCACCGCGGCTCCGTGCTGCTCGATCTGGGGAAACGCTTCTTCCTTGATGGCCGCGACCACAACCTGCAACCCCTGCGAACGCGCTGCGTCCAGCACCAGCAGAGGAAAGCTGCCGTTGCCAGCGATGAGACCGATGCGGTGTGGAGTCTGGTCAGCCATATTTTTCAAGTTGCGAGTTACTAATTACCAATTACTAATTACTTAATTACGCCTCTCTGCGACGATTCAATGAAGCGCATAAGCGAGTCAACGTCCTCGCTCTGTTCGCCTTCGGAACGCAGTTTCTCAAGCGCCTGCGAAGTATTCAGCTTCGACGCCAGCAGGACCTTATATGCGTGATGCAGCTTTGTAATGCGCTCGCGCGAGAATCCCCGTCGCTGCAGCCCAACCTTGTTCAGCATGAAGGCGTGGGTATCGCGCTCGGCGCTGGTCATCGAGAAGGGAAGCACGTCCTGCGTAATCGTAGTGCCGCCTCCGACGTAGGCGTGCGCGCCAATGCGCACATATTGATGCACCGGGCACAGCGCACCCACTACGGCCCACTCCTCAACCGTCACGTGGCCCGCCAGGGTCGCTCCGTTAATCAGCATGGAGTGGTCGCCGATCTCGCAGTCGTGTCCGATGTGGGTGTAGGCCATGATTAATACATCGCTGCCCACGCGAGTGATCCCCGTGCCCTTGGCCGTGCCGCGAGTGATGGTGACGTACTCGCGGATGATGTTGCGGTCCCCAACTTCCAGGCGTGTAGGCTCTCCACGGTAAGTGGTGTCCTGCGGATCGCCGCCAATAGCTGCGAAAGAGTGAATCTGATTGTTGGAACCTATCTTCGTTCGCCCACCGATTACGACGTGCGAGCGCAGTTCGCAGTTCTCGCCCATCTCGACGTTTGCGCCCAGTACGCAATAATGACCAATTGTGCACGATGCAGGGACCTTTGCAGACTTATCGACGATGGCCGTCGGATGGATGCTCATGACAGGGTTATGCCTGCTCCGCTCCGGACTGCGGCGCGGTCGCTGCCTCGGCCTTCTTGCCCCGCCGATCCAGCAACCGGCAAGTGATGACCGCTTCGCACGCAACTTTGTCTCCGATGTACGCTTTGCCCAGCATGCGGCCGGCGTTACCGCGCCACACCAGCACATCGACTTCGATCCGCAGTTGGTCACCCGGCGTCACCGGCCGGCGGAATTTGGCGCGTTCGATTCCGGTGAACAGCAGCAGTTTGTGCTCGCGGTCGGGAAACTCGATCAGCAGCAGCACACCGCCGGCTTGCGCCATGGCTTCCACCACCAGCACTCCAGGCATAATGGGACCGGCGGGAAAGTGCCCCACAAAATAGGGCTCGTTGACGCTGACGTTCTTGATCGCCACAATACGCTTGGTACGTATAATCTGCGTCACTCGGTCGATCAACAGAAACGGGTAACGGTGCGGCAGGATCTTCAGGATCTCTTGAATGTCGAATCCCGACGTTTCTTCGGTTTCGGCAGGCGCGGCTTTCGCGTTATCGTTCATGACTTGTCTCGTGAAACTCCCGATTATACATTCCGTATTATTAGCTGACGTCGCAGGCCGCTCGGCTTCCGGCTAGGATTGACTCATACTATGCCCAAGACTGACCTGATCGAATCGAATTCCAACCTCACCGAAGTTCTGCATTGGCTGACCGACCACCAGCGCGAAATGGTCGCGCAGGTTCGTGAATTGGTGGTACGCGAGTCTCCCACCCACGATAAGCGGGCATGCGACGTGCTCTGTCGCTACCTCGCGCAGCAATTCGCCGCCTTGGGTGGACGCGTAAAAATCCATCGCCAGCCCACGGCCGGCAATCATTTGCAGGTGGAGTTCCCTGGTCCACGCGGCCGCAAGCCGGTTCTGCTGCTGGGACATTACGACACGGTGTACGACCTCGGAACGCTGGCAATCATGCCCTGGCGCGAGTACAAGGGCCGCCTTCTCGGTCCGGGTGTCTTCGACATGAAGAGCGGTATCGTGCAAATCATGTTCGCTTTGCGTGCTCTGAAAGATGTACAGGGAGGCCTATCCCGCCCTGTAAAAGTGTGGCTGGTTTCCGACGAAGAAGAAGGCAGCGACAGTTCACGCGCCCTGACGGAAAAGCTGGCGTCGCAATGTGAGGCGGTCCTCGTCTGCGAACCTGCGGGACCCGGTGGCGCGTTAAAGACTGCGCGCAAGGGCGTTGGTGGCTTCCTCATTAGGGTCACTGGACACGCATCTCACTCCGGCCTCGACTTCGAGAAGGGACAAAGCGCCATCCTCGAACTCTCCCACCAGATCCAGGCAGTATCGCGGCTAACCGACTTGAAGCGCGGCATCACTCTGAACGTCGGCGTCATTCGCGGTGGTACGCGGACGAATGTGGTCGCAGCCGAGGCCGTCGCCGAGGTCGACCTGCGCATTGCCCGCAAGAGCGACGGCCCCATCATGCAGCGTAGGGTGAAGGCGCTTCGTCCGGTCAACAAGAAGTGCACCCTCCAGATCGAGGGCGGGGTCAACCGGCCTCCACTGGAACGCACGAAGCAGGTGGCCGCCCTGTTTGAGACGGCCCGGAAGGTCGCACTCGAACTGGGATTCTCGCTTAACGAAATCGCCGTCGGCGGAGGTTCTGACGGCAATTTCACGGGCGGCCTCGGCATCCCGACATTGGATGGACTTGGCGCTGTCGGCGATGGCGCACATGCTCAACATGAGTCGGTTATTGCTGCGGAACTACCGCGCAGAGCAGCGCTGCTGGCTGGGCTCATCGAGGCGGTATGAAGCTGTCCCTGTGCGACTTAAGTTGCACCGACACAATATTCTCGAGTTATTGGTTCTTTGACGTGCTCCCGGCAAAAGCCTAGAATCTAAAGCAGAAGCCCGCAACCGATTTTGCCTGAACGCAGAACACCCGGGCTGTTTTACGGGAGGTCTTATGTTTGGTGGAAAGCTCGGTCTGCCCGAGTTGGCGGTAATCGTGTTCATCGGCCTGCTCATTTTTGGCCCCAAGAAGCTGGGTGAACTCGGCAAGGGTCTGGGTGAGGGCATTAAGAATTTCAAGTCGTCGATGAGCGAAGGTTCTTCTAGCTCAACCACTCCGACAGACGAAAAGAAGTAGCTGTCCCAAGTTTTCGGTGGAGTTCCTCGCGAGGGGATCTCCACTGCGATCTTTACTCCCGTCCCTACCCCTACAGCAGTCGACTCCTCGTCTTCGCTTGTAGCGTCTGTGCCATTCGGTACACCCTTGGCACGGGCAAACCCACCACATTGAAATAGCAGCCGTCAATACGCTCGACCCAGCGCGATGCCACGCCCTGAATGGCGTATGCTCCGGCTTTGTCCATAGGCTCACCCGTCTCGACGTAGCTGGCGATCTCGCTTTCCGAGAGCGTGCTGAAGCGAACCTCCGTGATCTCCGCCTCGGTCTGCTCGTGACCCGCTGCGATCAGGCAGACTCCAGTGATCACCTGGTGCGCGCGTCCCGAAAGCAGGCGCAACATGCGTGCAGCATCTTGCGCGTCTTGCGGCTTTTCCAGCAGGTGCTCATCCACCACAACCACGGTGTCGGCTCCGAGTATCACATTGTCAGAGTGCCTCGCGAAGATGGCGCGGGCTTTGTCGCGCGCCAGGCGTTGCGCGTACTGCAACGGCAGTTCGTATTTCAGGGGCTGCTCTGGGATATGGGCGGGTTCAACAGTGAACCGAATCCCTGCATTGCGCAGAAGCTCAGCGCGGCGAGGCGAAGCGGAAGCCAGAATCAGGGGCATGCAGGCACGATTCTACCGGGCGTTGAACACTAGTATACTTTCGAAATGTGGCTGTCCGACGGGTGGAGGACGCCTTCAGGCGTCCATCATGAAAGCCGCAGCGCGAAAGCGCTTTAGCGCCTGAGATAAGTGGTTCTTTTTACCTCAGCGGCTGAAGCTGGTCTCCTAAATGAGCTGCCAATGCACCGCTGGAAGCGGTGCTCCACCCACCTCACCCAAGCGAAAGTGTTCTAGCGGCGGCTTGCGCCAGTCAATTGCGGAATCCACCGTGGCACCCGTCGGCAGAACTCCTCGTACTCCCCATCGAAGCGAGCGCGCAACGCCCGCTCTTCGTAGAGCACTACGAACAAGTGGAAAAAGACTGCCAGCGCCGCTCCATACTCTGCTAGTCGCCACTGCTGGTAGAAAACTGCCTGTCCGAAAACCACAGCCAGCACCGAGCTATACATGGGATTGCGATTGACGCGATAAGGTCCGCTCACCACCGCGGATTGAGTCGGAAAGATGGGAGCAGGCGTGCCTTGTGCGCGCACGAACAGAGCAGCGCACCAGAAATATCCAATCACTCCCAGCACGAAAAGCAAACCGCCAATAACTCGCCACACCAGTGGCACAGCATCGCCAGTCTGGCCACTCGCAATCATCCTCTGCGGAATCCAGCCAGCCACAACCAACGGCACCAGCAGCGTGAAAATACCTGTCTTTATCGCATTAGAAGCGGTACTCATCGCTGCCCACATCCTACTCCGCCCGACAATCGAGGCTGCCATATGCTGCTAGAATCGAAGTAGCCCTCTTAGTGTGCCGATGGACCCTTCACTCATACGCAATTTCGCCATCATCGCCCATATCGACCATGGGAAAAGCACCTTGGCCGACCGTCTACTCGAGCTCACCGGCTCGTTGACGGCCCGCGAGATGCAGGCCCAGGTGCTGGATGCGATGGACCTGGAGCGGGAACGTGGCATCACCATCAAGGCCCACTCGGTGCGCATGATGTATCCGGCGCAGGATGGCAAGACCTATCAGCTCAATCTGATCGACACCCCCGGCCACGTGGATTTCAGCTACGAAGTTTCGCGCTCGCTGGCGTCGTGCGAGGGCGCGCTGCTGGTGGTCGATGCCTCGCAGGGTGTCGAGGCGCAGACGCTGGCCAACTCCTACATTGCGATCAACAACGGGCTGGAAATTATTCCCGTCATCAACAAGATCGACCTTCCCAGCGCCGACATCGAGCGCACCAAGGAGATGATCGAGGGCGCCGTCGGGCTGGACGCCTCGCATGCACTGGCGATCAGCGCCAAGACCGGCGTTGGCGTTCCCGAGGTCTTGGAAGCCATCGTCCAAAAGGTTCCGCCTCCGAAGGGCAGGGCGGACCATCGGCTGCAGGCGCTGATCTTCGATTCCTGGTTCGACCCCTATCGCGGAGTCGTGGTATTGGCCCGCATCGTCGAAGGCACCATCAAGCAGGGACAACGTATCCGCCTGATGGCCAACGGCAACACCTTTGACCTGGAGACTCTTGGCGTATTGACTCCCAAGCCAGTCGAGGTCGAGGAGTTGAGCGCTGGCGAAGTCGGCTTCCTGATCGCGAACATCAAGAACGTCGCGGACACCGGAATCGGCGACACCATCACTGACGACGTGCATCCCGCGTTGGAGCCGTTGCCCGGTTTCGAAGAATTGAAACCGATGGTGTTCGCCGGTCTATACACGGTCGATGCCCATGAGCACACGCTTCTCCGCGAAGCCCTCGAAAAGTTGCGCCTCAACGACGCATCGTTCTTTTTCGAGCCGGAAAGTTCTGCCGCACTCGGCTTCGGATTTCGCTGCGGCTTCCTCGGCCTCCTGCACATGGAGATTATTCAGGAGCGCCTGGAACGCGAGTACAATCTCGACCTCATCACTACAGCTCCGAGCGTGCGCTACAAGATCACGCTCACCGACCGCAGCGTCCTCGAGGTCGATAATCCGTCGCGCTGGCCCGATCCCAGCGAGATCGAAAAGATTGAAGAGCCAGTCATCATGGCCACCATCCTCACCAATGAAGAATATGTTGGCGGCATCTTGAAGCTGGTCGAGGACAAGCGTGGCAAGCAGAAGGCCTTCGAATACGTCAGCTCCACTCGCGTAATGCTGACCTACGAGTTGCCGCTCAACGAAATCGTGATGGACTTCTACGACAAGCTGAAGTCAGTCTCGCGTGGTTACGCTTCCCTGGATTACCACCTGACCGGTATGTGGGAATCGCCCATGCTCAAGCTGGACATCCTGGTGGGCGGCGAACCGGTCGACGCGTTGTCGATCATCGTTCACAAGGATTTCGCCTATGATCGCGGTCGCGCCCTGGTCTCGAAGA
>Ga0207927_1000342_pt1 | contig 19690 bp, 17 predicted proteins | sample NGESurdeep072012_2_FD_184456 | JGI IMG/M metagenome (GOLD analysis project Ga0207927, IMG submission 184456) | Arctic peat soil microbial communities from Barrow, Alaska - NGEE Surface sample 210-2 deep-072012 (SPAdes) | ecosystem: Environmental > Terrestrial > Soil > Wetlands > Peat ... | reverse complement strand
CCCGCAAATCCTGCGAATAGGATTGCATCTAAGCCTCCCCTAAAACCGCAGGACAATTATCCCACAAACTGTATATACTTAAATTAGAAATGCTCTAGTATTTCCTTTGGTCCCAAACCCGGTTTTGAACACTTGGCAGTACCCTTCTGGCCCGACATTCCAATCGGATTCGCTTGGCCCGCGGGTGATGTGCTTAGGACACGAAACCAATTTGAAGCGTTCGCTGAACGATGGAGTGTAATCGGGCCGCCCTGAACGAGTCGATGCGGAACCCGTGCCTTTCTGGCACTCATATTGGCTGAGTGCCAATCTTGACAGCGCGCCCGCTGCTACCTAGAATTAGATTGCGGTTGTGTTTCTCCGATGATTCCGTAAATAGCTGTAAAATAATGAGTTAACCCAACCGAGGCAACCATGGGCTCACCTCCGGGAATTGGCAAACGCGAGCGCGAAATCCTGACCGCCATCGTCGAGACCTACATCTCGACGGGCGAGCCGGTCGGATCGCGCACAATTGCGCGCAGGAATCGCGAGAGCCTCAGCCCGGCTTCCATCCGTAACGTCATGTCGGACTTGGCTGATGCGGGGTTCCTCGAGCAGCCGCACGCTTCTGCAGGACGCATACCAACCTCGCAAGCCTATCGCTTCTACGTTAAGCAATTGACGGGCGAGGCCAGGCTGTCTCCCGCCGACGAGAGCCTGATTCAGGGCAACTTGCAGGGTTCGAGCGACGTCGAGGAATTCATGGAGCGCACCTCGCACGTACTGTCGCTGATTTCGCACGGTGTGGGAGTGACTATCACCTCGACTCACGGGCAGCGCAATGAGCTTGAGCATGTATATTTCCAGCGCCAAGGCGACAAGAAAGTGCTGGCAGTGGTCGTCATGCGCAACGGGCTGGTGCGTGATCGCGTGCTGCGCTTGACTGACGACCTCCAAGCCAGTGACCTGGAGATTGCCGCCAACTACATCAACCAGAACTTTCGTGGCTGGCAGATGGAGGCCGTGCGCAACGAGATTGCCAAGCGTGTGCAGCACGAGCGCACTGAGTACGACCGGCTCATGAGTTCCGTCGAGCAGCTTTATACCCAGGGAGCTTTGGCTACAGAAGGCGCCCCGCAAACGGTATTCGTCGAAGGCGCCTCGAACCTGGTCATCAACGAGCAGGACCGGGAGCGCCTGCGTCAGTTGCTGGCCACTCTGGAAGAACGTCAGCGCATCGTCGACCTGCTCTCGGCGTACTTGGACGCGCGCCAGGAGGCGGTTCGCGTGGTTGTGGGTCTTGAGGACGCTGTGCCGCATCTAAACAACTTCGTACTGATTGGCACACCGGCGCGGGTCGGGGACGAGGTAGTCGGTTCGCTGGCGGTGATTGGCCCCACGAGGCTCGATTACGAGCACACCATCACTGCGGTTTCCTACATTGCGCGTATGTTTGACCAATTCTGGAATGAATCGACCTAGAGACGATTATGGCGATGAATAAGAAGAACGGAGAGGCCAGCGAACTGGACCTCGAGCACGAACTGCCATCCGCTGAGAGCGAAGACGCCATTCCTTCGCGCAGTCGCGGAGGTGGTGCGACAGCGGCTGATCCCGAAGCCGAATTGGAGACGTTGCGTGAAGAGCGCGCGGGTTATCTCGATCGCTTGGCGCGACTGCAGGCCGAGTTCGACAATTTCCGCAAACGCAGTGTGAAAGAGCAGCAGGATTTCCGCGACTACGCTCTGGCGGAAGCACTCAAGTCGCTGCTGCCCATTCTCGACAGCCTCGATCGAGCGCTGAAGACCAACGCCACATCGGTACAGGAGTACCTCTCCGGCATCGATCTGATCGACAAGCAATTTCATGATGCGCTGTCGAGGTTGGGCGTGGAACCGATTCCTGCAGAGGGCGAGCCCTTCGATCCCAACCTGCACCAGGCGGTGCAGATGGTCGACACCCCAGAAGTGAAAGACAACCACGTCATCGACGAATTGCAGCGCGGCTATCGCATCAAAGATCGGCTCCTGCGTCCCGCCATGGTGCGAGTGGCGCACAATCCGAAACACTAGTTTCGTAACCTAACATTGCAAGGGAAATAACGCTGGCTACCAAAGAAAAACGCGATTACTACGAAATTCTGGGCGTGGGCCGTACCGCCACCGATCAGGAGCTCAAAAGCGCCTACCGCAAGCTGGCGATGCAGTGCCATCCGGACCGCAATCCTGACAACCCGGAAGCGGAAGAGCAGTTCAAGGAATGCAGCGAAGCCTACGCTGTGCTGGCTGACGCGGAGAAGCGCGCCCGCTATGACCGCTTTGGTCACGCGGGAGTCTCAGGGAACGGCGGAGGCGGATTCGACCCATCGGGTTTCCCCGACATACAAGACATCTTCGGCGACATTTTTGGATTCGGCGATATCTTTGGCGGCGGCGGGCGTGGTGGACGCCGCTCGCGCGCCCAGCGCGGCGCTGACATGCGTGAGGACCTCACCTTGGAATTCGAGGAAGCGGTCTTCGGCGTCACCAAGCAGGTGCAAATCCGCCGCCTGGAGGAATGCGACCAATGCAAAGGCAGCGGCGCGGCCCCAGGCAAAGCTCCGATTGACTGCACCACCTGCGGCGGGCGCGGACAAGTTCGCTATCAGCAGGGCTTCTTCGCCATCGCACGCCCCTGCGGTACCTGCCAGGGTTCCGGCAAACTGATTATCGATCCCTGCCCCAAGTGCAAGGGTCAGCAACGGCTGCGCCGCGAACGCAACGTGACGGTGAAGGTTCCCGCCGGTGTCGAAGAAGGCGCGCGCATTCTGTACTCGGGCGAAGGCGAAGCGGGAATTTACAACGGACCTCCCGGCGACTTGTACGTGGTGTTGCACTGCAAGGAGCACGAGTTCTTCGAGCGCGAAGGCAAGGACCTGCGCTGCGTGGTTCCAATTTCGGTGGTGCAGGCGGCGCTGGGCACAGAGATCAATGTCCCCACGCTGGAAGGCGAGCACACGCTGAAAGTCCCCGAGGGTACGCAGACCGGTACGACCTTCAAGCTCCGCAACAAAGGTGTGCCGGAATTGAATGGCCGCGGACGCGGAGACCTTTATGTCGAGCTGAAGGTGCAGACGCCTGCGAAGCTCACCAAACGCCAGCGCGAATTGCTGCAGGAGTTGGAGACCACGCTCAGCGTCGAGAACAAGCCCGTCAGCCGTACCCTGCTGGGCAAGATGCGCGATATTTTCAACTAAGATCGATCCTCGCCGTTAACCGTACTGCGGACGAAACTGATTGGACAAAACGCTTCGCATCTACGCGTGGTTCCTGCTGATCGTGACTGCGCTACCAGCGTTCGCGCGGCTGGCACGGCCGCGTGACCTGGCGCGCATTCTGCTACTTCGGTACCAGAATCCCAAGCGCCGCAAGCGGGCCCGCATCGGCGGCGCCATTTACCTGGGCCTGGCGCTGTTGGCGACGCTATTCCTGCTGCGCTCCCCCATGCAACAGCAACACTGGCTGGTGATTGCGCTGCTGGTTGGAGCAGTGTCAGCTCTCGAATTCCTGATGAACAGCCGCATCTTCAACGAAGAGGCCCTCGCCCGCGAAAATCGCTATTTTGGCGGCGTGTATGCTGCCATCGCAATTGCCGTCGCGCTACTGCTGATCACCCGATGACCCGCCGCCGCTGGATCGCCGACGAAGTAACTAACCACGGTGCTGCGTTGACCGGCGAGCACGCCGCGCATTTGTCACGCACCTTGCGGGCCCGCGTCGGGCAGGAGTTTGAAGTGGTCTGCGGCGACCAGGTTCGGCACGCCACCGTGGCCAGTGTCAACGATGAGCGCGTTGAGTTCGCGCTCGGCGAGGAAGTTGCCGCCAGCGCTGCGGTTCCCATCACCCTGCTGCTGGCGGTCTTCAAGTTCGATCGTATGGAGTGGGCGATCGAGAAGTGCACTGAACTCAACGTGACGTCCATTGTGCCAGTGATCGCCCGCCGCACCGAAAAGCACCTCGCCCGCGCTGCTGATAAGCGTGTGGAACGTTGGCGTCGTATTGCTCGTGAAGCCTCCGAGCAAGCGCGTCGCGTGGCGCCGCCGGATATTAGCGAACCGCTGAAGCTATCTGCCTCGCTTGAATTTGCAGCGGACTTGCGCATTGTGCTGGCGGAATCGGAACACGAAGCGCAGTTGGGCGAGATGCTGCGCGCAAGGCCGAAATCACAATCACTGGCGCTGGCGGTTGGACCTGAGGGCGGATGGACAACAGAGGAGTTGCAACTCTTCGATAGGTCAGGATGGACGGCAGCTTCGCTGGGCGACACCATCCTCCGCGCCGAAACCGCCGCCATTTCAGCGCTGGCACTAGCTCGGGCCGAAGTGAGCTAACGCCTCCGGCCTTGCGGCAAGCCTTCGCGGTATGCGATAACTCAGGGGTTTCTCCAGGAGCATGCGTTGAGCCGATCGTCGCGCATCACAATGGTTGTATCGCTCGCGCTGGATGAACTCGACCATCGTTGATATGAACAAGCGTCCCATTTATGTAACGCTTCTTGGCTACGTACTCATTGCGGCGGGCGCGATTGGGATCGCCTACCACTTCACCGAGTACAAGTACACGCCTCCGCGCGGGTATTTGTTGGTTCTCCTTGTGCGGCTCGTGGCGGTTGTATCCGGCGTTTATGTGCTCCGTGGCAAGGACTGGGAGCGCTGGCTGTCAATCGCGTGGATTGCCTTTCATCTGGTCATAAGTATCTTTCACACCAAGGAAGGTGTGGCCGTACATGCGGTCGTGCTCATCGCGTTTACTGTTCTGCTCTTTTTACCAGCGGCGAACCGATACTTCCGCTCCCGCGCCTGAGGGCCAATCACTTTTCTCCGCCGAATACCAGACGCGATATTACGGCTGCACGTTTTGATCCGCTTTTTCCTCAACTTCGGCGAGCTTTGCACTTGAATCTCGGCCGTTAGGCTTGTCTCAGGTTAGCCGGTGGCGGATAATATAGTTTCGCTTTTTCTTCGATATCGAAAACGGATAATCCCATGCCCTGGCAACCCCGCGAATTCGAACTCACGCCGCAGCAGAAGAGCGCCGTAGATCACATCGAAGGACCCATCCTCGCGGTTGCCGGGGCGGGGACGGGCAAAACAACTGTGCTGGCGTGCCGAGTGGTACGCATGATCGAAGACAAGCTCGCCGGTCCTAGAGAGATTCTCGCCGTCACCTACACGCGCAATTCTGCGCGCGACCTGCTCAAACGCATCGCGCGTCTCTGGAAGGGCGCGGACGACCCCGCGACCGTCGCACAGGTTGCGAACACGGGTCTCAAGGTCGGTACATTCCACTCGTACTGTTACTCGCTGCTCAACCAGGCCGGCCAGCGTTTTGAGTTGATTGACGACACGGACCTCTACGTGCTGTTGCGACGTCGCATCGCGGACCTGAAGCTGCAGTACTACATCAAGGCCGCCACTCCTGGCGAATTTCTTGAAGGACTGACCGGCTTCTTCAAGCGCTGCCACGACGAGCTGCGCTCGCCAGATGACTACGACGCCTACGTTGCGAAACTGGAAAGCAAACAGCTTCCACTGCCACGCGTGGGCCATTCCAAACAAGCCGAGTCGATGTCGGAAGACGAAATCCTCGGCCGGTGCCATGAGATCGCGCGCGTCTTTCGCTATGCTGAAGATCTGCTGGACCGCGAGAATCTCGGCACCTACGGCCACGTCATCACCCGCGCCATCGCGTCGCTGCGCGACAGGAAGAATGCCGCGCACTTGGCCCGAGCACAACAGGGCGCGCGCTTCGTGCTGATCGACGAGTTTCAGGATTCTAACGTCGCGCAAATCGAGCTGACCCGTTTGCTCGTCGCCGACCAGGCCAATGTGTTTGCCGTTGGTGACCCCGACCAGGCGATCTATCGTTTCCGTGGAGCAACGGCGGGCGCCTTCGACCACTTCCTCAAGACCTTTGGCGCCGGCCGAGTGAAGCGTGTCACCATGAGCGAGAACCGCCGCTCGACGGATGTGATTCTCAAGTCAGCCGACAGCATCATCTCTCGCAATCTCGAGATCACGAGTGTCGAGTTGCCGGGTGGCGAGCGTTGGAAGCGAGCGCCCTTGGAACATGCCCGCACCAAGCCTGAGCCGATTCCTGTTTCCGCCGTGCAGGTGAAGGCCTGGGAGCACGCCGAGGGCGAGGCAGCATTTGTGGCGCAGGAAATCATTCGAAAACACCAATCTGAAGGACGGCCGTGGCGCGACTTCGCCGTGCTCTATCGCAGCCACTCGAACCGTGATGCCCTGGTCGAGCAACTCCTGCTGCTTGATGTTCCATTCACCGTGGAAGGCATCGACCTGCTGGAGATTGCTGAGGTGCGCGACCTGCTGGCGGCACTGCGCGCCATCGACAGTGGCGACTCCGTGGGACTGTTGCGCGTGGCCGCTCTTCCCAGGTTTCACGTCGAGGGTGAAGCGCTCCGCGCGGCGCTTGCAGCAGCGGGAGAAGATGCCAACCTCGAAGCCGTGCTCGACAAGGTCCCGGGCGGGTCCGAAGTCATCACCGCGCTCGCCGAGGCACGTTACGACACCCAACGCTTCCAGAGCAAAGCGCTGACCGCGTGCGGCCTTGCCCAGAAGCATTTCGGCATTACTTCGTCCGCTGAAACCGAGGGCTTCATCCAATTCGTCGAGAGCTGGAGCCGGAAGCCGAAACAGATTTCGGGCGAAGGCACGTTGCGCGAGTTTCTTGAGTACCTCGATTACTTCATTGAGGCGAATGGCAAGATCGTCGACCCCGAGGCAGATGACGAAGGCACCCCGGCCACTTTACAGATGGAAATTGGCGCCCCTGCGAAAGCCGAGCGCACCGACGATGCCGTTCGGTTGCTGACCGTACATGCTGCCAAGGGGTTGGAGTTCCCGGTGGTGTTCGTGCTGCGGGTGGGTTCGCCGTCGTTTCCTTCCCACTATCGGGAGGACCTGGTCGAGTTTCCGGCCGCGCTCCGCGATCCTGACACCATGCCGGAGGGCGATCCTAAGAATGTTCACGCGCAGGAAGAGCGTCGGCTTTTCTACGTTGCGGTCACGCGCGCTGAGGACCAACTGTTCCTTTTGGCCAAGAAGGGAACTGGCAAGAAAGACCCGACACCACCCGGCTATTTGCGCGAGCTTTTGACGGCCGGCGCGAAATCGACCAAGGGCAGCGTCGAATTTGCCACGATCCCGAGTGGCGTGGTGGTTCCCACGATTCATGCCGGCGCCCAACCGATGTCTCGGATTACAGAGTGGGTCAATCTGCCACCCTTGCCGCAGACCATCAGCCGGTCGCTGAGCGCGAGTGCTGTCGAACGCTATGAGCGCTGCCCGCTAAGTTACAAGCTGAAAATAGAGTGGAACCTTCCCGAGGAGCCCGGGGCCAACATGCAGTTCGGCTCAGCCATGCACCTGGCGCTCAAGGCGCATTTCGATGCCGCGCGAAAAGGACGCCCCATGTCCGTCGATGAGGTCGTGGACTACTTTCGTGGTGAGTTTCAGAAGGCGAAGATTGATGATGCGGTACAGCGCGATCTGTATGAGCGTGACGGATGTTCGCAGTTGAAGGTTTTTTTGCTGTCGCCTGCCGCCATGCCGCACGGAACCGTCGCCATGCTGGAGCACGGGTTCATTCGCGAAATCGCCGGGACGCGGGTGAGGGGACGAATCGACCGCGTCGATGAGGACAACGACGGCTACGTGATCGTCGACTACAAGACTGGCAACCCAAAATCGCAGAAATCGGCCGACGACAGCTTGCAGTTGTCCGTGTACGCGCTCGCGATGGGAGCCACGAAGCCGGTGAAGGCACTGATCTTTCAGAATCTGGGAGACAACAGCACAGTTCAGACAATGCGCTCGCGGGAAGACCTGATCGAGGCGGAAGACAAGATTGCCGAGGTCGCAGCCGGGATCGCGGCCGGACAGTTCGCCGCTAAGACCGGGCGGCATTGTATTTGGTGCGCCTATCGCACCATTTGTCCCGCAATTGAAGTGGCGACTCCCTCGTTAGAGCATGAAATCGGCAAGAGTAATTGAGGGGAATTCGGGCGGGCGGCGGGACGGGAACTGTGCTCGACGAAGAAGCCCGCGCAAAAGGTCAGGGGACGCTTGCGCGTCCCCTTGGTTTACGGTCCGAAGAAAAGTTACCGCTTTTTCTTCTTTGCAGCCTTCTTCGCCGGTGCTTTTGCCTTTTTCTTAGTTGCCATGTTGTCTATTCTCCCTTTCCATCTGTGATGGATCATTGCGACATAACATCATCGCAATTTGTTCTTTGTATAGAGTTATCGAAAAAAATAGTCAAGAAAAAAACGCGCACCAAGTTGAGTAGTTCGGTGACGCGTCTCTCGCATCGCGACGCTGCATGAGCGCGATCCTCACCGTCTTGGTTGCCACGATCGACTCCGCCGATTGCGTATGTGCGCGAAACCTGCATGAACACTGGCGATTTGCATCGCTGCATTTTATCGCGACGAGATCGCGAGTTGCTAGATTCGATCCTTGAGCGAGACAGCGCCCGATCTTGTCGCACCAACGCATGCAAAATATTTTTTCGCCACCGACGCAATTTGGTGGTGCGGAAGACGATTCTCGCGACCTCAGAGACATGCGGTGCAACTTCAAAACTGTCGCAGCCGAGAATTTCTGCGCGCTCTCGCGCGTGGCAATTCTGTCACTTCAACATGTGCAGCACGGTTCCGCTGATCGCGTCATGCCAGGCGTGAGCGATCATTCCCGGACGTAGACTTCTGCGCCACCATGCCAGCAATCCGAACATCAGGCCGTAAATTCCGATCAGCACCATGCGCGGACCGCCCTCATAACCGTGTGCCGCCCCGAAGACCACGGCCGACAACAGAACTCCCGCCAGCACCGAGCTGGTAAAAGCGGCGAATTGGCGTTGCAGGTATCCGCGGAAGATGATTTCTTCGCAGATTCCGGCGGTCGTGCTCAGGCAAAACCACACCAGCAGTTCCAGCGTGGTACTGGGAATCAGGAAGCCGAGTTGCTGGCGCATGCTCTCGAACTTGCCGGCCTGGTCGAGATGCATCAGCATCGCGCCCGCTCCCAGGACCACGATGGCCGCCAGCCAGAACCCGGCGGCGATCATCAGGTCGAGCAGCACGTCTTCGGGTTTCGCCCAGCGCCCGCCGATCAGATCGCGCAGCTTCAATCGCTTGCGGACGCCGAGATACACGAAACCCGCCAGCACCCACTCCCACGCCATGGTCCAGAGATACTGCGGGACTTTGTTGTGGTTGCTGATCGGATGCACCCCTCGCGAGCCGCCCAGCGATGCCCCCAGAAGTACAAAGACAACCACGGCCGTATGCCATAGCGGTGCTAGCAATCGGAGTTCGCCATTTGCGGGGGGCGGCGCGTCAACGGGTAGAGGTGTGTCGGTGAGCAAGGTATTTCCATCTTATAATCATCTGTTTGCTGTACTGGCTTGAAAGGACCTGTGATTATGGCTTTCATCGAGGATGTCGTCATCGTATCGGCAGTACGTACACCCGTCGGAAAATTTCAGGGATCGCTCTCAGATATGACCGCTCCACAACTTGGCTCCATCGCAGTGCGCGAGGCAGTGAAGCGCGCCGGAGTCGATCCCGCTAGCGTCTCGGAATGCATCATGGGCAACGTGGTCGGCGCAGGACTGGGACAGAACCCTGCGCGCCAGGCCGCACTCGGCGGCGGACTGGCGTCGTCCGTTGCCGCCATGACCATCAACAAAGTCTGCGGTTCCGGACTGAAGGCGGTTGCGCTGGGGCAGCAGGCCATTCAGACGGGGAACTCCGAGATCGTCGTAGCCGGTGGAATGGAAAGCATGAGCAACGCGCCTTATCTCTTGCCGCAGGCGCGCCGCGGTTATCGCCTGGGCGATGGCAAGATCATCGACTCCATGGTGCACGATGGCCTCTGGGATATTTACAACGACTACCACATGGGCAACACCGGCGAGAACGTTGCCGAGAAATACGGCGTCACCCGCGAAGAGCAGGACGAATTTGCCTTGCATTCGCATCGCAAGGCCATCGCTGCCATCAAGGAGTGTCGCTTCAAAGACCAGATCGTGACCGTCGAGTTGCCGTCGAAAAAGAAAGGTGCGCCGCCGCAGTTCTTTACTACCGACGAATCGCCGCGCGAAGACACCACCATCGAGGCCCTCCGTTCGCTCAAGCCGGCTTTCAAGAAGGACGGCACCGTGACCGCGGGTAACGCGCCCGGCGTTAACGATGGCGCGTCTGCCTTGGTGCTTATGTCGGCGGCGAAGGCGAAAGAGTTGGGGCTCAAGCCGATGGCGCGCATCGTCGCGCAAGCCACCAGCGGCCTCGATCCCGCGTGGGTGATGATGGCTCCCGTTGAGACCGTCCGCCAACTCTGGAAGAAGACAGGCTGGAAGAACGAGGAGGTTGACCTTTATGAAATCAATGAAGCCTTCTCTGTCGCCGCCATCGCGGTGACGCGCGAACTGGGCCTCGACCTCAACAAGGTCAACGTGAACGGTGGCGCGGTGGCGCTGGGACACGCCATCGGGTCAAGCGGCTCGAGGATTCTCACTACGCTGCTCTACGAACTGATCCGTCGCGACGCGCACAAGGGCATCGCCGCCCTGTGTCTCGGCGGCGGAAATGCGGTCGGGCTTGCGATCGAACGCTAAGCTTCGATTCGCATCTGACGCGTTTACAAATCGTAACAAGGGAAGGGGAGCATTCCGGCTCCCCTTTTCGTATGAATGAAGAGAGAGGGTCGCGAGACTGCGCCGCAATGCGGCTTCGTCGCATCCAATGAGACACACATGAGTTCGCTACCAGCTACCAAACTCGCCCCGGCGGTGCGCGCGGAAAACGTCACACGCCACTATCCCATGGGCGAAAGCCTCATCCGCGCCGTTGACGGTGTGTCGCTCACCATTGAGCCCGGCGAATTCGTCGCCCTGCTGGGACAATCGGGATCGGGAAAGTCGACACTGCTGAACCTGCTTGCCGGACTCGACCGTCCGACCTCGGGATCGGTCAGCGTGCACGGCCGCGATCTGGCCACGATGTCGTCAGAGGAATTGGCGCGCTATCGCCGCAACGATGTCGGAATGGTCTTCCAATCATTTCATCTCATCCCGTCGATGACCATCACCGAGAACGTCGAGCTCCCCATGCGCTTTGCAGAGGTGGAGCGCGCCGAGCGGGCGCAGAGAGTCCGTGAATCGCTGGAGCGCGTGGGACTGAGCAAGCGCATGGAACATCGCCCCTCGCAACTTTCCGGAGGCGAGCAGCAACGTGTGTCGCTGGCGCGCGCGCTGGCCAACCGTCCATCGCTCCTGCTGGCCGATGAGCCCACAGGCAATCTCGACAGCCGTACTGGCGAAGACATCCTCAACCTGATTCGCGACATTAGTCTCTCGCTGGGCATGACCGTGGTGATGGTCACCCATGAGCGCGTGTTGGCGGAGCGTTTCGCGCAGCGCTTGATCTTTCTCGCTGACGGCAAGCTGGTTGCAGAAGAGGTGCGGGCATGAAGGGCTACGATTTGTTCGAACTCGCAGTCCGCAATCTCCGCCAGTCCAAATTGCGCAATGGCCTGACCACGATCGGCATCTCCGTGGGAGTGGCTTCGCTGGTGGCCATGCTCTCGCTCGGAGTTGGTCTGCAGCAGTTGGCAACGCGTCGGCTCGCGGGATCAGGCATGTTCGACACCGTCTTCGTTACCTCGCGGCAGGACTTCCGCGGATTCGATCGCGAAGACGATCAGAAAGCTCCTCATCCCGACAAGGCCCCTGTGCTCGACGAGCCTGCGCGCGTGAAGATGACGCAACTTGCCAATGTCACCGAGGTCCAGCCCGAGATTCGTGTGATGGGTGAAGTCATGTCCGGCGGCGAAACCCATTTCGGGTTCGTGACCGGCTTGCCGATGTCGGCCAGAGAGAACGAAGCTTTCGACACCTTGAAGGGCAAGTTTTTTTCCAGCGACAACGCCGACGAGGCCATCCTGCTGCTGGATTTCGCCAAGGAGTTGAATCCCAAGAATCCGTCCGAGCTGATCGGGCAGGACATCAGCTTGCGCTACGGCGAGCGCCAGGCTTTGACGCAGGATTCATCTGACCGTCCGCAACTCACTGGCGGCGAGAGTAATGCTATCGCAGCTGGCGACGATTTCGGCTTTTCTGTTGTTCGCAAGCAGCAAAAGCTGCGCGTCATTGGACTGATTGACCAGGAGCCTTACGGCGGAATGCGTACAGTCTCCCGCGGGCGCATATTCCTTCCCGTGGCGACGACCGAGCGCCTGAACATGGCACAGTTCACCGACATGCGTAGTTCGCTGCGCGGCGCCAGCGGCAAGACCTACATGACGCTAACCGTTCGCGTGAAAGACCCGGCCAAGGTGCAGGGCGTGCAGGATGCGATCAGCCAGATGGGCTTCCGCACGTTTTCAGTGCTTGATGCCACCAAGAGCCTGCGGCGCTTCTTTACCGTTCTCGACCTGTTCCTCGGGATATTTGGTTCGCTGGCACTGGCGGTGGCTACGCTCGCCATCATCAACACGCTGGTGATGGCGGTGCTCGAGCGCCGTCGCGAAATTGGAGTGATGAAGGCGATCGGCGCCAGCGACGGTGACGTGAAGAAGTTGTTCTTCACCGAGGCGGGAGCCATGGGCTTTTTTGGCGGAATGTTGGGCATTGCGTTAGGATTCGCTATCGGCAAGGCCATCAACATCGGCACGGGGATCTACCTGGTGCGCCACCAACTGCCTGCGGAACCGGTATGGATTATGCCCGTGTGGTTGATTGGCGCTGCGATCGGCTTTTCCATCGTCGTAAGCTTGCTGGCAGGGCTGTATCCTGCGAGCCGCGCGGCCAAGCTCGATCCGGTCCAAACGCTCAAGTACGAATAGCCCATGCGAACCAGGCCAACTTACATTTCTTGCATGCTTAGGATTGCGGTTTTTCTGCTTGCGTTAACGCTGGCTCCCTTCGCCTACGCCGAGGGGCGCGCCGAATGTTCCGTCGTCAACTCAACGATTCTCGCGCGTCCGGTGCGCTACTGCGCGTATCTCCCTGCGAGCTTCGATCAGGACAAAACGCGTCGGTATCCGGTGCTCTACTACCTGCACGGCCTCGGCGACAACGAGCAGTCGCTCCTGAATCTCGGCGGCTGGGACCTGATCGAAGAGTTACGTCGCCGGGGCAAGATCGGCGATTTCGTTGTGCTGGCTCCCGGAGGCGGCCATACGTTTTTCTTAAATTCTGCCGACGGCAAGCTGCGCTATGAAGACTTCCTGACCAGGGAATTCATTCCACAGATGGAGAAGAAGTACCGGGTCGAGGGAGGGCGCGCGACCCGCGGCATCACCGGCGTTTCGATGGGCGGCTTCGGCGCACTTCGGCTTGCGTTCAAGTATCCGCAGCAGTTTGCGGCCGTGAGCGCGCAGATGCCGGCGCTCATCGCTGAGATTCCCGCTAACTTCGCCGCCGGCGGACCGGGCTCTCCTGGCTCCATGATGGGCGACGTGTTCGGCAGTCCGGTTAATCTCGCCTTCTTCGAGCGTAACAACGTCTTCCACTTCGCCGAAACCGATCCCACTGCCGAGCTCAAGCGCATGAGGATCTACTTCGACGTCGGCAACAACGATGATTACGGATTCGAGCAGGGAGCCCAGAAGCTGCATCAACTGCTCGACTCACGCGGTATCGCCAATGAGTTCCACGTCTACCCCGGACGCCATGATCCCCAGTTCGTCATGCGTCATTTTGGCGACGTAATGCAATTCCAGTGGAAGGCTATCGGGTCGTCGGGGCCGCATTCGTCGAAGTGAGACCCCATCCGAAACTATCGATGCTTGAATGAACTCTGGCTAAGATTAGCACTTCGACTGGCATTTACGGAACGTCGATAGCCTTGGGGTCGTTAAGCATGCGGTGTATAGCGACGGTCAGTCCGAAGCCAAAGAACAGCAGCATCACCAGCGTATCGTCTCCCAGGCAGTACTGCACCGTCGATGGGAACAGGTAGCCGACAAATCCGGCGAGCACACCGGCGACCACCCCGGTGGCGACGCGACTATGCTGGCGCGTCCCACGCAGCAAGCGAACCAGGAATACCAGGTATGCGACGACGAACCACAACCACGCCGCGAGTGTGAGCAGGCCACGTTCTACCGCGATTTGCATGTAATCAGAATGGAAGTGATACATCACGCCGTACTGGGAATACGCTCGAATATTCCACTCCTGCCACCGATTGAGGATCGTATCCATCCCAACCCCGAACCAAGGATGCGTTTGGATCAGGCGCAGTCCGTCTTTCCACATCAACACCCGGAACCGTGTCCCGTCGTCGCTGGGACTAATCCAGCCCATGCGGCGGGTGTGATAAATCCACCAGGTTGCGGCGACCAGCAGCATTGCCAGGCCGACCAGTTCCCAGAATCGAGCGTGCCTGCGTCCGAAAAGGAGCAATGTGATGAGGCAACAGCCGGCCACCAGCCCCGCGATATCGGCTCGCGTCTGGGTGGCCATGAGCGCCGCTGCAAAGGCCAGGAACGCGATAGCGTAGAACGCCTTTGCATTCCATTGTCGCGGCCGAGTGGTTAACAACATGGCCCACGTCAGGCAGCCGACCTGCATCAGCATTTCTGCAAAGACCACGTAATGACCCAGCGTGCCTTGCGCACGCCCTGGTCTGCCGCGCACAAACTGCAGGTCCGGAGTGCCCAATTCGCTTTTCAGGAATTGCTCGCGCGTCAGAAATGTCTCTCGTTTTTGGTAGGGCTCCCAGTTCTGGTATTTGATCTGGAGCACGCTTCCGTGTGGGCTCTGCTCCACCGCTTTGGCGAGCTGCTCTGCGGTGCGCACACTACGGCCGTTAATCTGGGTGATAACGTCGCCTGGGCGAATGCCGGCGTGATACAAGTCCGCTCCTGGCACGATGTACTTCACCTCTACTCCAATTCCGTAGGTGTACTGCCAGGACGTAAATATCGTTGCCGCGAGCCCTGAAAGCAGCAATACCAGCACCAGCATGCGCACTTGCGAGAGCCGTGCAATACTCTGCGCGACTACGATTCCCGCTGCCACCAGGCACACGATCTTCATGCGAGGCCAACTAAGATAGGGATCGGACGAGAGGGCAGTCGAAATTCCGCTCAGCAGGAGGTAGGCCAGCAGGGGCGCCGCCAAAGGTTGCGGGAACGGCCGCTTTCGCTCAATTGCGAGCTTCGCGATCCAAAGCAGGCCTGCCGCCATCCAAGCGCGGCGCGCTCCTTTGATCGAGTGTGGCAGGAGCGCAGCAAACAGAATCAGGCAAAAATAAATGGCGCCGTCAAGCAGCGCCTTCCCACGCGCCGGTAACCGGAAAGACCTCATTCGCTTAGTTGACGGAAATGCTTCGGTAACGGATGTTGTGGCGTCGGGCACCATCAGAAGACACGATCTTAGTTACTCAGTAGCCTACACCACTGGCACGAATCCTCGAAAGGCTGATACAGTAGGCATTAGGTTTAAGTCCTTCCGTCGGAGCTACGTTTGTAGCTGCGCCGAGTTTGTTTACGTTCGTGGGCGCAAAGCGCTGGTGGAAAGATAGTTAACAATGTCCACCTGTAACCAACGGTCGTTGCCGTGTTTGATCGACGTTCCAAGCTACTGAGCACCGTGACCCTGCTGCAAGACCTGGCCGTAACGGCTGTGGCCTTTGTAGCGGCCCACCTGTTGCGCGGTTTCCTCGTTCACTTTGAGTTCTTGAGCCAGCACCTGCCTGGCATTTATCCCTTCAGCCATTATGTCCCGCTCTTGCTCGCGTTCCTGCTGGCATGGGCCGTGGTGGGCTATGCCTCTCAGTTCTATCGCGACCTGGAGATGTCGAGCCCGATCCAGCTCGTTCTAAATCTGCTGAACCAGCTTGCGATCGTCCTGGTCGTCATCTACGCCGGACTCTACCTTTTCCGCCGCTCCGACATCAGTCGCACCTATGTTTTGCTGGTCGGCATCGTGGACTTCGCTCTCCTGCTCGCCGGACGTTACGCTTCATACAACGGCATCGCGCTGATGCGCAAACGCCTGAAGCGCTACCACTATTTCCTCATCGTGGGATGCGGTGCACGGGCGCGGGAGATGGCGACGCTCATTGAAGAAAGCCGCGGTATGGGCCTCCGCCTGGTCGGTTTCGTCGATCCAAACAGCGAAGGTTCGAGTCTTGGCGACCATTTCGGGCGCTATGAGGTCTTTCCGCCTAGTGTGATGGAGCAGGTCCTGCAGGACCGGGTCATCGACGAGGTCGTGTTTGCTGTGAACATGCAGGAACTTGCGCGGCTGGAGCCGCTGATGGCGCACTGCGCCAACGTCGGCGTGAAGATCAGGGTGCAGTTGGAGTTTTTGCCGGAAGCCTATTCACGCATCTACCTGGAGAATTTCCACGACGTTCCGTTGCTTAGCCTTTCCAGCGCGCCGGAGAGCGAACTGCTTCTGTTTTTCAAGCGGGCGTTTGACGTGGTGCTTTCGTCTGTCTCGCTGGTGCTGCTGGCTCCCTTGCTGTTGGCGATTGCGTCCGCCATCCGCATCACTTCTCCCGGCGAAGTGCTCTTCCGCCAGACCCGCTGTGGCCTCGGTGGCCGCAGGTTCACCCTGTTCAAGTTCCGCTCCATGGTCAACAACGCGGAACAATTGCGCGCCGAGCTTCACCAGCTGAACGAACTCGAAGGGCCGGCATTCAAGATCAGCGACGACCCGCGCGTCACCCCTGTGGGCCGTCTCCTGCGGCGCTTCAGCCTCGATGAGCTGCCGCAGTTGTGGAACATCCTGCGCGGCGACATGTCGTTCGTGGGCCCTCGTCCCGCGATCCCCGATGAGGTTGAGAAGTACGAGGCGTGGCAGCGCCGCCGCCTCCGCATGCGTCCCGGCCTGACCTGCATCTGGGTCATCGAGGGCCGTAGCGACGTCAAATTCCATCGCTGGATCCAGCTCGACCTGGCCTACATCGATAACTGGTCCCTGTGGCTGGATGCCAAGATCTTCTTCCGCACGATTCCGATCGTCATATCAGGCCGGGGTGCATACTAGGGGCTGATGGTCTCAGTCCTCATCGTCACTTGGAACTCGGCTCAATACCTCCAGCAATGTTTCGCGTCACTTGATCGGCAGGACTACTGCGACTTGGAAGTCATCGTCATCGACAGCGCTTCCACCGACGCCACGCGCGACCTCTTGCGGCCACGGGAAGCGCAATGGCGTGTGATCTACAATGACCGTAATGTGGGCTTTGCTGCCGGACAGAATCAGGCCATTCGGGCTGCAACAGGGGAGTGGCTGCTCTGCCTGAATCCCGACGTCTTACTGGCTGACGACTTTGTGAGTCGCATGCTGGAAGCCGGATCCGTACATCCTGAGGTCGGCTCGATCTGCGGCAAGCTGTTGCGCTGGGAACCCGCGAGTGAACCCCAGCAGACGCGGATCATCGATTCGACTGGGATCTACTTCACCCGCAACATGCGTCATCTCGATCGCGGTGCCGAAGAAGCGGACAGCGGTCAGTACGATCGCGCTCAATATGTGTTCGGCGCCACCGGCGCGGCAGCCATGTTCCGGCGATCGTTGGTCGAGGACGTTTCGGTGGACGGGGAGTTTTTCGATGAAAATTTCTTCTCGTATCGCGAAGACGCCGACCTTGCCTGGCGGGCGCAGGTCATGGGCTTGAAGTGCCTGTACACCCCGGTAGCGGTGGCCTGGCACGTGCGGCGTGTCACTCCCGAGCGGCGCGAGCAATTGCCCCTGGTCATCAACTGGCACTCAGTCAAGAACCGCTTTCTTATGCGCGGCAAGAATGCTTCCGGCTGGCTTTGCTGGCATTTGTTCTGGCCCGTGGCCTGGCGCGACCTGATGATCGTTGGCTATGCGCTCGTGCGCGATCGTCGATTGCTGTCTGCGATTGCCTATCCCTGGAGAGTGCGAGACAGCATTCGCCGCAAACGTGCCATCATCCAATCGCGCCGCAAGGTTTCAGATCGCAGCTTGATCTGGTGGTTCTGCGACACGCCACGGGCGGCCTACGCCGACGTGTCCACTTCGGCGATTCCGGTCGCTGCGTCGCCGGCCGCTACTATCGATCCCTCCATCTCCGGGGAACAGCCTTGAAGATCGCCATTGTCGGTACCCGCGGCATTCCCAATCGCTATGGCGGCTTTGAGCAGTTTGCCGAGAAGGTCAGTTCCACCTTCGCGGATCGTGGGCACGAGGTCACCGTCTATTGCCGTAAGCCGTTCACTACACCTGACGATGTGTATGACCGCCGCGTACACCGGGTGATCCTGCCTAGCATCCATCAAAAGCATCTGGACACCTGGTCAGGCGGCCTGATTTCCGTCGCGCACGCCACCTTCTATGACTACGATGTTGTGCTGCTTTGCAATGTCGCCAACAGTCCGTTCGCATGGTTCCCGCGACTGTTCGGCAAACCGGTTGTGCTCAACGTCGATGGTCTTGACCGCCAACGCGGTAAATGGAACGCCCTCGGACAGGCCGCGCTGCACCTCTGCGAATGGCTGTCAGTATTCACGCCCACTCGCGTGGTGACCGACGCCAAGCCCATTCAGGATTACTATCGGACGCGCTATCACAAAGAATCGACGCTGATCGGATACGGCTCCGATGTTCCATCCGGTCAGCACAGGATCGAGGGTTTCAATCTGCAACCGGCGCTCTATGTTTTGTACGTTAGCCGCCTCGAGCCGGAGAACAATCCTGAACTGGTGCTCGATGCCTGGCGAAAAGTGCGTAGCGACTGGCCACTGGTGATGGTCGGCGACAACCGCTACAGCAACGCTTACCTGGGGCGCCTCCAACAATCAGCCGACGACCGCGTGATCTTTCCTGGAGCGATCTATGGCGACGGCTATTGGGCGCTGCAGAAAAACGCTGGCGTCTTTGTGTTCGCCTGCGAAGTAGGCGGAGTTCATCCCGCGCTCATCGAGGCCATGGCGGCTGGGAACGCAGTGCTCTATCTCGATTCGCCGGAGAACAACGAGACCGCCGGTGACGCGGCGGTTCGATTCACTAAGTCGCCTGACGATCTGGCAGCCAAGTTGCAGTCGCTGCTTGATGACCCCGCAGCGCGCCAGCGGTGGTCAGCACGCGCCAGCGCGCGCGCCCAACAACTCTATCGCTGGGATGAAGTCGCCGAACAATACGAGAAGCTGTTCGAGGAAGTCCTGCGCCGGAGTTGACGCCTACTTTGATGAATCTTGGGCCGCGCGACCGCCCAACCCGATAGCCCACAGCGCCACCCGCGCATAGCTGTGAATAGGCTCGCCCGCCGCCAGGTTACGCGGTCCACCGCCAAACAGCGAAAACAAAATGCGTAACCCCATCCCCTTGAATATCGCAATCCGCAGAATCAACACCTGCGCAGCCGAAAAGTGTTTCTTGGCATAACGCGCCATGTTCTCGTACCAGAACATTTGTTTGTCGCGGAACGCCAGTTGTCCCACACTGTGGGCCCCGCTGTGATGAAAGCGCGCACTCGGACAGTACACTATCGACGCGCCCTTCTCCAGCAGTCGCTTGCAGAGATCCACATCCTCGAACCAAACTGGGTAGAAGGCCGGATCCATGCCTTGCACGGAATCCCACGCTTCGCGGGTAACCGCCAGGCATGCTCCTGCCGGTTGCTCGATCCGTTGTTGCTTCGAATAGTCGGCATCGAGGCAGCG
>Ga0207927_1000340_pt1 | contig 19797 bp, 23 predicted proteins | sample NGESurdeep072012_2_FD_184456 | JGI IMG/M metagenome (GOLD analysis project Ga0207927, IMG submission 184456) | Arctic peat soil microbial communities from Barrow, Alaska - NGEE Surface sample 210-2 deep-072012 (SPAdes) | ecosystem: Environmental > Terrestrial > Soil > Wetlands > Peat ... | reverse complement strand
TTCCAGTTTCAAGTTTCGAGAAAAAGCCAGTTGCGGCCCCGTAGGTTCTCGGTACCACCGATTGTCCACGCCACTGCAAATCACGGACTGAAGGTTCGCGCTGCGATGCCGATGCAATCAGCAGGCGCGCTGAGCGCTCCCTGGAGGTTGGCCCGGGTAGTGCCGGTGGGGTTCCAACGATGGCAGACCTGGTGCGAGAGTTGAGCAAGGACTCGAGCGGCAATGGATTCATGATGGGCTATGCCGAACCTCCGACACCGACGCTAACCGTGAGAGGTACGTCGCGAGCGGTGGCGCATGATTCAGCGGCGTGCGATTTGGGATGCGGGTTACGCAACCGTGAAATCGGCGACGGCAGTGGTCCGCAACTGGCGAGGCGGAGCGCCCGTCCCGAGCAGTTGGAGCAGAGCGAGTTCCTGGCGAACACGATTCCGCCTGAGGGCGACGCGCAAGGCGTGCTGTATTTCTCGATGCCCAAGCTCACGGACCGGGCACCGATCTCGCACACGGGTAAGAAGAGCTATCTGGTGACAGTGACGGTTCCGGTGGGGGAGGAGAAGTTCCAATTCGTGTTTCCGCCGGAGTAGGGCACCTGAGGGCTGAATTTCCGTATTGGGAAATTCGGGACAAATACCCACGACAAGTCTTGAACCGCTGACTGTCGCACGCCTATGCTGAGGTAAAAGGGGGGCGTTGGACGCGGAGGAGAGGCGTATATGCCCGGTCCCAGGGTAGTGTGGAAGTCGAGAACGTCGTGGCGTGCCAAGCTGCATAAGCCCATGCTGCCGAAACTGGTTCCAGTACCGGAAGGCATGGCGAAACGGCTGGGCGGCGGGATGATGCTGATTCCAACGGCGCTGGAGGTCGATGCCATGGTGCGCAAGATCCCGCGCGGTCAAGTCTGCTCCATCTCACAAATCAGGCGACGTTTGGCACACTGGCATAACGTGGATGTGACTTGCCCACTGGTGACAGGGATTTTTCTTCGAATTGTCGCGGAAGCCGCCGAGGAAGACCGCACAGCTGGAAGAAGCGAGATCACGCCGTACTGGCGCGTGGTGCGCGATGGCGGCGGGCTGAATGCGAAGTTTCCGGGAGGCATCGACGAGCAGGCGCGGCGACTGACGGAGGAGGGACATACGGTCGTCAATGGCAAGGTCCAGGCGCACGCCCATGACAGCAATCTGGCGGTAAAGTTGCGCGCCTAATCCAAAACAACTATTCATCGCGAGGGCAGTTCGCAATAAACTTGCGAAACTCCTAATGCGAAAGCCGTCAAAGAGAACCTTGTCCATTGTTGCGGTTGTGCTGCTGTGTTTGTGGGGCAGCTTGCTGGTGTTTATCGGTTGGGCGATGCGGCAGCCACCGGAGAAGTTTGGCCGGGTGATGTCGCATATGCCAGGGCCGGCTTTCCTGCTGTTTCCCTTCGAAACTATGTGGACGAAGGCGCGCGCTGGAACCGTGCAGCCGGGAGAGATGGCTCCCGATTTCAAACTGCCCACACTGGACCACCAGTCCGAGGTGCAACTTTCGTCGCTGCGGGGCAAGCCCGTGGTGCTGGTCTTCGGGAGTTACACCTGACCGCCGTTCCGGCGGGAGGTTCCTGCCCTCAACAAGCTCTACGAACAGTATGGAAGCCAGATGGCGTTCTACGCGGTGTACATCCTGGAAGCGCATCCCAGCGATGTGTGGCAGATGCAGAGCAACATAAAAGACAAGGTCGTCTTCGCCAGTCCCAAGGACGAAACAGAGCGCGCGTTCGTAGCTGGAGCTTGTGTGCGCAAGCTGGGGATCAAGTTTCCGGCGGTGATCGATGGATTCGAGAACCATACCGAGGTCGCCTACACGGGCTGGCCCGATCGGCTGTACCTGATCGACGCTGAGGGGAAGATCGCGTACAAGAGCAAGCCGGGTCCGTTTGGATTCCATCCTGCGGATCTGGACGCAGCGATCAAGAAATTGCCGAAGGCGCAGGCGGAGCGGTAGGAAACAAGTTTCCAGTTTGGCGCGCAGGGGCCGGACGGGGGCGATAGAGCTTCTCGCGTGGTCCAGCCATATAATGGCTGAATCATGCGACGCGTTAACTACCGGCTGGCGATTCTCACAACTCTCCTGGCAGGCATAGTCGCGGCGACAACTCCGGCGGGCGCACAGAACGCGCCACTGACGATCGCCTCCAATTCGTTGCCGGCCACTACGGTAGGTTCGGACTACCGGTTCACATTTCACGCCAGTGGAGGGAGCCAGGCTTATGCCTGGAGCCTGGCCGCGAACAGCCAGCTTCCGGCAGGAATCAACCTTAGTCAGCATGAAGGCAAGTTGTCGGGCACGCCGACAGCCCCAGGCGAATACCACTTCACCGTAATTCTTTCCGATCTCGGCGATGCTTCGCTGCGTGTGCAACGTGAGTTCACGCTGGTCGTTACTGCAGGACTGAGCATCGACTGGAAGCAAACGCCGAAGGTGAGCGGCGCCAGTCTCAGTGGCTCGGTAGTGGTGGCGAACCATACCGATCACGCGGCTACGTTGACGGTTGTGGTAGTGGCCGTGAACCAGATCGGACGAGCTACCACGCTCGGCTACCAGCACTTCAGACTGGCTTCGCAGGCGGAACAGTTGATCCCATTCGGTTCGTCTCCGGGGCCGGGCACATACTACGTTCGAGCTGACGCGGTGGCGGGGCGAAGAAGCAGCAGCAATGTCAACCGGGTGCATAAGCAGACCATCGAGCCACTGGTTATCGATACGATCTAAGTTCCAGTGGTCCCGGTGCGTACAATGCTGAGGATGGATTACTCGGGCCGGCAGAAGAAATTCCAACAGACATTAGTCGATGAAGAGCTGGATGGGTTTGTGGTAACGCACCCCGCGAACTTGCGCTACCTCTGCGGATACACCAGCAGCAACGGGCTGCTGTTGTTGCTGGCGGGGCGGCGTGTGTTCTTCACCGATGGGCGCTACACGGAGCAAGCGCGCGAAGAAGTGAAGGGCGCGCGGGTGGTGATCGCGAAGGGGCCACTGATGCTGGACGCGGCGAAGTTCATCGGCAAGTTGAGTTCGGCGGCGGTTGGGTTTGAGGCGGACCTGACCACGGTGGCGACAGCGAAGCAGATGAGGGAGTTGGTGCACCGGCGCATTGAGTGGAAGCCGACCTCGGGTCTGATCATGCGGCAGCGCATGATCAAGGATGGCGCTGAGTTGAAGCTGATCCGGGATGCAGTGAAGCTGGGAGCGAAGGTTTACGAGCATGCAGCGAAGGCGATTGGACCGGGCGTGCGAGAAGTGGAAGTAGCGGGCAAGTTGGAGTTCGCGGCACGGCAGGCGGGCGCTGACGGGATGTCGTTCGACACCATCGTGGCAGCGGGAAAGCGTGGAGCGCTGCCGCACGGACGGGCGTCAACGCAGGCGATCCCGCGGCACGGGTTCGTGGTGGTCGATTCGGGTGTTATACTGCGGGGCTATTGTTCTGATATGACGCGGACGGTGCACGTTGGCCGTGTCAGCCGAGTGGAGCGCGAGTGGTATGCTGCGGTGCTGGAAGCACAGTTGGTGGGAATTGCGGCCGTAAGGCCGGGGGTTCCGGCCGGAGAAGTGGATGAAGCGGTCCGTTCGGCATTGCGCAAGGCCAAGCTGGACCGGTACTTTACGCACTCGACGGGACATGGCGTAGGACTGGAAATTCACGAGCCTCCACGGCTGGGTAAAGAACAGCCGGAGCGGCTCGAGCCGGGCATGGTCGTTACCATTGAGCCCGGGATTTACGTGCCAGGTAAGGGCGGCATTCGCATTGAAGACATGGTTGTCGTCACCGGCAACGGGTGCGAAGTGCTGACCCCAGTGACGAAAGAGCTTATCGAGGTTAAAGCGTCATAGGCGACGCTGGTTCGATCGGAAAGCAGATTCTTCGCGGGCTGAAGCACGTGAGGAATGACAAGAATATAGAGCTTCTGCGGCGTGGCTGAAGCTGCGCCCCTTCAAGACGGAACGCAATGAATCAAAAAGAAATTAAAGAACTGGTCGAGCTGCTGGTCGAAAAAGACGTTGCTGAGTTCGAAATGGAACGCGGCGATGTGAAGATCCACATTAAGCGCGGCGGCTTGGGTCACCACGCTCCGCAGGTGGTGCAGGTGACAGCTGCTGCGCCGGTCGCGGCACCTGTTTCAGCACCACCAGCCGCCAGCGTAGCTACAGAGGCGACGAAGCCGGCAGCATCTGGCGCATCGGCTGAGGCCGCTGACGAGGCGAACCTGCATATCGTGAAGTCGCCGATCGTGGGGACTTTTTACGAGGCGGCGTCGCCGGGATCTCCACCCTTCGTGGCGGTGGGCGACACAGTAAAAGATGGGCAGGTGCTGTGCATCATCGAAGCCATGAAGTTGATGAACGAGATCGAGGCCGATGCTTCGGGTGAAATCGTGAAGCAGTTCGTCAGCAACGGCAGTCCGGTGGAGTATGGGATGCCGCTGTTCGGGATAAGGAAGAGTTAGGACGGCGCTGGAGTGGCTGGCGCCGCGTTTTCCAGGGTTGAAGCCCCAACAGTTAGCGGCGGCTTAGTCGCTGGCCTGAAGGCCAGCGCTTCCACCGAGTCCATTTAGATCGAGATTCCCTGTACCGCGCAACGCATCGCACCCTGGCACGCAACAAGAAGCTCAACACGGCGAATTCATGTTCAAGAAAATCCTGATAGCGAACCGCGGTGAGATTGCCCTGCGCGTGATTTGCGCCTGCAAGGAACTGGGCATCAAGGCGGTGGCCATTTATAGCGAGGCCGACCGCAACTCACTGCACGTGCGCTTTGCTGACGAAGCTATTTGCATCGGGCCTCCACGGTTGAGCGAGAGTTACCTCAATATTCCGGCGGTGATTAGCGCGGCCGAGATCGCCAATGTGGATGCCATCCATCCGGGCTACGGACTGTTGAGCGAGAACGCCAACTTCGCTGAAGTCTGCCAGAGTTGCGGGATCAAGTTTATCGGGCCTCCTCCGGAAGTGACGCGAGTGATGGGCGAGAAGGAAAAAGCGCGCGCCACCATGAAAAAGGTGGGGGTGCCGATTCTGCCGGGTTCGGACGGGATCATCGCGTCGGCGGACGAAGCGCAGGAGTGGGCGCGCAGCATAGGCTTCCCGGTGATCGTGAAAGCTTCGGCAGGTGGCGGGGGACGCGGCATGCGCATCATCCGCAGCGCCGAGGAGTTGCCCAACCAGTTTCACGCTGCACAGTCGGAGGCTGCAGCAGCCTTTGGCAACGGCGATCTGTACATGGAGAAGTTCATCGAGCGGCCGCGACACATCGAGTTCCAGGTGCTGGCCGACGAGTACGGCAACGTGATGAGCCTGGGCGAGCGCGAATGCAGCATCCAGCGCCGCCATCAGAAGCTGGTGGAAGAGTCGCCGTCGGTGGTAGTGAGCCAGGAATTGCGCGAGCGCATCAACGGAATCCTGGTGAAGTCGCTCAGCGAGATTGGCTATATGAACGCTGGCACCATCGAGTTCCTGATGGATGAAGAGCACGAACTGCACTTCATCGAGATGAACACGCGTATCCAGGTCGAGCATCCGGTGACGGAGATGGTCACGGATGTGGACCTGGTGAAGTCGCAGATCATGATCGCGGCGGGCATAAAGATGAGTGAGGTCATTAATCATCCCGTGGTGTCGCGCGGACATGCGATCGAATGCCGCATCAACGCCGAGCATCCGGAGCGTTTTACGCCGTCAGCGGGAAAGATCACGGCGCTGAACCTTCCGGGTGGAACGGGCATTCGTGTGGACACGGCGGCCTATGCGGAGGGCGTGATTCCGCCGTACTATGATTCGTTGATCGCGAAGCTGGTCGCCCGCGGACGTGACCGCGACGAGGCGATCTCGCGCATGTCGCGTGCGTTGGACATGTTCGTGGTGGAAGGCATCTTCACTAGCATTCCTTTGCACAAGCGGATCATGGCGGACCCGGATTTCCGCGCGGGCAACATTGACACGAAATTTATGGAGCGCTTCCTGGCCCAGAACAACAATAAAGAGGCCGTGAAGTAGTGAGCGGTTATGCCAAAGATCCTCCGTCTAGCCGAGCTGTATGCCATTGTGGATGTGACTTGTTTCGCGCCGCCATTGCGGACAATGAACTCGATTGTGGAGTTTGCCCGCGACCTGGGCGAGGGCGGCGTGACTCTGCTGCAATACCGGAACAAAGAGGGCGATACGCGCGTCATGCTGCGGCACGCTCGAGAAATCAAGCGCGTACTCGGCGGCAAGGTGACGCTCATCATGAACGACCGCACCGATATTTGCGTGGCGGCGGGTTACGAGGGCGTTCATCTCGGGCAGGACGACCTGCCGGCCGAAGGCGCTCGTCTGGTCGTCGGCGAAGGACGCGTCATCGGTGTCTCCACCCACAATCTCGAACAGGTCAAGGAAGCCGACGCGGGTCCGGCGGACTACATCGCGATTGGGCCGGTATTCCCCACAACCGGAAAGAAGAATCCTGACATAGTGGTGGGCCTCGAAGGCGTGCGGGCGGCGCGAGCTGCGACCAAAAAGCCGCTGGTGGCGATCGGGGGAATTACGCGCGCTAATGCGAAATCGGTCATGGAGGCTGGCGCCGATTCGGTTGCCGTGATTTCCGACCTGCTGAGTTCCCCACGGCGGGCGGCTGAGGAATTCCTGCGGCTGTTAGTGTAAATTCTTCCGAGATACCTTCCAGATCCAAGAGGTTCTTTGAGCACTGAAACCAAAACAGTTTCCCTCGCCTCCGGCGAAAACGAGTTTGTAAAAGGACTGGGCCTGACCAGCGCGACCACGCTGGTGATGGGCTCAATGATCGGCTCCGGCATCTTCATTGTGTCGGCTGAGATCGCACGCGAAGTCAATTCACCTGCGCTGCTGATCGCGGCGTGGCTGGTCACCGGCTTCATGACCATCACCGGCGCGCTGGCCTACGGCGAACTCGCGGCCATGATGCCGCACGCTGGCGGGCAGTACGTATACCTACGGGAATCGCTGGGGCGGCTTTGGGGATTTCTCTATGGCTGGACGCTATTTCTGGTCATCCAGACAGGAACCATCGCAGCCGTGGGCGTGGCGTGCGGCAAGTTCCTCGGCGTGTTCTTCCCCTCTATATCTGCGTCGCATTGGCTAGTTTATTTTTCGGCTCCCCAACTAAGAGTCTTCCTGCAAGACTTGCCACAGTTCGTGCCCGACGTCGCCAAGCCTATCGTTGAGCAGGGTACATTTTGGGTGACGCGCTTTTTCGCAAACGTCGGCCTAAACACGCAGAATTTGGTGGCCATTCTCGTAGTGATCTTCCTCTCGCTGCTGAACGTCTTTGGCGTGCGCTTGGGTGCGGCAGTGCAGAACGTGTTTACGTTTGCCAAGACCGCGGCACTACTGGGGTTGGTCGGAATGGGCTTGATTATTGGCCGCAACGCGCAGGCCATCGCCGCCAACTTCGGCGCGAACTTCTGGCGCAACGCGGGATGGTCGGCGCTGCATCCGGTGCAAGTCGGTCTCGGAGGCCCGATCGCGCTGGTGGGTACGTTGACGATCGTCGCGGTGGCACAGGTCGGATCGTTATTCTCGGCGGATGCGTGGAACAACGTCACGTTCACCGCGGGCGAGGTCCGCAATCCGCAGCGCAATCTACCGCTGTCACTGGCCATCGGGACGGGAGTCGTCGTCTTCTTGTATGTGATGGCGAACGTGGTCTACCTCAGCGTGCTGCCGCTGGTGGGCGATGCGCAGGGCTCGACGATTTTGGCGCGAGGTATCCAACATGCTTCGGAAGACCGGGTCGCAACCGCGGTGATGCAGCAGATTTTCGGTTCGGGCGGCGCGCAGATCATGGCCATCATGATTCTCATCTCAGGATTCGGCTGCAACAACGGTCTCATCCTGGCGGGCGCGCGCGTGTACTATGCCATGGCGAAGGACGGGCTGTTCTTCAAGGGCGCGGCCAAATTGCATCCCAAATACCACACGCCGGCGCGTTCGCTGCTGATGCAGTGCGTGTGGACCTGCGTGCTGTGCATCTCGGGCAGCTATGGACAGTTGCTGGACTACATCGTATTTGCGGTGCTGGTGTTCTACATCCTGACGATTGCGGGACTGTTTGTATTGCGAGTGAAACAGCCGGATACGCCGCGTCCCTATCGCGCGATTGGCTATCCGGTGCTGCCGGCGATCTATATTTTGATGGCCGTGTTCATTGATGTAGTCTTGTTACGCTATAAACCGCAATACACGTGGCCTGGGTTAATTATCGTGCTGATGGGGATTCCGGTGTATTTTCTGTGGTCGAAGCGCAACCGGGCGGAACGACTCGAAGCCTGATCTCGAAGGAGAGAGAAAGCCGAATGGCGAATCTTTTGAAGTGCAAGCCTCTCGACATGCTCATGAAAGAGGCATCCCATGAGGACGAACACAGTCTGAAGCGGGCACTAGGGCCGCTCAACCTGATTACGCTGGGGATTGGCGCGATCATCGGTGCCGGCATCTTCGTCCTGACCGGTTCGGCGGCAGCGCAGTATGCAGGTCCCGCCATCGTGCTGTCGTTCATACTTGCTGGACTGGGGTGCGTGTTTGCCGGGCTGTGCTATTCGGAGTTTGCGTCGCTGATTCCGATTGCAGGCTCGGCCTACACCTATGGTTATGCGACGCTGGGCGAAATCTTTGCGTGGATCATTGGTTGGGACCTGGTCCTGGAATACGCCTTTGGCGCGGCGACAGTGGCTTCCGGTTGGAGCGGATACTTCGTCAGCTTCCTGCAGGACTTCGGTATCTCCATTCCGCCGCAGTTTACGGCGACGCCCTACACACACGTAGGGAATCACTGGATACCCAACATTCTGGTCCAGTACCAGGGCCGCTGGGAGTTGCTGACCACGATGGCGCCGATACTCAAACAGAACGGCGTGGATGCCTCGACCCTGCCGCAGATGCAGGGCGTCTTCAATATCGTGGCGTTCCTGATTATCTGTTTCATTACCACGATCCTGGTCATCGGCATTCAGGAATCGGCGAACTTTAATTCGGCAATCGTGATCGTGAAAGTGACGATCGTGCTGATCTTTATCGCGATCGCGGGCGCATTTGTGCTGAAGCATCCGACGGTGGCGACCGCTAACTGGCACCCGTTTATTCCCCCGAACCAGGGTTCGTTTGGGGAGTATGGCTGGTCGGGAATTGCGCGCGCCGCCGGCGTGATCTTCTTCGCGTATATCGGATTTGACGCAGTCTCCACTGCTGCGCAGGAAGCGAAAAACCCGCAACGTGACATGCCGATCGGCATTCTCGGATCGCTGGTGATTTGCACGATTCTCTACATCCTCGTATCGGGACTATTAACGGGCATCGTGCCCTATACGGCGCTGAACGTTGCCGATCCGGTGGCTGTGGGTATCGATGCAACCGGGGTGCGTTGGGGCTCGATCCTGGTGAAGCTCGGCGCCATTGCCGGGCTGGGAAGCGTGATGCTGGTGATGTTGCTGGGACAGTCGCGGGTGTTCTACTCCATGTCTCGCGATGGCCTGCTGCCGGAGTGGGCTGGCAAGGTGCATCCCCGGTTCCGCACGCCGTACATTTCTTCGATTACCGTGGGACTCTTCGTGGCGGTGTTCGCTTCGTTGGTGCCAATTGGGATTCTCGGCGAACTGGTAAGCATTGGTACGCTGCTGGCGTTCGTCATCGTGTGCGCGGGCGTGTGGATTTTGCGCAAACGGCGTCCGGACCTGCATCGCCCCTTCCGAACTCCGCTGGTACCGCTGGTCCCGATCCTCGGCATTGTGATCTCGTTCGCCCTGATGGCCGCACTTCCCCTGGCCACATGGGTGCGCTTGTTCGTCTGGCTGGCTCTCGGCACGGTCATCTACTTTGGCTACGGCCAGCATCATAGCCACGTGCAGCGGCTTGGTAGCAACGACGTGAAGGAGTAAACGGAGATTCGGTTTGCTAAGCCCGAAGCTGACAAACGCCCTTCCTCACGGGAGGGCGTTCTGTTTTGCCATGCTGAAGTGAGCGATGTCATTGCACAAGAGCGCGGCCATCGCGCAGAATGTCTGACGTGAAGATCCCATTCAATTTGAAGCTGCTATTCATGTTACTGATTGCGCTGGTGATCGGTGGCGTGTTGGGATTTCACTTCATCGAAGGCTGGACGCTGTTCGACGGCTTTTACATGGTGCTCACTACGATCACCAGCATTGGATACGGAGAGATCCATCCTCTGTCTCATGCTGGGAGGCTGTTCAACAGCTTCATCATCATCACGGGCGTGGGGCTGGTGCTGCTGCTGGTCGGGGGCGCCTCGCGCACTTTGCTAGAATTCGAGCTTCAATCGGTATTGGGCAGGAGACGCATGGACCGCGAGATCAGCCGGCTGTCGGGCCACTTCATTATCTGCGGAGCTGGTCGCGTGGGGCGCAGTGCGGCGCGTGAATTGGCGCGCAAGCCGTTGCCGTTCGTGGTGGTGGATACCAGCCAGGAGAAGCTGCAGCGTTACACCTCCGAAGGCTGGCTGACCCTGGTTGGCGATGCCACGCAGGCGCCTGTGCTGCACCAGTTGCGCATCGAACACGCGGCGGGGTTGGTGGCTGCGACGACCACGGACGCCATCAACATCTACATCATCCTGACCGCGCGCAGCCTCAATCCCAAGATCAAGATCATCGCTCGCGCGTCAGAAGAAGACGCGGAGAAGCACTTACTCACAGCGGGTGCCGATTCGGTCGTCTCGCCGTATCGCTTCGCTGGCTATCGAATTGCGCAGACATTTATGCGTCCTAACGTGGTCGATTTCTTCGATACGGCGATGAATCAGAAGCGTCCGCTGGAGATCGAGGAAATCAAGGTGGGCAACGGGGCGCGGATTGCTGGGCAAAGTCTTGAAGGTTCGCGCATCCGACAGGAGATGGGCCTGATCGTTTTGGCCATCAAGGGCGAACACACTGCGATGCGCTTTAATCCTCCGCCCGACGAGGTAATTCACCCCGGCGACCACCTGATTGCCATGGGCGATCCCGACGGACTGCGGCGGCTGGAAGAATCGTCTTCGGAGCCGGCATGAAGATGGTCACCGCGGCGGAGATGCGCGAGATCGATCGCGCCAGCACCGAAAAATTTGGCGTGCCCTCGCTGACGTTGATGGAGAACGCCGGCACAGCGGTGGCGGAGTTCATTCTGGAAAATTACAGAAATGCGGACCGCATTGCCGTGGTGTGCGGCAAGGGCAACAATGGCGGCGATGGCTTCGTGGTCGCGCGCCGGCTGCATCGTGCCGGACGCGTGGTCGAGGTGCTCCTGCTGGCCGCCCCATCGGAACTGAAGGGCGATGCGGCGACGATGTTCGAGAGGCTGCCGGTGCGTCCCATCGTGGTGCTGAGCACGCAGGAGTTGCAGGCGGAGTCGTCGCGCAGCCTGGGGAACTGCGACCTGTTGGTGGATGCGATTCTCGGCACGGGATTCAAGCCTCCGGTGAAGGGACTGTACCTAGAGGCAATTGCGGCCCTCAACCGCGGCGGCAAGCCAGTCGTGGCGGTGGACATTCCATCGGGCTCTGATTCTGATGCGATGACCGCGCAATCGGGTGAAGGAATCGCGCGGGCGGACGCGATTGTGACGTTCACCGCTCCACGCCCGGCGCACGTGTTTGGGGAACTGACGCGCGGGCCGGTGGTGGTTGCGCCTATCGGCTCGCCCGATGCAGCGATTGAATCCAAGCTGAAACTGGAAGTCACGACGGCGCAAGACCTGGCGGCGTTTTTGGCGCCGCGTCCCATGGACAGCAACAAGGGCATGTATGGTCACGTGCTGATCGTCGGCGGATCGCTGGGGAAGTCTGGAGCGGCGGCGATGGCAGGCATGGCCGCGTTGCGCGCGGGCGCGGGATTGGTGACGGTTGCGACCGCGAAGAGTGCGTTGCCCAACGTCGCGGGATTCGCAGCAGAGTTGATGACCGAACCGCTGGCCGAAACCGATACCGGAGCCATCGGCAGCGCGTCGGTGAAGAGCGGCAAGCTGCAACAGTTGGCTTCGACCATGACGATGGTCGCGATAGGGCCGGGTATCGGGCGGCATCCCGAGACAGTGGAGTTCGTGCATGAATCGGTGCGCACGTTGAAGTGCCCGCTGGTGATTGATGCGGACGGGCTGAATGCCTTCGACGGCAAGACCGAGTTGCTGGATGGCAGCAAACGCGCGCTGGTATTGACGCCGCATCCGGGAGAGATGTCGCGCCTGGCGGGAATTTCGACCAAGGCGGTGCAGGCAGACCGGCTTAACGTGGCGCGCAATTTCGCGCGCGAGCATCGAGTGGTGCTGGTGCTCAAAGGCAACCTTACGATCGTCGCGCTGCCGGATGGCACGGCGTGGGTGAATCCGACGGGTAATCCCGGCATGGCAACTGGCGGGACCGGCGACATTCTGACTGGTATGACGGCAGGTATCCTCGCGCAGATGCCGAACGACGCGGCACACGCGGCGGTGTCTGCGGTATATCTGCACGGACTCGCGGGTAACGTGGCGGCCGAAACCATGGGCGAACATTCACTGGTCGCGACGGATTTGCTGAGCGGATTGCCTAAAGCGTTTCGCCGGGCGTCGCGATGGGCCGGAGAGGGCGTGGTTAGGATCAGGGGATGAGTCGACAGAAGTTGCCAGTAGTCAGTTGCCAGTAAGACAGTTTTGAGTTGTCAGTGTTGGCAGTGAGATGTTCTTGATGGCGATAGGGGTCCTTCGACTTCGTTCGCCCGCCGCAGCGGGTTCACTTCGCTCAGGATGACAGCCAAAGATAACTCTGATCGACTAGTCGCAATGACCAACCGCGAATACATCACGCACTCGGCTGAGGAAACGATCGCGCTCGGGCGCGAGTTGGCGGCTACGCTGAAAGACGCACGTATCGTCATCCTGCGCGGCGATCTGGGAGCAGGGAAGACCACGCTGGTCAAGGGCATTGCCGAAGGCTTGCAGGCCGCATCGCAGGAAAACGTGACCAGTCCGACATTCACGCTGATCCATGAATTTCGCGGGCCCGAAGTGAACCTCTACCACGTGGACCTCTATCGCATCGAGACGGAGCGGGAACTGGCAACGCTTGGCCTCGACGAACTCTTCGCTGAAGAGGGGAACCTGGTGCTGCTGGAGTGGGGCGAGAAGTTTCCGCGGCTAGTGAAAGAGCGCGATGTGGAGATCGCGATCGAGCGGCGGGGGGAACAGGAGCGGAAGATTGTGATTCTTCGGGCAGCCGACGGGACTACTGGTATCCCGTAGTACAATGAAATTACAATTTGAATGGCACCACGCCAAAGCCGAGGCCAACTGGCAATCTCACGGCGTGAGCTTCGGCTTGGCGAAGACGGTATTCAGGGACCCGTTGGCGGTCGAGCGCCTCGATGACCGTGAGGACTATGGCGAGCACGTTTTGTAATCGTCGGCATGGCCAAAGGGCAGGTTTTACTTTTCGTAGCCTACACCGAACGCGAGGAGCGCATTCGAATTATTTCTGCTCGGAAAGCGACGCAATATGAACAAGACGACTACTTCCGGCAAAACAGCTAATCGTCTCCGGGCGGTGACCGCCGAGGCGATTGAGCGGGCCGCGCGCGCGGACCGCGACGCACAGCCGCTCAGCGAAACCGACCTCAAGCGGATGAAGCGGACTCCACAGGCGAAAATCATCCGCAGGGCCTTGGAGCTCACGCAGGAGGAATTTGCGGCCCGCTATCACATCCCTCTGGGTACGCTGCGGGATTGGGAGCAGGGGCGGGCGGAACCGGACCAGCCCACGCGGGCCTATCTGACCCTCATCGCCCGCGATCCCGACCATGTGAACCGGACGTTGAACCCAACGTCAGCGTGATTCATCACGAGCGAACGCTGAGAGGTTACCCCCCCCTGCTTATTAGAATCATTGACTTACGTGAATATTCCCCGCAAAGTCGCAGAAACAAATGGGTTACAGGTAAAGTAGCACAAACAAAGTAGTTAGGTTGAGTTTTGCGGGGGACGAGGTGAGAGAATCAGGGTTTTTGAGATGACATCAGCCTTGGGTCGTCGTCCCATCGGGACAACTGTAATTGTCAAAGAACCGACCGAGCGACGGCTATGGGACGCCAGAGCTATCGTCGCAAGGGGGAGCGGCGGCGTCATGAAGAATCGGCAGGTCAAAGTGACGAAAGTAACCGGGTCATCCCCTTTTGGAAAGTGCGGCAGCCGGCGAGCCTATCTGACACTCATCGCCCGCGATCCTGATCATGTGAACGGAACGTTGAATCCAAGATCGAGCTAAGCACGAACTCCCATCGACAATCAAGGCTGACAAGTGTTAAGCTACAGGCTACAGTCATCCGGTGAGGATACGGAACTTCTCTCATAAGGGGCTGAAGAAGCTCTACGAGGACGACAGCGTGAAGGCCGTGCCAGCGGATACGGCGGACAAGCTCCGCAAGATGCTGGCCTTCCTCGATGACATGGAAGACCCCGACGAATTGCATGCGCTTCCGGCGTGGAAGGCGCACACGCTGACCGGCGACCGCAAGGGTACATGGAGCCTCAGCGTCACCCGGAACCGGCGTCTGACGTTCCGCATCGACACGGCAGAGGGCGAAATCTACGACCTAAATTTGGAAGACTACCACTAGGAGCGATCTCATCAACGATGTGCGGATGGGAATTCGATTTACCTCAGAGGCTAAAGCCCTATGTTTACTATGGCCGAAGCGGCACGGCTAAAGCCGTGCCCTTTCAAAACGCATTTACGAGTCCAGTTACAGGACGGAAGGAGCAAACGCTATGCATATGAAGAACCCGCCCCATCCCGGAGATTTCATCCGGTCGGAGATTATCGTCCCCGCTGGCCTGTCGGTCACGGCAGCGGCGGAAGCGCTGCGTGTTTCCCGGCCCGCGCTCTCCAGCATGCTCAACGGCAAGGCTGGCCTTTCGGGAGACATGGCGCTGCGCATCGAAAAGGCTTTTGGAGTGAAGATGGATACGCTCATGAGAATGCAGTCCTCGTACGACATCGCCCAGGCCCGTAAACGCGAGAAGCAAATTCATGTGCGGCGCTTTAGCCAGATGGCCGACGCTCGCGTGTAAATGACCTGCCCGTTGCCACACAGAGGCTTTTGCCGTACTCTGAAGCCGATGGAAGTGCACTTTAACCCCGACCTGCAAGCCAAGCTTGACGAGCTGGCAAGCGAAACCGGACGGCCCACGGATGAGCTGGTGGAGGACGCCGTGCTTGGTTACTTCGACGAGCTGGCGCAGACGCGGGAAAACCTCAACAGCCGCTATGATGACCTGAAAAGCGGCAGAGTGAAGCCCATTCGCGGCGACGAAGTTATAGCCCGCTTGCGCGAAAAGAGCGCGGCCCGCCGTTCCCCGCGGGCTTCGTGACCGAATACGATTTCCACCCGGAAGCGGCCCTCGATTTAGACGACATTTGGGATTTCATTGCTGAGGACAGTCTCGACGCCGCGGACCAAGTGCTTGCGGATATTTTAGCGAGCCTCGACGCACTGGTGGCTTTTCCCAGTCACGGCCGCAAACGCCCGGACCTCACATCGCGCCCGTGACGATTCATGGTGTGACCGACTAGCAGCTGTTTGTCTCGAATCGATCAGCGACCTCTTTTCATTTTATTGTTCTACGCAACTACAACACCTACTCACGTGTATAAGGTTCCTTAGAATCATGTAGCTGCAAAATCTGCAAGAATCAGCGGTTGCCGTTATACATGGCTATAACACTATGTCACACAACAAAGCGGTGGAAATCAGGGAGCCAATGCAAGACCGACGGAGGCGAGTTGTCAAAGAGCCGCGAGCAAGGGCGGCTTGGGCCGCAAGATGAGGTACACAAATCCCTTCCCCGTCATGATCTATAACGCGTTGGCCGAAGTAGAAGACATAAAATCGGCTTCGAGACGAAACTAAAGTAACCAGCGTTTCCCGGAATGGGAATAGGGGCGGATAGTTGGAAGCACCACGCCCTTCGACTGCGCTCAGGGCAGGCTTTTAGCGTGGTGAACGGAGCTCGTCCATCATCATGGCTTTGGCCATGGTGGAGTGGTGTTCTCCCACTTGCCGGACGCCACAGTGGCTTCGGCCAACTTCGCGCGAACCGGATTTTCGTGGACGTGCGAATTTCTTGTGGTGCGAGCGGCATAGCATCCAGGGCTAAAGCCCGAGTATATTGCCGAGCCGTATCACCAGGCTAAAGCCTGGTGCTTCCACCCAAGAATGGTGTCGCCCTGCGGGCTCGGGGGATGGCGGAGCGCGTCGCGTCGTTCGGTTGACGCGAGGAAAAGACCCACCCTTCGACTTCGCTCAGGGCAGGCTCCGGGCAACGGTAAAACGGGGCACCCAAAGTGGTTGGTGCGTTGGCCGGGCCACTCGCCGACCCCGATCATGTGAACCGGACATTGAATCCGAAGTCGAACTAAGTCAAGTCCGGGCGAAGGTCGAGGGCGTTCGCTCCCACCCCATCGCAAAGCCGGCGAAAGGATGGGGCACGCGCTACTTGTGACGCCGGGCGATGTGGGCGACTAGAGCGCCGCCCCAATTGCTCAACCGAGTTGGTTGTGGGTCGCCCATGCAGCGATAGAAATAGATCATCGTATACACGACGTAACAAGCGACGTTGAACACGGTCACATGGCCCATGTCCCGTGCATTGCTGTTCCGCACAACGAAATTATCCCTTCCCGCTTGCACCAGGTGATTTCTGAGGGCACCAATAGTTGGGTGTACATAGTGAGAAGTCCACCGGTAGATAACACGGTAGGCGAAGTCGTGAACCCTTGGGTTCCCGGTAGCCGGGTCGACCTCAAAGGTGTCAGGCTCCAAAGCCATCTCCTTCACGGTATGCCCCGACCATTGATGTGGAGAACGGTATGTTGCCGCAATCCGCTTAATGCGCTCCGGTAAAGGCTGTAAGTTTGTTGGCCAATAGATTTTCGTGACCTCAGTCCACACCTCGCTGTTCTTGGCAGAGAACTGAGCGTAGAGTCGCGCTCTATCTTCGGTATCTTTGTTGGTGATGTAACGCAGCGTGATGTAGATGTCCACCAGTGTGCGCGTCATGCCAAAAGCTTCGTCGCTGAACCCAGCGTCAAGAAGCGAGAGTGTAGCCTCAACGACTGTGATGGCTTTCGAGTAAAGTGCCAGCGCGACCATGTACCGATATGCATTGACTGGTGGGTAGATCCAAGCTTCGTTCACGCGCAATTTGGCGTAGGCGACGAACTTGCGGACGTGTTCTGCTTCGGAGCGTGTGCAGAGTTGGCGCGGAGGGTTCATTTCAGCATCATCTCACCGTCCGACAGGCCTCGACGAACTCTTGGCCGACAGCTACCTAGTGCTGCTGGAGTGGGGCGAGAAGTTTCCGCGGCTAGTGCGAGAGCACGAAGTGGAGATCGTGATCGAGCGGCGGGGGGAGCGGGAACGGGAGATTTCGGTTAAGCTGCAATAACATCACCGGCAGAGCGGACCAAGTCCGGGCGGGTAGAGGGCGTTCGCTCCCACCCTTTCGCAAGAACGGCGAAAGGATGGGGCACCCACTTCATGTTCACGTGTGACTAATGGAAGAGGGTGGGGCACCAGCGGTGGGGAGACTCGGAGCGAAGAATTGTTCTCACTAGTGCGTAGATTTAACCCGGCAGGAGAAGTCCCGTCACTTTTCAGTTTTGTAGACCCGACAGCTGTCGATCGCCCTCTGATTTCCGAGTTCAGCCGCTTTGCAAGCCCAAGTGGTGGCCTGCTGCAGGTCCTTGGGCACGCCGTTTCCGTATCCGTAAGACTCTCCCAGGTAGAACATCCCTACTGGGCTGCCAGCCTCGGCGGATTTGCGATACCAACTCACGGCTTGCTTCGGGTCCTTCTCTACCTCTTCGCCCCAGACGTACATATTGCCCAGGTTGGCCATCCCCTCAGGGTCGCCGGCCTCCGCAGCTTTTCGAAGCCACTTAATGGCTTCCTTCGCATCGTGTTGCTCACCCCACTCGTAGTCGTACATGAGGCCGAGCTTGCCCATCGCGTGCGCGTTGCCCGCCTCGGCAGCTTTACGATACCAACTGAAGGCCAGAACACGATCAACGGGCACTCCTCGTCCGTAGTAATACTCATTGCCCTTCTCGTCCATTGCCTGGGCGTTCAACGATTCCGATGCCGGTTGCTTCAAAGCAGCAGCCTTATTCGCATCCGTTTTATTCGTATCAACCTTATCTGTGGTCGTGTTACCCACATTCGTCCTATTCGCAATCCCCTTACTGGCTGCCGGCTTACCCGCATTCGTCTTATTCGTATCCGCCCTTATCTGCGGTCGTGTTACCCGCATTCGTCTTATTCGCAACCCCCCTTACCTGCTGCCGCGCTACTAGATGGAACTTGGGCTGAGGGCGTAGGGTTGGACGGTAGGGTTTGGAGCGCCGGTGTCTGAATGCCTCCTTGCGGCTGCTTCGAACGCATCGCCCAGTACAAAACCAACCCTAGGACCAGAATCCCGCAAGCTGAGAGGGCTATCTTCTTGAAGTTTGGGAAGACAATCGTAGGCGATAGCGCTGGAGCGCCGTCGGGTGCTTGTTCCAACCGCAGGCTATCTTGTTGCTCCAGGCGAGCTTTGTGCTCTACGGACTGTCTGCGCTCGTCCTCTAGTTGTGGCCACTCCGCTGCACGCTTGCGCTCCGCCTCAGAGGCGACGGGTTGGCCCTCCACGCGCGCGTTTGTGGCCGCCATGCTCTCCGCCGCTTGTGGCCCCTCTCCGAGGGACTTGAGCAAGATCTTAAGGCCATGAGCGTAGTCGGTGCGGAAGTCGATATGCTGAATGCGGCGCAGTTGCAAAGGTATCGCAGCATCCTGACAGAGGACGGGGATGATAATCTTGTTTTCGTCTAGCGCGAATGCAATTTCGTTGCGGACATTCTTGGAACTTACCGAAGCCGGAGATAGAATCAGCAGCATCCGCTGACATTGCCTTACCGCCTCCTCGACTGCGCTGTCCCATTCCTGACCCGGCTCGATGTCCAATTGATCCAGCCACACGCAGGCTCCAGCGTCCCTCAGGTCTTGGGCAAGCTTAAGGACGAACTCGGAATCGTTCCTGCTGTAGCTGAAGAACGCAGTTGGCGCGTCTAGTGGCAAGAGTGGTCTCCGAGCGCAAAGAACTTTGTGTACTTCACTTCAGAATCCCATGATGTTGTACCCGCAGTCCACGTAAATCGTCTCGCCGGTGATGCCGGTGGCGCCTTCGCTGGCGAGGAAGACCGCTGCCGAGGCTACCTCGTTTACATCGATGTTGCGCTGCAGGGGAGACTTTTCAGCCTGGCTCTTCATCATCTCGCCCAGGCTGCCGATGCCGCGTGCGGCCAGGGTCTTCATGGGGCCGGCGGAGATGGCGTTGACGCGAATGTTGTTCTTGCCCAGATCGTAGGCGAGGTAGCGGACGCAGGCTTCCAACGCGGCCTTGGCCACTCCCATGACGTTGTACTTGGGGACAACTTTCTCGGCTCCGTAATAGGTGAGGGTGACAATGCTGCCGCCGTCGGTCATGAGCGGGGCGGCGGCGCGGGAGAGTGCGACCAGCGAGTAGGCGCTGGTATCGAGCGCAATGCGGAAGGCTTTACGGCTGGTCTGGGAGAAGTCGTTCTGCAGCGCCTCGGCGGGAGCGTAAGCGATGCTGTGGACGAGGGCGTCGAGCTTGCCGTATTTCGCTTTCAACTGGGCGAAGAGCGCGGCGATCTCGTCGTCGTTGGAGACGTCGCACTGGAAGCCGGTCGAGTTGGGCAGGGCGGAGATCATGTCGTCGGCTTCC
>Ga0207927_1000339_pt1 | contig 19824 bp, 18 predicted proteins | sample NGESurdeep072012_2_FD_184456 | JGI IMG/M metagenome (GOLD analysis project Ga0207927, IMG submission 184456) | Arctic peat soil microbial communities from Barrow, Alaska - NGEE Surface sample 210-2 deep-072012 (SPAdes) | ecosystem: Environmental > Terrestrial > Soil > Wetlands > Peat ... | reverse complement strand
TGACTTATTTTCAACACGCGGGGCTGTAAACCTGAAGGCACCCAGTCACGCAAGAGGAGAAACATGAAAATCACCCGCTCCACCGCGAGTGCGGCGGCCGTACTGATCGCTTCGCTCAGTTTCTACGCCGGCTCACTCACCTCACCAGCTTCGGCCGGCGTCTCGTACGCGACCCAGGCCCAGGTAAACGCGGCCCAGGCGACCGCGACCAAGGCGCTCGCTGCGGCCAAGGCCGACGCGACGCACCTCAACAGCGTGGTCACGCAAATCAAGGCGTGCTTCAACCAGTTCCCGGCGTCACCTCCCTGCCCCTAGGGATCGGCGCGCCGGCGTTCACCAAAAGCTGAACAGCCTGCGACGATAGTCTCGAAGCATGACCACATACCTTCCCTCCCCCGATCGCTACGCGTCGATGCCGTACCGGCGCTGCGGAAGGAGTGGACTGAAGCTCCCCGCCGTCTCCTTGGGCCTTTGGCACAATTTCGGTGACGAGCAGCCCATTGACTCACAGCGGGCCATCCTGCGCCGCGCGTTCGACCTCGGCATCACCCACTTCGACCTCGCCAACAACTACGGGCCGCCCTACGGCAGCGCCGAGATCAATTTCGGGCGGCTCCTGCGAGAGGACTTCGGATCACTGCGCGACGAACTCGTCATCTCCACCAAGGCCGGCTGGGACATGTGGCCCGGTCCCTACGGCGACCTCGGTTCGCGCAAGTACCTACTCGCCAGTCTCGATCAGAGTCTCACGCGCATGGGTCTCGACTACGTCGACGTCTTTTATCACCACCGCTTCGACCCCGACACGCCACTCGAAGAGACGCTCGGTGCGCTCGACTCGGCCGTGCGTCAGGGCAAGGCGCTCTACGTCGGCATCTCGTCGTACTCCGACCATCGCACGCTCGAGGCGATCGCGATCTTAAAGGAGCTCGGAACACCGTTGTTGATCCATCAGCCGTCGTATTCGATGTTGAATCGTTGGATTGAGGAGCGGCTCTTGGACGTGTTGGGTGACGAGGGCATTGGTTGCATCGCGTTTTCGCCACTGGCCCAGGGACTTCTCACCAATCGCTATCTCAACGGCATCCCCGAGGGATCAAGAGCCTCCAGGGATTCCTCGCTCTCGCTGGACCTCCTCAGCAAGGAGAATCTCGATCGGGTCCGTGGCTTGTCGGGCATCGCCGAGCAGCGCGGCCAGAAGATCTCCCAACTCGCTCTCGCCTGGGCGCTGCGCGACGCACGCGTCACCTCAGTGCTCGTGGGAGCCAGCAGCGTGGCGCAGTTGGAGGAGAACGTCGCTGCGCTTGACAATCTCGACTTCACGGTGGAGGAACTCGCCCTTATCGACCGGTTCGCCGTCGAGGGCGCCATCAACCTGTGGCGCGGACCCTCGACCAGCTAGGTTCCGTCCGTCGCGGCGCGGCGAGCAACTCCCCTATTAATCCAAGAGTCCCGCCGGGACACTTTCGAGTGTCCGAAGGATTGCCTCGGCCATGGCTCGAGCCGAGGACGGGTCGAGTTCGAGTCCGACTCGTCCTCCAGCCGGTTTCGAAAGGTCCAGTACGTCGATCATCAGCGCGTGGCCGGCCGGGTGATGGACCGGATGGTCGAAATAGACAATGGCGTCGGTCGCTCGGAACCAGCCGTCGCCTCCCTTCGCGCTGCCCTCAACCGCCATCCGCTCAGTCTGATACGTGCACACGTCGTCCTCCCTCTACCCGTCAGGCGCTTAGATTCTTCGTGAAGAACTTCCAAATCTCACCCCAGGCTTCTTTGGCGACCTCCGGTCGGTAACTGGGACGGTCCGGAGCGAAGAACGCGTGTCCGGCACCTTCGTACGTGTGTGGCTCGAAGGACTTGGCGTTCACCGCCAGGATCCGCGCCAACTCCTCGGTCTGCTCGGGCGACGGATACTGATCCTCCGCACCGAAGAGTCCGAGCAACGGACACGAAAGGTTCGCCAACTTGGACGTGAGCGCGGGAAAGGTGAGCGGTGATCCCTCCGGCGTACCGACGACGACGTAGGCGCCGTAGCAGTCGACTGCCGCGTCGAGATCGAGACTGCAGGCCGCCAGCACCGACTGGCGCCCACCCGAGCAGTAGCCGATGACGCCGACTTTCGCGTTCGAATTTGGCAGGCTCCGCACGTACGCGGCGGCCCCGCCCACGTCGCCGACGAGACGTTCATCGGGAACGCCGCCGAGCGCGCGCGCCGTCGCCGCGGCGTCGTCCGAACTCGCGCCCGGCGCTTCTCGACTGTAGAGATTCGGACAGATCGCGATGAAGCCGTTCGCCGCGAAACGCCGGACGATCTCCTTCGTGGCTTCGTCGTAGCCCGGCAAGTGATGAATCACGACGACACCACCGACGCGATGCTCACTGAGAGGCTGGGCCAGGTACGCCTCGATCCGGTCGCCATCATGACCGCGTATCTCCATCGTCTCTGCGCGAAGGTCGACCGTCATACCGCTCCTTTGTCCACGTGCTGGCACTGACGCGACAAATGTACCGTCTCTGATGAATAACCCGCCACGTCGTCGTTCCAGCGAGGCGCAGGCTTCGAACCAGTCGCACGTTCGCGCCCTTCAAGGATTGGACTCGAGTCCTGATTCCAGTGGATTCGCCCGTCATTTTGCGATGCCAACTCCGCGATCGGGCGGCCGTTCACGCTCTCACTACAGTTGTGAGGCATCATCGGCTCGTTCATCCGCGCCCCAAATGAAAGACGTCACCACGTGTCCGGTATCCAGCGATACGACCTCCAAGGAGGTCCTCCACTCACCGAACGAGAGTTGAAGAGACGCTGGGCCACTTTTCACAGCGCGATTCGAATCAAGTCCGAGAAGCCGTTCCGCCAGTTCATCGGTCGCATGTTGGGTGAGGACACGTGGCGTTACAAGACCGCGCGCTTCTTCGGTCGGCCCCTACTTCGCACTCTTCGCCGACTGCGCGGTCAAGACCCCGACAGCGCGCCGCGCGAGGTGGTCGCCAAGATTGACCGCTACTTTCCCGACAACTATCGACCGCGTGAGGTCCCTCTCGTAGAAGAGGAGACAATGTTCGAGGAGAAACTGAGCGACGTCGAAGTCTTCGAGGTCAACGAGACCGCTGACGGTGGCTTCGACGCCCTCGACGCGCTCAATAGCGTCATCGCTACGTCAACACGAACGTGGCTCTTCCTGCACGACGCCACGTTGACGCGCGAAAACTGGATCGGCTCGCTGTCGGCACTCCTCAGCGCGGCGCTCGACGTCGACGACGTCGTGTTCGCCGACGAGGTAGGCGCGCTCGCCCACGCGCCCATCCTGAAATCTGCTGGCGTGGGTCCTCATACTCTGCTCAGCCACAACGTCGTCGGTCGACCGGCTCTACTTCGCGTCGCGACGCTGCGCTCCATTGGTGGATTCTCATCCGAAGCAGGCTGGGCATTTGAACACGACGCGTACCTACGCCTCAACGAATCGTCAGCGATGTTTCATCACGTGCCCTTGATCGTCGCGCCAGGTCGTCCGGTGATCTCGTTTTCACCCGCGCACATCGACGGCGATAGCTGTCGCGCCGTTCGTAACGCTTTCTTTCGCCGTGGCTGGCGCGGAACCGTGGAGCCCGGAGTCCTCGGCGGACTCGTGCAGTGGACGATTGGGTCGCCCTCACCGCCGCCTTCGATCGACGTCATCATCCCCACCCGTGACCGTCTTGACCTCGTGCTCCAGTGCATCAACGCACTGGAGACGCAAACGACGTACCCGAACTACGACATCGTGATACTGGACAACGACTCCAAAGAGCCCGCGACGCTCGAGTACTTCGCCTCAACGAACTACCGCGTCATTCCCTGTCCCGGTCCTTTCAACTACGCCGCCATCGTCAACCGCGGCGTAAGCCTCAGCACCGCCGACTTCGTGGTGACGCTCAACAACGACACGATTCTGATCACGCCCGACTGGCTGGAGAGGATGATCGGCGTCGCCGCGCTGCCCGAAGTGGGTTTCGTCGGCGCCTGCCTGATCGACCAGGACGGACGTCACGAACACGAGAGCATCGTCATTTCTCCCTATCCCCAACACTTACGGACAGATTCGAACTATCCGCACCAGGACTACTTCGCACTTTCGCGCCGCGACGTGGCGGCCGTGACCGGCGCGGTACAGATGGTTCGTCGTGAGCTCTGGCAGTCCCTCGGCGGGATGGACGAGCGCCTTCGCGTGACGATGAACGACGTCGATATCTGCCTGCGCAGTCAGGTCGAGGGCCGTTACGTGATCTACCTGCCCGACGTCAAGTTGTTCCACCACGTCAGTTCCTCGAGGGGAAAGCTCGATCCACTCGAGGATCGCAACCTGTTCATCCAGCGCTGGGACATCTTCGGATCGTTCCAGGACCCGTACTTCCCCGAGTCGATCCTCCTCCTGGGCGAAAAGATGTACTTCCGCCACCGTTAGTCGAGGTCCTCGGGTCCCGACCGAGTTGCGACGCCCTTGTATCCTGAGTGCGTGAACTCTACAAGGGCCCGTTTCGTAGCGTTCTACCACCGGCTTCCTTCGTGGGCCGCGCCGGTGATTCTGATCATCCTCGCGGTGTTGGTCGCGAACCTCATGTACGTCTCGGGACTGGGCCTCGACAATCCAATCTCGTGGACGGCGGGGATCTCGCACCACATCTGTCGGGTGGCGTGCGGGCGTCCCGCGATCGACCCGAACCTCGGCTACCTGACTCAGCCGTTGGGCCACCTCTCGGCGAGCGACATCCTGCACGGTCATCTGCCGTGGTGGAACTACTACGAGGGACTCGGCCAACCGCTCGCCGGCGAGATGCAGGGCGCGTCGCTCTTCCCCCTGACGTTGCTGTTCGCGTTGTCCGACGGTCTTTTGTGGTTCCACGTCTGTCTCGAGATCATCGCCGGTGTCTCGACGTACTTCCTCCTGCGACGTCTCTCGGTGTCGAGCGTGATCGCGACCGGCGTCGGTGTGGTCTTCGCACTGAACGGAACCTTCGCGTGGCTCGGCAACGCGGTGCTCAACCCGGTCGCGTTCCTGCCGATGCTGCTGCTCGGCGTCGAGCTGATCTTCGACGGCGCCCGAGACGGCTCACGCAAGGGCTGGTACGTGGCCGCGATCGCACTCGCCCTGTCGATCTACGCGGGCTTTCCCGAGGTGGCGTACATCGACGGCGTCTTCGCGTTTGGCTGGGCCGCGGTTCGACTCTTCAGCGAGCCAAGAGCGATGCGCCTCGTCGTGGCGCGTCGACTGGGGCTCTCGGGATTGGTGGGAACACTCCTCGCCTTACCGATCCTCATTCCCTTCTACGACTTCTACAAGGTCGCCAACATCGGCAATCACGTCGCGGCGCTCGACGGACAGTCGAAACTCCTGGGACACGCGTCCTCGATGCTGCTCGATCCCTACGTCTACGGCACGCTGTTCTCCAACCCGGTCACCTACCCCTACTGGGGCGGCATCGGCGGCTACTTCGGCGCCAGCGTCGCCGCGCTCGCGATCCTCGGTCTCTTCGGCGCGCGTCTGCGCCCGTTGCGGATCTTTCTCGCCTTGTGGACCGTTCTTGGACTCTTGGGTGTCTTCAACCTCTTCTACATGCGCGACGTCTGGAACCTCATTCCCCTCGTGAAGAGCATGGCCTTTGCGCGCTACGTCATGCCGAGTTGCGAGATATCGCTGGTCGTCCTCGCCGGACTCGGCATCATGGACTTCGCGACCAACAAACGGTTCAAGCGGCTCTTCACGCTGACCACGTTGGTCGCCCTCCTCCTGGTGCTCTGGGGTGCGCTCGAGGCGAGTTCGTCCAACAAGGGCGTCGTCCTGCCGAGCAAGACCCGTATCATCTTCATCGGGCTCGACGCCATACCATTCCTCGCGCTCGGGGCGCTCCTCGTCATCGGACGATTCTCCAAGTTCCGGGTGGCCACGCTGTTGATCACGTTGGTGCTGGTTGGAGAGTCGGTGCTGTTGTACTTCGTGCCGACCGCTGAATCACCCAAGCAGATCACGATCGACCAAGCGCCCATCACGTACCTCCAGGACAATGAGGGCCAGTACCGATTCCTCGACTTCGGCGTGCTGAACGCGAACTGGGGCACGCAGTACGACCTCAACTCCCTGAGTGCCATCGACCTGCCGTTCCCGAACCTCTTTTCCAAGTTGCTGCACCGTACGCTCTTCCCCGCCCTCACGCCGCTCAACCAGTTCGTGATCCACGCCGGCCTGCGGGGCATCGTCGGCCAGGAGATCTCGGTGCAGAACCACTTCGCGGCCTACGAGGCGGCTTCGGTCAAGTACCTCTTGATTTCGAACAAGGTCCCACTGTGGCCGGGACTCGCGAAACTCGGCGTGAAGCGCGTCTTCGAGGACGCGCTGGCGTCGATCTACGAGATGCCAAACCCGACGCCGTTCTACTCGTCGTCGTCCAAGTCCTGCACCGTGACGAGCACGTCGGTCGCCACCGCCGCGGTGCACTGTGCGAGCACCGGGACGACCTTGGTCCGAAGCGAACTCTGGATGGCGGGCTGGTCGGCGAGCGTGAACGGCCAGGCCGCCACCGTGAACAAATACAACACGGCCTACGAGAGCGTCGCCGTACCAAAGGGAACATCAACGGTCGTCTTCAAGTTCTCGCCGCCCCACGTGCGCTATGGCTTCCTCGCCGCCCTGCTCGCCGCACTCTTCCTCGTCGCCTCGTGGGCACTCGAGCGATGGCCGCTGCGTCGTCCGGCCCATCGACGACCGCGTGGCCAGAGCTAAGTCCCCTAGTCGTTACGTTCGATGGATGAGCGCGCTGAGCCTCGTGCTCGCCGCGAGCGCTCTGGCGAGTTCGCTTGACGCGCCCGCGTCGACTGCGGCACCGACCACAACGACGATCGATCCCGGTTCACTTTCCCAGACGAGCGTCGAACCTTCATTTGGCGCACCCCTGACACACCAGATGAACGCGTTGTGGACCGACCTTCGCACGAACAGCGTCGCGCGAGCGGAGTCCCTCTTCTTTCCGCGCAGTGCGTACTTGAAGATGAAGACCGGGCTGTTGCCCAACCCGAGTGCTGACTACGCCGAGCGTCTGATCGCCTTCTACGAACTCGACGTCACGGCGTACCACCGTTATCTCCTGAGCGGTGGCGCGGCAACGTTGGTGCGCGTCACCTTCAACCGCGCCGACGCCGCCTGGATCGCCCCGGGGCACTGCGAGAACCTCATCGGCTACTGGCACCTGCCCGGCGTTCGCTTCGTCTACCGTCACGCCCGCAAGGAGTTCTCGGTGGCGGTCGCCTCGCTCATCTCCTGGCGCGGGGTCTGGTACGTCGTGCACCTGGGTCCCAACCCGCGCCCCAGCGACGTCGGCACGGTCGATAGTCCAAGCAGTGGACCGGGCACGCCGGGGCCGGCGGGCGGCTGCTAGCCGGCTGGCGCGACGACGGCGCCGTTCGCCGAGATTCGAGCAGCGTTCGCGCCGAAGTCGGCAACCGAGAGCCCGTTGACGAAGGCCGCCGCGGCATCGGTCGGATCGACGCTCGGCTGACCCGAGGGGCTCAGCACCACCGACGTGAAGTGACCCGAGAGGAACGATCCCGTCGAACTGAGGGTCACGTGCAGGATCGCCGAGAGTCGTAGCACGCCCTGCGCGGCGAAGTTGTCGTAGTTCGCGAAGTCACCGAGGCTGTAGGCGATGAGGTGACCGCGGTACCACTCCATGGCGCGCAGCACGTGGGGGCCGCTGGCGAGTACGAGGTCCGCGCCGTCGTCGATCGCGGCGTGGGCGAAGGCGAACGGATTGCCACGATCCTCCCCCACGTAGAACTCGCTCGTTCGCGTGACGTGGTCGGCGTCGGATCCTTCGGCGCCCGCGTGCATGTACACGACGACGACCTTCGCGATCCTCTTCGCCTGGGCGATGAGTTGGGCCGCCGCGGTGAAGTTCAACAGATCGTTCGTGTTCGAGTACGGCGCGAAGTCCACGAAGGCGACCCTCGTCGTTGCCTCACGCACCACGCCGATCTGTCCGGGCAGCCCCGCCTCGGAAATGCCCACCGCCCGCAGCGCCGCCGTCGTGTCGGCCGCGCCTTGGACACCGAAGTCGTGGGAGTGGTTGTTCGCCGCGTTCAGCACGGTGAAGCCCGTCGCCCGGTACACGGCCGCGTACGACGTGGGCACGTGGAACGCGTAGCACTCGGTCGAGGTGGGGGCACACTTGGAGGTCGTCGCCGAGGTCATCGTGCCCTCGAGATTGCCAAAGACGATCGGCGCCGCCAACGCCGCCTTGATGGGCGCCAGGTACGCCGTCGGATCGGCCGGAAGCTGGGGCGTGTTGCCGAGTTCGGTGTCACCGACCGCCGACAGCGTCACGTTCGACGGCGCGGTCGTCGTCGTCGTCGCGGGCAGGGTCGACGCTGTGGTGGTCGTCGAGACCGGTGAAATCACGTTGGCCGCACCGAAGGCCACGCCCGCGACGACCGCGACGACGAGAATCATCAGCATCAGCATCACTTTGAGCGTCGGTCGCCGCGATGCTCCTTGCGATCGTGCGCTGTGCTTGGCTACCACGGCTGGGCCTCACCGGGTCGGGCCGCCTTGAACACGGCGAAGAAGTCCTTGGTGCTCGAGTAGAGGAACCGTCCGGGGATCTGGTTGGGGTTCGGGACGAACAGCGATGGCCCCTGGGCACCGGGTGCCGCGTAGGTCACGAAGATCGGCCACTCGGGATTGATGTCCAGTTGCATGGCCCGTACGCAGTGCAAGAGCACCATGACGTGGGCCATGCTCTGGGCCGTCTGGGCGGGCGCCGCCGCGTAGACGAGATCTCCCGAGGCGGTGATGCCGAGCGCCGTTCGCCAGACGGCGGGCAGTCCGTGCAGGGTCAGCCCCCACAGGGCGTTGTTGGCGGTGCGAGGCGTCGGTGCGCCGTTACTCACGAGCAGCGGAAGGTTCTGACGGGCCATCTGAATCGTCGGCCCCGGACGCACGCCGCCGGTCCAGGTGATGACGTTGACCGTGCCGTTGGTGTAGCGCACGACGGTCGCGAGCCCGACGATCATCGGGAAGTACAGGGTGTGGTTTACGTAGAAACCCGCGGCGCCGTCGGCCTCGTAGAAGCCCGAGTTCATCGTGGCGAGCAGTCGCGCACGACCCTGCGCTGGGACCTCCATGGGTCCGCGGTTGAGCGTGGTCACGCCCGGACCCTTGTAACCGGGATAGAGCGCGAAATCGGTCGCCGTGGTTCGAATCCACGCGGCGTAGGCGAGTTGCGTGGGTAGGGCCGCGACGGGCGCGAACGTCGTCGTGTAGACGTCGGGCACGGCGGAGGACCAGAGGTCGCGCGGCTGCCACGTCGAGCAGACGAGCGACGAGGCACTGTGCGCCACGCAGACCCTCACCGGCACGTCGAGCTTCTTGGGCGCAACCGTCGACGTGGTCACCTTCGAGGGGTTGCTGACTGTGGTCGTCGTCGTCGCGCCCGAATGGGCGCGCCACCCCACCGCCGCGACTGCCACGAGGGCCAGGGCGGCTGCACTCAGCGCGATCTTGCGCATAACCCTCTCTCACGACGATTCCTTGGGACATCTTACGAAGAGCGTCGACCCTCGGCGGCCACGAGGGATCGAGAACGCCGTGCGATACGGTGCAATCAACGCCAAAGGAGACCCGTGGCCGCATTTGGACCCGCGCAGCAAAGGATCGAGTCGGTGAATCGATGACCAATCGCATCGACGCACTCGATCTCTCCAAGAAGCTCTCCCACGATGAATCGTTGCTTCTGATCAAGGCGGCGCAACTTCGCCTCGTCCAGTTGCGGCTCTTCACTGCCGGGCTCTTGGCACCGCACGAGGTCGGCCCCGGACTGCTCGTACTCTTCGAAGGGTTCGACGCCGCCGGCAAGGGCGGGGCGATTCGCAACCTCGTCGCGGGCATGGACCCGCGTCACGTGCGCGTCGTGCCCATCGGTCCGCCGAGCGAGAGTGAACTGCGCCACCATTTCCTCTGGCGCTTCCAGCCCACGATCCCGGGCGTGGGTGAGATGACCGTCTACGACCGCTCCTGGTACGGACGACTGCTCGTCGAGCGCGTTGACAAGCTGATTGACGACGACACGGCGAAGCGTTCGGGTCAAGAGATAGTCGAGTTCGAGCGCGCCCTGGTCAACGACGGAACGATCCTGGTCAAGTTCTGGCTCCAGGTCTCGGACGAGGAGCAACTGAGGCGCTTCAACGACCGCGCGAAGGATCCCATGAAGCAGTGGAAACTCACGCCCGAGGACTGGAGGAACCGTGAGCAGCGGTCGGCGTACCTGAAGGCCCTCGCCGAGGTCCTCGACACCACCGACCAGCACCACGCCCACTGGGACCTGATCGCCGCCGAGGACAAGCACTTCGCGCGCGTGGCCGTGCTCGAAACGCTCATCAAGCGCTGGGTTCGCGGCCTCGAGCGGCGCGGCATCGCCGTGCCCGAGGCGCGCGGTGAGGACTACCTGCGCTAGAGCACGCGGCGCCGGGCCAAATCTGAAACACTGAGACCATGACATCGCGCTACGGCATCACGATCCCCTTTGACGGCGTCACGCTCCGCGCGCATCGCGAGTTGTTCCACCGCCTCGCCGACCTGGGCTACACCGACGTCTGGTCCGCCGAGGTCGACGGGGCCGACGGGTTCACGCCCTTGACCCTCGCCGCCGCGTGGGAGTCTCGGCTGCACCTCGGTGTCGCGGTGACGCCGGTCTTCACCCGTGGCCCGGGACTGCTGGCGATGAGCATCGCGGCGCTGGCCGAGGTGGCCGACGGTCGGTTCACGATGGGACTGGGCGCCTCGAGCGAACCGGTCGTCCAGCGTTGGAACGGCATTGCGTACGAGAAGCCCTACGCGCGCACGCGCGACGTGCTGCGCTTCGTCAAGCGCGCCCTCGACGGCGAGAAGATCGACCACGTCTATGAGACCTTCGAAGTCCACGGCTTCAAGCTCTCGCGTCCGGTGATCGAACGACCGCCGATCCTGCTCGGCGCGCTTCGCCCGGGCATGTTGCGACTCGCCGGCCAAGAGGCCGACGGCGCCATACTCAACTGGCTCGGCGCCGACGACGTCGCCCAGTGCCGGGCCGAAGTCGGTGACGGCAAAACCATCGCGGCGCGCCTGTTCGTCATACCCACCGACGACACCAGCGCCGCGCGCTACATCGGACGGCGAATGATCTCGTCGTACCTGACGGTGAACGCCTACGCGGAGTTCCACCGCTGGCTCGGGCGCGGTGACGCGTTGGCACCGATGTGGGCGGCGTGGGAGGCCGGTGACCGCAAGCTCGCGAACGAGGTGATCCCCGACGAGGTCATCGACGAACTCATCATCCACGGTTCCTACGACCAGTGCCGCGAGCACGTGCTGCGCTACGTCGAGGCGGGCGTGCAGATACCGACCATCGCGATCGTCCCCTTCGGTATTGACCTGCACGACGCGATCGAGGGGCTCGCGCCGCGCTAGACGGTCTCGGCCTCGAGGAACTCGAGGATCGACGCGAACTTCTCGCGCGCGGCGACGGTGCGCGTCGGGATGAAATCCGTCGGGACCTCGCTCGCCGTGTAGTTCTTCAGTGCGTGGCGCGCCACCGTCTGGCGGTGCACCTCGTCGGGTCCGTCGTAGATTCGCGCGGCGCGTGCCCAGCGGTACATCGCCTCTAAGGGCATGTCGGCCGAGTACCCGAGCGAACCGTAGGTCTGGATGGCGCGGTCGATAACGTCGTGCAGCACCGTCGCGCCGTAGTACTTGATCATGGCGATCTCGTCGCGCGACGCGGACGCGCCGACCTGGTCCATCTTCCACGCCGCGTGCAGGGTCATCAAACGCGCGGCGTGCATCTCGGCCTTCGAGTCGGCGATCCAGTTGAGTACCGTCTGCTTCTCCGCAAGCAGCGAACCATGGGTGTAGCGACTGAGCGCACGCTCGCACATCATGTCAAAGGCCCGCTGACTCTGGCCGAGCCAGCGCATGCAGTGGTGGATCCGTCCCGGTCCGAGGCGGGTCTGGGCGAGCAGGAAGCCCGATCCCTCGGGCCCGATGAGGTGGTCCGCGGGCACGCGCACGTCGTCGTAGACGATCTCGGCGTGGTTGCCGAACCGTCCGTAGGTGACGTGCGGATCGTCCATCGAGCCGACGTCACGAATGATGTTGACCCCCGGCGTCGTCACCGGAACGACGAACATCGACGAGCCCTGGTAGGGGTGCACGTCGGGATTGGTGACCGCCATCACGATCAGGATGTCGGCAACCGAACCGTTGGTCGTGTACCACTTGCGACCGTTGATGACCCATTCATCGCCGTCGCGCACCGCTCGTGACTGCAGGAGACGCGGGTCGCTGCCGGCCGTGTTCGGCTCGGTCATGGAGAATCCCGATCGCATCGTGCCGTCGAGCAACGGCTGCAGCCAGCGCTCGCGGATATCCTCGCGGCCCTCGACCATCTCCATCCCCGCCGCCAGCAACTCGGCGTTGCCACTGTCGGGCGCGTTGTTGCCAAACACCACCGGTCCGTACGGCGACTGACCGAGGATCTCGTGCATCAGACCGAGCTTGACCTGGCCAAATCCCATGCCGCCCAGTTCTGCCGGAAGGTGCGCGGCCCATAGTCCGCGTGCGCGGACCTCGTCCTGGAGTGGTTTGATCAGCTTGGTCATGTGGTCGTGGGAGAGATCGAGGGTCTCTATCGGAAAGATCTCCTCGCGCACGAACTGACGCATCCACACCAGCTTCTCTTCAAACTCCGGTTCCGTCGCAAAGTCCCAAGCCATGGCCACCTTCCCTCTCGGAGCCACTCTACGCTGCGCGAAAATGCGCTCGATTCGCCGTCGGGCGCGCTCTCTCTACACTGGGCTCGTAGCGATCGGAGCCTCATGTCCAAGAAGAACAAGTCCCCCAAGAGGGTGAAGATCGGTGTCGTCGACACGATGTTCGCCCGCTACGACATGGGCGCGGCGGCGCTGAGCGAACTTTCCGAGTGTCCCGGCTACGGCGAAACCTTCAGCGTGGTCGCGACCACGGTTCCGGGGTTCAAGGATCTCGCGGTCGCCGCGAAAAACCTCATTGAACGCGACGGTTGCTCGATCGTCGTCGCGCTCGGCATGCCCGGCAAGGCGCCCGTCGACAAGCAGTGCGCGCACGAGGCGGCCCAGGGCATCATGATGGCGCAGCTGCTGACGTCGACGCCGATCCTCGAGGTCTTCGTGCACGAGGACGAGTCCGACGATCCCGCGGTGCTGGCATCGGTCTTCGAGAACCGTTCGCGCAAGCACGCGAGAAACGCCTACTGGATGTTGTTCGATCCACAACAACTTCGCGATCGCGCCGGCCAGGGCGTGCGTCAGGGCTTTGACGACGAGGGACCGCTCACCCTCGACTGACGCGCCGTCACGCCGCTGCTTACTATGCTCGCCAGCGTTACCCTGCAGTAACCCCAAGGAGGATCACATGCCCGAAGCCGTCATCGTCGCCACCGGACGCTCCCCGATCGGAAGAGCCTTCAAGGGTTCACTCGTGGACGTGCGTCCCGATGACCTCGCGGCCCACGTCGTGCGTGAGGTGCTGGAGAAGGTTCCTCAGTTGGACCCGCACATGGTCGAGGACCTCATGGTGGGTTGCGGACAGCCCGCGGGTGAATCGGGCTTTAACGTGGCGCGCGTCATCGCCGTGCTCGCGGGACTCGACGACGTGCCCGGCGTGACGGTGAACCGTTACTGCTCGTCGTCACTGCAGACGATTCGAATGGCGGCGCACGCGATCCGCGCGGGCGAAGGCGACGTGTTCATCGCCGCCGGCGTCGAGACCGTCTCACGCTTCGGTTCAGGAGCTTCGGACAGCGGTAAGGCGATGAACCCCCTGTTCGCCGACGCCTTGGCGCGAACGGCGACGCGTTCAGAGAAGGTCACCGACCCGTGGACCCCGGCGCCGGGTCTGCCGGACATCTACATCGCTATGGGCCAGACCGCCGAGAACGTCGCCGAGTTCGAGCACGTCTCGCGCGAGGAGATGGACGAGTACGCGCTGCGCAGTCAGGAGCTCGCGGTCGCGAGCCAGGCGAACGGTTTCTTCGAGCGCGAGATCATTCCGGTCACGCTGCCCGACGGCACCGTCATGACCAAGGACGATGGCCCGCGTGCCGGCACGACGTTGGAGAAGTTGGCGAGCCTGCAGCCGGTGTTCCGCCAAGGCGGCACCATAACTGCGGGCAACGCGTGTCCCCTCAACGACGGCGCCGCCGCGGTCATCGTCATGAGTGACACGCGCGCGAAGGAGTTGGGCATCAAGCCACTGGCGCGCATCATCGCGAGCGGCGTGAGTGGACTCAACCCCGAGATCATGGGACTCGGGCCGATCGAAGCCTGTCGCCAAGCGCTTCATCGAGCCGGAATGACCATCGACGACATCGATCTCGTGGAGATCAACGAGGCCTTCGCCGCCCAGGTCCTGCCGAGCGCCAAGCACCTCGGGATCACGCTGGACAAGTTGAACATCCGTGGCGGTGCGATCGCGCTGGGTCACCCCTTCGGGATGACCGGCGCGCGCATCATGACGACGCTGCTCAACTCGCTCGAAGACGCTGGCAAGCGGTTCGGCATGGAATCGATGTGCGTGGGTGGCGGCCAGGGCATGGCCATGATCGTCGAGCGACTCGACTGAACCTGCGCCGCGCGTCGCTAGTTCGCCGGACCGGTCGAACGTGCCGTGGGGTCGTGGGTCAGCGCTTCGTGCTCCTCGTCGCTGACCGCTCGCGTCTCGTCGGGTAGCAGCACCGGAATCGAACCGCGGACCTCGTAGGCGAGGCGGCGCCTCGGGTTGTAGAGCACGTTCTGGTGTTCGACGTAGAGCAGCGGTCCGTGATCGACCGGGTCCTCGAGCAGGTCGAGGAGAAAATCATCGAGCGCCACGGTGCTACGCCTCCTTGATCATCGCGAGTACTTCGTTGGTGTGCAGTTCGCACTCTTCGGCGTCGAGCGCCTCCACGTTCAGTCGAAGCAGCGGCTCGGTGTTCGACGGACGCAGGTTGAACCGCCACGAATCGAACTCCGCGCTCAGTCCGTCGAGTTCGTCGACGTCGACGCCGCGTTGCTTCAGGTGGGCCGTGATCCGAGCGACCGTCGCGGCCGGACTCGCGACCTCGGTGTTGATCTCACCCGACGCCGCGTAGCGCACGAAGGGTTGCACGAGACTCGACAGTCCCACCGACGCCCGACAGAGGAGTTCGAGTACGACCATCGCGGTGATGATGCCCGAGTCGGCGCAGAAGTTGTTTCGGTAGTAGTAGTGCCCCGAGTGTTCTCCGCCGAAGATCGCCCCGCTGTCGGCCATGACCTGCTTGATGTAACTGTGTCCAACCCTGGTGCGCACCCCGATGCCGCCGTGTTCGGCGATGACCTCGGGCACGGCCTTGGAACAGATGAGGTTGTAGAGCACCGTCGCGCCCGGATTTCGGTCGAGCATCGAGGCGGCGACGATCGCCGTGGTGGTCGAACCGCTGATGGGCTGGGCCTTCTCGTCGATCAGGAACACCCGGTCGGCGTCACCGTCAAAGGCGAGACCGATGTCGGCACCGACCTCGAGCACCCGGCGCTGCAGGTCCACGAGGTTGGCGGGGTTGAGCGGGTCGGCCGGATGGTTCGGAAACGTCCCGTCGAGCTCTTCGTACAGGATCTCGACGTCGAAGGGCAATCCGGCGAAGATCTTCGGGACGATGAAACCGCCCATCCCGTTCGCGGTGTCCGCGACGATCTTGAGTGGGCGCAGCGCCGACACGTCGACGAACGAATGCACGTGAGCGACCCACTGCGCGGTGAGGTCGACGCCCTCGATCGCCGCCAGCGCTCCCGTGGCGGGCGTGTCGTAGAAGGTGTTGGTCATCGCCTCGATCTCACTGAGCCCGGTGTCGACACCGATGGGCTTGGCGCCGGCGAGACACAGTTTGATGCCGTTGTACCGGGCGGGATTGTGCGAGGCGGTGAACATGGCGCCGGGAATATCGAGATGACCCGCGGCGAAGTAGAGGAAGTCCGTCGACGCGAGACCCATGTCGAGCACCTCGACGCCCACGGCGCGCACGCCTTCGCTAAAGGCCCCCACGAGCGACGGGCCCGACGGGCGCATGTCACGCGCCACGACCACACGCGGCGTCTTGACGAACGTGGCGAACGCCGACCCGACCGCTCGCGCCAGGCGCTCGTCGATCTGGTCGGGGTAGGTTCCTCGAACGTCGTAGGCCTTGAAGATGTCAGAGGTGTCCACGACCATCCACTCTACCTGCGCCAGATTTTGCGCCTCTTGAGCGCGAGCCACAGCACTATCAGTCCGGCCAGCACCGTCACGTCACTCAGGACGTTGCCCCAGAACAGCGCCGGCGTGCTCGCGTAGATGAGTGACACGTCCTTCGACGTCGGCACGACGACCATCAGGTTGGGACTCACCCGGTACGGGCCCGCGGCACCGGTGGCCTTCCAGCGCGGGAAGTACGAGATCTTCACCAACACCGGTTCCCCTACCCGGCTGACGTGGAAGGAGAGCGTCTGCGTGCCGACCTTGACGGCGCTCACTTTCGTGACGCCCGCGATGCTCTGGACGTGCATCCGTTGGATCGACGCCGCGCGCGGCCACGACGCCGGGCCTGATTCAGCGCCGAGCACCTTCCAGAGTGATGGGTGCAGCCACCACGTCTGGTTGGCCGTCAACCAGCCCACCCGACTCGAGATCGCCGACACGACGTTGGGCACGGTGGAGAGCGGCACGACGAGCGGGCTGTTCTTGATGAGGTAGATCCGCCAGCGCACGCCCGGCGACGGCCACGACTTGGTGGAGGCGATGAGGCGCAATTGGGAGTCGCGGTTGGCTTGGCGGATGATCGCGGGTGAGTAGGCGATGTAGTACTTGACGCCCAGCATCTGCAGGTGTTCGACCCCTTCAGTGACGTTCAATTGACCGTACTGGAGACCGAGCTGGGGATCACTCGGACCCACGCTCAACTCGGCCTGATCGAGAAAGTGGTACGGCGTCGTCGCCGAGGACTCGAAGAAGAGGCCCTCCATCGAGTCCACGCAGTTGTTGGTCCAGTACGGCAGCAACATCAGCGCCATCGGTGTACCGAACCGTTGCTCGCTGATGTTGTACTCCCACATCGCTCGACCGCAGCCGTAGCGGTGCGCGGCGCGCGCCATCGTCGTCATGAGGTCGTGGTACTCGGGCCACGCCGGCTGCTGCTGATAACCCGCGTAGTTGAGGCCGGCCCAGCTGGCGACCTGATTGCCGCTCGTGTTGAGGTTCATCGCCGACGCCACGGGTGCGATGAGACCCGGCACCGTCGACAGGAGGCCGATCACGATGATGGCGACGGTCGCGCGCACCGTCCGACTCGTCTCGCGCGCGTCGGCGTCGTCGAGGTCCACGTCGTCGACCACCAACTCGTGCACCGCGGGCGGCTCGTGCTCGGCCGCGACGTACTCGCGCTCGTAACCACCGAACTCCTCGTCGACGTAGGTCACGAGCCACGGTCGGCGGCGCTTGGCCCGCGTGCTCCATCGCGCCAAGGTGTAGCCGAAGAGCCACCCGGCACTCAGGTGGATCGAGATGAACCAGAAGGGAACCAGACGTTGATTCCAGATGACGCTCTGGGGATCGAGCACGAACGCGAGGAGCGACAGACCCGACAGCGTGACGAGGACCATGCCGAGCCGGTCGCGCACCCAGAAGGCGACCACCAACGCAATGACGGCGAGCACGATCACCCAGCGGTCGCCCGCCGCGCCACCCTTGTCGTTGTACCAACCCAGCATCGAGAAGACCGCGTGCAGCGAGCTGACGTCCACGTTGGTGTAGCCCATGGAATTCGTGAGGTTCTGGGTGTCCACGAAGGAGAGGAGCCACCACGCCGACAGTCCTCCCGACAACAGTCCGGCCCCCAACGCGAAGCGCACCGGCCGGGCGTAGTCGCCCGCCACCCGCTCCTCGCGCGGATCACCGATTCCTCGGCGTTGAAGCAACTCAAAGACCACGAGTACGCCCACGGCGGCGATCGCGAAGAACCAGGGCAGCACGTGCGACGCCAGTGTCGCACTCAGTGCGAGCGCGGCGGCCCAGTAGCCGTGTCCGGTGCGAACGCCGCGCGCGAACAATCCAATGGTGAGAAGACAGAGGGCCAGCGACAAGGAAAAGGCGTACTCGCCGGCCATCGTCGAAAAGAGATTCCCGCCGTCGATGGTGAACGAGGCGTCAAAGAGGAACGGCAGCGTCGCCAGCGCGAGGGCCAGCGGCACCGGTCGGGGCGCGCGAAAGAGTCGGCCCATGCAGTACGCCATGATGGGCATGAGGACCGATCCGAGTATGGTCGCCAGTTTGAAGGCGACCGCGAAGTTGATGACGTAGCTCGCGAGCACCGCCAGGACGTCGGGCAGGACGAAGTAGTACGTGTAGGCCGGCATGCCGGCGAACCAGCCCGGATACCACGGCGTCAGGTTGAAGAGGTTGCCCTGCGTGCGCAGGTACGCCGGCATCGCCAGGTGCGAGCCCGTGTCGCCACCGGTGATCGTCGTCGATGAGAACAGCAGCGAGGGATGCAACTGCAGGATCGTGACGAGGATCACCGTCAACACGCCGGCCGCCTCGATCAGACGAATCGGCGTGAAGAACCCGCTGAGACGTCGACCCATCAGTGACCCGCTCGTTGCATCATCAGTGCGCCCAACGCCACCGCGTTGAACGAGACGTGGGTGATCACCGACGGCAGCAGTCGCTGGGTGCGATAGAGCACCACGGCGAGGACCACGCCCACGAACGCGAGACCCGCGAACTGCAGCGGCTCACCGTGGGCGAGAGCGAAGAGACACGCGCTTATGAGAATGGCCGCCACGGTCGCGATCTTGGGCACGGCACGTCCGAGCCCCACCAGCAGCGCGCGAAAGAGGACGCCGCGAAAGAACCACTCTTCGACGAGCGGTGCGACGAGCGTCGTGAGAACGCCGAGCACCACGAACGTGAGACCGCGGGTTCCACCGAACAGATGGTTGACCGGGCGGTTGAGGCTCTTGAGGTGGAAGGGGTAGTACATGATCGCGACGACGCCCTGGCACGCCGCTCCCAGCAGCACGAACCACGCGTCACTCGCGCGCGCGCGCCATTGACCTGGCAGTGCGGCCAGGTGCCCGCGCGTTGACGCGAAGTAGATGGCGCTCGCAAAACCGAGCCAGAGGCCAGCCAGACTGAGCACGTTGGACCACCACGGTGGCGAACTCGCCTTGGTCAGCGCTTGCAGCCCACCGGGATAGTGCGTGAGCTGCGCGCCCCACACGACGAGCACCGTCGCGGCGATCTCGCCGCCGAGGAATCCCAGAAGACATCCCAGGACAATCGCCACCGACCTCGGTCGCGATTCGGACACCGAGGCCAGTTGGGAACTCACAAGGCTCAACGCTAACAAGTGAGGAGTTTTGCACAGGGGCGAGGTGTCACTTTTACGGTTGGCCCCTAGATTAGAGAGGGTGAGTATGCAACCCGACGACAAGCCCGGACTAAAGAAGTATCTGCCGAACGCGGAGAAACCAATGGCGCCCGAGTCGCGGCGCCGGTACATCACCGTCGCCATCGTCGCCTTCGTACTGGGCATCTTCTTCATCAACACCCTCTTTCAGACCAAGACCGTCAAGACGTTGACGTACGCGACGCTCATCCACGACGTCACCAAGGGCAAAGTCCTCTCGGCCAGCATCAGCAATACCAGTGGGGTCATCACCGGTCAGTTGACCAACGGGACGAACTACACCGCGAACGGACCGGCCCCCACGATCCTCTCCGAAATCGACACGCT
>Ga0207927_1000338_pt1 | contig 19834 bp, 13 predicted proteins | sample NGESurdeep072012_2_FD_184456 | JGI IMG/M metagenome (GOLD analysis project Ga0207927, IMG submission 184456) | Arctic peat soil microbial communities from Barrow, Alaska - NGEE Surface sample 210-2 deep-072012 (SPAdes) | ecosystem: Environmental > Terrestrial > Soil > Wetlands > Peat ... | reverse complement strand
GCGGCCCCAGTTGAGGAGAGTCTCGAAGAGCCCGGAAGCGTCCACGGTCGGCAGGTGCTTGGCGAGGAGGTCGCGCACCGCGTCCGCGGCGACCGGCGTGTCGGGCTCCTTCGCGAGCTCGTGGATGACGAGGCAGAACGTCCCGAGCGCGAGGAGCTCGGCGCGCAGCAGCGCGGGCCGCTCGGCGGCCGAGGCGCTGATCATTTTCCGGCCGAAGTCCGTCAGCACGACGTCGTTCTTCGGCGTGTCGACGAGGTCGAGCATCTCGGCGGCCTTCGCGACGGCGATCGTCCGCCCGAAGTCGTAGTCGGTGATCGCGTCGATGTCGAAGAGGTTCATCGTGCCGTCGTGGTCGGCGAGAATCTCGAGGAGGCCGAGGATCTCGCCGATGGGCACGGCCGGCAGAGGCGCGACGGGGCCCGTGGGGCGGCGTCCGGGCAGCGTGGGCGCCGCGGGCTCTTCGACTTCGGGCAGGTGGACGCGCGTGATGACGTCGTGGATCCGTTCGACCATCCGGATGAAGTCGTCTCCGCGGTACTCGCGCGGATGGGGCACCGTGTTCACGATCTCGCGACGCACGGTGCCGGGGTCCGCGCCCATGATCACGATGCGGTCGCCGAGGAACACGGCCTCCTCGATGAGATGCGTGATGAGGATGACCGACGAGAGGCCGCTCGTGTGCTCGGTGAAGAGGCGATAGACCTCGGTGCGAAGCAGCTCCGCCGTGAGGATGTCGAGCGCGGAAAAGGGCTCGTCCATGCAGAGCAGCTCCGGTCGGCCCACGAGCGCGCGAGCGATTCCGACGCGCTGTTTCATGCCGCCCGAAAGCTCCTTCGGGAAGGCGCGCTCGTGCCCTTCGAGGCCGACCGCTTTGAGCGCGGTCTTCACGCGGCCGTCGGCTTCGGACGGCGGCAGGGGCCGGCCGTTCAGCCCGACCCGCACGTTCTCCTCCACGGTCAGCCAGGGGAAGAGCGCGAAGTTCTGGAACACGACGGCCGCGCCCGCATGGATGCCGTCGAGAGGGATTCCGTGCTGTTCGACGCGGCCGGCGCTCGGCGCAATCAGGCCGATGAGGATGCGCAGGAGCGTGGACTTGCCGCAGCCCGAGGGACCGAGGATGGCCACGACCTCGCCCGAACGCACCTCGAAATCGACGTTCTTCAGGATGGTGCGCGGGCGCCCCGCGTCGTCGTCGTAGACCTTGTCCACGCCGCGGAGCGCTGCGATGGGAGGCGCGGGGGCAGGGGCCGGACGGGCGCTCATCGGTTGAGACTGTACTTCGTCTCGGCGAGGCGGTAGAGCCGCCTCCAGACGAGGCGGTTGAGGACGACGATGGCGAGCGACATCGTGAGCACCCCGGCCGTCAGGAGCGGGAAGTCGGCTTCGCGCGTGGCCTTCGTGATGAGAGAGCCGATCCCGAACGTCTCGAGCGTCGTGCCGCGAAAGTGAAGCGTCTCGGCCACGATCGAGGCATTCCACGCGCCGCCAGCGGCCGTCACGAGCCCGGTGACGAGGAACGGGAACACCGCGGGGACGAACAGCGTCCGCCAGCGGGTGCCGCCCTTCATCGCATAGACGTCGGCGGCTTCGTCGAGGTCGTGCGGGATCGCGCTCGCGCCCGCGAGCACGTTGAAGAGGACGTACCACTGGGCGCCGAGGAGCATGAGCACGGCTGCGATCGCGCCGAACGGCACCCGGAGCACGAGCAGGACGCCCGTCACGATCGGGAAGAGCATGGGCGCGGGAAACGACGCGACCACCTGGACGACGGGCTGGAGCCGGCGCGACCAGACGGCCGAACGGCCGATCAGGATTCCGATCGGCAGAGTCCAGGCGGCCGCCAGGGCGAGGGCGGAGAAGGTCCTGACGCTCGTCGCGCCGACGGCGCCGGCGAGGACGACCCACTTGGCGGCGGGAACGCGCACGAGGAGCCCGACGAGCTTCCACGCGCCGAGGAGCGCCGCCGCGAGCGCGACGATCCCGAGCCCGGAGACGAGAGCCGCCCGAACGCGCTCGCCCCCGCCGCCCGGCACGGCTCCCGCGCTCTCAGGAGGGGCGACGAGAGCCGGCGCCCGTGGGCGCCGCCTCCTCCTCAGGCGCATCCGGCGCAGGAACCTCGAACGCCGCATGAGGTTCAGCACCCACGACTCCGGCGCGTCCGCTCCCTCGATGTCCGCGTTGCGGAAGCGCTGCGACCACACGACGAGCGGGCGCCAGAGGAGCTGGTCGACCGCCACGATCATGACCGTCATCGCGACGATCGCCCACGCCATGGCCCACCGGTCTCCCTTCTCGATCGCAACGGCCATGTACGAGCCGATCCCCGGCAGGCGGAAGTCGCGGTCGCCGAGCGTGAAGGCTTCGGTGACCGTGAGGAAGAACCAGCCGCCCGCCATCGACATCATCGAGTTCCACACGAGCCCGATCACCGAGGACGACACCTCGACCGTGCGGAAGCGCTTCCAGAAAGAAAAACGGTGGAGGCGCGCGACCTCCTGGAGGTCCTCCGGAATCGAGCGCAGCGAGCCGACGTACGAGAACGTCATGTTCCAGACCTGTGCGGTGAAGATCATGAGGATGCAGGCGAGCTCGAGCCCGACGTTCGTCTTCGGGAAGAGCGCGACCATGCCGAGGACGAGGCCCGGGAGGAACCCGAGCACCGGAATTCCCTGCCCTATGTCGAGGAGTGGCAGCATCACCTTTTCGGCGCGCCTGTCGTGGGCGGCGATCGTGCCGTAGACGAGCGTGAACGCGAGAGAGAGCAGGTACGCCGCGAAGCCGCGCGAGAGCGAGAGAAGCGTATACAGGGGCAGCGCCGAAGGCGAGAGGTCGATCTCGACCGCCGGGCGCATCGGCGCCTGCCAGCGCTGGGCGAGCCCGACGACCCCCGCGACGAGCGCGCCGAGCACGACGAGGAGGACTACGTCCACCGCAAGGCCCGACGCGCGCCCTGCGGGGCCCCGGGGCGGACGGATCAGGGCCGCGGCCTCCGCGGCAGGATGAGGCTCGCCCCGGTTTCGACGACCGGAAGGTCCGGCGACGGATAGCCCACGTGCCACCCCTGGGCGCGGTCCACGCCGAGCTCAGGCAGGATTTCCATGACTTCCTCCGATTCCACGCCCTCCGCCACGGTCTTGACGCCGAGGCCGCGGCAGATGCCCGCCATGCCCCGCACGAAGACGCGGTTCGCCTTCTCCTTCGGGAGGTCCCTCACATAGCTGATGTCGAGCTTGAGAGAGGAGACGGGCAGCTCGCGGAGATAGCGGAAAGAGGAGAAGCCCATGCCGAAGTCGTCGAGCGCGAAGTGGAAGCCTTCTCCGGTGAGAGCGAGCGTGAAGTCCCGTACGCGGTCGAAGTCGCGCAGGGCGGCGGTCTCGGTGATCTCGAACGTGACGCGCTCGGGGCGGATGCCCTTGGCTCGGGCCATCCGCGAGATGTCGGCGACGAGCGTGTCGTCGTCGAAGTCCAGGCCCGAGAGGTTGATGCCGATCTCGAGCTCGGGGCTGATGCGCTTGCGGGCCGCCGCGAGGCCGTCGAAAGCGGCCGCGATGATGGCGCGGTCGATCGCCGTCACGATGCCGAAGCGCTCGGCGGCTCCGAGAAACTCGGCGGGAAGCGCGATGCGTCCGTCGGGCTCGCGCATGCGGGCGAGAGTCTCGACAGCCACGATGCGACCGCTTCCGACCTCGGCCACGGGCTGAAAGTAGGGGACGAAGCGCGACTCGGCGAGAGACGCGCGGATGCGGTTCGACTGCTCGCGCAGCCGGCCAGTGCGGTCTCGCTCGCGGTCCGACGGGTCGTGAAGGCGCACGCGGCCGCCGCCGCGGCGCTTGGCCTGATGCATGGCGAGGTCGGCCGCGAGGAACAGGTCGGCGGCGCCGCCTGCATGATCGGGGAACACGGCTACCCCCGCGCTCGCGGTGAGCGTGAGCGCGTTGCTCTCCCACAGGGGCGCCATCCGGCGAATGAGCGCGATGACGGTCTCGGCACGCGGCGCGGCTTCGGCCGCGGAGGCTCCGGGAAGCAGGATCGCGATCTCGTCGCCGCCCACGCGGCCGGCGGTCTCTCCTCCCAGGAGGGTGCCGCGAAGAGTCTCGGCCATGGAGCGAAGGTATTCGTCTCCCGCGAGAAGCCCGTGGGTGTCGTTCAGAGTCTTGAAGTTGTCGAGCCCGATGACGAGGAGCGAGAGCGGCCGTCCGAAAAGGTCCGCCCGGGCGAGCTCGCGCTCGAGCTCGAAGTGGAACTGCTCGCGGTTCGCGAAGCCCGTCAGCGCATCGGCGGGCTCGGCCACGGTGTCCGCCGATTCGGCGCGAAGCTTCTCGCCGGCCGCTCCGGTCACCTCGCGCGCCGCGGCGAGAAAGCCCCCTTCGGCCGCCTGCGAGGCGAGGCGCGTCGTCACCCAGAACACGCGCTCGCCCGTTTCGGGTCCGGCCGGGATATGAACCTCGAAGTTCTTCGCGCCCCCAGGGCTGGCCGTGGCCTCGATGAGGCTGTCACGCCCCGGCGGCGTGAGCCAGAACGGCGGCGAGCTCCCGGGCGCCGAGTCGAGAGTGCCCGGGCCGGGCGTGCCCTCGGCGAGCGCGGCCTCGTTCGCGAGAAGGACGCGCCCCGTACGGTCGAAGAGAGCCGTGGGGTCCGGTGAATCGATGAGCAGGGACACCGGACGCCGGATGACGCCCGATCCTTTCCGTCCTTCGCGGATGCGGATGGGTTGCGTGTCCGTCTGAGATTGGCGCTTCTGCACGTCTTGCCCCCGGAGTCCGCCCGATTATCGCCCGAGACGGGCGAGCGGGTCTCCGGCGAGCCGGTAGACCTGCCAGCCTTCCATCGGAACCGCCCCGAGCCGGCGGTAGAAACGGATCGCGGGCTCGTTCCACGTGAGCACGCTCCACTCCATCCGCCCGCAGCCGCGAGAGGCGGCGAGTCGCGCGAGATGCGTTAGAAGCGCCTCGCCGATGCCGAGCCCCCGGCAGGCGGGCGTCACGAAGAGATCCTCGAGGTAGAGGCCGGGCCGCGTGAGCCACGTCGAGTAGTTGTGGAAAAAGAGAGCGAAACCCACGGTCTCTCCGCCCATCTCAGCGAGGATCACCTCGGCGAAGCGCTTCTCTCCGAAGAGATGCTCCTCGAGGAGCTTCGGGTCGGCGTGGCAATTCTCGGGCTGCCTCTCGTACTCGGCGAGGGCGCGGATCAGGGAAACGATCGCGTTCGCGTCCGACGGCCGCGCCTCGCGAAGGGTGAACGAGGCCTTGCTCATTCAGCCTTCGATCTTACGTTGGAAGGTGTAAAACCGGGCGCGTGCCGCCGCGCTCGCCCTTCTACGGACGTCTCACGATGCGCGTCGGGGCGGCGCGCCTGAAGGCCGCGCTTCCTCACCTGCCGCGTGGTGGGCGCGTCCTCGACGTCGGGTGCGGCCTGACCGACCTCGCAGCCCGCGTGCCCGATTATTTCGGGTGCGACCGCGACGCGGACGTGCTGGCGGCCCAGCGCGGGAGATTTCCGGAGAAATATTTCTTCGAATGGGACATTGCCCGCGGCGAGGCGCCGCCGCTGCTCGTCCGCGAGGGACCATTCGAAGGAATTCTCCTCCTCGCCGTCCTCGAGCACGTCGCGGACCCGGCGGCCGTCCTGTCCCGACTCTCTCCGCTTCTCTCTCCCGAAGGCCGGATCGTCGCGACGACGCCGCACCCCTCCGGCCGCTGGCCCCTCGAGGCCGGTGCGGCCCTCGGCCTTCTGTCGCCGCATGCCCGCGACGAGCACGAGACGCTCCTCGGCCGTGACGCCCTCGAGGAGGCGGGCCGCTCGGCCGGCGTCTCCCTCGTCCTCTACCGGCGCTTCCTGCTCGGCCTGAACCAGCTCGCGGTGTTCTCGCGGTGAGATACGCGCGGCCCGCTTCCCGCGCCACCTCGGCGATCACGGTCGTGAACGCGCGCACGCACAACCTGAAGAACGTGACGTGCGCGTTTCCGGTCGGCGCGCTCACGGTCGTCACAGGCCCATCCGGGTCGGGGAAGTCGTCGCTCGCGTTCGACACGCTCTACGCCGAGGGCCAGCGCCGGTTCGTGGAGTCCATGTCCACATATGCGCGGCAGTATCTCGAGAGGCTCGAGCGCCCCGACGTGGACCTCATCGAGCACGTCCTGCCCGCGCTCGCGATCGAGCAGAAGGCGCCCGCGCGCTCGGCCCGATCCACGGTCGGGACCGCGACCGAGATCCACGACGTCCTGCGCCTCCTTTTCGCGGCCGCCGGAACGCTGCGCTGTCCGGAGGACGGCACGCCCGTGCGCCGCCACACGGCCGAGAGCGTGCGCGCCGAGCTGCTCGCGGGGTGGGGAGAGGGCGCGCGCGTCCTCGTCATCGCGCCGCGCGCCGTGAATTCCTTCGAGGCGGAGACCGCGGAGTGGAGGCGGCTCGGTTTTTTCCGCCATGTCTCTGCCTCCGGAGACGTCATGGAGATTTCTTCGAAAGGGGAGACCGAGGTCGATGCGTCGGGAAGGGTCGCGCTTCTCGTCGGGCGGCACGTCCTTTCGGCCGGCGATCCGGAGCTTGCTTCTTCACTTTCGACGGCATTCGACGCAGGGGACGGACAACTTCTCGCCTTGAAGAGCGGAGAGCGTCTTTCTTCGGGCCGCCGCTTCTTTCGGGGCCTCGTGTGCGACGTGTGCGGGCGGCGCTTCACGGATCCCGTTCCCGCTCTTTTTTCCTTCAACTCGCCGCGCGGCGCATGCGAGACGTGCCAGGGCTTCGGGCGTGTGACGGGCATCGACCCGGCCCGCGTCATCCCCGACGGACGCAAGTCGCTCCGCGAACGGCCGGTTGCGCCGTTCAACTCGCCTGCATACGAGAGCGCCTATGACGATCTGAAGGCGGTTTCGCGGCGTCACAAACTGCGCTGGGACGTACCTTGGAACACGCTTTCGCCGCGCGAGCGCGACGTCGTCTGGAAGGGCGCGGGCGAGTGGTACGGCGTCGAGGGGCTCTTCAAGTACCTCGAAAAGAAGCGGTACAAGGTGCACGTGAGGGTCCTGTTGTCGCGATATCGCGGCTACACGTCGTGCCCCTCCTGCGGCGGGGCGCGCCTGAGGAGCGAGGCGCTCGCGGTCACGCTCTCGGGCAAGACGATCGCCGACGTCACCGCCCTCACGCTCGACGAGCTGCTCGTCTTTCTGGCCGGCGCTCTCCCCCGCGCGGAGGAACGTGCGCGGGGAGCGGCGCTCGTCGAGGATCTCCGGCGCCGCGTCGGAACGCTCGTCGAGATCGGCCTCGGGTATCTCACGCTCGCGCGCACGATGCGCACGCTCTCGGGCGGCGAGGCCCAGCGAATCCAGCTCGGAGCGGCGATCGGCAACGCCCTCACCGGCACGCTCTACGTCCTCGACGAGCCCACGGTCGGCCTCCATCCGCGCGACACGCACCGGCTTCTCGACGTCCTCGAGCGCCTCGCGGCGGGCGGCAATGCCGTCGTCGCGGTCGAGCACGACACGGACGTCATCCGCGCGGCCGACCACGTCATCGACCTCGGGCCGGGCGCGGGAGCGCGGGGCGGGCGGCTCGTGTTCGAGGGGACGCCGGCGGAGCTGGAAAAGGCAGACACCGCGACAGGGAGATCGCTGAAGAGAGAGACAGAAGAAAGAGAGGAAATTCTTGCTTTGGAAAAAGAAAGAGGAGGCAAACCGTATCCGCCAGCCGCTTCGAGCGCGCTCATCGCGGCGGAGAGGCCGCGCGCCTTCGGCGTTTTCTTAGAAGGGGGTATGAGCTCTGCGGCGCTTGAGCCGGGGATCGGCGTCGACGCGCGCATCGGCTCCGAGAGCCGAGGCGCCCATACACCTTCTAAGAGAATGTCTTCCGGCAGCCTGCAACTGAGTCCTGTCGAATCGATCCGCGTTCTCGGCGCGCGAGCAAATAATCTTCAAAATATCTCCGTCGAGTTTCCCCTCGGTCAACTCGTCGCCGTGTCCGGCGTGTCGGGCTCGGGAAAGTCGTCGCTCGTCGTGGACGTGCTCGCGGCCGGCGCCCGGCAGCGCATGGGGAAAGGGCTGCTCGCGGGCGTGGACGAGGTGGGCGCGCACGACGCGATCGAGGGACTCGACCGGGTTTCGGACGTGGTGCTCGTCGACCAGTCGCCGCTCGGGCGATCTTCCCGCTCGAACGCGGCCACGTACACGAAGGCCTGGGACGAGATCCGGACGCTCCTCTCCCGCACGGGAGCCGCGAAGGCGCGCGGCCTCGAAAAGGGCGCGTTCAGCTTCAACGCGCCCGGCGGAAGGTGCGAGCGCTGCGAGGGCGCCGGCGTCGTCACGGTGGACATGCAGTTCCTCGCCGATGTGACGGTCGTGTGCGACGTGTGCGATGGGCGAAGGTTCAAGTCCGAGGTGCTCGAGGTGAGGCTGCGGGGCAGGAACGTGGACGAGCTTCTCGCCACGACGGTCGACGAGGCGCGTGAGCTCTTCGCCGACGTGCGGGCGATCGCGGACCGGCTCCAACCGCTCGCGGAAGCGGGGCTCTCGTACCTGACGCTCGGTCAGTCCACCGGAACGCTTTCGGGCGGTGAGGCGCAGCGGCTGAAGATCGCTTCGTTCCTGCGGGGCGGCGGGCCGGACGAGCCGGTGCTTTTCATCTTCGACGAGCCGACGACCGGACTCGCGCCTTCCGACGTGGACGTGCTGCTCGCGGTCTTCCGGCGGCTCCTCGCGGCGGGCCATTCGATCGTCGCCGTGGAGCACCACACGGGCTTCCTCGCCCGAGCCGACACCCTGGTCGAGCTCGGGCCCGGCGGCGGCCCGACGGGCGGCCGCGTCGTGTTTTCAGGCCCTCCGGGGGCCCTCGCGGCTCGGGGCGGAACTCCGACCGCCGACGCGCTCCGGGGCCGGGTACAATTTCCGTCACGGTGACGAACGATGTCTTCCGGTATGTGCTCTCGGCGGAGGGCCGCGAGATCGACCTTCTGGACGGCGAAGCGACGCTCGGCCGTAGCCGGACGTCGACCGTCCGCCTCGAGCACGAGTCTGTCTCGCGCTCGCACGCGCTCCTCACGCTGAATCAAGGCGAGGCCATCGTCAAGGACCTCAACTCCTCGAACGGCACGTACGTGGGAGGAAAGAGGATCTCGCGCGAGACGCGGCTCCAGACCGGCGACCGCGTCCAGCTCGGCGCGGCGGTCATAGACCTTCGCATCGTCCCGCCGAGCGTGCCGTCGGATCGCACGGCGCTCCTCGCGGCCGACGCGCTTCCGCCCCAGCCGCCCGACGCGGCGCCGCGGCCGCCTTCCGGCATCACCTTCGACCCGGTTCCCGGCGCGGCGAACGCGGGCGCCGCGGCCCCGCCGTCTTCGGCGTTCGGGCCGGACGGGATGTCGGCCTCGGAGCTGTTCCAGGACGTCGACAAGAAACGGCCCGCGCCGCGGGCGGGCTCGGCTTTCCGGGAGGCCTTCCCCGCGGCTTTTCGGCCGCCCGACGACGTCTCGACCGTCGCACCGCCGCCCGGCGCCGTTCCCGACCTCGCGGCCCCCTTCGTTTCGGCGGTCGCCCCGCGAGAGCTGGCGGACCTCTCGATCCAGATGAGCGCGTCCCAGGCGCCTCCGCGCCCCGCCTCGCTCGAGCGCGCGGCAGCTTTCCGCGAGAGACGCGCTTCGGCGCTCAACGAGGGGCCTCGGAACGCCGCGAATCCGTTCGCGCGCCTTCTCGCGGCGCTCGTCGACGCCGTCATCCTCACGGCCATCAATCTTCTCCTCTTCGCACCCGTCTTCCTCATCGACTATTTCCGCACGGAGCTCCAAACGCGCGACGCGTCCCCCGACTGGGCGTTTCGCGGCGTCACAGCCCTCTCGATCCTGCTCGCCGCGCTCGCGAACGCGCTTTACGTCGTGGGCGGCTGGGCGTGGCGCGGACGCACGCCGGGCAAATCCCTGCTCGGCCTCACGGTCGTCAAGCGCGGCGAGATCGGCGGGCGGGGCATCGGCTGGAAGGCCGCCCTCATCCGCGCCGTCGTCCTCGTGCTCGCGGGCCTCCCGCTCGGCCTCGGCTGGGTGTGGGCGTTCTTCGAGAAGGAGAAGCGCGCCTTCCAGGACCTCGCGGCCGGAACGTGGGTCGTGAGGTCGCGCTGAAGCGTCAGCTTCCGTTCAGCGTCGCGAGGAGGGACGGGGAAAGAAGAGCTTCTTCGGAGCGGCGGCCGCCGCCCCGCTTTCGCCAGGACGAGAGCGCCTTCCTCGCCCGAGCGAGGAGGGAGGGGTCGGCGCGGCCTTCGAGGACGTAGCGGGTGCCGAGGACGAGCGTCGCGAGGAGGTCCGCCTCGCGGGCGAAAGGACGCGCGCGGCGGAGGCTCTCGATGGCGGCCTCGGCCCCGGCGAAGTCGCCTGCCGAGAAGAGCGTCAGGATGCGCTCTAAATCCGCGCCGGGGAGGTCACTCGGCGTCGGGGTCGCGTCGCTCTGAGAGAGAGCCGCCGCCGTCGGGACGGCGGAAGGAGCCGCGGCGGCCGTCGCCGCCAGTGTCGGACCGGCGGTGGGCGTTGGCGGGGCGGCCGCCTGCTGGGCCTCGCGGCGCTCCAGCTGGCCGAGCCTCCCGAGGACATCGGCCGATTCCGGGAAACCGTCGATGACCCCTTCGCTTCGGGAAAGGAGAAGGTTGCGCTTCGCCTCGAGGACTTCACCCAGCTCCATGTGGGCGACACCCAGCCAATAGTAGGGGTCGTAGAGGTCGACGAAATTGCGGGTCGTCCCGAAGTGCGTCTTGGCCTGCGTGTGTCCGGTCGCCAGAGCTTCGTTCATCTTCCGCACGACGAGCGGCCAGTCTTTCTTCTCGGCAGCCGCCTGACCCGCCTGGTAAGCTTTGACGGCGGCGTCGGGGGGTAGAATTGCTTGCGCCCGGAGCGGGCCCGCGAAAGCGATGAGCGCCACGGCGATCACCCGGACGGACCCTGACGCGCGTGGGATGGAACGCGCGCCGTGACACTCCCGAGTGCGCATAGAGAGGGATTCTAGAGAAGGATGGGTTCGAGCTTGCGGCTTTCGCGGTCGATCGTCCGGGCGGCGCTGCTTGCCGCCCTGGCGGGCGCGTGGGCGCCCGGTACGCGCGGGGCGACCTGCCCGGTCCCCGCGCCCGTCCTGACGGGTCCCTCCGAGGTCCAGGCCGGCGAGTCGTACGCGCTTTCTTGGTCGAACGTCTTCACCGTTCCGACCGCCTCGAGCGTCAACTATTACGTCGTCGAGCGCGCCCTCGACGCGGGATTCACGTCGGGCCTCGACCAGACGACCACGCAGCGTTCGGCGATCACGCTCACCCCCGGTGCTGCGGGCGCGACGGTCCTTTACCACCGCATCCTCGTCAAATCCTCGTGTCCCACGGCGTCGGCAGTGGCGATCGTGTCGAACGTCGTCGCCGTCCCGGTCGATACCGTCTGCAACGTCCCTCCCAGCGTCGGGGAGCTCAGCGTGAGTCCGCCGAGCCCGCCCGCGTACTCGATCTGGGTCATCACGTGGAATACGCTTGGAAGCGGCCCCGGGCCCGGCGGGGGCCCGACCGGCCTGTCCTTCCGCATCCGGCAGACGTCGGCCGCGTCTGCCAACGCGAACGAGTGGGTCGTCGCGGGAGGGGCGTCCTCGTTCACCGGGGGACCTGGCGACTACGTTTACCAGGTGCGGGCCGAGGCCTCCTGCGGATCGGTCGGCCCGTGGTCGCCCGCCGTTCGCGTGACGGTCGGCGGCGTCCTCTCGACCACGCTCCAGCTCGTGTCCGAGCCGGCGCCCATCGCGGTGCTCGTCCCGGCGGCCGGCACGCGCCCGACCACGTCGTTCGTCGTGCGGAACGGCGGAAACGACCCCATCCTCGTGCGCGCGAAGCCGGACGACAGCGGCTTCGTGGTCGTGCCGGACTCTTTCACGCTCGCTCCGAACGCCGTGCAGACGGTCGGCGTGACGTCGCTCTACGTCACGGCTCTCCTGCGCCCCGTGCATGCGTCGGTTCTACTCACCGCGGGAGACTCCACGCTCCTGGTCCCGATCGACTGCATGATCACGGCTGCGCCCTCGGCGGCGAAGGTCGTGTGGAGCGATCCGGCCGCCGACGTCGACAAGAACGGGGATCCCATGCTGCGCTCGATCCTGAACCCCTCCGATCAGGCGGCGTCCTTCGTTGCGACGATCCGGGCTCCATGGATCGCCGTGGTATCGCTGGACGGACAGCCCTGGGATGGCCCGCTCGCGGCGAACGAGTCGCGCACGGTGCAGCTCACCGTGGACCGCGCGAAACGCCGCGCGGGCACCGGAACCGAGGTCGGCGCAATCGCGCTCGCGACGCTCGGGTTCGCCGACAGCCCGGAAACCCTGCTCGTGACCGACGACGGCCCGGCCTTGCCGCCCGCGGCGACCGGCGCGGGGGCGATTTCGGCTACGGCGGCGCGGACACGCATCCTGTACACGGCGTTTCCGAACGCCATCGACGCGCGAAGCGTCGGGCGCTTCGCGGCCGACCTCTGGCTCACGAACACCGACGCCGTGAATCCCGTTGCGGTCTCGCTCCTTTTCAACCCGGTCGGCGCGCCGGGTGACGGCTCGCTCCTGCGCCGCTTCGATCTGACGCTCGCGGCGGGCGAGACGCGCCGCTACCGCAACGTCGTGGCGACGCTTGTCGGCGTCGAGGGCGCCTTCACCGCCGAGGTGCGCTCTGCCGCGCCCACCGTGACCGCCACGGCGCTCGTCAACAACCGGCCACTGCCGGCGACGGTCGCGGCGAGGAACGCCTCGCGCCGCACGCTCGCGGGCACGACGCCGCCCATCGGGCAGTATGGCTTCGAGCTGAGGCCCACGATCCCCGGCGAAGGCGTGAAGCAGAGCGCTCCCATCTACTGGGTGTCGGGCCTCGCCCACGACGTGGACCGCCGCTCGAACCTGCTTCTCCTCGAGACCTCCGGGTACGACACGAAGATCCTCATCGACCTCTTCGACGCGAACGGGTTCCCGGTTTTCAAGGGCGGGGCCCCGATGAGCCTCGTGCGGACGATTCCGGCGAACGCCACGGTGCAGCTCTTCGACGATGTGGACCTCTTCGATCCCGCCCCGCTCGCGGACTCGTATGCCTACGCCCGGTTCACGTGGCAGGACAACAGCGCGGCCGACCCCGCGGGTGGGAAGCTCGGGTCGGTCGTTGGGATGGCGACGGTCATCGACAACCATACGCAGGACGCCTCGCTCCACGTCGGCGTCACGACGAACGGCCTGCAGGCATTGCCGGGACTCGGGTCGAGCGCCGCGACCGGCGCTTCCGCGGCGCGGTTTTCGCTCTCGAGCCTGCCGGACGGCGGTTATCCGCCGCCGCTTTCGTTTCCCGCGGTCCACGCGGGCGGTGCGCCCCTCGACGACGGCTCGAAGCCATTCTGGCGGACGCGCCTGACCCTCACGAACACGGCGAGCGCCACGCGGGTTCTCAGGCTCAAGTACGTCGACGTCAACCTGAACACCATAACGTCGGGATTGTCGGGGCTCACCGGGGGAACGGTCCTTCACTTCGAGGACGTGCTCGAGGAGCTCGGCATCCTGCCCGGCACGGGCACGTACGGACACATCGAGATCGACAACGTGACGAACAGCGACGGCACCTGCTGCGCGCAGGGCTGGTCGGACATCGACGTCCAGACCGAGGCCTACACGATCTCCACGACGACCGGCGTCGGGGACTACAAGACCGGCATGGAGGGCTACTCCTACCTGCACGGCTACTCGTCGTTCCAGTCGAACCTCGGCACCGTACAGTTCGACGGGGCCGAGAACTCGTCGGCGTACCGCACGAACCTCATCCTGAACGAAGTGACCGGCTCCTACTGCGACGTGATCATCGCAGCGTACCTGCCCGGATCGTTCGTGCCGATCGCCACGGTCACACAGCGGATTCCGCCGATGGGCTACCTCTCGGACGAGCTCTTCCGCAACATCCTCGGCCTGAATCTCTCGGAGGTCACGGACGTGCAGATCGTCGTGCGCCAGGTGGGCGGCGATGGCGTGTTCCTGGCCTTCGCGTCCAAGATCGACCTCGTGACGGGCGACCCGGCCAACATCTTCCTGCGTCCGGCAGCGGCCGGCACGGGACGGTGACGGGTTGGCCGGCGCCGTCGAGCGCATCGCCCATTACCGCATCCTGAAGCGGATCGGCCGCGGCGGCATGGGCATCGTGTACCAGGCCGTCGATGAGCGCGACGAGCGCACGGTCGCGCTGAAGGTCATCCGCGAGGCCGAGGGGCCCGGCGACGAGTCGAAGGCGCACCTCGCCGAGGCGCGCGTGCGCTTCGACCGCGAGGCCGCGATCCTCAAGAGCCTCCTCCACGTGAACGTCGTCTCGTTCCTCGAGATCGGAGAAGAGGACGGAACGCCCTGGCTCGCGATGGAGTACCTCGACGGCACGCCCCTGACGTCCTTCGCGGGCCGGCCGTGGACTGAGACCGTGCCGCTTCTCGTGCAGGCCGCGCACGGGCTCGAGTACCTTTCCTCGCGCGGGATCGTTCACCGCGACCTGTCTCCGGACAACATACTCGTCATCGAGCGCGGCGGCGACCGGCTCGTGAAGCTCCTCGATTTCGGCGTCGCGAAGCTGTTCGAGAAAGCCACGGGCCTTGAGTCCCTGACCGCCACGGGATTCTTTCTCGGCAAGGTCGCGTACGGGTCGCCGGAGCAGCTCGGGTCGCTCGGGCATGGCGCGCCGCTCGACTGGCGCAGCGACGTCTACAGCCTCGGCGTCATCTTCTATCAGGTGCTTTCGGGGCGTCGTCCGTTCGAGGGCAAGGCTCCCGTCGAGTACATCGCCGCGCATCTCAACGCCGTGGCACCGCCCGTCGCGGCGCCCTCCGACGCCCCTTCGCTGCCCGTGCCGCTCGTCCGCCTGGTGGGGCAGATGCTCGAGAAGCGGCGCGAGAGCCGGCCCGCGAGCTGGCGCGAGATCGTGGACCGTCTTGTCGCCGTGCTGCGCGACGCCGGCGGCTTGCGGCTGCCCGCCGGGATCGACCGTCCGCCCGACGACGCGGCGGCGCTCGAGCAGACGAGCGGCACCGAGATCGTGGGCGTGGCGCGGAGGCCCGGCTCGGCGACGCTTCCCGTGGCCAAGCATTCTCTTTACGAGGCGCGCCTCCTCCTGTGGTTCGCCGCGGCAGGGATCGTCCTCGTGCTCGCGGCCTCATGGTGGGCGGCCCGCGTCCGCTCTTCGGGGCGCTCCGTGGGGCGGTTGACGCCGGCGTCCGTTCCCACGACGGCTCTCGCCTCCCGGACGGCACCACCCGCGACGCCGGCGGCCGCCGCTCTTGCCGCGGGCCGCCTGCAGCTCGTCGCGCTGCCGTTCGCGCGGGTCGTCTCGATCGTCGATCAACGCACCGGGAATTCGGTCGTGCTGCCCGCGAACGCCACGACGCCCCTCCTCGTTACGGATCTCGCTCCTGGCCCCTACCGCGTCGTCCTCGCCAGGGCCGGCCCGGGCGGGCGCGCCGTCGAGCGCGTCGTTTCGGTGGCCAGCGGCGCGACGGTGTTACTTTCCGAGCCCTTCGAGACGCCCGGCGCGCTCGCCGAGCTTCTGACCGGAGACGCACGATGACGACACGACGCTTCCGGAACGCGGCGCTGCTGGTTCTCCTCGGCGCCCTCGTCCCCTCTTCCGCCCGCGCCCAGACCGATTCGGCGCTCCTCTCGAAGGTCAGCTTCAACCTCACGAACCCGGGAGGAAAGTCGCTCGCGATGGGAGGCGCCTTCACGGCGATCGCCGACGACGCCACGGCTGCGCTGGCGAACCCCGCGGGGCTCGGCCTGATCTCCTCCGTCGAGTTCGCGCTCTCCGGCAAGAGCTCCAACGACACGCTCGGCCTCGCCACGGCGCGCTCCACGGCGACCGGCGCTCTCACGGCGCCTTATCCTGGCATCGACGCATCGAATGTCGATCGGGACGCGCGCGCCTCGTCTTTCGACTTCGCGGGCGTGGTCATGCCGCTCGGCGGGCGGTTCGTCGCGGCGCTCACCTACGCCGAGAACCTGCGCTTCGAAGGCAACGCCGGTCCCGACGGATACGAGTACATCGAGCTTCGCGACAACCGGTCGGGCGGCGCGACGCGCCAGGACTTCCTCTATACGTTCCGGGAGTTCGGGGGAGTCCGCCTCACGAACCGTCTGCTGGGCTTTTCGCTGGCCTATCGGCTCTCGGAGCGCATCCGAATCGGGGGAGGAATCACGCTCAACCGCCCGTCTTTCGATCTCGAAGGCGACGCCGCGGGTCCGCATCGGATCGTCAGCACGACGTATCTGTCGCCCACCGCCACGGAAACGAAGACGGTGGACATGAGCGTGAACGGCGTTTCGGGCACGAAGGCGGGTTACATCGTCGGCCTGCACGCGGATCTCCTTCCGGACGGCGCTCTGACGCTGGGAGCCGTCTACCGCTCCTCGCCCCGCAACGACGGCACGCTCGTCTTGAGCGGAGACGTCCCGTCCTCGCTCGTCGGCCAGACCTCGCGCCCGTTCACGTTCCGCGTGCCCCGCGACGCCTCGCTCGGCCTCGCCGCGCACCCCATGCCCGGCCTCACGATTGCGGCCGAGGTCCAGTGGGTGGCCTACGGCGACATCTTCGACCGCCCGCTCCCTGTCGTCTCGTACGCCGGGCTCGTCGGGCCGCCACCGGGGTTTCCGGTTTCGGATGTCCTCGCCGACGTCTCTCCGGCGCCGAACGTCTGGGTGCCGCGCATCGGGCTCGAGTACGTGGCGGGGGGAAACGACGCACGCCTCGCGTTCCGGGTCGGCTATCACCGCGAGCCGGCGCACGGCGTCACGGCGAGCCTCGCGGCTAAAGACGCCTCGGGCATCTCGTTCCCAATCACGGATCCGCCGTACTCGGCGAGCGTCGCCACGGTGTTCGACGGGGGCCGCGCGGACGACCGCTTCACGGGCGGTCTCGGCCTGACGGTCGCGCGGTCGCTGTCGATCGACTTCGGGTTCGACGTCGGCCGCGCCTCGCGGCAGCTCGCGGCCAGCCTCTTCTATCGTTTTTAGCTGGTGCGTTTCTCGAGCGGTGAAGGGGGCAGGGGGGAAACACGACCGTGTTTCCCCCATCACTAGCAGCTGCTAGCGCGCCCTACTCGGTCGCTTGCGAAGCAAGCGGCGCGCTAGCTTCCTCGAGCAGGATCCGGTTCCCGCCGGCGGCGCGCGCGCGCGCCAAAGTCCTCTCGGCGCGTTCGAGAAGCGCATCGCAGCGCGTCTTGTCCAGCCGGCCGTGCACGGCGATGCCGGCCGAGAGCGTCATGACGCGGCCCTCGACGCCGGGGACGGCGCTCCGGATGCGCTCCACCGCGATCGTCGCGTTCGTCTCGTCCGCCTCGATGAGCAGCACGAGAAACTCGGAATGCGAGCGGCGGGCGGCGAGATCGATCCCGCGGATCGTCCGCCCGATCGCCTGGCCGAAGGAGGCGAGGATCTCGTCCGCGGCCTCGCGCCCCTTCTCCTTCTCGAAAGCCTCGAATCCGTCGACCGCGACGACGACGAGCGCCGCCGAGCGCCCGGTCCGCTCGGCGCGCACGAGCTCCTCGGCGGCGCGGCCCAGGAAAAGAGAGCGCGTGAGGAGCCCGGTGAGCGCGTCGGTGGTTGCCCGCGCGAAGAGCCGGCGCTCCTCGTCGGCGACCGTCGGAAGGAGGAGCGCGGTGAAGACGAGGAACGCGAATCCGAAGAAGGCGCCGGAGAACGCCCCGGAGCCCGCCACCCAGCGCGAGCCGGTTTCGAGCGTCGCTCCCGCGAGTAGAAAGGCCGTGGCGACGAAGACGAGCGTCGTGTCGCGCCGCCTGTTTTCCTTCCGGGCGAAGAGGATCAAGAAGCCGATCGAGACGAGTCCGACCGAGACGACGGACAGCCCCCCGACGAGCGGACTCGCGGCCGGCAGGAAGAGCGCGAGGAACGTGCCGACGAGCGGAAGGGCAAGGAGAGCCCCCAGCGCGGGCGTCAGCGGGAGATTCAGGAAGCGGAGCAGGAAGAGGAAACCGATGGCGGGAAGGACGAAGGAGAGCGCCCGCACGAGGCGGCCCAGGATCTCGCGGGAGACCGGGACCGGAACCGGAGTGAGCAGCGGAGTCGCGAGCCAGAACGCGATCGCGAACGCGAGCGTCGCATAGAGCACGAGCTCCGTGCGGGCCCGGTTCCAGCGCAGAAGCAGCAGCGCGAGGACGCCGAACGACGCGGCCGCGAGCGCACAGAAGAGCACGAGGACCTGAGGAAGGGTGAAGGTCACGCTGCTGCGAGGATTCTACGACGAAGGAGCGAGCGGGCCTGGCCGGTCGCGAGACGCGAAATAGGCGACCGTGCTTTTCAGGCCCTCTTCGAGACCGACCTTCGGCTCCCAGCCGAGGATCTTCTTCGCGAGGGCGATGTCGGGGCGGCGCTGCCTCGGGTCGTCCACGGGGAGCGGCCTGTGGACGATGGGCGCCTTCGTGCTGGTGAGGCGCTGGATCATCTCGGCGAACTTCAGAACCGTCATCTCGGCGGGGTTACCGAGGTTCAGGGGGTCCTTGTAATCAGACTGGAGGAGCCGGGTGATCCCCTCGACGAGATCCGGGACGTAGCAGAACGACCGCGTCTGCGATCCGTCGCCGAACACCGTCAGCGGCTCGCCGCGCAGGGCCTGGCCGATGAGTGAGGGAACGATGCGGCCGTCGTTCGGGCGCATGCGCGGGCCGTAGGTGTTGAAGATGCGCGCGATGCGCGTGTCGACGCCGTGAAAGTTGCGGTAGGCGATCGTGATCGCCTCGGCGAAGCGCTTCGCCTCGTCGTAGCACCCGCGCGGCCCGACGGGATTCACGTTGCCCCAGTAAGTCTCGGGCTGCGGATGGACGAGCGGGTCGCCGTACACCTCGGACGTGGACGCGAGAAGGAAGCGGGCCTTCTTCGCGCGCGCCAGCCCGAGCGCTTTGTGCGTGCCGAGCGCGCCCACCTTCAGCGTCTGGATCGGGATCTGGAGATAGTCGATGGGCGAGGCGGGGGACGCGAAGTGGAGGATCGCGTCGACCGGTCCGTCGAGAAAGATGTACTCCGTGACGTCGTGCAGGACGAAGCGGAATTTCCTGTTCCCGGCCAGGTGGGCGATGTTCCGTTCGTCGCCCGTGACCAGATTGTCGAGGCCGACGACCTCATGCCCTTCGGCGAGGAGCCGGTCGGTCAAATGGCTCCCGAGGAACCCCGCGGCTCCGGTGACGACGACGCGCATGAAACCGCGATTGTAAGGGGTGTGAGCGCGCCGCGTCCGGCGCGCGCCGTCTCAGGCGTGAAGCTGGGCGTAGCGGGCTTCGAGGAGCTCGCGCGGCTCGGCCGGCTCGGTCACGATGCAGCCCTCGATCGGGCAGATCTCGATGCACTTCGGCGCGTCGAACGCTCCGACGCATTCGGTGCAGCGCGCCGCGTCGACCAGGAACGTCGGATCCCCGGCGGTGATCGCCTGGTTCGGGCAATCCGGCTCGCACGATCCGCAGTTGATGCAAGTGTCCTGAATCTTCATGGCCATGAGGCACCTCCGATGTGGGGAGGGTGACATCGGTGCCGGTCCGGCGGCCATGATGCACGCGCTTCAGGCGCGGCCGAGGCCGGCGTAGTTCCAACCGGCTTTCCGCATCTCCTTCGGCTCGTAGAGGTTGCGGAGGTCGACGAAGTTCTTCGCCTTCATCGTTTTCTCGAGCCGGTCGAGGTCGAGCTTGCGGAACTGGTTCCAGTCGGTCGCCAGGACGAGGACGTCGGCCCCGGCGGCACAGGAGTAGACGTCGTCGGCGAGCTTGAGCGAGGGCATTTCCTTCCGCGCGTTGTCCATCGCGGCCGGGTCATAGGCCACGACGTCGGCGCCGCGCGCC
>Ga0207927_1000326_pt1 | contig 20074 bp, 17 predicted proteins | sample NGESurdeep072012_2_FD_184456 | JGI IMG/M metagenome (GOLD analysis project Ga0207927, IMG submission 184456) | Arctic peat soil microbial communities from Barrow, Alaska - NGEE Surface sample 210-2 deep-072012 (SPAdes) | ecosystem: Environmental > Terrestrial > Soil > Wetlands > Peat ... | reverse complement strand
ATGAGGGAAAGGACTGTTGTTTTGAGCAAGAGCCTACGCAATATCGCCATCATCGCGCACGTTGACCACGGCAAGACCACGCTGGTCGATGCCATGCTGTACCAGAGTGGCACCTGGCGTTCCAACGAAGCCCACGCCGAGCGCGTTATGGATTCCAACGAGCTGGAGCGCGAGCGCGGCATCACCATCCTGGCCAAGAACACCGCGATTTTTTACCACGACATCAAGATCAACATCGTCGATACCCCCGGCCATAGCGACTTCGGCGGCGAAGTGGAACGCGCGCTGAAAATGGTTGATGGCGTGATGCTGCTGGTGGATGCCAGCGAAGGTCCACTGCCGCAGACGCGCTACGTGCTGAGCAAGGCGCTGGAAGCCAAGTTGCCTCCGATATTGGTCATCAACAAGATTGACCGTCCCGACGCGCGGGCGCAGGAGGTACTGAACGAGGTCTATGACCTGTTCATCGACCTCGATGCAGGCGAAGACCAGATCGATTTTCCCGTGCTGTACACCAACGCCAAGGCGGGCACGGCTACGACCGATCTGAGCAAGCCCGGCGAAAATCTGCACGCGCTGTTTGAAGCCATCGTCAACACGATTCCGCATCCCACTGGAGATGCCGATGGACCGCTGCAAGTCCTGGTGGCGAACCTCGACTACAGCGATTACCTCGGACGGCTGGCCATTGCGCGCGTGTTTAACGGCACGCTGCGCGCCGGAGAAGACGTCGCCATCGCCAAGCGCGACGGCTCGTTGGAAAATACCAAGATCACCAAGATGTTTACCTTCGCCGGACTGAAGCGCACCGACATCACCGCCACTGAATTGGGCGACATCGTTGCGGTCGCGGGAGTCGAAGGCATCAACATCGGCGAAACCATCACCGACATCATCAATCCGTCGCCGCTGCCGGTGACCACTATCGACGAGCCGACCATCGCGATCCAGTTCATGGTGAACACGTCTCCGTTTGCCGGACGCGAAGGGCAGTACGTGACCTCGCGCAATCTGCGCGACCGCCTGGCGAAAGAGTTGCTGACCAACGTTTCGATGCGCGTGGAAGAAACCGAAGCGACCGACTCGTTCAAAGTGATGGGACGCGGCGAACTGCAATTGGCCATCCTGATCGAGATGATGCGGCGCGAAGGCTTTGAACTCGCGGTGGGCAAACCCGAGATCGTCACCAAGCACATCGACGGCAAGCTGATGGAGCCCGTGGAATTGTTGACGATCGACGTTCCTGAATCGTTTGTCGGCGTCGTGATCGAAAAGCTCGGCACCCGCAAAGCGCAGATGCAGAAGATGCACAACCACGGCTACGGGCGCGTGCGCATGGAGTTCAGCGTCCCCAGCCGCGGACTGATCGGCCTGCGCAGCGAAATGCTGACCGACACGCGCGGCACCATCGTGATGAACTCGCTGTTCGACGGCTACACCGAGTGGCTGGGCGACATTCCGCATCGCGTCACCGGAGCGCTGGTGTCGGACCGCAACGGGTCGACCACGGCCTACGCGCTATGGGGATTGCAGGAGCGCGGCGAGTTGTTCGTGGGCCCCGGCGTCGAAGTGTACGAGGGCATGGTCGTGGGCGAGAATGCGCGCGACAATGATCTCGATGTGAACATCGTGCGCGAGAAGAAGCTCACCAACATGCGCTCGTCGACTGCCGATGAAGCCATCCGGCTGGTGCCGTTCAAGAACCTGAACCTCGAGCAGGCCATCGAGTTCATCGCCGAGGATGAGCTAGTGGAAGTCACTCCCAAGATGCTGCGGCTACGGAAGAAGATCCTTCAGCAGAACAGGCGTCCCAAGCGGAATCAGAACCAGCAGCCCAAAGAAGTGGAAGCGTAGTAAGAGCGTTCAGCCACGGATTTGCACGGATTGTCACGGATCAGAATCGAGTTCTGAGAATAACCTTGCAGTATCCGTGTCGATCCGTGTAATCCGTGGCTGCTTTTGTCTTTGACTACTGCTTGGTCACTGGATATTGCTTAAACATCTTCTCGACTGAGGTGTTGACCTGGTCGAGGAGCTTCTGCCGGTTATCGCTACTCAGCTTCTGCTGAGCAATGCCGCGCCAGATAAGCCTCTTGCGTGCCGCATCGATCACATCGACCACCAGTTCGCCTTTGTGGACCACGACCGTGGTCACCGTTCCCGGAATGCCGTACCACATCGTGATCCCATAGTTGAGGGGCGGGATCGCGTTCCCATAGATTGGGTCTTGGTAGGTCGCGATAGCATCGCTGTCGATGGCGCCATACATTTGCACGTACAGGTCGGGGTTAGCGTCGACCTTGGTCAACCCGCGCTTGCTGAGGTCGTCTTGCACGGCGGCCTGGATGGCCAGTCGCAGCATCGGTCGCGCCGCGTTCTCCACGGTATCGATGGCGTAAGTCTTGAACTTCGAGAAGTCGAGAGACTTATCGTATTCGACCTTGATCTTCTGCGCCTGAGCGCCAACGCACGTGAACATAATCACGAGACACAGCAGGAATTGCGTGCGAGTCACAACGAGAGACCGCATGAAGCCTCCAGAAAAGTGCTATGGAATAGGTTTGCTACCGATCTGAGTCCATAAGGAACAGCAGGGACAGAAAGCAGGTCCCTCCACTACACCGCCGATGCGGCGGCTCCGGTCGGGATGACGAAATTTAAAAATCGGGTGCAATTAAGAATTAGAACATACCGGCAGGTGTGGCATAGCATTACGCGATCATCGCCATTGACGCTACTCGTAGCGCAGGGCTTCCACTGGGTCGAGCCTGGCCGCTTTGACGGCGGGGTAGATTCCGAAAAACAACCCAACGCTCATCGCCATCACAACCGCAGAGATCACCGCCCACATCGGCACGGAGGTCGGCATGGTGGGGAAGAAGAAGGGCAGACTCGCCGCTGCCGCTGATCCGAGTATCACGCCGAGCAGGCCGCCGAGTCCGGTGAGCACGATGGCCTCAATTAGAAACTGCCAGATCACGTCGCTGCGTTTGGCGCCGATAGCCTTGCGCACGCCGATCTCGTGAGTGCGCTCGGTGACCGACATGAGCATGATGTTCATTACGCCAACGCCGCCGACGAGCAGGCCGATAGAGCTGACCACGATGGTCATCAACGCGACCGTGCTCATGATTTCGCGAAACTGGTCGGCGATGGCTTCGGGCGTTGACACCGAGAAGTTGTCCGGCTTGTTGAAGGGCACGCCACGGCGGCGGCGAAGCAGTCCGCGGATCTCGTCTTCAGCGGCGGCGGTCGAGCCAGGATAGGCCTGAGCGCTGAGGAAGTGGTCGTCGTCGGAGGGATAGTGGCGGCGGTAACTGTGATAAGGAATGCGGATCACGCGGTCGGCGGTTTCGTCGCGCAGGAATGTTCCCTTGCGTTTCTCGAGCACGCCGATGACCTCGTAGTTCACCCCGTCGACGATGATGGTCTTGCCAACTCCGTCGTTGGCTGGGAAAAACGCCTTGTTGATCTCGTCGCCGATGACGGCCACATCGGCCCGATGCAGGTCTTCGAAGTCAGTAAAGAAGCGTCCCTGATCAAGGCGGGCGTTCTGCACGTCCTGGAACGCGGAGGTGGTGCCCGCGAAATCAATGTTGCTGACTTCGTGGGTGCCGTAGCGTGCCGTCGGCGGGAGACGGCGGGCCACCCCGGGCTCGAAGCGGGGAAACACTTCGGCGGTCACGGCCTTGATATGCGGACACTCCTCGAGTATGGCCTGGGCATCCTCGAGCGTGAGTGGCTTGCGGGCGCGCTCCTCGGCGCTGAGGCGGCCGATGCGGATGCCGACATCGAAGCGATAAATGAAAAACGTGTTGAGCCCGTAGACGTCGAGAAAGGCGGAAACATCGCGGCTGACGCCCACCAGAATCGAAGCGACGAAAATCATCGCGCCGACGCCGATGACTACGCCGAGCACAGTCAGGAACGAGCGCACCTTGTTGTTGCGCACGGTCTCCAGAGCCATCCGCGAGTTTTCGCCAAATTGCAGGCGCATAAAGAAGTAATTAGTAATTAGTAATTAGTAATAAGTAATAAGCAAAACCTCCGGCTGAGCCAGTCCGACATCTGCACCGGCCTTACGCTTCATACCGTAGGGCCTCGATGGGATCGAGACGGGCCGCTTTGCGGGCAGGATAGACGCCGAAGAACATTCCCACCGCAGAAGAAATTCCGATGGACGCCAGCACCGCCAGGAACGGCACCGCCATAGGCACCGGCGTGGCGTTGCGAACGACGACCGCCAGCAGCCACGCCACCAGCACTCCGATAGCTCCGCCCACCAGCGCCATCACGGTCGACTCCACCAGGAACTGCATGAGGATGTCGCTGCGGCGCGCACCCAGCGACTTGCGTATGCCGATCTCGCGGGTACGCTCGGTCACCGATGCGAGCATCACGTTCATGATGACCACGCCGCCGATCACCAGAAAGATCGAGACCAGCCCCACCATGCCGGAAGCCAGCGTGCCGGTAAGGTTCTTCCACAAGTCCATGAGGCTGTCGGCGGCGACGATGCCGAAGTTGTCGGTGTCGTTGGGACCGAGGTGGCGGCGGGCACGCATTAAGACCCGCGCCTCTTCGCGGGTCTGTGCCATCAACTCCGGTGCACGGGCCTGGATGTTAATCGACAGCGATTTGTTGCGGCCATAGAGCTTCATCCAGGTCTCGACCGGCAAGTACACGTAGCTGTCCTGCGACTGGCCGAAGACATTACCTAGCGGCTTCCCAACGCCGATTATCGTCATCTCCTGGCCATCGAGCGAGATGGTTTTGCCCAGCGGGTCGGCGCCGGGAAACAGTTTCTCCGCCACTTCAGATCCGATCATGGCTACCGTCGCATGATGGTCATTATCGCTGTCGATGATGTAGCGGCCGGTAGCGGGCTCCTGGACGTCCATCTCACCGATGTTGGCGGTGACGCCGCGGATGTCCACATCTTCGAGGCTCTGCTTCTCGGACCGCAACTTGCCCCGCTGTCTGACCTCCACGCCAACATTTTTCGGCAGCTTTAGGCCATCGCGCAGCGCCTCGAAGTCGTCCCATGAGATGTCGCGGTTGCGGCGCACGGCTTTGACAAAGGCTTCCGAGTCACTGATGATGCCCAGCTTGTTGATGAGGAAGACGTTGGATCCGAGGTTGGCAACGCGCTCGGCGAAGTACTGGTTCATACCGCTGATGAGGGCCACCACCAGAATGAGTGTGGAGACAGAGAGTATGACGCCCAGCAGCACGAGAAATGAGCGCAGCTTGTGGGCGCGCATGGTCTGCAGCGCGATGAGTGCCGGTTCACGGAAAGAATGAGTGCCGCGCAAAGCGCGTTGCTGAACGATGGGTCCCATGGACGAACGGCTTACCGCCGGCGCAGCTAACTTTATACGCGCCAATAGATCGTGGACAAGCGGACTCTGTTCGACTGCCGCTGCGCCAATTTCCAGTCTACCTTCTAAAGTTGTCGGGAGACTATAGGACGATGGTGGCGCCAAGCCCGGGAATGATTGGGAGTCCAGCTTCGGCGGCAGGGCCCCTGCCCGCAAAATGACGGCGGGCGTGAATCATTGTGGCCGTCCGCTTCGTATCACCCTAGGAACGATGTTTCGGAATCTTTCCGGATCACACCGGAACTTGATGGGAAGGTGCGATTGCGAGGGACGGAATGCACTGCCGGCCCGCGGAAGACTGGTAAACTCAAGGTTACGGGACTTACCCTGGCCATTCACTAATGTCGACCGCTGAGGCAATCCGAATCGCGTTGCTATCGCTCTGGGCCAACAAACTCAGATCGTTGCTGACATTGTTGGGCGTGGTGATTGGGGTGGCCGCGGTCATCGCGGTGGTGACCTTCGTCAACGGTATCAACGGGTACGTAGCCGAGAAGATCTTCAATCTTGGCGCCGACGTGTTCATCATCAGCAAGATGCCCAACGTCATCACGGATGCGGACCAGTTCATCGAGGGCAATAAGCGCAAAGACCTCACCATGGACAACTACCTGGCGGTCGTCGAGGAATGCACGGCCTGCAAGGTAGTGGGTGCGGCGGTGCGCACCTTTACCGGTAAGGTGGTTTACGGAACGGAAAGCAGTGCCGACACAGTTGTCCGGGGTTGGACTCCGAGCATGGGTCCGATTTACGACCTTGATGTCGTCATGGGACGGCCGCTGAATGATTCGGACCAGAACAACGAATCGCCGGTTGTGGTAATAGGCCAGGACATCCGCGAAAACCTGATGGCTGGGACCGATCCGATCGGCAAGGAAATCAAGGTTGACGGCCACGTGTACACGGTCATCGGGGTTGGCAAGAAAGAAGGCAAGACGCTGGGGCAGAGCCGCGATAACTACGTGATCATGCCAATCAGCACGTGGTTCAAGGCATACGGCTCGCACAACAGCGTCAACATCTGGGCCAAGGGATATGACGTCGGTCCTTCGATGGAGAAGGCCATTGACCAGGCGCGCGTGATTCTGCGGTCGCGTCGGCATGACGCGTTGGGAGAAAAGGAAAGCTTTGTCATTGAGACCAATGACAGCTTCCTGTCGATCTGGGCAAACCTGAGCGGAACGTTTTTCATCGTGATGATCGTGATTGCGTCGATTTCGCTGATCGTCGGCGGCATCGTCATCATGAACATCATGCTGGTGTCAGTGACCGAGCGTACGAGAGAAATCGGTATTCGCAAGGCGCTGGGCGCGCGACCACGCGACGTGATGCGACAGTTCCTCATCGAGTCGGGCACCATGACCACTATGGGCGGCCTGATTGGCGTGCTGTTCGGCATCGCCATCGCCAAGGGAGTGACAGCTGCCATCGGGATGCCATCCTCGATCAAGCTGTGGGCCATTTTCGCCGGACTGGTAGTGTCGGCCAGCGTGGGAATTTTCTTCGGCGTGTATCCCGCACGCAAAGCGGCCAAACTCGATCCCATTGTGGCGCTGAGGTTTGAGCTATGAGCATGCGCCGCGGCGACTACAAAGAAATTTTGCGCATGGCGCTGGAGACCATCGTCAAGAACAAGATGCGCTCGGGCCTGACCGTGCTCGGCATCGTCATTGGCGTGATGATGGTGATCTTGATTTCGTCGGTGGTGCGCGGCCTGAATTCCAATGTGGAGAACATGGTGAAAGACATGGGCTCTGACATCATCTTCGCCTTCCACATCGATGTGTTCCAGTTTGGACGGCCGACTACCGAGATGCTGACGCGCAAGGAACTCACATTGGAAGATGCAATCGCGATGCGCGACTTGCCGCACGTCAAAGCCGTGACTGACGGAGTGCGTCTGCAATTGCCGCAATTCGGCACCGGTTCGTATTCGGTGAAGTACGAGGGCCGCAAGACCAAGAACACCATCCTCGATGGCGACCTGCCCGACACCATGAACGTTTTCGACCTGAAGCTCGACAAGGGCCGGTGGTTCACGGAAACCGACAACGAGCGGCGCAGCCCGGTGATTGTCCTGGGCAACGACACCAGTGAAAAGCTGTTCGAAAACGAAGAGCCGCTGGGCAAGGAAATTAATATCGAGGGCGAGTTGTTCACGGTGATTGGAGTGCTCGCCAAGCGCAAAGCAGCTTTTGGGAGCGGCTCGAATCCGGAAGATAACCTGGTGTATTTCCCGATTGCGACGTTGCATAAGCTGCATCCCGAGTTGAAGCAGCACTGGATCAGCGTGAAGGCGACCTCGCACGACGACATGCCGCTAGCCATGGACGAGATGCGGGCGTTGCTGCGGCGCCGTCGGCACCTGGCGCCCAATCAACCCGACAACTTCGCGGTCTTCAGCCAGGACGCCCTCAGCGACACCTGGAATCAGCTTACCGGCGGGATTTTCGTGTTCATGTTCGCGGTGTCGAGCGTGGCGCTCATCGTGGGCGGCGTCGGCGTGATGAACATCATGCTGGTATCGGTGACCGAGCGAACCCGCGAAATTGGCGTGCGTAAGGCCATAGGTGCGCGCAAACGAGATGTGCTGCTGCAATTCACGTTGGAGGCGATCACGCTTACCGGCGTCGGCGGCATTCTCGGCATCATCATCGGAGGCATCCTGACTGCGATGGTGCCGCTGCTCTTTCCCTCGTTGCCGGCGAGCATGTCGCTATCGTGGGTGCTGACGGCGACCCTGGTGTCGGTCGCGATTGGCCTAGTCTTCGGCATCTATCCGGCATGGAAGGCCGCCAACCTCGATCCCATCGAGGCACTGCGCTACGAGTAGCCGCGGCGCAGTGTGCTAATCTGATCAGCTTGCCATGCATCTAGCGCTCACGGTGATCGCGGCTGTCTGCGCGCTGCTCGCCCTCGCGGGATCGGCCTACTTTGGGCTGTGCGTGTGGGCTGCCCGGCGCTTCCGGCGCAAGAGCAGTAGAGTCCTACGCGCGGATTTCGCGCCGCCGGTCAGCTTGCTGAAATCGCTGAAGGGGCTCGATCCGCACATGTACGCCGCGTTTCGCAGCCACTGCCTGCAAGACTATGGCGAATACGAATTGTTGTTCGGGGTCAGCGACCCCAACGATCCTGCGCTAGAACTAGTGACGCGACTGCAGCAGGAGTTTCCCCAGAGAGCGGTGCGCGCCGTGCCGTGTCCCAAGAGTCTCGGACTGAACGGCAAGGTCAGCACGCTGGCGCAATTGCTGCCGCAGGCGCGGCATGAGCACATCCTGATCAATGACAGCGACATCGTGGCCGGTCCTGATTACTTGCGCCGCGTGATGAGTGAGTCTGTCGGCGAGAAGGTCGGCATGGTGACCACGCTGTATCGCGGGCTGGCAGGGAAGACGCTGCCGTCGAAACTGGAAGCCCTGGGATTGAGCACGGACTTCATGGGCGGGGTGCTGGTGGCGCGCGAGATGGAAGGCGGCGTGCGTTTCGCACTGGGCGCGACCATCGCGACTACGAAAAGCGTGTTGCGCGAGATAGGTGGACTGGAAGCGCTGGTCGATCACCTAGGCGATGACTACGAACTGGGAGCGCGAACCGCCGCGGCGGGATACATAGTCGAGTTGGCCGATGCGGTGGTGGAGACGGCGTTACCGGATTACACGTGGTGTGAATTCTGGGCGCACCAGATGCGCTGGGCACGCAACGTGAAAGACCGCCGTCGCGCGCAATACTTCGGGCTCATCGTCACGTTTGGATTGGCGTGGGGAATTCTTGCAGTGTTGGCTGCGCCATGGGTGTGGTGGACGTGGGCGACACTGGCCGTGATCGCGATCGTACGCGTGGTTGCAGCGGTTGCGATTGGAAGGGGCGTGCTTGACGATCCCGATGTGCTGCGCGATTTGTGGTTGCTGCCGCTGCGGGATTTTGTGGCGCTCGCGGTGTGGCTGGGTAGTTTCGCCGGAAACGAAATCGAGTGGCGCGGATTGAAATTCAGGGTGCGCGACGGCAAACTAGAGAGGATGTGAATCCCGCAGAAGTTTCAAGTTTCGAGAAAAAAGTGCACGCGCGGTGACGTTGCTCAGAGCAGACGCTCCGCGCGATCCTAGCTGGGATTGCAAGAATCAGAGCCTACTTCTTGCCTTGCACGGCATCGAGGCAGCGGCCGTAAAGTTCCAGGAGATGGCCGGCATACTCTTCCGCCGCCTTGGACAGTGCGCTGCCCTGAAAGCCTACTCCCGGCGCTCCGGTCTTGCCGTAGCCGGTGGTGGCGGCGACGAATTTCATCAGATCAAGCGCAATGTCTTCATGGCGACGCATGCCCGCGCCGCCGGTACTGGTGTCTTCCATGAGTGCCGATCCCCCCTGCGAAGGTATTGGAGAAGAAATCATAACAAAGCTCCGCCGCAGCTTCAGAGTGCGACCCGGAGCGCCACTTACGCTTAAGTCCGCCAGCGGCGAACGTAGCAAGCAACGGCTTCAGACTTCAACGGCTATGTGACACACCCGCCCGACGATGTAATCCGGGAAGCCTTTGCCGTGGGCGATCTCCACTAACTCGACCGGGCAATCCTGATTATGGGGCCGCAGAATGACGCGGCCTGACGCCGCCGTGACATAGCGGATGGCACACTCGGTCGCGGCCCGCACGGCATAAATATTCGGCGTGCCGGGACGATACGAACGCAGCGAATTGTAATGGCGGTCGAGTAAGAGAACCGCTCCCGGCGCGAGGCGCGGGGCCATGGCGCGGGCGTTGGCGACGTCGGTCTTGACCAGCACGAAGCGCAGCCAGTCGCCGCGTTCGCCGATGGTGTCCGGCTTTAGACGCTGCAGGAAGCGCTTGCGAAACTTCAGCGAATCCCGCGCTTGGCGGGGAGGAATATGTGGAGCAAAAGCGGCGTCGTGCAGCGACACCAGGGGCACACTGTCGAAGGAGGAAGCGCGCTCCGGTCGCTGCAGAGCGCGCAGTCGCAGCTCTTCGGGATCGGCGAGGTCGAGGACGTCGAGCGCGAGGACATCGAGCAGGCGGTCCATTGCCTCGGGGCTGAGGCCGCGACGGGCATTGAGGAAATTGGACATGTGGGCCTGCTGAAAGCCGGCCTCGCGGGAGAGTCCCGATCCGGTCAATTCCCCACGGTGGATGCGGGCCCAGATATGGGCGCGCAGGTTGTCTTCAAGGTCAGCGATTCTCATTGTATTGCTTAAAGCTATATACGTACTTTCGTAATATGCCTATAGCAATAAAGTAATTGCCCTGCCGATTACCCCGGCGCATAGTGAAGTCATATCCGGATGATGGGAATCTGGCCGAGGGAAATGATGCGAAATGCAGATGAGGAAGACAGGGCCTTTCAGGAGCTTCGCCGTAAGATCAGGGAAGCCAAAGTGCTGTGCCCCGCCGTGGAACTGTTGTTGGCGGGGGTGCGATTCACGGGAAGACTGAGCGTGGTACTGCAGAATGGACAGATCTTGAAGTCGGGGTACGAGGAGGGCTACTTCACGCGCAGGCAGGACGAGCGGCTGGTCGGATAACGATCTTCGCCCGATGGTTAGGGACGAAGCGACAATTCATCGCAAGCAGGTCATCGTAACTGAAACGAGCCCTGTGGACGGTTCCTGGAAGTTGAAGGGAGCGCGTCGCAGGGCTTTTGTTTTTGAATTCTGAGCGCCAAGGGATGGGACATGGAAACCACTAGCTATGAACTGAAATATTGCGAACGGTGCGGCACATTGAAGCTGCGCCGGGTCGCGTCGGAAAGCACCTATTGCCGCGGCTGCGAAAGCTTGCTAACACGATTCACGTTTCCTCGCGGAACCGGCGACACGAATTCCACCGCACTTCCGGCACCGCGTGCACAGCGGAGGCTCGCCAGAATCCCAGTGGCCGTGGTCAGCGACCGCCCCACGGGGAGCATGCAATGAGCGCTGCCGGCTTCGCGCAAAGTAAATTTCATCTTCACGCGATCGCTGGGGGCCATCCCAACAAGCCGCTGAAAGAAGTGACGTGCACGCGGCCCGACGCGCTGTTCTACCGGTCGCAGACGCTGGCCATCGTGCGCCACTTCTTCGAGATCTCGTGCCAGGTCGGGCGCCTGCCATCGATCCTGGGGCGGGAATTCTTTCGCGCCAAAGTTTCACACCACGGGATACCAAGCTTCGAGGAGCAGGCGGTATTCGTGCACGATGTGGAGCGGGCGCTGGCCCGGCTTAGCCCGCAAAAGCTGGAGGTTGTCAGCCTGGTGGGACTTTATCAGTACTCGCTGGAGGAGGTGGCGATACTTTTGCGGCGCAGCCGAAGCACGGTCGTCGTACGGTTCACGGAAGCGGTAGACACGCTGGCGCAGATATTTCTTACATCGGGACTGTTGCGGGAAGACAACCCTGATCGCCGCGTTCGGCGCTTCGATGCCAAGAAAGCGAAACCGCAAGTGGCGGAGCTGCCGCCGAAGAAGCCTTGTGGGTCGGTTGCCGCTGAATCGCCTCACGTGGTGACGGAGGTAAACGCGAAGTACTCATTCCATGAGCGGCAAAGGGTGATATGACAGCCGGCACGCAATTTGCGGGCGATGTCGGCACGAGAGGCGAGGAGTTCAGATTCCATCGCATGATTTCAAGGCCGAAAAGAATCGAAGCCCCTCAGGGGCTGAAGCCCAGTTTCAAGGTTACGGCACAGCTGAAGCTCCCCGTCTGCGCCGCGCCCGTAACTCCAATGTTTTCTATTATATACCCATAAACCCTTTATTTACCCGAAGCTGCATCGCAAACCCCTCACAAGTGCCCGAAAACACAAGGGGAGAGGGGAGGGGGGTATCACCCCTATCGATGGTTCTAGCACCCAGCAGGCGCGACTTCGGCGGAGGCGATAGCTGGAAGTTCGAGGCGCTGGCGGCAATCGTCGAGCATTTCGGCGGTGCGGGTGGCGCCCACGCGAGAGACGCCGAGGGCGCGCACTTCGAGCAAGGCATCGAGGGTGCGGATGCCACCCGCGGCTTTCACCTGCACGCTGGGCGGCGAGTGGCGGCGCATGAGTTGCAAGTCGGCGAGAGTGGCTCCGCTGGAGGCGTAGCCGGTGGAGGTTTTGACCCAGTCCACGCCGATGCTGGCGCAGATCTCGCTTAGGCGAATTTTCGCCGGATCGGCATGATAGGCGTTCTCGAAGATCACTTTGATCTTCGCGCCAGCGGCGTGCGTGGCTTCGGCTAGCAAACGGATTTCGCGCTCGACGTAATCCCACTGGCCACTGCGTGCCTGGCTGATGTTGATGACCATGTCGAGTTCAGTGGCTCCGTCGTGGAGCGCTTGCTCGACTTCGGCGAGCTTGACCGCGGTGGTGTGTCCGCCGTGAGGAAAGCCGATGGTCGTACTGGGCTGCACCGTACTTCCGGCGAGCAAGGCAGCACAGCGCGCCGCATAGTACGGCAGAATGCAAACGCTGGCCACATCGTAGCGCAGGGCAATCTGGCATCCGGCCTCAAGTTCGGGCACCGTGAGCGCCGGGTTGAGCAGCGAGTGGTCGATCATTTTTGCGATGTCGGGATAGGAATAGGCGACGCTCATGGGTGACTCCGATCTTCACAGGCTTGCCCAGTCGCCCAATGACGTGGTGAAGGGGGCGATTGCCTGAGGGGATGCGATCAGTCTAGCTGAATTCAAGTGCGTGACATTGGGCGGCAGGTTCGATACCTTAGGGTTCTTGCCCGCCAAGTGTGGATCCGGCATGGCCGGATCGGTTCAGGAGTTCGTAATCCAAGTACCAGCCCGGTTGCTACAGGGCTGCGGAGGCTTCATGCGTCGTCTGCTGCTGATCGTCACATCACTACTGCTTGCATCGTGCTGCGCGGTTGCGGCACAGGAACCAACCGGGTCGGCGGCTCCCGCCACCGCGCCTGCCCAAACCACGGTGAACAAGACGGAACCTGCGGCGAAGACGGCGTCACAGCCGGCCGGAACGTTTTGGGTGCCGGCACCGGAGGAGCGCTGGTTTTTGCCCAAGGGCAACTGGATCTACGGCTATGCCGAGTTCGATCTGGCGCCTCCGCACAACGAACCCGATCCGAATTTCTGCTCAGCGAATTCGGGAGACTTTGGCGGAGCGAACTCGCAGTGCAATCTGTTCGCGCGGTACCTGCTGCAGGGACAGGTGTCGGTGCGCCCGTTCGGTAAGACGGCGCTGCGGCGAATCAAGATCTTCTGGGACCCCACATTTGTGTTCGGCAAGAACGTACCACAGTATCTTTACACTTGGTCGTGGCAGGGGATTGGCTGGGAGCGGCAATGGGGCGCGGACGTGTACCTGGGCCGGCGGTTCGATTTGCGGCTGACACAGCAAAACCTGTTCGAACGCTTCAGCTCGCGTCCGCTGGGGCCGGGCTACCTGGGCCCGAATGGACCGTGGGGACGGTTCTTCACGATCGGAGTGCGGAAGTATTTTGGCAATCCCAAGGTCATGGATGAGGGTGCGCAGTAGAGCGAGGGGATCGTTCTAATCAACTCATGACTCCTGTACAAGGCGAGGCCACCGATAGCAGGCTGAACGAGTTGGCTGGTGGAGGCGCTCGCGCCAGGACACATCCAGTCGATGTGGCGGTGGCGTGGCTGTCGCGGCGTTCAGGACTGTTCGCTCGCGGATGGGGAGACGAAGCGGTGTTGGCGGAGTTCTCCAATCGCGCGCGCTACCTGGCTGCGCCTGCTCCGGTGAAAGTCGAGTGGGGCGCGCCGCGCAAGCATGGAAGCGAAGTGCGCCGGGATGGCACGTTTCTGTCGCCGCTAACGGCGCTGCCCGACGCGGTGAAGACCGTGCATGTGCGGGCGTGGGCGCGAGAAGGGAACCGGGCCGCGTGCGTCGTGCTGGCCGCCTCGAGGGATGAGGGCTACTGGATTCGCGAGCGGGTGTTCGGCGTCCTGACGGCGCGAGGGGTCGATCTCTACCTGGTTGAAAATCCCTATTATGGGTTACGCCGCGATGGGCGTGGGCCGTCGGACATCACCGTCAGCGATCACGGGCTGATGGCGCTCGCCATGGTGCTGGAGGCGCGCGCACTGCTCGGATATCTGAAAGCCAGTTACCCAAAGCTGGCGGTCGCCGGGTACAGCATGGGCGGACACATGGCGGCGATCACGGCCGCGGTAACTCCTCTGCCAGTGGCGTGCGCGGCACTCGCCACGGGAGCTTCGGCCAGCGCCATTTATACCCGAGGGCTGCTTTCGTGGAGCGTGGACTTCGACACGCTGGGTGGAGGCGCGGGCGGGCGCGACGCGGCACGTGAGCGCCTGCGGAAGTTGTTCGACACGGCCGATGTGACGAGATATCGTCCGCCGCTCAGGGTAGATGCGGCAGTGGTTTCCGGATGCACGCGCGACGGCTATGTGCTGCAGAGCGAGACTGAGCGACTGCACCGCCATTGGAAGGGATGCACGCTGCGCTGGATCGAGGCCGGACATTTTTCGGCGCTGCTGACGCAACGCAAAGCGTTGTGCGATTGCGTGGAAGAGGCGGTGGGGAAGTTGTGAAGGGCAGTTTCGAGTTTCAAGTTTCTAGTTTCAAGTAAAGACCGACTCATTCGAACCCCGCGAGTGAGTGGGTACCCGCACCCGGTCGCACCAGCTGATCCCGCGCACGATCACGCTAATTCGAAAACTGACCCTGCAAACGACTTGACTTCGCCGTGCAGAAGAAGAATGATGATGCCCCTATGAAGGGATTCGTGTGGTTCCTCCTCGGTGGATTGTTAGCGATGCAAATCGGTTTGGCTGCGGCGCTGGGACAAGCCACTCCCAGTCCGAAAAAGCAAGAGGCGGCGGAAGTGAAGGCGTGTGCGGAAATGGCCTTCACCGGATTCCGCCCGATCGCGGACAATCGCGCGCAGCGCTTTCAGGGGAAGGTGACGGAACTTTCCGTGCTGTGCCGAGGCGGACAGAACGCAGTCAAGTTTCGGATGACGCCCTGGATCGATTTCACGAATTACTGGGGCACGGGCGACTCGTCATCTTTGCCCAAGGGGTACCTTTCGACGTCGGCGTCGCAGTTTCGTGGCGTGTCGGGAGCGCTGCTCGACTTGGAATACCAGCGCATCGAGCTGATCAAGTTCAACCTCTTTGACAACGCAGGAACATATCAGGACTACGTCGCAGGGCGAAATGGGCTCTCCGGGGCGGCGCTGAAAACGTGGCCGCAATTACGGCTACCGCAGAGTGATCCAAACTACATTTTCGTCGGCGGAGATGGCGAGCAGATATGCAAAGGGCAGTTGATTCGCGCCCGGACCCTGACGGGAATCTGCAACGACATTCGCAACCCGCTGATGGGATCGACGGGCATGCCGTTTGCCCGCAATGCGGAATTTGAGACGACGTTTCCCGACCTCGAGCAAACGCAACTCACCAAGAACCGGCACGGGGGCAGGATCAATCTGCTGACGCCCGATCCGCAGGTGATCAGCCGCAAGTTGTTTACTCGGGCGCAGTCGAATTCGGATCTGTGCAACCGCGGATTTGGCTTGCCGAACAATTCTCCTGACGCCAACTGCGATTACCAGAAGGCACCGTTTTTCAATGTGCTGGCGGCGTACTGGATCCAGTTCATGACGCACGACTGGTTCTCGCACATGGAGGAGGGGCACAACGCCGGCGAGATGATGGAAGTGGGATGCACGACGCAGAAGGTGAATGGCGTTGAGACTCCGCTGACACCGGACGACATTCAGAGGCTGGGATGCCGGCCTTCCGACCGCGTGGACAAAACGTATTTGTTGCAGGATTCGCCGCCAGACCAGTTCACGAGCGGTGGCCGCACGTATCTGACTCGCGCTCCCAAGACGTTTTTCAACAACAACACGGCGTGGTGGGATGCCTCGCAGCTTTACGGCTTCGACGATACCTCGGTGAAGCGAGTGAAGCGCGATCCGAAAGACGCGGCGAAGATGCTGCTGGAACCAGTGAGCGGAGTCGGCGGCGGGTATTTGCCAGTGCTGTCGGCGGGCGATCCCGCGCAGCCGCAGTGGGCGGGGCAGGAGTCTGTGGCGTTTCCCGATAACTGGTCGATTGGGCTGAGTTTTTATCACAACCTATTTGCCCGGGAGCACAACTCGTTTGTTGATGAGTTCCGCAAGCAGGCGGCACGGAAGCCCACGGCTGACAGCGGGCTACGCAATCCTTCGGACCCGAAGAAGGTGGTCCGCAACCAAGACGTCAGCGACGAGGAGTTGTTCGATGCAGCGCGACTGGTAGTGGCGGCTGAGATCGCCAAGATCCACACCATCGAATGGACGCCGCAATTGCTTTATAACGAGCCGCTCTACAAGGGCATGAATGCGAACTGGAATGGGCTGTTGGGGACCGGCGATCCGGATACGTCCAAGGCCCTGGCTGATGTCGTGACCCGTGGCTTCGGCCATTCCAAGAACGCGACCAAGGAATCGCAGTGGTACTCGGTGTTCGCGTCGGGGCCGGGCATCTTCGGGATGGGCAGCAAGTCGCCGCATTACGATGTCAGCAATCCCAATGACGTGAATGGCGGCGTAAATCATTTTGGCTCGCCATTCAACTTTCCAGAAGAGTTCGTCACGGTGTACCGGCTGCATCCGCTGGTCCCGGACCTGATCGAGTATCGCGACGTCAGCAAAGATCCCAACCAGATCGTGCAGAAAGTCGCGGTCATCGAAACTTTCGAAGGCAAGGCGACAGACGAGATGCGCTCACGCGGGCTGGCGAACTGGGGGCTGAGCCTGGGGCGGCAACGGCTGGGACTACTGGCACTGCACAATCATCCGCAGTTTCTGCAAAACATTCGCCTGCCGCGATTCGACACTCCTACACAACAGGTCGACATCGGCGCGCTGGACCTGATACGCGACCGCGAACATGGCGTGCCGCGGTTCAATGAATTTCGTAGACAGTACGGTCTGCGCTCGTTGACCAGTTACGACGATTTTGTGGACCAGCACCTGGCGACCGATTCTGCGGCGCGCAAGGAGCAGGCGGAAATCGTCAGCCAACTGCGCGAGGTATACGGTACGCACGTTTGCGATGCGTCGAAGGTGATCACCGACGCGCAGGTGAACGAAGACGGCTCGCCGATCAACGATTGCCTGGGGCATCCCAATGGATCGGTGGTGGACAACATCGAAGATGTGGACACGGTGGTCGGCTGGCTGGCGGAGTCAACGCGGCCGCACGGGTTCGCAATCTCGGAGACGCAGTTTGTGGTGTTCATCGTGAATGCGTCGCGCCGATTGTTCAGCGACCGATTCTTCACCTCGAGTTTCCGACCGGAGTTTTACACGCAGCTCGGCGTCGATTGGGTGAACAACAACGGGCCGGTGGGGCTGATGATGGAGGCGGGCACGCCAAATGGACATAAGCAGCCGGTGTCTCCGCTGAAACGGGTGCTGATGCGCAATGTGCCGGAATTGACTCCGGAGCTGCAGCACGTGGTCAACGCGTTCGATCCGTGGGGACGCGATCGCGGGCAGTACTACTCCCTGGAGTGGAAGCCGCGGCCGGATGCGGCGACCGATCCAGCGTTTAAGCAGTAGTAGGAGTCTCGGGCAACCTGCGTGACTCCCGCCACCGGTAGAGGAGTTTATCCATGAGAAACAATGCGGAGCGCTCCAGCGAGGCGAAGACCGGAATTGCTCCAATGCTCTCGGTGCGAAGTGGCGCAAAGGCGGTCGAGTTCTACAAGGCTGCATTCGGGGCCAGCGAGTTGTTCCGTCTCGATGCCGACGGTGGGGCCGTGGTCGCTCAATTGTCGGTGGGGGCGGCGGAGTTCTGGGTCGCGGACGAAGCGCCAGAGCACCTCAACTTCAGCCCCGAGTCACTTGGCGGAGGTTCGGTACGGATGGTGATGACGGTGGAAGATCCGGATGCCGCTTTCGACCGGGCCGTGGCAGCAGGAGCCACTGTGGTTTGGCCCGTCTGCAATGAGTATGGTTGGCGGTTAGGCCGAATCGTCGATCCCTTCGGACACCATTGGGAAATCGGCAAGCCGTTGCCTGAAGGCGCTTGAGGCTTCGCACTCCCTATCCCATACCGTACTCAGGACTTGTGCTCGGATTGCTTGCCGAGCAGCGTGTCGGTTGCGCCAACTTGTACGCGAGTCGGTTTCCACAATCGTTCGGGTGTCACGAAGAAGACCATCACGGAGAGGAGCGCCGCGGCATTCAGCACCACGAAGCTGCGGGCCGGGGAAGAAATGCGACGGGGAATGGACTTCTCGGGCAGTACGGGGTCAATTGTGGCCAGCGCAAGAACCGCAAGCGCGAGTGCCAGCAGCGTCGACCGGACTGGGCCGGAAGGAAGCAAGAAGGCCGAGATCAGTCCGATGAGCACCAACCAGGGAAGAACAACGCGACCGAACTTGTGGGGCAGAAAATGCATGCGCATGCGATTGGCAGAAGTGAATAGCTGGGGCTGACGCCCCCAGATTTGCCACACCCCGGCGAGGGTGCGCAGCTTGCGGCGGAACTCTCCGCCCGAGATCACGCCATAGTCGAAGGCCAGAGCTTCGGTATCGATGACCACGCGATAGCCGCGAAAAAACGCCTGTAACGGGATGATCCCGTCGTCCACGAGGGTGTCTGCAGGTATGGGTTGCGCCAAACTGCGCCGCATGGCGTAGATGCATCCGGTGGTGCTGAAGATGGAATCGATCCGCGAGTGGCGCTGACGGACCCAGATTTCGTACTTCCAATAGACATCGATATCGGCGGCCACGCCAACGTCGTCGGAGTGCACAAAGCGCAACTCGCCGGTGACAGCGCCGACGGACGGGTCCGCGAAGTTCGCCACCAGATGCCGAAGCGCGAGCGGGTCGAGTGCCTGACGCACATCAACAAAGAAAAGAATGTCACCAGTCGCGTTGCTCATGGCGGCGTTCAGCGCGGCGGCCTTTCCCCCATGCGGTACGCGAACCAAACGAACATTGCGTTGAGCGTACGACTGGACGATGCTGTCGGTCGCATCGGTCGAGCCGTCGGAGACGACCACGACATCGAGCAACTCGGGAGGGTAGTCGAGGGCCAGCAGGTTCTCGAGTTTCCGGGCCAAAAATTCCTGGCCGTTGTACACGGCGAGCACGACGGAAACGGTGGAGCGGAAGTCGAGGTCTTTGTGGATGGGTGGGCCGAAGCGCTTCCACCGAGAGAGCAGCAAGGGGTAGCCAAGGAGAAGATAGAGGCTGATAGTTGCGGCGATGACCAGTATGAGTGCAGCTATCATTGCCAATTCCCAGTGGGAGAGAGCGATTGCGGCGCAGAAAATGGCGGCGCATCAGAACCGCGATGAATCGGCCCATCGGCGCTCTGACGAGCCGAATGGCAAATGAAGGCCATATCCCGCAGGGTCAGAATAGCATGCTGAGCTGAGAGCGTCGTCGCACGAGTATCTTCACCGTTCGGCAGGTGAAGACAAATTCAGCCGGTTTCCTGGGCGTAAGTTTCAACGCAGCAGCGGCAGGTCGCACAGCCTCGCCTTAGGGGTTTTCCGCAATCGGGAATGCCCCAAAAATACCGACAAACTCTATGTTTTTACTAGACATTATGAGAGAATGTCCTTGCCGATGAAATCGGCGAGCGGCAAATCTATGAAAATTTCGCAAAAAGGTCTCTATGCGCTGCAAGCCATGACGATGCTGGCGAGGCACTACAAGCAGGGTGCGGTCCGGATTCGCGACATCGCCTACGAAGAGGGCCTGCCGG
>Ga0207927_1000324_pt1 | contig 20087 bp, 16 predicted proteins | sample NGESurdeep072012_2_FD_184456 | JGI IMG/M metagenome (GOLD analysis project Ga0207927, IMG submission 184456) | Arctic peat soil microbial communities from Barrow, Alaska - NGEE Surface sample 210-2 deep-072012 (SPAdes) | ecosystem: Environmental > Terrestrial > Soil > Wetlands > Peat ... | reverse complement strand
CGTCCTCGGCGAGGGCGGCGACCGCTTGGTCCCACCGCAATTCCGGGTGCTGCTTGAGATGCGCGGAGACGCGAGCGCTGAGGTTCGCTGGCACGGCGATGTCCACGTTCTCGATGCCCTTGATGGTTGCATTGCCGCCGTTCTCGATGATGGTCAAGCTGCTGGGCCCTAAGAAGGAAAATTGGAAATTATTCCAATTCTCCCAGAACACCGCGCCGTTCCAGCGCAGCCGGTGATCAAACCATTGCGTCTTCCAGCCGATCTCGTAGTTCTTCAAATAATCGGCCTGGTAGGGTCCTATGCCCGCTTGCTCGGTGCGGTTGACGCCGCCCGGACGGAAGCCCTTGGAGAAGGTGGCATAGACCATTTTGTCGGGCGTAATCTTGTAGGTAAGGTTCGCCCGCGGCACGTTGCCGCTGCTGGTCACCCGATTATTAAGATCCGTGCAGGGGGCGTAGGGAGTCGAGGGCGGCCGCCCGTTACACAAAATCTCACCTGCTGTGGCGGTGAATGGTGCCAGAGCACTGTACCCTTTTGAATATCCATAGAAGCCTTGCAACGTATTGTCGTAGGTATAATATCGCAGGCCGCCGTTCAACGCCCACTGCGAATTGATATCCCAGGTCACTTGGGTGAATGCCGCTTGGTCGCGGTCGACGCGCTGCTCATCGGTGAGCCAGATCGTGTTTGCCAGTGTCGGGATGGATAACGAGTCAGCGAACCCATTGGGGTTGGGAGTCGCAGAATTGAGGGTGCCGTAGGGATTGGTGAAGCCGTAGCCCGGCATCGTGTACTGCTCCCAAATATCATGCAGCTGACGCTGGATGAAGACCCCGAACGTTGCGTGCACCGGCAGATCTTGCGGGGTGCTCAGGCGCACTTCGTTGCTCCATTTCTGAAAATACCCCTTCGTGATCACGAGTTCCTGCGGCATGATCGGCTTGCCGTTATTGCCGAGCCAGTAGTAATGGCCCGACCCGTATATACGATCATAGAATTCGCTGTAGTCGCTGTAGTCGGCGATCGAGTGGGTGCTGCGCTTCATGAAAGCGCCGGCATAAGTGAGATCGAAGTCGTTGAATTTCCCTTCGACTGTCAGCGCCGATTGAGTGAAGGTATCGTTGGAACTCTCGGGGCCGAAATGCGCAATCTGCAGGTCGCCCACCCCCGGGTCGTAACCGAAAAAACCCTCGCTCGAGACGCCCTGGGCCATGACGCTCGGCGTCACGGTCCAATTGTCGTTGATGTCGATCTTCAAGGCCGCGCGGCCGCCCTTCATGTCCACCGGGTTGTAGTTGTTCCCCACATAGGCGGCATTACTGATGGCCCCGGCACCAATTTTCCCGGGCGGCGGGCACGGTGATATTGTCGGGTATGCTGAATACACGCCGTCCCAGCCTGGAAAGGTGCGCACGCCGTTCGCAATACACGCGTTCGCGTTCGTTCCTGCTACGTTATTGATATAACCGCCGTCGTGCTCGTAATAGCCGACGAGGCGGACCGCCGCGATGGGGGAGATCGGTATGTTGGCATAGGCGTCCGCCTCATAGCCCTTGCCCCCGTGGTTCACCTGATCGCCCTTGACATCGTAGCTCGCCGAAAACCCGGTGGTGTCCGGCTTGTTGGTGATGATGCGCACCGTGCCCGCCTCCGAGCTCGCGCCATACAAGGTCCCCTGAGGTCCTTCGAGAACTTCGATCCGCTGGATGTCGTACAGATGAACGTCGGGCGTGCCGTCGATGGTGGTCACCGGCTGCTCATCGAGGTAAGTACCGACGGTCGGCTGCGATCCGGAGTGATTTTCATTCGCGCCGCTCACCACCCCGCGCATATAGATGTGCGAACTGCCCGGCTGGCCATTGCCGCCCTGACCCTCGCCGCGCGAGTAGGAGATGCTCGGCGAGTACTTGACATAGCCGTCCAGGCCGCCGACGTTCAGCTGCTCGAGTTCCTTGCCGCTGAATACTTGAATGCTTATCGGTACGTCCTGCAGATTCTCGGTGCGCTTTTGCGCGGTGACGACGACTTCTTCGAGTGTGACGGTTTCAGCCTCGGCGGCGGCATGCGCCGCAGGCACGCCTCCGGCCAGGATCGCCGAAATGGCGGAGGCAAGCGGTAATCGGCGCAGCGCATGGTGACGATGGTGGCGCGGCAGGTCGGCGATGCTTGGGCATTGCTGCCCAGAGGTGTTTCGGCTACGAGTCATGATGTTCCCTTGCTCCCTTCAGTGTTATTAACCGACGAATCCTATACTTCAACCGTTGACGCTATATCCGGCACGGCCGGATAGCGTTCAAGAACCGGACCGAGCGCCTGTTTCAAAGGCCCGAGCCAAGGCTCGTAATGCCGCCACTGGTCCATTCCATCACGGAAAATGGGCCGGCGCACCTGTTCCGAACTCGCGGTGCGCACCGCCCGCCGATTCTCATAAAACTTGAGGCACCGTTCCTCGAACGGTAACCCACAGTAATCGAGGAGCCGGCGAACCTCGGCCTCGGTGTCCTCGATCATGGACTCATAAAATACCCGATGTACGCGACCCGGGAGCACCTTATCGATGTGGGCCATGAGTTCAACATAGTTGCGGTAGTATCGGCCCAGATCGGCGAGATCATAAGAGAAATTCTGGCCGCGGGCGAAGTGCTGCTTGAACGCCGAGAAGCAGCAGCCGAGCGGATGGCGGCGGGCGTCGATGATTTTGGCGTTCGGCAAGATAAGATGGATCAGGCCCACGGATAGCCAATTATTCGGCATTTTATCGATAAAGCGCGGCGCCCCGGTCTTGCGATAAACCCTCGTAGTGTCGAGGTAGCGCTCGCCGAGAGCGCAAAACTCGGCAGGACGCAGCGCGGCGACCGCCGCGAAGAATGGCGCCTCGCGATTGCGCACCTCGTGACCGTGCTCGTGTCCGGCGAGTTCACGCACGATTTGCGGAAGGTCCGGCAGTTCCATGGTCCCTTCGACCTGCGAGTGGCTCGCCAGAATCTGCTCAAGCAGCGTGGAACCCGCGCGCGGCAGACCCACGATGAAGATGGCCTCCGCCGATTGCGCGCCCGCCCCCTGTCGTTCCTCGAAGAACTCAGGCGTGTATTGCGCCTTGCAGCGGCTAACAAATTGGCTCTCTTCATCCGCATTATAGGGATGTTGCTGCCTGCGGATCGCGTTCCCCGCGGCGTAGTGAGCAAAGGACTCCTCGTAGGATTCCTCGTCCTCGAGCGCCTTGCCCAGCGCGAATTCGAAATGCAAACGGTCATCGTCCGCAAGATCCGTTCGCGCGAGCGCGTTGGCGATCGCGCGCATGTCGGTGTCGGAGAAGCGAAAGGTCTTGAGATTGGCAAGGCTCCAATACGCCTCGCCCAGGGTCGGCTCCATACCGATCGCGCGACGATAGGCGACGATGCTGTCCTCCTGGCGACCCGCCGTCTTCAGGCAATGGCCATAACTCATCCAGACTTTCGGCTGCCGCGGGTACTCGGCCAATACCGCTTCATAGATCTTGATCGAATCGGCGGAATCGCCGAGGTGAGCGAGAATTGCCGCTTTTAGATTCAAGTAATTGGGATTACGCGGCTCCTTTGCGAGCAACCGCTCGACCTGCGGCAGCGCCGCCGCCTGCTTGCTTTGGCGATTGAGCACGATGGCGTAGTTGTGACGCGCCGCATCGAAACTCGGGGCAAGCTCGAGACAGCGCTCGAGGAGTTCCTGGGCGTCCCGGTAGCGGCGCAGGCGGCCCGCCACCTCCGCCAGCATCCGGAGGGCCGCCACATCGGTGGGGTGCGCACCCAGATGCGCCCGCAAGCGCGCATCCGCGATCGGCAAGTCATTCTCGACCAGGGCCGCGGCGGCTTCCATCAGCCGCGGATCCTTGTTCGCCACCTTGATGTACTGCGCCCGGGCCTGGTCGGCACCGGATACGTCGCCGGCGGCATCGAGGTAATCGGCGAGCAATCGCCAGCCGTCGGCGGAGCCGGGCTGCAATTGCAGGGCGCGGCGCAATTCAGCGATCGCATCGTGCCCGCGGCCCGCCTCCCCCTGCGCGATCGCGAGTTCAAGGTGTACGGGGGCAGCACGCGGCTGCTCCATGGCGAGCGGTTCGAGTACGTCGAGGGCTGCCTGGGTCCGACCGGCTTGACGGTGCGCGGCGCCCAATATGAGGCGGGCAAGCGCGTGGCCGGGGTATGCGCCTAAGATCTCGCGCGCCTGTTCCGCGGCAAGTTCGGGACTCTTTTCGAGCAGTCGCTTCGCATGGGCAAGCGCCACGTCGATCGACCCCACAGGCTGTGAAACACTATTCAACCGAGCATCCTGTCCATCCCCGATCTTGATCTAGGCCTATAAGAATCGCCTTCTAGGGCTTTGTCAATTGGCGGCAGTACGCCCGCGCATACGTATGATCCAGGAGTGAAATATAGAGGATACCGGACGCACGGCGCGAGGCTTTGCCTCCGATTCAGTCTGCCGAAGCGCCTGCGCGGCGTAGGGCGCCGCCCAGGCCGAATCCACCCATAAGGCTTAAGGACCGCGGCCGGCGGGCCGGAGCAGTCCCAGGGTCGGCCGACCGGTGACGGCGGCGTACGCCCTCGTGAGCAGCGCACAAAGGGCGCCTGCCCCCAAGCATGGGAAGTTCATTGGCACTAGAATAATCAGGGACTGTGGAGCTGCCGCATCGTGGCGCTGGACGATAGATAGCGGTGATCGCGCCGATAGAAATCGCCCATTTGACTTAGCGCGCCATTGCGGTCTACCGTCACTAGGGAATTACCTTAATTGAATTCCGGATTCATCAATCGGAAGGAGTTTGTCGTGAATTTGAAAGGCAGCAAGACGGAGAAGAATTTGAAGGATGCCTTTGCCGGCGAATCGCAGGCAAATCGGCGCTATTTGTACTTCGCGGCCAAGGCGGACGTCGAAGGCTTCAACGACGTGTCGGCGGTGTTTCGTTCCACAGCCGAAGGCGAAACCGGCCATGCCCACGGGCACTTGGAGTATTTGGAAGCGGTGGGCGACCCGGCCACCGGATTGCCGATCGGTGCAACCTCGCTGAATTTGAAGGCGGCCATCGCCGGCGAAACGCACGAATACACTGACATGTATCCGGGCATGGCGAAGAGCGCCCGCGAGGAAGGGTTCAGCGAAATCGCCGATTGGTTCGAGACGCTGGCCAAGGCTGAACGGTCCCACGCCAATCGCTTTCAAAAGGCGCTGGATAATCTTTAATCCCGTGCGCCATCCTCAACTTCGCCCCGCCGGGCGATGCCACGCATGCGGGCTCCGATGACGGACCCCGCCGTTTCGCCTGGGAGATATCGTGTCGGACGGAGAGATCAAGAAAGACCGCGAAGGCAATCTGGAGGCGCCGACGCGTCACGCCCTCGGCTGGCAGGAACCGCAATTCTACGACCCGGCCGCGCTTGATAAGGAACTCGAGCGGGTATTCGAAATCTGCCACGGCTGCCGCCGCTGCTTCAACCTGTGCAACGCCTTTCCGACGCTGTTCGATTTGATCGACGAATCGAAGACCGGCGAAATCGACGGCGTCGATAAGAACGCCTATGGGAAAGTGGTCGACCATTGTTATCTCTGCGACATGTGTTACATGACCAAGTGTCCGTACGTGCCGCCGCATCCGTGGAACGTCGACTTCCCTCACTTGATGCTGCGTGCCAAGGCCGTCAAGCACCGCAATGGCGGCACCCGCTTTCGCGACAAGGTATTAAGTTCCACAGATCTGGTGGGCAAGATCGCGGGCATTCCGGTCATCGCCGAGGCCGTCAACGCGATCAACCGTAGCTCCGTGGGTCGCAAGATGCTCGATGCAACCCTCGGCGTGCACCCCGAAGCGCGCGTACCACCGTACCGGTCGAAGACTCTGCGCGCTCAGCTCGGGCGCAGATCCACGCCGCCTCCCGAGGCCCGCGCAGCCGGATCAACCCGCGGCAAAGTCGCGCTCTTCGCGACCTGCTATGGCAATCGAAACGAACCTGAGATCGGGCTCGATCTTTCGAAAATCTTCGAACACAACGGCATCGAAGTCGCACTGGCCAAGCGGGAAAATTGTTGCGGGATGCCCAAGCTCGAGCTCGGCGATCTCGAGGCGGTTCGCGATTTGAAGGACAAGAACGTCCCGGCGCTGCTCGCCATGATCGAGCGTGGATACGACATCGTCGCACCGGTCCCCTCGTGCGTGCTAATGTTCAAACAGGAGCTGCCGTTGATGTTCCCGGACGATGCGGACGTTGCGACCATCAAGCGGCACATGTTCGATCCCTTCGAGTACCTGGCGCTGCGGCACAAAGCCGGGCTGATGCGCACCGATTTCTCCCGCCCCTTGGGCAAGATCGCCTATCACGTCGCCTGCCATCTGCGCGTGCAGAATATCGGGCTCAAGACGCGCGATATCCTGCAGCTCGTACCCGGCACCACGGTCGAGCCGATCGAACGGTGTTCGGGCCACAACGGCACCTATGCCGTGAAGCGGGAATTTCACGACATCTCGATGAAGATCGGCAAGCCTGTCATTGAGCGGGTGCAGGCGAGCGGCGCCGATTATTACGCAAGCGACTGTCCGATGGCGGGGCACCAGATAGAAAGCGGCCTGGATCACGGGCCGCCGCCGACGCATCCCTTGACGCTGCTCAGAATGGCCTACGGACTGTAGACGCGCCCTCATGAAGAAATTGACGCGCCGGGATTTGATGAGTCTGGAGCAATACGCATCCGAACGAGCGCGCCTGCGCAGCGAAGTCATCGCGCACAGACAGCGCCGCAACGTGCAGGTCGGACCCAACATGACCTGGTGCTTCGAGGATCGCACCACCATCCGCTACCAAATCCTCGAGATGCTGCGCACCGAGCGCATCTTCGAGAGCGAGGGGATACAAGGCGAGCTCGACGCCTACAATCCGCTGATCCCCGACGGCAGCAATTGGAAAGTGACCTTGCTGCTTGAATTCCCCGATGCCGGCGAGAGGCGCACCGCCCTCGAGCGATTGATCGGCGTCGAAGATCGCTGTTGGGTACGGGTCAGCGAAATGGAGCGTGTATTCGCCATCGCCGACGAGGATATGGATCGCGAAAATCAGGAAAAGACTTCAGCCGTGCATTTCCTGCGCTTCGAGCTGTCGAGCTCGATGGTCGAGGCCGTGAAAAGCGGCGCACCACTGTGCATTGGCGTCGATCACGAACACTACCGGCACATGCTGAATCCGCTGCCGGCTGCGTTCGGCGATGCGTTGCGGCGCGATCTCGATTAGCCGCGCGAGCCGCGATCAACCCCGGACGCATCGGCGCTAGCCGAGCGGCAGATGGTGCGGCCGCACCAGCATTTGCCAATCCTGATGCTCTTCGAGGATCAGGGCGATCGCCGCTTTGATCGATTCCTTGATCGGTTCGACGGACGCGGGCGCGTCGGGCACCGCGGCCCGCATCGCCGTATCGAGCGCCGATCGAATCCGCTCGATCGCAGCCTGCAAATCTGCGGCGAGCCGCTCTGAGGTCGCCTCGAGCCGATAGGATTCGGACTGCGCAAGGGCGCCGTGAAGCGACGCGCCGAGCGCGGGAAAAAACGTCGTCACCAAGCTTAGCCACAGGGTATGCACCCACAGGTGCAGCATCGCCCCGAGCGCGGTTAGCCCGAACAGCCAGCCGTTGACACGATGCACCCGGTGCAGCAACGCGTGCTGTATGGCGGCGATCCGCTGATGATAGTGGCGCTGCCCCAGCAGTATGTCGATCGACCAGCGCGCGTAGCTTGAAACGAACTCAGGATCCGACCAGGCGGCCTCGAGAATCCGGCGAGCCAGTGCATCATTGCGCGCGCACAGCATGGCGACCTCGTCGGTTGCCGGCAGATGCGGGCCGGGATCGAACACTCGCCGATACCAACTGCCTTCGCCGGAACCGCCGGCAAAATCCACGAGTGGCGCGACCAGCGGCAGGTACCAGGTAAATTCCGCGGTGGTGCGCGTGCGCAGCCATTCGCCCTGCCAGTCGCGGCGATGCCCTCGCCAATAGATCCCGCTGACGACGGCGATGGTGCAGACCTCCGCGACCGCCCACAGTCCGGCAAACGGATGCAGCGCGTGACTGCGGCTATCCCAACCGAGTGCGAGCGGCATCACCGCACACAGCACAGCGAGCGCGCTCATCAGGTAAATCGCCCAGAAGCCGCTGCGATAGCGATGTCCCGCAAACACCGCACGCTCATCGAACGCCTTGTGCGCCGGCGCCACCGCCTCGATCAAGGGCAGCAGCCGCTGCGGCGGTAGCGGCTTGGGCGGCGGCGGCGGCAATTCGAGCCGTTTTCCGAGAAGCAAAAGCCGCAGGACCGCCTGGTGCAGGGACACGGGACACCTATCCCAACACTTCGTAGGTCGTTGCGAAGATCGGAATCGAGACGATCCCCAAGCTGCCGTCGCCATAGTCGATCAGCCAATCCCCCGCGTGCCCATGGAGGCGCGACACGCCATCGGCAAGTACCACTTCAAAAGGGTGATCCATGCGCAGCGCGAGGACTCGGTAGCGCAGGCTGTGATACGGACCCGACTCGCCCTCGACCGTCGGCGGCACCGGCCGGTACTTCTCGGAAAAGCGAGCCCGCGAGACCCGCCAATGCTCGCCGGCAATGCCGGTGATGATCGCATCCCCGGGTTTGGCTTGGACGGATCCTTCGGCCGTCTCCACGGTGCAGGCGACGGGAGTAAAGCGGACTTGCACGGTGCGTTCGCGCTTGCGGGCCTCGACTCGCCGCGGATTGGAGCTCACATAGTCGGAAAATCCAGGCCGGCCGCTCGATCGAAATATCGCCGGCTCGGCGTTCACCCGGCGCTCCGCGCGAGGGCGGGTGCCGCCATCGCCGCATTCCCCTCGCGCAGGCCAAGCGCGATCCGCTCGTGCCAGCGGCGCACGCTGTGCAGTGCGCGCATGGCCGCGGGCACGGAGTCCACCAAGGTCACGGCCTCGTGCAACAGCGCCGCCCGCCGCGCCGGATCGCACAGCGCCTGCACGTACAGCGCGCTCGCCAATTCGACGTACTGCCATTGATCGCCGTGGTTTCGCACCGCGAGTTCGCGGTGCAGCTTGACCACCGGGTCGATGATCTGTAACGCCTGCGCGGCGTGCCCCTGGCGCACCAGCGCGAGGGCGAGTCCAATCGAAGCCTCGGCCTGATCGCGCCGTTCCTGGTCGTTCTGCACCGGCCAGCGCGCGCGCGCTTCGAGCGCGTCGCGGGCCGCCCGTTCGGCGCCGGCGTAATCGCCCAGGAGGTAAGCAGCCTGCCCGTGCACGTTGAACGCGTCAAAGGTGCAGAGGTTCTGGTAAAACGTCTCGAGGCCGCCCTTGGGTTGCAGGTTCTGCATGACGCCGACGACATCCTGGGTGATTTGCCGGGCGCTCGCCGCATCGCCGCTCCACATCGCGACCGCCGCCCGGCCGTATTCCACCAGGCACTGGCTCATCGCCGGAATCGAGCTGCCCGGCGCTTCGCTTCGATTCAGTTCGACCGCGATGTGCGTGGCGTTCGCCAAATTCGCCTCGGCGTGTGACACATCGCCGTCATCGGCCTCGCGCGCCGCGAGCTGCGCGTTGCCCCAGATCGTATTGATCTTGAAAAACACTTCCCCGTCGGTGACCCGCCCCAGGTCCTCGAGTCCCTGGCGATACGACTGCAGCGACTCCGCGACTCGCCCCGCGGCCCAGTACGCATCGCCGAGACCTTGACGCCCCGCTCCCAAATTGTTGATGGAAATCGTGTTGGTCGGATCCAATTGCACCAGAGTGAGCGCGTCCTTCAGATCGCGCTCCTGGGCATTCACGGCCTCGGCGGGTCGCATCTCCATGAGCGCGAGAGTGCCCAACGCGCCCAGCGCAATTTCCTGGGCGCGCAGGGCCTGCAGGTAATTCGGGCGAACTTCCAGGACCTTGGCGGCGATGGCACTCGCATCGCTCCCTGCTTGGCGTGCCTCCTCGTTGCGCCCGAGGGCTATCAACGCCTGGGTTTGCCAGGTGCCAGCCTCTGCATAGCGGGCCGCCATCTCCATGTTCGACAGGTCGCGCGCGCCGAGCTGGGCGGCCGTGTCCTTGGCGAGTTGCAGCGTCACGACGGCGTCCTTTTCATTGCCGGTTTGCGCCTGCTGTTCGTAGCCGAGCCCGGTGAGCACTTCGACGTAAGCGCGGCGCGCGGCAACCGAGGCTTGCGGCGCTTCGGCGACGGGCTTCAACAGCTCCGCCGCACGCTGCGCGGTCGGCAGTGCCTGCGGATTTTGTTGATTGGAGAAAATCTTGGCCTGAACGGCGCCGGCCAAAGCGAGCACGATGGTGGTCGCTTCCGTTGTATCGCCCTGCGCTCGCAGCCGCTCCAGCAACCGCTTGGCTTCGCTCGCCGCGGCCGTCGCCGCCTGCGATTTTCCCAATCGGCGCATGGCGCCCGCGTAATAGACCATCGCGCGCGCGCCGTTGCGCACCGACTCCGGGCCTCTCAGCGTCGGCGGCAGGGCATTGAAATAATCGACCTGACGCTTGGCGAGTTCCGCGACTATGTCCAGGCGGCCGAAGGTCTCGAGCTCGCGCGCGAAATCGTCGGTGAGATATCCCAACAACTGCTCGGCCTGGCCGCGCGCTTGATCGGCCGCCGCGCCGATCTCATAGGCCGCCAGTTCTGCATGACGCGCACGTTTTGCGCTCACATAGCCGAAGACCGCCGCCGCCGCCGCTCCGATGGCGAGCACGATGCACACGGTGGCGACCTGCCGCGCGCGCACCAGCGCGCGGCGCGCCGCGAGTTCCCGCGCGCGCTGCTCCGCGAGCAGCCGTTCGGTCGCATCACGCGCCTCGCGTTCTCGGCGCAAGTCGCGGCTCGCCTTGACCACGCCGCACAGCACATCGTGGGTGAGTTCGACACGCCGCACGTCGAGGCGCTCCTCGATGCGCAGCAAGCGCCGGTTGACCAGCACGGCGAGCGCATTCGGTGCGGCCCCGGCCGCCTTGAAGCTCGCGAGCAGGCGCTCTTCCGCGACGTTCTCGCGAAACCCCGAGTCGGTCAGCAATTCGTCTTCGATGACGCGGCGCACCGCCGGCGGCTGGTCGGCGAGCGAGCGCTCATAGAAATTACTGAGAATGCTGGCGTGCGATCCGGCCAGCAAGTCGAGGGAAATCTCGCTGCGCCCTTCGGCGAGCCGGGTATCGTTGAGTTCACGGCAAATGAGGCTGAGCAGGGACGGTTCGACCTCGGCATTCGCGAGTTCGGCCCCGCCGGCCACGAAACGCACGATCGCGGCCGCGACTTCTTCGGTGACGAGCCCCTTGCCGGGCTGCATGACCGCCGCCAACGCCTGTTTCCCGGTCATCGGCGCGAGCCGCAGGCGGTTCTGCGTGATCGAGGGCATCGCCGCCTTCAGCCCTTCGAGCGGCGCCAAATAATCCTCGCGCAGCGAGATCAGCACACGGTAGTCGCTGCGCGCGAAATCGAACCGCTCGGCCGCAGATTCATCCGCCTCGAGCTTCGCCTCCAATTCCTTCGGCGGCCGATTCTCGACCAGGTCGGCGAGGTCTTCGATGAAGCGCGCCGCGCGCGCGCGGCCGAAATCGTCCGACTGCGCCAGCGTGAAGATCTCCTCGAATTGGTCGAAGATCAGCAGCGGCACGAGCGTCGTGCCCGAGGTGTCTTGCAGCACGTCGTCACGATGATGCAGAAACTCCCACAACGATTCGCCTGCTTCCGCAACGCCGGATTGAGTCCACTGGCCCGAGCGGCTCGCGGTTTGCAGAATCACGCGTTTGATCTGCTCCGAGGGCTCCGGCGCCTCGCGGCCGTAATCGATGCGCACATAAACCGGGCAATAGCCCTGAGCGCGCAGGCGCGGCACGAGACCTGCGCGCAAAATCGACGTCTTGCCGAGGCCCGACTGGCCGAACAGGATGGTCAGGAGCTTGCGCTGCACGCGGCGCGCGAGTTCCGCGACCTCTTCTTCCCGCCCGTAGAAATATTGCCGGGTCTCTTCGGTAAAGGAAGCAAGCCCCAGCCATGGATTGGCGGCATCGATGGTCGATGCGGCCGCTGCGGCGTCGCCGGGGTTTGTTGGGGCCAGGTTCATTGCTGCCGCGCCCGCATGAAGTCGGTCAGACGGCTGGAAAATTCACTTGGCACGACACCGCCCTGCAGATGATTGAAATGCAGCGACTTGAATTTGTCCGGGACCAAGGCCTCGGCCGCATTCGTGTTGTCAATAGTCACCGGCAGGATGAACAACGCCCCATCGGCCATGTTGCGCGACCGGTCGATGGCATAACTCCACTCGCGCCGGAAATACCCCTCGAGCCGCCGCTGCGTGGTGGCGGAAACGACCGGTATGAAATAAGAGCAGCGCGCGATGTTGTGCTTGATCTTGCGATCGTAGTCGTCGCCCGCCTCCAGCCGATCCATGTCGAACCAGGTGATGACGCCCGCCGCCTCGAGCCCCGCCTTGATCTGTTGCACGGCAAGGAGATCCTCGCGGGCATAGCTGATGAACACCGCGTTGTCGGGCATCTCCCGAGCCGGCGGCATAAAGCGGGCGGGCGCCGCGGAGGCTGCCGTCGCGGCCGCGGGTTTGCGGCGCGCCTGCCAACGTGCGTGCAATTCGTCGACGAATCGCTCCGCGCCCAGGTAGATCCGAGTGCGCACGCTCACCTGCTGCAGAAAGGACATCAAGCGCTCGTCCTGGCTCGTGGTGTCGTCCGCCAGCACTTCCCCGACGTCGCGCGGATCGGACAGGCGTTGGCGCTTCGCCATGCGCAGAAACAGCCGCGCCAGCCAATTGGTGAAATTGCTGCCGATGAACAGCAGGTGATTGTGTTCGAGCTCGTGAAACAGCTTTTCGGGCGCCAGATGCTCGCTTTGCAGGGCGCAAATGAACTCGAGCAGATCCTCGTCCGATATCACATAAGTAGGCGACGCCGACAGGCGACCGAACAAGTGGTAGACGACCGGGCGCTGCAGATGTTCGCGTTCGGCGCTCAAATCGACGACGCGATTGGGCGCATACGAGAGCACCTCGGTCGAGGGCGTGCCGCCGAAGCGCTCCAGATTGATGGCGTTTTCGAGCATCGAGTCGAAAGTGGTCGACACGAACAAATCCAAGTCGGTGATCGCCGCCAAGCGGCGCAAGGCCTGCGGCGGCTGGAAATTGGCCTCTTTGAGAATGCCGCGCAGACGCACATAGGCTTCCTCGCGCCGCCCGCGCGCGGCAAGGAACCAGCACACGACATCGTTCAGCGTGTAGGGCTGGGGAAGCGAGGAAATGTCGACGTTCAGGCGCCCCGCGAGCTTCTCGGCCAGCCAATCGTACAATAGCCGGGGACCGCGCTCGGTCGACACCTGCAGCAGCTCGGGCCCGACGATAGGGATGACCCGCCGCTCCTCGATGAAGCTGAGCAAGTCCTCCCAAGCGTCCTCGTCGAGCGTAATCGTCGGCGGACGCATCGGCGACGCGCTCATCGGGCGCCGCCTCGCGCTTGGAAGTCAATGACCAAATCGGTCCTTAAGATTGCACAGCGTATGGGTATTGACAAACTGTTGAGCACCGGCATGAATCAGACTGTCCCCGAGAAACTGCAGCAAGAGGGAATGGCTCGCGCGGGCTCTTGGAATTCTCACACAAAGTATGCCGCAGCAATCCAAGGCCGGCAAGGCTTGGCATGAGCGGCCCACGTTATCCCGAGCGCCGCGAGCCGGCACGCTGTGCTAGCCTTTTGACGCAATATGCAATAAGGATCGCCGCCGAAGACGATCGCCTCATGATGGTGCACCCGCTTTACGCCGTCAGCTGGGGCAAAGGCCGCGCCCCGATCACCGCTGAGCGTCGCGCCTTCGAATTCTGTGATCGTGTTCGCTGCCTGCGGTCATCCCATGAGGCGCCGGCGCGTTTAACATCGCAAGAGTGGGCGATTGGGAGCGGTACCGTTGAATCGATTGACCGACAGCCGGCTGTGGTGCCTTTTGCTCTTGTTGGGCGGACTCTCGGCGACCCTGACCAGCCGGGCCGATGCGGTGTCCGCGGTGCAACTGCTGCGCGAGGGCGGTTGCGGCGGCATACTGCCGGCCGCTAAGCCGCTGCATCACAACGCATCGTTGGATCGGGCGGCCGAACAGTGGGCCGCCGGGCGCTCGCCCGCGGCGGCGGCACAACGCAGCGGCTACCCGGCGCAGGCCACGGCCGCGTTGCACATCAGCGGGCCGGACTCTTCCCTGGTGCAGGCGCTCGGGCGATCGAGCTGCCGCACGGTGACGGACCAGGCGATGAACGATATCGGCGTTTATCAACGCGGCTCGGATACCTGGCTGATACTCGCCTCCGCCTATGTGGTGCCGGCCCCATCGCAAGCGCCGGTGCTGGCCTCGCGTACCCTTGAGCTCGTCAACGAAGTGCGTGCGCGCGGGACTCGCTGCGGTGCGCGCTCGTTCCAGCCGGCACCGCCCGTGAAGTTCTCGGGAACTCTGGCAAGTGTCGCGTTTGGCCACGCGGCCGACATGGCCAGGCACAACTATTTTCAACACGAGGATCTTCAGGGCCGCTCGCCCGCGGAGCGGGTACGCGCGGTCGGATACAAAGAAAAATTGGTGGGCGAGAACATTGCCTACGGCCCCAAATCGGCCGAGGAAGTGGTGCAAGGCTGGCTCAGCAGCCCCGGTCACTGCGAAAACATCATGGATCCGCGATTCGCCGAGATGGGCATCGCCTATGCGCCGGGCCACGCTTCCAAGCGCGGTCTTTATTGGGTTCAACTGCTGGCCGATCCGCTGACGTAAGCCGGCGCTAAGGCAATGTTTCGAATTACTGCACTCTCGACGGCAGATCCATAAACATGCCACCACCGCCCTACCCGCTTCACTGCTCGCCGCGCAACCCCGTCAACGCCATTTCGAGTGCTCCCGTGAAGTCGAGGTACGCGAACACCGGCAGCAGCACCAGCGAGACAACGGCACAAATCCGCGCCAACCACGCCAAGGCCTTTGACCGGCAATTCCCCGCACATTGATAGGACGCGACCGTCACATAGATGCTGAATACCAGCCCGAACACCACGTAGCTGCGCCTCGCGACCTCGCTTCCCGGCAGCAGCAGGCCGAGCGCACTGACCAGCAGCGAGCCCCCGATCCCGTAGAGCCAGGCCACTTTGGATAACGAGATCTTTCCTTGCAAAGGATCCCTGATTGCGGCCCACAAACTCATGATCTGCCCTCCTTGCATTCGACTTCCGGCGAACTGCGCGCCATTAGGTCCTCGCAATCCGTTTCCCGATAAGGCAGGTACGGCATAATACCGACGGGTGGTGCTCACGGTTGACTTTGCGCAGGCTTCAGGCGCATCAGGCGAGTCTCGGCCTGAGACTTCGGACATCGCGAGAAGAAACAGCGCTCAGCAGCTGATCATTTTCGTCCGTAATGGGCAGCGCCCGAAAATCGTAGCGCTCGAACAGCATCGCAGCCTCCCGCAAAGTGGCGTCCTTCGGTAATGAAATCACGCGCTCCGTCATGATATCGCCCAGCGTCTGACCAGGTTCTGCTGCAACCATGTCTCTAATGTCCACGACTCCCTTCAGGGTCCCTGCGGCATCGGTGACGTAGACGTACGTCACAACGTCCTTGTCCTTTGCGAGCTCCCGATATCGGTCGAGGACTTCCGCGGCCGGTGTGCTCGGCGGTAGCCGGATGAGATCGGTGGACCCATAAAGAAGAATTTGCTCATCGTGCTTATCAATGATGTGCGCGACCTTGGAGGACTTGTCCCGGTCGAGCAGCTTTAGGATCGCACCGGCCTGGTCGCGAGGCAGAATGGCAAGGATGTCGGCAGCCTGGGCCGGAGTCATTTCATTGATCAAGAGTGCCGCACGCTCTTTCTCGATGGCACGGATCAACTCCCGTTGCACCCGCGGCTCGACTTCCTCCAATGTGTCCGATGCCTGTTCGGCATCAAGCGCGTTGAACAACGCAACGCGTTGGCCGCCCTCGAGTTCCTCGAGGATGTCGGCAAGATCCACCGGATGGATTTCGCTCAAGCCAGCCTTGGGCACCTTGAGCTTGATGTTCCCGGCGAAGCTCCCCAACTGCTCCGGCAGCGGCTGAACGTACAGCCACGACACCCGATCCTCCTTATTGCGGTTCGTCAGCAGTTTGGCGAGCTTGCGAAGACCCAGCCGGCGCAGCGCCCGATAGTGGCTGAAGTCGACTTCGGCCGCATAGAGCTTATCGTTCTGAAAAGCCAGCTTGACGTCGTACACGATCTCGACCTCGTGGTCGTCAAGGTCCAGAATCTTCTTGTCGAGGATGTGATCCTTGAGAAGAATCAGCTGCTCCTGCGGCGCCCGCTCGAATTGCGCCATGTCCTCACCAATGTCGAGCACGATCTCCTCGTTGGAAATGAGCCGCACTCGATCCCATGGCACCGTGAGCGGCGGATAACCGAAGGGCCGTGAAACAACCACGTGCGTGACTTCGGGGAGTTTGCCGGTTTCAACGATCGCGAGATCGCTCAGGCGCCCGATCCGATTTTTTTTCACGAACACTCGACGGCCGAGGATCTCGCTGAGAAAGAACTCCTGCTCCATGACAACGGCCATTGCCCTACCCCTGCGTCACGATCAGAACAAATTTGTAAATCATTAACCCGACCAGAGCCAGCAGGTACACCCGCAGCACCAGCAGCGAGAGCCGGACCGCCCGGGACATCTCAATGCGCGGTTCGCGATAGCGGGAATTTATCGCAGCGAATTTGTCGAAAAGGTTGCGCAATGTGCTCATCTAATCGTCCTTCGCTATTTGAACAGGTTGGGGAACAATACCGAAAAGCCGTACAAGGTCGAGAGGACAATGATCGACACCACGATAAAGCCGCCGATGAGATTCTGGGCTGGCGTATTGCGGCGCTCACTCATAGTCGTTCGGTCGTTCAGAAGCAGAATCAAAAACACCAAAGCCGCCGGCAGCAGCGTCACGGCGATCACCTGAACGAACAAGGTGATTAAGACCAGCGGCGCCTGCGGGATCAGCACAACCAGGCCTGAGGTGATCAACATGAGAAAGTACGTTGCGTAGAACCAGGGCGCCTGGCGGATCTTCGTATTGAGCGAATGCGCCCAGCCGAAAATCTCTCCGAAGGCCCAGGAACTTGCCAGCGAGATACAGATGGCGCCCAGCAATCCGGCGTCAAATAGGCCGATTGCGAGAAAAGTCCCCACGTAGCGGTCGGTCTTCATCAGCTCCTCGGCCGCCTGGGCGGCGCTGTCGATGTCGATGCCCGGGAGCACGGTCCCGGTCACGATGACGATGAATACGGCCACGATCACGGTAATGATCGAGCCGAGTAATGTATCGAAGCGGCCCCACGGGATATCTTTCTCGAGCATCCCCTTATCGACCACGGCACTTTGTTGGAAGAACAGCATCCAGGGGGCGATCGTTGTCCCAATGTTGGCCATCAGGAAGAAAAACAGCTGGCCATTGAATCCTCCGGCGAAGTTTGGAATCAAACCCTGATGCAGCACGTCTCGAACGGGCGGGTGCACGAGAAACGCACCCGGGATGTAAACCAGGTTCAACGCGCAAAACAGCAGCGCGAGCTTCTCGAACGTCCAATATCTGCCGTTCAGAACTATGACTGCCATCAAACCGATGACCGCCACAACGGTAATCCATGGGGGTATCCCGAAGATGGCGAGCGCCGCCGTCATACCGACAAACTCTGTGACCAGCGTCAGCCAGTCGACTATCATCAGATCAACAAGCGAAAACCAGCCCCAAAACGCGCCGAAGCCGTCGAAGATCGCCTCCGCATGGCCCCTCTTTGTGACGGCGCCGAGACGCACGGTCATCTCCTGAACGTAGTAAGCAACCGGGATCAGGATGAGCAAAAACCAGATCAGGTGGTAGCCGTACTTCGCCCCCGTGGCCGCGTACGTGGTAATGCCACCCGCGTCGTTGTCCGCGACCATGACGACGATGCCCGGACCAGCGATGACCAGATAAAGTCCAACCGCTTTCCAAGCCTTGCGCAGGGGATAATAGAGTCTCGCAAAAAAATTCACTTCACCGTCCCTTGTTCACTGGGCACCGTGCCGCCCTTCCGGTAAGCGCTCGCGATCCCCCGTTGCAAACCACGTTCACGACGTAGCCGCCCCGCAGCGCCGCTGATGTGAGCGGCCGTCGGTTGGTTCGCTTGCAGGAGACCGCGAGCAGTATCGAGTGATGTTTATCATGGACCGCTCGCTACGCAAAGAAGCCAGCCATCATTAATAGCCAAACTGCAACCGCGAAGGCCATCCAGAGGAACAACCCGATTTCGCCGGCCGCTGCTGCGACTCGCGCCGCCGCGGCGAAATGGTTTGATCGGCTCCCGGTACCGCGTCGCTCGGGCAACACCGATGAACGCGGGGAAAAAGCGCCCGTTACGAAAAGATTGAAATTGGAAAACACGGTCATGATCCACTCCTCGGTATGCTCAAGCGTTGTTGCCTAGGCCCGGGAGCGGTGACTGCGGGGAATCAGCAGATTAGCGCTGAATTCTCCGCACTGACTCTCTTCCGAGCCCTGACCGGGCCAACGGCTTGGCAGTACAGCCTCGGCACGAGGCGACTGTCTTGGTCGATGGTCGGGGTACTGGGTTGGGAATGCATAGGGTCTTTAAGTACTCCGTCTGCTGATTCAGAATCATCATGGTCAACACGTGGCCATGGAAGGTCCGCGGCCATGGCGAAATATACCCTACCCTGGTATAGTAATACAAGGGGCTGGAAGTTATGGGTCACATTGGGCAAGAAAAGGCCAAGCTGCTGAATCGCCTCAAGCGACTGCGCGGTCAGATTGAGGCTATCGAACGCGCTGTAGAGGCTGACGATGAGTGTGCCGCCGTCCTTCAACAGGCAACCGCATGCCGGGGTGCTCTGGACGGATTCATCGCGGAGGTCATCGAAGACCACATTCGCGAACATATGGTCGATCCGCATGCGGGACGTGAGGCTCCGCAGGTTCTCGCGGCCGAGGAGCTCATCGAGATCGTCCACCAGTATTTAAAGAGATAAGAACGCGCCGGAAACCCCGGGGTACCGCGCATCGAAATAGCGGCGCAGCCGGTCCTTCGAACTTCAATGTTGAGCCGTAAGCATATCAGCAAGCCTCTCGGCGATCATGATGGTGGGCGCGTTGGTGTTGCCGCCGATGAGCCGCGGCATGACTGAAGCGTCGGCGACCCGCAAGCCTTCAACGCCCCGCACCCGCAGTTGGCAATCAACGACGGACGAGGAGTCGGCGCCCATGCGGCACGATCCAACCGGGTGATAGATCGTCTCCGCTTTGTGCCTGAGTATATCTTTTAGGCCCGGGCGCGACCTGACAGCTTCGCCCGGATAGATTTCCGCACCGCGAAACGGCGCGAAAGCGGCGGCGCGCAGAATCTCGCGCGACCAGCGGATACCTTCGAGCATGACCTCGAGGTCTTTCGATTCGCTCAGGTAGCAGGCGAAAATCCGTGGCGGATCCTCGGGCCGGCTGGATCGCAGCGACAGATGTCCGCGACTCAAAGGGCGCAGCGCGCAGGCATGCAACGTGTAGCCATGACCGCTTAGGCGATGGCGGCCGTGGTCATCGAGTTGCGCCGGCACAAAGTGGAATTGAATGTCCGGGCGCTGGTCCGGCGCCAGGTGGCTGCGTACGAATCCGCCCGCTTCCGCGATGTTGCTGACTCCGGGACCGGAGCGCGTCAGCAGATATCGTGCGGCGACCATCAACTCCTGATAGAAATTGAAGTCGTAACTGACTTTCTGCGTGCACTTGCTGAGCGTGCAGAAGTCGAGATGATCTTGCAGATTGCACCCGACCTGCGGGCTTTCGGCCACCGTCTGTATTCCCAGAGCATTCAATTCGTCCGGCCGCCCTATCCCCGAGAGCATGAGCAACTGCGGCGATGCGATCGTGCCGGCCGCCAGGATCACTTCACGCTCCGCCCGCGCACGATGCAGCCCGCCGCGAAATTGGTACTCGACGCCGACGGCGCGTCTGCCCTCAAAGAGAACCCTGTGGGACAGACAGTGCGTAAGGATCTCGAGATTGGCCCGCCGGG
>Ga0207927_1000322_pt1 | contig 20157 bp, 23 predicted proteins | sample NGESurdeep072012_2_FD_184456 | JGI IMG/M metagenome (GOLD analysis project Ga0207927, IMG submission 184456) | Arctic peat soil microbial communities from Barrow, Alaska - NGEE Surface sample 210-2 deep-072012 (SPAdes) | ecosystem: Environmental > Terrestrial > Soil > Wetlands > Peat ... | reverse complement strand
TGTGCCTGCGTCGCTTCATCAGAGTTCCCTCCTCGCCCATCACCGTGGGCGCAAGAAACTCTCACAAGAGCCGGACCGAACACAGGGGGTCAGGCCACAGGGTCAAACGCCTAAGTTAAGCGGGAGGTTCGGGACGAATTGCGAACCCCGACCCCAACCTGGACCTGCTGGCTTGAGCTTCTTATGGAGCCACTCGGTCGACAAGCGCGGCGGCGGGCATCTGAGGCGATGCCCGCCGCCAATCACTGATCAGCTCATACCCCGATCCCGAGCAGAGCAAGGCGGTTGCACAGTCCTCGGAAGCCCGCCCTTGCGGAAGTCCGCAACGCTGTCGCGCGAACCAGGCCAAGCGCAAGCCCGCCTGGCAGCTTCGCTACGGTGTCGTCATGGTTGCGCAGGATGTCATTGATGCGGCAGGCCAGACGTTGGCGGCCGTCGCTGCCGATCCGGTCAAGATCGTGCTCTTCGGCTCGCGTGCCCGCGGCGACGCCGGCCCTGACAGCGACTTCGACTTCTTGGTCGTGGAGCGCGACCCGCAGGACCGACACGCCGAGATGGTGCGTCTGGGTCGAGCGCTCCGCCCCCTAGGGATGCCGTTCGATGTCGTCGTCGTAAGCGAGCGCTACGTCGAGGATTGGGAAGGCGTGGAGGGGTCGATGGTGCATGCCGCGCTCACCGAGGGTCGAGTGCTGCATGCCGCCACATGACCGACTCGATCTGGCCCGCGTGCTGCTGGCCCGGGCCGTAGACGACGAGACGCTCGTACGGAAGGTCTCCTCGGATACGGACATCGCCGACGCGATCGTCGGCTTCCACGCACAGCAGGCCGTCGAGAAGCTGATCAAGGCGGTCCTGGCTGCACGGGGTGTGGGATTCATGAAGAGCCATGCGCTGAGCTACCTGGTCGGCGTGGTCGAAGAGAACGAGATTGAGGCTCCGGAGGTTCTCTCCAAGGCTGACGTGCTCTCCCCCTGGGCAGTCGAGTTCCGCTACGAGGGAGAGGAGCCGCCGGCTCTCGATCGGTCCGCAGCCCTCGCGCTGGTGGAGCAGGTACGGGCGTGGACCGAGAACGAGATCAAAGCTGCAGATCACCCGCCCCAACCCGAGCAGCAACAGCAGCAATAAGAACCGCACACCTCTGCTACGCCGAGGTTCGCACGTCGATCAAAAGCGGGAGCGACGGGACTCGAACCCGCGACCTCTGCCGTGACAGGGCAGCGCTCTAACCGACTGAGCTACGCCCCCGCGAATGCACGGATCATCGGGGGTGAGGTTCCGTGCTCCACCAGTATGCCAAGGCTCGGCCCGAGGCCCCGCCCCGAGTGCTCAAGGGAGCCGCCGGGGCTGCTGAGCGAGAGTCCGAATTCAGGCCTGGCCAGGCAGCCAGGCTTGGGCTAGTCTTGCGCTGTGGCGCTCGTCGGTCCTCCTCCGTTGCTCAACTCGAGCCCGCTGTCAGCGCTGCTGGAAGACCTTCGCGACGAGCGTGGCGCCACCGTCCCGTTCCCGCCCGGGGAAACGCGCTTCTCGCTGACTCGAACGAGGCGCTTCGCCGAGGAGCCGCTGCCGATGCTGCTCGAGGCCTACGAGCGCTTCGGGCCGATCTTCACGCTGCGGCTGTTCCACGGCAACGTCGTCTTCATGCTGGGGCCGGAGGCCAACCACTACATCACGGTCTCCCACGCCTCCAACTTCCTCTGGCGCGAGTCCCACTTCCGTGACCTCATCGGGCTGATGGGCGACGGCCTGCTCACGATCGACGGCGAGTTCCACCGCCGCTCGCGGCTGATCATGCTGCCGGCCTTCCACCGCGAGCACATCCTCGCCTCCGCCGAGACGATCATCGAGGAGACCGGCCGCGCGCTCGATCAGCTCGCTCCCGGCCAAACCGTGGACCTCTACGCCTGGACGCGTCGCCTCGCCCTGCGCGTGGCCATGCGCGCCCTCTTCGGCCTCGACCCCGACGGTCCGCAGGCGCGGGCAATCGACGCCGCCGGGCTGTTCGAGGAGGCGCTCGCCTTCTACGCCAGCGACTACTTCCTGCGCGTGCTGCGCGGCCCCTTCACCCCCTGGGCGCGCCTGCAGGCGGCCGCCCGCAAGCTCGACAGGCTGATCTACTCCGAGATCTCCCACCGCCGTGCAACCGGGCAGCGCGGCTCGGACATCCTCAGCCTGCTGCTCGATGCCCACGACGAGGACGGAAACGCCCTCAGCGACCTGCAGATCCGCGACGAGGTCATGACGCTCCTGTTCGCCGGTCACGACACCACCACCTCGACCGTCTCCTTCATGTTCTACGAGCTCGCCCGCAACCCCCACATCGCCGCCCGCCTGCGCGCCGAGCAGGACGCCCTCTTCCCCGGTGCGCTGCCCACGGCCGCCCAGCTCGCCTCCGGGGAGCTCACAGAGCTCGAGCTCGTGCTCGATGAGACCCTGCGCAAGTACCCGCCCGCCTGGGTCGGCCCGCGGCGCTCCATCCGGCCGTTCGAGTTCCAGGGCCACACCGTGCCCGGCCGCGCCTTCGTCAACTACTGCTCCTGGGCCTCCCACCACCTTCCCGACGTCTATGAGAAGCCCGAGGAGTTCCGCCCCGAGCGCTTTGCCCCCGAGGCTCGCGCCGCGCTGCCCAAGGGCGCCTACGTGCCCTTCGGGGGCGGCTCCCGCACCTGCATCGGGATGCGCTTCGGCCAGCTCGAGGTCCGCACGATCGCCACTCTGATCCTCTCGCGCTTCTCCCTCTCCCTTCCCCATGACTTCCAGCTGAGCATCCGCCAGATGCCCACCATCAGCCCCAAGGCCGGACTGCCCATGATCGTCTCTCCGCGGGCCACCGCCCTAGTCGCCGATCTCTCGGCGGCGGCCTGAAAGCGCCCCGCTCCACCACCCAGTTTCGGGCGGGCCCGCCCCCCGGAAGGCCGCCTCAGCGCAGGCTCGCCCTCATCGAAAGCCCATACGTGAGCGGCTGCTTCGAGAGCACGCTCGCGCCCACGCCCTCCACGTAGACATGGGGGTCCGAGAACAGCGTCAGGCGCAGCCCTTCCACGAGGAACCCCAGCGGGTGGGCCACCAGCCTGCCTTCGCTCGCCTGCCCCACCGCCTTCACCGACGCGCCCACGCCGAACAGGCCCCCGCTCGCCTGCACTTCGACCTCGCCGCCTTCACTTCTCAGCAGTCCCAGCGAGAAGCCGCGCGGGAGCGCCGCCGCCACGTCCGCCTCACTCGCCCGCGCCCCTGCGCTGAGCGCTGAGCCGCGCTTGCTCAGGCGCGCATCGCTCAGCGCCAGCGAGCCCATCCGCACGCGCTGCACGCTCGCGTCCACCCGCGTCGTGCTCCGCGCTTCCCACAAGAGCTTCGCCGCCTGCCCCGGTTCCAGCGTCAGGCTCTGCGCCCGCACCTTCACCGAGTCAACGCTCCCCCACAGCAGCTTCACGGCCGGCCACGCCGACACGCTCACGCTGTTCACCTTGCCGTAGCGGCCCACCCGCGAGGAGATCACGCTCGCCGCTATCCGCGGCAGGATCACCTGCGCCAGCGCCAGCAGGAGCACCACCGCCGCAGCCGCCCACACGGCCCACCTCTGCCAGACTCCGAGACCGCCGTAGCGCCACATTCCCCGCAGCTTCGCAGGGAACGCCGCTCTCCCGCTCGCTAGCCTTGTGTCCCCATCAGCTGGGGCGCGTAGCTCAGTTGGCTAGAGCACCTCGTTTACACCGAGGGGGTCGCCCGTTCGAGTCGGGCCGCGCCCATAGTCCGTTCCCAGGCTGTTCCCAGGATGTTCTGAGACTGCTTCCCTACGCTGGAGACCAATGCCCGAGCCCGCCTCCATCCGCATCGCCGTGATCGGCTCCGGTCCAGCCGGCTTCTACGCCGCCGGGCACCTGCTCAAGGCCTCCGAGAGCTGTGAGGTGGACATGCTCGAGCGCCTGCCCACCCCCTGGGGGCTCGTGCGCTCGGGCGTCGCCCCTGACCATCCCAAGATCAAGTCCGTCACCCGCGTCTATGAGAAGACCGCCGCGCACCCCCGTTTCCGCTATTTCGGAAACATCACCTTCGGCCAGCACGTCTCCCGCGAGGAGCTGCTCGAGCACTACCACGCCATCGTCTACGCCACCGGCTCGCCATCCGACCGTCCGCTCGGCATCCCCGGCGAAGAGCTGCCCGGCTCCCATGCCGCCACCGAGTTCGTGGGCTGGTACAACGGCCACCCCGACCACACCGACCTCGAGGTCGACCTGCTGAGCGCAGAGCGCGCTGTCGTCGTGGGCAACGGCAACGTGGCCATCGACGTCGCCCGCATGCTCGTGCTGGCGCCCTCCGAGCTGGCCCCCACCGACACCGCCGACCATGCCCTCGCCGTGCTCGCCGCCAGCCGCGTCTCCGAGGTGATCGTCCTCGGGCGCCGCGGCCCCGCCCAGGCCGCCTTCACCAACCCCGAGCTGCTCGAGCTCGGCGAGCTCGCCGACGCCGACGTGATCGTCGACCCGGACGAGCTCGAGCGCGGCTTGGCCGTTGCGGACGCCGGCGCCGAGAACGACGTCACCTCCCGGCGCAACGTGGAGATCCTGCGCGAATACGCCGCCCGCCCGCCCGTCGGGCACCCCAAGCGAATCCTCCTGCGCTTCCTGCTCTCGCCCGCCGCCCTGCTCGCCGGTGACGATGGACGCCTGGCGAGCGTGGAGCTGACCCGCAACGAGCTCGTGCCCACCCCTGACGGTGGCCTGCGCGCGCAGGCCACCGAGGAGCGCGAGACGATCCACGCCGGTCTCGTCTTCCGCGCCATCGGCTACCGCGGGCTTCCGCTCCCGGGCGTCCCCTTCGACGAGCGCGCCGGCGTCATCCCAAACCGGGGCGGGCGTGTCACCGACGTCGCCGGCGGCTCGCCCCTGCCCGGCGAGTACGTCGTCGGCTGGATCAAGCGCGGGCCCTCAGGCGTGATCGGCACCAACAAGAAGGACGCCCAGGAGACCGTCGACGCGATGCTCGCCGACCTCTCCGCAGCCGGCGGCGAGAGCAACGGCTCCGCGGCCGCCGCCGGCGCGCGGCACGTTCCCGGAGAGCCCGACGCCGCCGCCGTCGAGGCGCTGCTGCGCTCACGCCAGCCAGAGCTCGTCACCTACGCCGGCTGGGAAGCCATCGATCGCCACGAGCGCGCCCTCGGCGAGCCCGCCGGACGCCCCCGCGTCAAGCTCACCCGGATCGAGGAGCTGCTGCGCGTGGCCGCCGCCGAATAGCCCAAGCCGGCCGCCCGCACGGATCCCGCCCCACCTGGCCGCCGGTCTGCCAGACTGTCGCGCTCAGGGCCCCGTTAGCTCATCTGGTAGAGCGCCGGACTTTTAATCCGGTGGGGCGGGTTCGAGTCCCGCACGGGGCATCCAGCGACGCGCCGCAGCACCCACGAGAGCAAGCATCAGCTCGACGACCTCTCCGTCATCGAGCCCCTGATCTCGCACAAGGGACTTCCAGGTCGAGAACGCGATCGCGTGGCCGAGCGCAGCTCTTGTGCGGCGCTTTGCCGTTCCTCGAAGTTGGCGGCCCGCCATGAGCGTGCCTTGCGCCGCGGCGAGGTAGCCGCGGAACGCGGCGAACCGCTCACGCACGATCGGCACCGTGACCTCATCTCGAAAGAGGTTCCCGAGCATGGTCTCAGTTCGCCCGTAGAAGGCGTAGAGCTCGCCGAGCGCCGCCCTCAGGCGTTCATCCGGGTCCTCGACGCTCGACCAGGCTGCGAGATCGGGCGGCGGGTTGGAAGCCGCCCAGTGTGCCGTGCACGCGTCAAAGAGCGCCGCCTCGTCCGGGAAATGACGATAGAGCGTCGAGCGACGAACCCCCGCGTGCGCAGCAACGGCGCTCATCGATGTCCGTGAAGGCCCCAGCGTCCCGTGCAGCTCGACGGCGCTCTCAGTGATGCGGCGACGGGTCTCTTGCTGGGACTCCGCACGGCGCTTCATGCGATATGGGCGAGATTGATCGGTCAAAGCTGTCCGCTCAATTCTCGCAGGCGCCTCGGCGCGTGTATAGTTGGCGCGACATCACTGTCCAATGAAATGAGGGAGCAATGCAGACCGCTTCGAGTCGCGTGGTCGGACCCGCGGATGGCAAGGCCGGGTTCCTCGGCAGCATCGGGGTGCGTTTCATGCTCAATGGCGATGCGAGCGACGGTGGCTTCTCCCTCGTCGAGCACCCGATGTCGGCGCGCGCACTCGCCGCTCCTCTGCACCGGCATGCCCGCGAGGATGAGTACAGCTATGTGCTGGAAGGCCGCATGGGAGCGATCCTCGGCGAGGAGGTGCTCGAGGCAGGCCCGGGGGACCTCGTGCTCAAGCCCCGCGGTGAGTGGCACACCTTCTGGAACGCCGGAGACGAGCCCTGCCGGATCCTCGAGATCATCGCGCCGGCCGGGTTCGAGCGTTTCTTCGCCGAGCTCGTCGAGCTCGGTGGCGTCCTGCAGGCCGACCCAGCGATCCTGGGTGAGCTGTGCGAGCGCTACGCGCTCGAGATGGACCCGTCCAGCATCCCCGGTCTGATCGAGCGCTTCGGCGTGCGCTTCCCCGGGGAGCCGCTCACACCAGCGATGACTTCCACCACGGGCTGATAAGGCTCGGCATGCCGCGCGGCAGGATCGCGACCCTCGACGACGAACCCATTCCCAGTCGGCGTCCAACAGTCGGAAAGGGGCCGCCCGCTACTGGGTCGCGCAGATCTCCGGCGGGATCATCGCCGCAGGGGTCCTGCTCGCGATCGTGGCCGGGCGCAAAGGCGGCTACCACGCCGGCAGCGAAGGCCTCGGCGCCAACGGCTTCGGAGCCCACTCGCCCGGCGGCTATCCGTGGGGCTCGGCCTTCGCAGCCGAAGTGGTGCTGACGGCCTTCCTCGTCTTCACCGTGCTCGCCGCCACCGACCGCATCACAGCGAGGAGGTCGACGCGCGCAGCTCGGCAGTGGCCGCCGAGACGGGCGCTCAGTCGTAGATCGCGACGGGGATCACCTCGACGACCCTCCCCGGGAAGGTCACGCTCTGCTCCAGCGATCTGAAGAGCAGCTTGCGGAGATCCCTCTTCCTCAGGTCCCTGCCGTTCACGCCGAGCTCTCGCAGGAGGGGACGGTGGGCGCCCGGCAGGGCCGGTAGGTATGTGGACTCCGAAGCGGCGTCTCCAAAGCCGCTGTCGCCGTTGAACACCTCCTTGCCGACGATCGTCAGGCGCACATGCAGAAGGCTCGGATCGCCGGTGATATACGCGTAGCGGGCCGGGATGACTACGGTCACTCCCGGCGCATACAGCACGAAGGGCAGCCTGGGGTTCGGCTAAGCCGCCTGAGCGACCGGCGCCTGGCGCTGCACCCAAGGCCGCGCCTGCTCGAGCTGCGCCGCCAGGCTGATCAGCCGCGCCTCCTGCCACGGTCCCACCACCAGCTGCACGCCGACGGGCACCCCCTCATCGGTCCAGTGCAGCGGCAGGCTCACGGCCGGCAGTCCGGTGACATTGGCGAAGGCCGTGAACGACACGCTGGCGACGACCTCGAACAGCGGCTGGTCCGGCGCGGCGTGCTGGGCCGCCAGCACCGAGCCCGCGGGGGGCGGCAGGATCGCCGAGACGGGTGTCACGAGCACGTCGAAGTCGCGCCCCCAGCGTGCCACCTCGCGGCGGCTGAGCAGCTCGAGCGTGCGCGCCACGAGGACGTAGTCGTAGGCGCCCGTCTCGCTCGCGAGACCGCGCTGGTGGGCGATGTGGGGCTCGACCGCCGACCAGTCCACGCCCTCGTAGTCGGCCAGGCCGCCCTGCGTGAGGGCGATGAACGGCGGCACCATCTCTTCGGAGATCGTCGGCACCTGGACCTCCTCGACAGAGTGGCCGAGCTCCTCCAGCGCGGCCGCGGTGGAGCGCGCCGCCTCGCTGCAGGCCGGGTCGGTGGGGATGCCCAGCGGCGCCTCCGCCATCAGCCCGATGCGCAGCGTGCCAGGAGGCGTGCTCGTCTCCTCCGCGAACGGCCGCGGCGGCGCCGGTGCGTTGTACCAGGCCAGCGGATCCGGACCGGCGATCGCGTCGAGCGCCACCGCCGAGTCGGCCACCGTGCGCGACACCACGCCCTCCACCACAGCGCCGAGCCAGCTCTGCGCCAGGCGCGGCACGCGGCCGCGGCTCGGCTTCAGCCCGACCAGGCCGCAGTAGGAGGCGGGGATGCGGATCGAGCCGCCGCCGTCGTTGGCGTGGGCGATCGGGAACATGCCCGCGGCCACCGCCGCGGCCGCGCCGCCGCTCGAGCCGCCCGGCGAGCGCTCCATGTCCCAGGGGTTGCGGGTGATGCCGTAGCGGCTGTTCTCGGCGACCGTGATCACGCCGAACTCCGGGGTGTTGGTGCGCCCGCACAGGACAAAACCCGCCCGCACCAGCGCGTCCACGACCAGCTCGCTCTCCTCGCTCGGGCCCGAGGGAGCGCCATTCGAGCCATAGGTCACGGGCCAGCCCGCCACCGGCGTGAGGTCCTTGATCGGCAGCGGCACGCCCAGGAACGGGGCATGCTCGCCCGCCGCCAGGCGCCGGTCCGCCTCCTGCGCGGCCGCGCGCGCCTGCTCGTCGTCGCGCCAGATCACCGCGTTGATCCGCGGGTTCAGCTCGTCGACCGCAGCCAGGCATGCGTCGAGCAGCTCCACCGAGGAGAGCTGGCCGGAGCGTAGGGCCGCGGCGAGCTCGAGAGCCGAACAGGACGGTCCGAGCGGAGCCATGCGCCGACCCTACCAGGGTAGGCTCTGGCCGTGCCCGCGATCCTGCCCGCACCCAGAACGACTCGGAGGTTGCTCACGTGAACGCGCCCTATGACGTCAACGGCCGCACCGTCTTCATCACTGGGGCCGCCCGCGGAATCGGCGCCGCCACCGCCCAGCGACTGCACGCCAAGGGAGCCAACGTCGCGCTCGTCGGACTCGAGCCCGAGCGCCTCGAGCAGAACGCCGCGGCGCTGGGGGATCGGGCTGTGTTCTTCGAGGCCGACGTCACCGACCTGGCCGCGCTCGAAGCAGCGGTGAGCGCGACCGTGGAGCGCTTCGGCGCCATCGACGTGGCGATCGCCAACGCCGGAATCTCCTACACGGGCGCCCTCGCCACCGCACCCGTCGCACAGGTCGAGCGCACGCTCGCCGTCAACCTGCTCGGCGTGTGGCGCACCGACCGCGCCGTCATCGGCGAGATCGCCAAGCGCCGCGGCTACCTGCTCAACATCTCCTCGATGTCGGCCATCAGCCACTCGCCGCTGATGGGCCCCTACACCGCCGCCAAGGCCGGGGTGGAGGCGCTCACCGACGCGCTGAGAATGGAGATGGCGCCCTCGGGCACACAGGTCGGCTGCGCCTACTTCGGCTTCATCGACACCGACCTCGTGCGCGCCGGCTTCGCCCAGCCCTCCGCGCAGGTGCTCACCGGCCAGCTCCCCGGCTTCATCCGCAATCCCGCACCGCTGTCCAAGGCCATCGACGCGATCGAGCGCGGCATCGAACGGCGCTCCGCGCGACTGTGGGCGCCGCGCTGGGTCGGCCCGATGATGCTGGCGCGCGGGCTGCTGCAGCCGTTGACCGAAATGCGTGCCGCCAAGGACAACGCGCGCCTGGCCGAGGTCATGCGCGTGGCCGAGGAGACCCACGAGTCAGACAACCAGGACCCGCTGCTCGGGGTCGCCACGCAGGCGATCCACTAGCGCCGGGCGCTCACTCCGCGCGGCCGAACTCCACGATCGCGATGCCCAGCATCGCGAGGCCGAGCAGCGCCACCACGGCGGCCTCGACGAGGCCTGGGACGTGCCAGCTCCACCAGGTCACGCCGGGGTCCAGCGCCCGCCGCGCCGCCGCGCTGATGTCGAGGTGCGCGAAGACCGCCCTGCGCATCGGGTCGACCGCGTAGGTGAGCGGGTCGAGGCGGTTGAGGATCTCGAGCCACTGGGGCAGGCCCGCCACCGGGAACAGGGCTCCCGAGAGGAAGTACATCGGCATGATCGCCATCTGCATCAGCGCCATGAACGACTGCATCTGGGTGATTCGAGCCGCCACCATCACGCCAAAGGCCGTGATCGCGAAGGCCAGCAGCAGCTGCAGGGCGAACACCTCGATGATCAGGATCGCCGAGTAGGGCACCCCCACGAGGCCAGCCAGGCACAGCACGATCACGCCCTGGAAGCCCGCGACGGTGGCCCCGCCGAAGCACTTTCCGAGCACCAGCGAGCTGCGCCGGACAGGCGCCACCATCATCTCGCGCAGGAAGCCGAACTCGCGGTCCCACACCAGCGAGGCCGCCGAGAACATCGCCGTGAACATCACCGCCATGCACAGCACCCCGGGGTAGACGAACGTGCGCAGGTTCACCCCGTGCGTGCCAGCCGAGGCCAGGCGCGAGAGGCCAGTGCCGAGCACGAACAGGAACAGGAAGGGCTGCATCAGCGACGTCAGGATCCGCAGCCGGTCGCGGCTGAAGCGGATCAGCTCGCGCTTCCACACCACCTTGATCGCCCGCAGCTCGCTGCCCGCGCTGCGCACCGGCACGCGCACGCCCGCCACCTGATGCCCGCCGCTGGAGCCCGCGAGCTGGCCGGCGGCTCCCGGGGCTGTCGCCTCCTGCGCGGGGGCTGTCGTCTCGCTGGCCATCAGCGGCTCATCATGCGCGCGAAGTTGCGCCTGGTGTCGGTCTGCGAGGCCTCGGCGTCGCGGATCGTGGAGCCGGTGTAGGACATGAACACGTCATCCAGCGAGGGGCGCGAGACGCTGACCGAGCGGATCGGCTGGCCGAGCTCGGCGAACAGGCGCGGCACGAAGTGCTCGCCCTCCTCCACGCCGAAGGTCACCTCGCCCTCGGCGACCGTCGCCTCGATTCCGAAGCGCTCCCGTAGCGCCACGATCGCCGCCTCGTCGTCATCGGTCTGGATCTGCACCCGGTCGCTGCCCACTTTCGCCTTCAGCGCCTCGGGCGTGTCGAGCACGATGATCTTCCCCTGGTCCATGATCGCGATGCGATCGCAGTACTCGGCCTCGTCCATGTAGTGGGTGGTGAGGAAGATCGTGATGTCCTCGCGCGCCTTCAGCTCGCGGATGTAGCTCCAGATCGAGCTGCGCGTCTGCGGGTCCAGGCCCACCGTGGGCTCGTCCAGGAACAGCACCCGCGGCGAGTGCAAGAGGCCCCGCGCGATCTCCAGGCGCCGCTTCATCCCGCCCGAGAAGGTGTTGACCCAGCTCGAGCGCCGCTCCCACAGCCCGACCATCTCCATCACCTGGCGCATCCGCTCGCCCACGAGCTCGCGCGGCACGCCGTAGAGCTCGGCGTGCAGGCGCAGGTTCTGCTCGGCCGTGAGGTAGCCGTCGAGCGTCGTGTCCTGGAAGACCAGGCCGATGTTGCGCCTGACCTCGTCGCGTTCGCTCACCACGTCGTGACCGGCCACGAGCGCCGAGCCACCGCTGGGTCGCACGAGCGTGCAGAGCATGTTGATGGTCGTCGACTTGCCAGCCCCGTTGGGGCCCAGGAAGCCGAAGATCTCGCCGGAGCGAACCTCGAAATCGATGCCCCGCACAGCCTCGACCTCGTCGTAGCGCTTGACCAGGCCGTTGACCGACACGGCGGGTGCGGGACTCGATATCGGGGCGCTCGGCTGGCTCAACTGTCCTCGTCCACCGTACCGGTCTGCTCCTCGCCGTCGGCGAGGATCCGGTAGAGGTCGCGGCGCGTGCTCGCGAGAACCCCGCGGGCCCTGCCGATCTGAGCCTCGCTGCCCGTGCGCATCACCTGCGCGAACGCGAAGGCGACCTCGCGCATCAGCTTGCCCAGCTCATGGGCCTTCTCGCTGACATCCTCGCTCATCTGATCCCAAGGCGCAGGCGCCTCATCGCCACGCTCGGCCACCCATGCGCGACCGGCGTCCGTGAGTGCGAACAGCTTGCGCCCGTCGGACTCCTCCGAGCGGATCAGGCCCTCGTCCTCGAGCTGCGCCAAGGCGGGGTAGACCGAGCCGGGGCTCGCCCGCCACACGCCGCCGCTGCGCTCCTGGACCTCCTGCATGATCTGGTAGCCGTTGCGCGGCTCCTCGCTCAGCAGCAGCAGCGCCGCCGTGCGGATGTCGCCGCGACGGGCCTTGCGGCCGCGGCCGCGGGGGCCTCCACCGCCGCCGAAGCCCCCGAACGGCCCGCCGAACTCGCCGCGGGGACCGTGGGCGAAGTGGTGGGCGCGGTGCCCACCGTGGCGTGAGGGCCCGCAGCGCGGGGCCTCAGCGTCTCTCGAGTATGCATTGCCAAACATATCTACTCCTATCGTGAACTATCTTGAGACCATCACGATATATCGTTAGATCGGTTTCTTCAAGTCCTCCCGCCGAAAGAGCGGCGATCTCCCACTCGATGCCGCGACCGCCCGCGGCAGCTCAGTGGCGGAAGTGACGACGATCGGTTGCGACCATCGCCGCACCGGCACCGTCCACGGCGGCCACGACCTCCTCGTCGCGCACCGACCCGCCGGGCTGGATGATCGCGCTCACTCCGGCCTCGATCGCGAGCTCGGGACCGTCGGCGAAGGGGAAGTAGGCGTCGGAGGCGAGCGCCGAGCCGGCGAGCGCCTCGGGCTGGAAGGCGCGTGCCTTCTCGATCGCGATCCGCACAGCGTCCACGCGGCTCATCTGCCCGGCGCCGATCCCGATCGTGGCGCCGCCGGCCGCCACCACGATCGCGTTGGAGCGCACGTGGCGGCAGACGCGCCACGCGAACAGCATGTCCTGCCACTCCCGCCCTGTCGGCTCGCGCGCGCTCATCACGCGCATCTGCTCGCGGGTCTCCGTGACCGCATCCCGGCTCTGCACGAGCTGGCCGCCGATCACCGCCTTGGTCTCGACCTCCCCGGCCGGCTCCGGCCACTCGGCGAGCTCGAGCAGGCGCACGTTCTTCTTGACCTGCAGGGTCTGGAGCGCCTGCTCGTCATAGCCGGGCGCCAGCAGCACCTCGATGAACTGCTTGGCCAGCTCCTCGGCGAAGGGTCCGTCGACCGGCCGGTTGACGGCGATCACGCCGCCGTAGGCGCTCTGCGGATCGCAGGCGAAGGCCCGTTCGTAGGCCACCTGGCCGGTCTCGCCGATCGCGCACCCGCACGGGTTGTTGTGCTTGACGATCGCGCAGGCCGGAGAGTCGAAGTCCTCCACAAGCTCCCGCGCGGAGCTGAGGTCGAGCAGGTTGTTGAACGAGAGCTCCTTGCCGTGGAGCTGCTCGACCCCGGCGAGCAGGTGCGTGGGCGCGCCCACGCGCGCGTAGTAGGCAGCGCTCTGGTGCGGGTTCTCGCCGTAGCGCAGGTCGCCGACCTTCTCATATGAGTCGTTCCAGGTCGGAGGGAAGCCCTCATAGGTGCGGGCCGCGAACCAGGTCGCGATCGCCGCGTCGTAGCGGGCCGTACACGCGAAGGCCTTGGCCGCGAGCTCGGTGCGGGTCCGCAGCGAGAGCCGGCCCTCGGAGTCATGGAGCTCCGCCAGCAGGCGCTCGTAGTCGCCCGGGTCGACAACCACGGCCGCGAACGGAGCGTTCTTGGCCGCCGCCCTGATCATCGTCGGGCCGCCGATGTCGATGTTCTCGACGATCTCGGACTCGCTCGCGTCGCCGCGCGCGACGGTCTGCTCGAACGGATAGAGGTTCACGCACACCAGGTCCACCTGCTCGATCGCCTGCTCGGCCGCCGCGCGCAGGTGCTCCTCCTGGTCGCGTCGCGCCAGCAGGCCCGCATACAGGCGCGGGTGAAGCGTCTTCACGCGTCCGTCCATCATCTCCGGGAAGCCCGTGAAGTCATCGATCGAGCGCACCGGCAGGCCGTCCTGCTCGAGCGCCCGCGAGGTTCCTCCCGTCGAGACGATCTCCACCCCGAGCGCCTGCAGGCCGCGCGCGAAGGCAACGACCCCCTGCTTGTCGGACACCGACAGCAGCGCCCTGCGAACCCGCACCTCGCCCGGCTGCGCCCGCTCGATCCCAGCTGCGGGGTCGACGATGACGTCGCGGTCGGGGGCCATCGGAAGAGCCTATCCCTCGCCCGCGCGGATCGCCATGCGACGCGGGTTCTCGGAGTCGGGAGCGATCGCACCGCGTGCCAGCAGGCGCACGGCCTGGGGCAGCAGCTCGTGCTCGAGCGGGCGCAGCGCCGCGAGCACCGCTCCCGGCTCGCGCGCCTCGGGGAGCTCCACGGCCCGCTGCAGGATCACCGGCCCGGAGTCCACGCCCGCGTCCACGAAGTGGACCGTCACGCCGAACACCTTCACGCCGTAGGCCAGCGCCTGCTCGATCGCCGCCAGTCCCGGGAAGGCCGGCAGCAGCGACGGGTGCACGTTGATGACAGCGCCCGGGAAGCGATCCAGAAAGACCTCTCCCAGCAGCTCCATGTAGCCGGCGAGCACCACCGCCCGAGCGCCCTCGGCCGCCAGCCAGTCCGCGAGCGCCTCATCGCGCGCCGCGCGGCTTGGATAGTCGGCGCGGGGGAAGACGGCCGTGGGCACCCCCGCCGTCTGGGCACGTGCCAGGGCCGGAGCGTCGGGGACGCTCGACGCCACCGCCGCCACCCGCGCCTCGTGCCCGTGGACGCTGTCCAGCAGCGCCTGCAGGTTGGTGCCCGTGCCCGAGACCAGCACGGCGATGGGGAGTTGCTCGGCCACGCCGGGCGCACGATAGCTGTGAGCAACGTCACATATGGGTAGCGATTGTATAAGTGCAGAATCGCACAATCTAGATTGCCTGATCTTTGACGGTCCAGGTATCGAGGGTGATCGGTCGGGCTTGCTGGCCGACCGCGTTGAGCAGCTTGGCAATCACATCGACGACGGTGCTCGCCGTGTCCCACAGGGACTCGTTCGCACCGCCGCCCCGTCTTTTACCGCTCTTGAACGCGAGATCGGCGCCGATCTCGCCTTTCACCTGCACATGCGGGTGCGGGGAGCCGCACAGCAGCTTCAGGACTATTGCGCCTTCGTTCAGTACGCGCCGGTCGATGTGGAAGATGCTGTCCACGGCGATCTGTTGGGGCAGGCTAAGTTGGGGCTCGCGGAATCGCATTCCCCACAGGTGCACGAGTCGGTGCTTGTCTTGGTTCCAGAGGTCGTGGATGGTCCGCAGGTCGCAGCAGTAGAAGCTCCGGTATCGCTGTGGGTAGGGCTGCAACGCCTCGATAAATGCTTGTGGGCCGGGGCCGATGCCCCTGATCTTGTACATACCACCGCTGCTGCTCCAGTCTCCCGTCCTCCTTGCCCGCTGGTAGAAGTTGGCTCTGCGCGTGTAGACGGGGAAGGAGCTACCCCTGAGTGCTTCTCGCGTCCAGTCAACGGTCAGCCAGTAGACGACTTGGTCGAGCGCGGAGCGAAGATCGTGGATCGCCTCGCCGAGAACGATCGCCCAGTCAATCGGGATCGGGTGATGGAACCCGAGCCGGTAGAAGTGCTTTCGTCCCTCGTCGTGTATCTCTGGGACAAGGCCCCATGGCCGGCTTGCCTCCCACGCGGACATTTCTGCGTGGAGGCGTCCGAAGTGCTCGTTCGCTCGCGCGATCTTTCGCTCTATCCCCGCGAGGGCACGAGGGTCAACCTTCAAGAGGTGATCCTGTCGCCCAATTGCTAGCTGCCAGCATCGAATAGCAGCCTACTCGCCCCTAAATCTTTATGTCAAGACGCTTGACACCGGCCGATGTGTCCAGTATCTTGACACTATGGCCGCAGGCAACCGACACGATCCGACCCGTACGGCGTGCTCCGAGTCGCAGTTCTCGCTCATGGAGTTCATGCGCGACTACCCCGACGACGCCGCCTGCCTTGAGCACCTGTGGCGCTCGCGCTACTCACCCGACGGTGAGCACGCCGACTGCCCGAAGTGCGGCGAGGAAAGGGTGTTCCGCAAGTACGCCACCGCTCAGGGCCGCCAGTCATGGACCTGCACTGGCTGCGGGCACCACGTCCACCCGACGGCGGGGACGATCTTCCACAAGTCCTCGACCTCGCTGCACCTGTGGTTCTTCGCCATCTACATGATGACCAGCACTCGCTGCGGCGTGTCGGCCAAGATGCTTGAGCGCGAGATAGGCGTCTCCTACAAGACGGCGTGGAGGATGCTGAACAAGATCCGCAACGAGCTGATGGTCGATGACGGCGAGCCGCTGAGAGGCGACGTAGAGGTCGATGAGGCATCCGTGGACGGCAAGCCGCGCAAGCGGCAGGGCCAACACCCGCACATCGCTATAGGCCCGTCACGGCGCTCTGAGGCGGCGAAACTGCGGGAACGTAGTAGGGCGACCGTCTTCGCTGCTGTTGAGCGAGGGGGACGGATCAAGGCGACCGTCCTGCCGTCGCGGAGGGGTCCTCAGCTACAGCGCCAGGTCATCGAGTGGGTTGAGCCCGAGTCGATCATCATCACGGACGAGTGGCCCGCCTACAACGGCTTGGACAAGCACTTCATCGACCATAGTCGGATCAATCACTCGGCGGGCTGGTACGTCGTGGGCGACACGCATACGAACACGGTGGAGGGGTTCTTTGGGCATCTAAAGCCGTCCATCCGAGGCACCTACCGCCGCGTGTCCCACCGCTGGCTACAGGGCTACCTAAACGAGTTCGTCTGGCGCAGGAACGCCCGCTACTCGTCTACGTCGATGTTCGAGCTTCTGTTGGAGCGGACGGTCGCATGAGCGAGTCCGAGGCAATCAAGGCGATCCGCCGCGCCGCGAAACGACGCGAGTACTCCGAGCGGCTGCGCCATCAGGCGACCACAGACCTACGCGAGAACATCCTCCGGGCGCAGCGCGAGGGGGTGTCTATCGCTCAGATCGCTCGGGAGGCTCGTCTGTCTCGGCAGGGCGTTTACGACCTGCTGGCGGCGGCGCGACCTTCTTGACCATCCGGTCGAAGTCGCCGCGCGTCGGGACCGGGATGCGGTGCCCGGCTGGCGTGGTCTGCTGCGGCTCGTCGGGCTTCTCGTCGGGCACCCGCTCAGGCTAGCGCGGACCGATCCTCGACGGGCGCTAGGCTTCTCGGATGGCTCACGCGCTGGAGCGGACCGTGCTAGACGGTGAGAACGCCTACACGGTTCTCGCGGGCGAGTCGGACGAATCCCACGTGGCGCTCATCGTGGACGGCCGGGTCCATTGGCTCTCCCACGGGGCGCTAGACGAGCTGCTGGACGCGCTCGCGGAGGGCAGGCGCTCACTCGATAGCGCGTCCCTCGCGTAGCCGTTGCACAAAGGCGTGTCCGGCCTCGGTCAGCCAGTAGTGGCGCTCGGGCCAGTTCTCCTGTATGCCGGCTACGGCGTCGGGTGGGTACTTGCGCTCGACGATCCCATCCTGGACGAGATAGTTCATCAGGATGGACAGCTCGCGTGGGAGCCGGACGAGCTTCGCCTCGGGATGATCGACGAATTCGTTCAGCACGCGGCGCTCCAGATCGCCGTATCGCGCCGAGATGCGGCTTAGGTTGGCCTTGTACATGCGCACGTGAGCGGCCGGTATGTCGCCTTTGGTCACTCGTTCGTGGCAGTTCGGGCAGAGGGCGATCAGGTTCTCGAACGTGTTGTGCGTTCGGTCTTCGTCGATGTGATGGACATGGATGGGGATCTGCCGACACGTTGGGATCGCGCATCGATCGCCAGCCTCTACCACGACTTCCCGGCGTAGCTGAGCGGGGATCGTCGGGCGGTCAGCGGACACCAGGACGAAGCCTAAACGCGTGGAGCTGCGAGCGCCACGCCCCGACCGGGCGACGTGGCGCTCGTTGCGGGCTCAGATGACTTGGCCGACTATCTGCACCACGCGGGCACCGGCCCGCGAGGCAAACACGAAGCCATCGGCCGTGCGGTGGATCAGCCCGGCGCGCAGCAGGCCACGCACGGGCACTATCGGTTCGTCGGTTTCGACCTCCCGGCCGATGTCCTCCACAGACCACACGGGCTGGTAGCGCTCGGGGTCGGTCAGCAGGTACAGCACGTCGCGTTCCTGGTCGTCGTACTTGCTGGCTTGGTTCGCCAGATCGTCGTCCGGCATATCCTCATCGTGCATGGGAGCTAAGCCTCCTGTGTCACGGCCGGGGGGCCGTTCACGCGGTCGCCCCGGCCAACTTTGGATTGGGACGGAGCAACGTAGACCCCTCAAACGACGGAATGCACGCTCAAAACCGGCTTATACAGTCGCTGCCCATATGTGAGCAACGTCACAGAGCCCGCCGGCGTTTCGCGCTTAACTACACCTGAGGGTGGAGAGTCGTCGGTCGATCCGTCAGGGACGACAGCTTGTAAGCCAAACGACTCACAGGGACCACCACATGCTTCTCGCGATAATCATCACCCTCATCATCGTCGTGGCGCTCGGCGCCTCGTTGCAGATGGACAGGAAGGGCCGGCTGATCAGCCGCACGCCCTACAACAACCGCTACAACGACGCCTCCGGAGCCCGCGAGGACCACTTCGGCTAGGCCCCGCCGAGCCGCCGCTCCGATTCCCTCTCAGCCGGCCCCCGGCCGGCTGCCGGCGCCCGCCCTCGGCGAGTAGCCTGGGTCCGCAGCAGCACAAAACCGATCAGGGGGTGGAGAGATGGCGGATGCAATCATCCTGGAGTTCGACGGAGTCGGCCGCGAGCAGTACGAGGCCGTCAACCAGCGCTTGGGGATCGACCCGGTGAGCGGACAGGGCGACTGGCCCACGGGCATGGTCTCGCACCTGGGCGCAGCAAAGCAGGGAGGCTGGGTCGTCGTCGAGGTGTGGGACTCGAAGGAGGACCAGGAGCGCTTCATGCACGACCGGCTCGGTCAGGCGCTCCAGGAGGGCGGGATCGCGGGGCCCCCGGCCCGGCTGGAGTGGCTCGAGCTCGCCGGCTACAGCACTCCCGCCTGAGCCGCTAGGCCGAGATCAGCGGCAGCGGCGGCGTTTCGTCGGGCTGGGCAGGCTGCTCCTCCTCCAGCGAGTACTTGCCCGCCGCGCCGTCGCTGCCCGCCAGCGGGTACTCGCCTGTGAAGCACGCATCGCAGTGCGTCGTCCTGGTCCCGCGAACCGCCTCATAGACCCCGTCCAGTGAGAGGTAGTGCAGCGAGTCGCAGCCCAGCTCGGCAGCCACCTCCTCGGTGCTGCGCCCGTGCGCGATCATCTCCTCGCGCGTGGACATGTCGATGCCGTAGTGGCAGGGATGCTTGATCGGCGGCGCGGAGATGCGCATGTGGATCTCGCGCGCGCCCGCGTCGCGCAGCATCTGCACGATCTGGCGCGTCGTGTTGCCGCGCACGATCGAGTCGTCGACCACCACCAGGCGCTTGCCCGCGATCACCTCAGGGAGCGGGTTGAACTTCAGGCGCAGGCCGTGCTTGCGCAGCTCCTGGCCGGGCTGGATGAACGTGCGCGCCACGTAGCGGTTCTTGACGAAGCCGTCGTCCTGGGGGAGGCCCGCCGCGCGCGCAAGGCCGCGCGCCGCCGGGTTTCCGGAGTCCGGCACCGCGATCACCAGGTCCGCCTCCACGGGAGCCTCGCTCCAGAGGATCTCGCCCATGCGCCCGCGCGCCACCTGGAGCACCTGGTCGTTCATGCGCGAGTCCGGGCGCGCGAAGTAGATGTACTCGAACACGCAGAACGCCCGCCGCCCGCCGCCCGCCACGATCCGGCTCTCGAGGCCCTGCGGGCCGAGCGTCACGACCTCGCCCGGCTCCACGTCGCGCACGTACTTCGCGCCGATGATGTCGAAGGCGCACGACTCGCTGGACACGCAGTAGTGCGGCTCATCCTCCTCGGCGTCCGCCGCCGGCTCGATCACGCCGATCGCCAGCGGGCGCAGGCCGTGGGGGTCGCGGAACGCCACCACGCGATCCTTGGTCATGGCCACGATCGAGAAGGCCCCGCGCAGCCGCGGCAGCACGTCCGCGATCGCGTCCTCCACCCGATCGGCCGGGTGCGTGGCGATCATCGCCGCGATGATCTCCGAGTCCGAGGTCGAGCTGAAGCTGACCCCGCGCTCGAGCAGCTCCTCGTGGAGCTCGAGCGCGTTGATCAGGTTGCCGTTGTGTGCGAGCGCAACCTCGCGGCGCGAGCCGTTGGTGCCCTCCGAGCGCTGCACCGGCTGGGAGTTCTCCCAGGCGTTCGAGCCCGTGGTCGAGTAGCGCACGTGGCCGATCGCCAGCTCGCCCGCCAGCGTGCGCAGGTCGTTCTCCGTGAACACC
>Ga0207927_1000317_pt1 | contig 20242 bp, 19 predicted proteins | sample NGESurdeep072012_2_FD_184456 | JGI IMG/M metagenome (GOLD analysis project Ga0207927, IMG submission 184456) | Arctic peat soil microbial communities from Barrow, Alaska - NGEE Surface sample 210-2 deep-072012 (SPAdes) | ecosystem: Environmental > Terrestrial > Soil > Wetlands > Peat ... | reverse complement strand
CGCTCCAGAACGCCGACGTCGCGGCCGTCCTCGATGGCGGCCGGATCGTCGAGATGGGCACGCACGCGGAGCTGCTCGAAAAGGGCGGCGTCTACGCGGCCATCGCCGAGCGCCAGCGCCTCGCCGAGGAGATGGAGGCCGCCTGATGGCCGAAACTCCTCACGAGGAAGAGATCCTGGGGAGCGCCTTCGAGCCGCGCCTCGCCAAGCGGCTCTTCTCCCTCGTGCGCCCGTACCGGCGCTACGTCGTCGGGTCCGTCGTCGCCCTGCTCCTCGAGTCGGTCGCCCAGCTCGCGGGGCCGCTGCTCATGGCGGCGGCGATCGACCTCCTGTTCACGAAAGGCGCGACGGGGGCCGGCCCGGCTTCCCGCGGCGTGGACGGCTTCTTTCGCATCTTTGGCATCGACCTCGGCGCGGGGCACGGCATCGAGTGGATCGCGGGGCTTTCGATCCTCATGGCCGCGCTCGCGTTCGTCTTCATGGTGGTCATGGTCGCGTGGACCTCGCAGATGGGCCAGGGCGTCATGTACGACCTCAGGACGCGGATCTTCTCCCACCTCCAGCGCGCCGACATCGCCGTCTTCGACCGCACGCCCGTAGGCCGGCTCATGACGCGCCTGACGACGGACGTCGACGCTCTGAACGAGCTCTTCACGTCGGGTTTCGTCGCGCTCCTCGGCGACGTGGCGATCCTCGCGGGAATCGTGGCCATCCTCTTCGCCCTCGACACGACGCTCGCGGCGATCACGTTCGCGATCCTCCTGCCGATGCTCTGGGTGACGAACTGGTTCCGGAAGGGCGCACGCGACACGTACCGCGACGTGCGCGTGAAGATCGCCCGCGTGAACGCGTTCCTCCAGGAGCACATCTCCGGAATGAACGTCGTGCAGCTCTTTCGCCACGAGCCCGTTTCGCGCCGGAGCTTCGCCGACGTGAACGACGCGCACCGGCGGGCGAACCTCGACTCGATCTTCTACTACTCGGTCTTCTATCCGGCCCTCGACTTCCTGTCGGCGGTCGGCATGGCGTCGATCGTGTGGTACGGCGGCGGCGAGGTGCTCCGCGGCCGCATGACGCTCGGCGCCGTCGTGGCGTTCCTCCAGTACAGCAAGCGCTTCTACCGCCCGCTCATGGACCTCTCGGAGAAGTACAACATCCTGCAGGCCGCGATGGCCTCCTCCGAACGGATCTTCCATCTCCTCGATGCGCAGCCCTCCATCACCGCGCCGGCCGATCCGGTCGCCCCAAAGGGGCCCCTTCACGGCGATGTCGCGTTCGAGGACGTGCGCTTCTCCTATAAGAAGGGCGAAGAGATTCTGAATGGCGTCTCGTTCCACGTGCCGCCCGGGCGCACGGTCGCCCTCGTGGGCGCGACGGGCGCGGGCAAGTCCACGGTCCTGAACCTCCTTCTGCGCTTCTACGACGTGACGGAAGGGCGCGTCCTCGTGGACGGCACGGACGTGCGCCGGTACGACCCCGTGCGCCTGCGCGAGCACTTCGGCATCGTCCTGCAGGACACGTTCCTCTTCACCGGGACGATCGCGGAGAACGTCTCCTTCTTCGATCCAGGACTCCCGCGCGCGCGTATCGAGGAAGCCTGCATCGAGGTCGGCCTCGCGCCGCTCCTTGCGCGCATTCCGGGGGGGCTCGACGCGAAGCTCTCCGAGCGCGGCGGCGGCCTTTCCGTGGGCGAGAAGCAGCTCGTCGCCTTCGCCCGCGCGCTCGCGCGCGACCCGCGCGTGCTCATCCTCGACGAGGCCACGTCCTCCGTCGATCCCGAGACGGAGAAGACGATCGAGCGCGCCGTCGCCCGTCTGCTGGCGGGCCGCACGTCGATCGTCGTCGCGCACCGCCTCTCGACGATCGTGCGCGCCGACGAGATCCTCGTCCTCTCGCACGGCGAGGTGAAGGAGTCCGGCACGCACGCGGAGCTGCTCGCGAAGGACGGGCTCTACGCCCGCCTTTACACGCTGCAGCTCAAGGACCGGGAAGCGGCCGCCTAGGGCCCGTCGTCCTCGGGCGGGCGGTTCCGCGTGAGGACAGCGGGCCGGAATTTTTCGCGTCAGCCGCCCGGCACCTTCGGGAGGTGCGTCATCGCCTCCTCGACGGCGTGGTCGGGGTACTCGAAGTCCTGCAGGTGCCCCGCGTGGTAGCTCTGGTAGGCGGTCATGTCGAAGTGGCCGTGGCCCGAGAGGTTGAAGGCGATGACCTTCTTCTCCCCCGTCTCCTTGCAGCGCAGCGCCTCGTCTATCGCGGCGCGGATCGCGTGCGCGGATTCGGGCGCCGGGATGATCCCTTCGGCCTTCGAGAACTGCACGGCCGCGTCGAACGTCTCGAGCTGCTGGGCAGAGCGGGCCTCGACGTCGCCGTGCGCGACGAGCGCGCTCACCGAGGGCGCCATCCCGTGATAGCGCAGGCCGCCCGCGTGGATCCCCGGCGGGACGAACGTGTGCCCGAGCGTGTGCATCTTCACGATGGGCGCCATCGCGGCCGTGTCGCCGTAGTCGTACGTGTACCGACCCTTCGTGAGGCTCGGGCAGGAGGCGGGCTCGACGGCCACGATCCGCGTCTTTTTCCCCTCCGTGAGGTTGCGGTGGAGGAACGGGAACGCGAAGCCCGCGAAGTTCGACCCGCCGCCCGCGCACGCGATCACGACGTCGGGATACTCGCCCGCCATCTCCATCTGGAGGAGCGCCTCCAGGCCGATGACCGTCTGGTGCATCAGGACGTGGCCGAGGACCGAGCCGAGGCTGTATTTCTTCGCCCCGCCGCTCGTCGCCGCCACCTCGACGGCCTCGGAGATCGCGATCCCGAGCGAGCCCGGCGAGTCGGGCCACTCGGCGCGGAGCTTCCTGCCGAATTGCGTCCGGTCGGTCGGGCTCGCGAAGACCTGCGCGCCGAAATTCTCCATGATGTACCGGCGGTAAGGCTTCTGGTCGTACGAGACTTTCACCATGAAGATCTCGAGGTCGAGCCCGAAGAAGCTGCACGCCATCGCGAGGGCCGACCCCCACTGCCCGGCGCCAGTCTCCGTCGTCAGCGCCTTCGTCCCGGCCTCCTTGTTGTAGAAGGCCTGAGGAACCGCCGTGTTCGGCTTGTGCGAGCCGACCGGGCTCACGCTCTCGTTCTTGTAGTAGATGTGGGCGGGTGTCCCGAGCGCCTTCTCGAGCCTCAGGGCGCGGCACATCGGCGTCGGGCGCCAGAGCCGGTAGATCTCGCGCACGGGCTCCGGGATCTCGACCCAGCGTTCGGGCGTGACCTCCTGCATCACGATGTTCATCGGGAAGAGGACGGACAGGAAGTCCGGCGTGACCGGCTCCATCGTCCCGGGGTGCAGGACCGGGGACGGGGGCACGGGCATGTCCGCGTTCACGTTGTACCAGGCCTTCGGCAGGAGCGATTCGTCCAACAGGAATCTCGCGGTCTCCGCCATGGGTCCTCCCCTTCCGGAAAGGCGCGACGATAGCGCAGTCTCCGGCCGACTCCGATATCCTTGCCGCCGCGTGGAGTCCATCGTCGTCACCGGCGGGGCCGGTTTCATCGGCTCGAACTTCGTGCGGCTCGCGCTCGCCGAAACGCTCGACCGCGTCGTCGTCGTCGACAAGCTCACGTATTCGGGGCACCGCGCGAGCCTCGCCGACTTGGAGAGGAACCCGCGCTTCGCCTTCATCGAGGCGGACATCGCCGACCGCGCCGCCATGCGAGCGGCCATGGAGGCCCACCGGCCGCGCGCCGTCCTGAACTTCGCGGCCGAAACGCACGTCGACCGCTCGATCGACGGCCCGGGCGCGTTCGTCAACACGAACGTCAACGGCACGTACGAGCTGCTCGAGGCCTCGCGCGCCTACGCCGCGGCCCTTCCGCCCGCCGCTCGCGAGGCCTTCCGGTTCCTCCACGTCTCCACCGACGAGGTCTACGGCACGCTGGGCCAGACGGGCCTCTTCTCCGAGGAGACGCCGTACGCGCCGAACTCGCCGTACGCCGCGTCGAAGGCCGCCGCGGACCATCTCGTGCGCGCCTGGCGCGAGACGTACGGCCTCGCGACGCTCCTGACGAACTGCTCGAACAACTACGGGCCGTACCAATTCCCCGAAAAGCTCATCCCGCTCATGATCCTGACCGCCCTCGAGGGAAAGCCCCTCCCGATTTACGGCGACGGCGGCAACGTGCGCGACTGGCTCCACGTCGAGGACCACTGTCGCGGCATCCTCCTCGTCCTCGAGAAGGGCGCGCCCGGAAGCAAATACAACATCGGAGGCGGAAACGAGCGGACGAACCTCCAGATCGTCGACGCACTCTGCGCGGCGCTGGAGCAGGAGCGGCCGGCCGAGAAGAACCCGAAGATTCCGAGGATCTCTTCGAAGGGCAAGGGGGGATACGCGAAACTCATGACGTTCGTTCCAGACCGGCCAGGCCACGATCGCCGCTATGCGATCGATGCAACCAAGATCCGCCGCGACCTCGGGTGGAGCCCCTCTTACTCATTCGAAGAAGGTCTTCTTCGGACGGTGCGGTGGTACCTGTCGAATCTCGAATGGTGCGCGACGGTCCAGGCGGGAAACTACGACCGCGAGCGGCTCGGCCTCGGCCCCGCCGCGTCCGCGCCCCGCGCGGGCGGAGTCCGCGCGTGAAGGGGATCATCCTCGCGGGAGGCTCGGGCTCGCGCCTCTATCCGCTCACGCTCGCGGTTTCGAAGCAGCTTTGCCCCGTCTACGACAAGCCCATGGTCTATTACCCGCTCTCGACGCTCATGCTTGCGGGCCTGCGCGACATTCTCGTCATCACGACGCCCGAGGACCAGACCGGCTTCAGGCGCCTCCTCGGCGACGGCGGGCAGTTCGGCATCCGGATCTCCTATGCGGCGCAGCCGAAGCCCGAGGGTCTCGCGCAGGCGTTTCTCATCGGCCGACCGTTCGTGGGCGAGGACGCCGTCGCGCTCGCGCTCGGCGACAACCTGTTCTACGGGCACGGCCTGCCGGAGATGCTCCAGCGCGCGGCGGGCCGCGCCTCGGGCGCGACCGTCTTCGCCTACCGCGTACTCGACCCCGAGCGTTACGGCGTCGTGGAGTTCGACGGGAAAGGGCGCGCGATCGGCCTCGAGGAGAAGCCGAAGGAGCCGCGCTCGAGCTACGCCGTCACCGGCCTGTATTTCTACGACAACCGCGTGCTCGACATCGCGACGGCGCTGAAGCCCTCGCCGCGCGGCGAGCTCGAGATCACGGACGTCAACCGGGCGTACCTCGAAACCGGCGACCTCCACGTCGAGCTCCTCGGCCGCGGCATGGCGTGGCTCGACACGGGCACGCACGAGGCGCTCCTCCAGGCCTCGAATTTCATCCAGGCCATCGAGGCGCGCCAGGGCCTGAAGATCGCGTGCCCCGAGGAGATCGCCCACAAGGCCGGCTGGATCTCCACGGCCGACGTGACACGGCTCGCGGAGCAGATGAAGAGCGACTACGGCCGCTACCTTCTCCGGATGCTGGAGGATGGAATCGGCTGAGGACGCAACCGGGGCTCGGGCGCGCTCGTATCTCTCGGGACGAGGAGAAGAGACATGACGACGAGACGCGATTTTCTCTGGAAAACGGCCGCTTCCGCGGGTCTTCTGGCGGGTGGGTTCCCCGCGTTCTCTGCAACGAAGAAAACCCTCCTCATCCTCGGAGGCACCCGCTTCCTCGGGCCCGAGATCGTCGACGCCGCGAAGGCGAGCGGCTGGACGATCACCCTTTTCAACAGAGGCAAGACCAACCCCGGCCTCTTCCCCGACCTCGAGAAGCTGCAGGGAGATCGCAACGGCGACCTCAAGTCGCTCGAGGGCCGCGCCTGGGACGCGGTGGTCGATACCTCGGGCTACTTCCCGCGCCAGGTTCGCGACTCGGCGGCGCTTCTCGGCAAGTCGGCGAAGCAGTACGTCTTCGTATCGTCCATCTCGGTCTATGCCGACCTCGGCAGGCCCGGCGTCGACGAGACAGGACCGGTCGCGATCCTCGAGGACCCGGCTGTCGAAAACGTGGGCGAGGGAACGTACGGCGGCCTCAAGGCGCTGTGCGAGAAGGCCGCCGAAGCCGCCATGCCCGGCCGCGTCACGAACGTGCGCCCCGGCCTCATCGCCGGGCCGAGCGACGGCACGGATCGCTTCACGTACTGGCCGGTCCGCGTCGCGCGCGGCGGTGAGGTCCTCGCGCCGGACAAACCCGAGGATCTCGTCCAGTTCATCGACGTCCGCGACCTCGCGGCGTGGATCGTGAAGACGATCGACACGAAGACCATGGGCGTTTTCAACGCGACGTCGGCGCCGCTCCGAATGGGCGAGGTTCTCGACGCCTGCAAGGCCGCCGGCGGCGGCGACGCGCGCTTCACGTGGGTGGAGGCCGCTTTCCTCGCCGCTCAGAAGGTCGAGGAGTGGAGCGACCTCCCCGTGTGGACCTCGCCCGCGGGCTCCGACGCCGGAGCCGGCCGCGTGAGCAACGCGCGCGCGGTCGCGAAGGGCCTCGCGTTCCGGCCCGTGAAGGTCACCGCGAAGGACACGCTCGACTGGTGGAAGACGCTCCCGAAAGAGCGGACTTCCAAGCTGAAGAGCGGCCTTTCGCCCGAGCGCGAAGCCGAGGTCCTCGCCGCGTGGCACGAGGCGCAGGCGAAGAAGCCCCCGAAGGCCGGCTGACGGCGTGGGGGGGCGGAGCGCGCTTTCCCGCTTCGTGCGGGTCGAGCCCGGAGAGGGCGCGGGCCTCCTCTGGTCCGCGCTTTCGTTCTTCTTCATCCTCGCCGGCTATTACGTCATCCGGCCGCTCCGCGACGAGATGGGCGCGTCGGCGGGAGGCGGTTTCGCCCTGAACTGGCTCTTTTTCGGGACGCTCGCCGGCACGCTCGTCGTCAATCCGCTGTTCGGAGCCCTCGTCGCGCGCACGCCCCGCCGCGTGTTCGTCCCGGCGGTGATGCACGCGTTCGCCGCGAGCTTCGTGGCGTTCTTCGGACTCCTCACGTTTCTCGACGGCCCCGCGCGGCTCGCCGCGGGGCGGTTCTTCTTCGTGTACGCGAGCGTCTTCAACCTCCTCGTCGTGTCGGTCTTCTGGGGGTTCCTCGCCGACCTCTTCCGTTCCGAGCAGGCGAAGCGCCTCTTCGGGTTCATCGGCCTCGGCGGCACGGTGGGCGGTATCCTGGGCGGCGCCGTCACCGTCGCGCTCGCGCGGCGCATCGGCCCGGTGCCGCTGCTCCTCGTCGCAGCGGCTCTCTTCGAGGCCGGCGTCCTCTGCCTGCACCGGCTCGCGGGGATCTACCATGTGGACGTGGGCGCCGCCGAGCGGGCGGCCGAGAGCGGCGACGGCGTCCCGCCCGGCACGGGCGCGCTCTCGGGCCTGACGCTGTTCGCGAAGTCGCGCTACCTCCTCGGCATCGCGGCCTTCCTGCTCCTCTACACGGTCGGCTCGACGTTCCTCTATCTGGCGCAGGCGCGCATCGTGCGAAGCGCCTTCCACGACGCCGGCGCCCGGACGGAGTTCTTCGCGAAGGCCGACCTCGTCGTCAACGTCCTCACGGCCCTCACGCAGCTCTTCCTGACGGGGCGCATCCTGCCGGCCGTGGGCCTCGGGCCCGCGCTCGCGCTGCTGCCGGCCGTCACGGCGGCGGGTTTCTTCGCGCTCGGCGTCTCGTCCACCGCGAGCACGCTCTTCGCCGTACAGGTCCTCCGGCGCGCGGCCGAGTTCGCGCTCGTGAAACCCGCGCGCGAAGCCCTCTTCACCGTCGTCCCGCGCGAGGAGAAGTACACGGCGAAGAGCTTCATCGACACGTTCGTGTACCGGAGCGGCGACGCGCTGGGCGCGCTGGCCGACCGGCTCGTGGCTTTCCTCGGCCTCTCGCCCCTGGGCTTCGCCTGGCTCTTCCTGCCCGTGGCCGCCGTGTGGGTCGCGAATGCGCTCGCCCTCGGGAGGAGACAAAAGGCCCTTGCGAACGAGCCAAGCGGGGTTTGAGCGGAGCCGAGCCCGGGAGCGTCAGACCGAAGGCGCTCCCGGAGGCTTCGCCGCGGCGGCCTCGCGACGCATGAACGCCGCGAGGGCGTGGTCGGTCCCGCGGAGATGGTTCGTGAGCGTGCGCCGGAGGCGGTCGGCGAGCTCCAGCGTGATCTCCAGCGTGCCGGCCGCGTTCTGGCGCAGCAGCTCGTTCATCTCCCGGATCAGCCTCACGTGCTCGGCCGCGTGCTCCTCGAAGGCGGGATACTGGTGCAGCCGCATGACGAGCTCCTCGGCGAGGAAGTGCTTCTCGGAAAGGTCGGCCATCTCCTCGAGGATCCTCCCGGCCTCGACGCGCTCATTCGCGCCCGCGGCCCTTTCGAAGGCGTCCACGAGCGCGATCTGGAGCTCGTGCTCCCTCTCTATCTCCGGAAGGCCGTGAACGTCCTTTCGGCCCTCGGCCGTCGGCATGAAACTCCTCTTCCCACCTCGAATGATACGGCGTGCGCCCGACCGGCCAAAAGCCGCTTTGCCAGAATCTGATTCAGGTGGCTCATGGCGCGGGGCTCGTCGCCTCCCGATCGTATGAGGGGAGGGTTCATGCGAGTCCAGGACATCATGACGAGGCGCGTCCAGACCGTCTCCCACACGGAGAACGCGGAAGCGGCCTGGAACCTTATGCGCTGGAAGCGCATCCACCACCTCGTCGTGACCGGCGAAGGCGGTGAAGTCGTCGGCGTCGTGTCCGCGCGCGACCTCGGCGGGCGGGACCGCGACGAGATCCGCCGCCTGCGCCCGATCTCCGCGATGATGACGGCCTACGCGGTCAAGGCGACGCCGAACATGCCCGTGCGCCAGGCCGCGAACGTCATGCGCGGCTGGAACATCGGCTGTCTGCCCGTGATCGAGCCGGACGGCAAGCTGGCAGGCATCGTCACGGTGTCCGACCTCCTGCGGCTTCTCGCCGAGCAGGTTCCAGCGCCCGCGCGCGTGAGCCGGGCGAAGCGAGTGGTGAAGATCAGGTCGCCGAAAAAGGCCGGCCGGGCCCGCGGGTGGCCTGGTCTGGATCGGAGAACCCCATGAGCGACGCGACCATCTTTTTCGGAACGGACTTCTCGCCCGCATCCGACCGTGCGTTCCTCACCGCGATCGACGAGGCGAAGCTGCGGTCGGCTGAGCTCGTCGTGGCGCACGTCATCCCGACCGCCGTCCTCCTCGACCACGGCATCGGCGAAGTGGCGCCGCTCCGCGCGATCTGCCTGAAAAAGCTCGAGGCGCTGAGACGCCGGGCCGAATCCGCCGGTGTCACCGTGCGCATCGAGCTCCTCGACGGAACGCCGCACGCGGCGATCGTGGAAGCGGCGGCCCGCGCGAACGCGGCCCTTCTCGTCCTCGGCACGCAGGGCCGGACGGGCGTCTCGCGGCTCGTCTTCGGCAGCGTCGCGATGCGCGTCGTCTGCGAGGCGCTCTGCCCCGTCGTCGTCGTCCGCGCGGCGGCGTGACGCACAGAAACGGCGCGGCTGGCATGTGCCGTGCCTTCCGTCCATCGGGAAGGACATGAATTACAAAGCGCTGATCCTGACCGTGATTCTGGGCGGCGCGACGGCGGCCGTGCTTCAGGAGTCGACGTCCGTTCCGACACCCGAAGTCAATCCCCAGGCGACGCCTTTGCCGCGCCCGGACGGCACGCCACAAGCGCCCCCCACGCCCGAGATCCTTCCCACGCCGCTGCCCACTCCCGAATTGCGCGCTTCGCGCACTCCCGGAATCGGAAAGCTCGATCCGCTGCGGACGCCGGGAATCAGCCGGACACCCGGCGGAGGCCCGGGCGACAAGATCGTTCCGCCGCCGACGCCCGGGCCCTCCGAGATCCTCACGCCGGCTCCTTGACGGTCCGAAGGCCGTCCCCTATTATCCGCTGCTCCTGAGCGGGACTAGCTCAGTGGTAGAGCGCTACCTTGCCAAGGTAGATGTCGCGAGTTCGACCCTCGTGTCCCGCTCCATAGTCGAGTCCGAGGCCCGGCACGAGCCGGGTCTCGTTTTTTCCGGAGCAAACCCACTCTTTTCAGGTCAGTTCGGTCGGGGCTCGTCCAGTCCCTGCATCCGCCGGAGCTGGGCGCGCGCCTTCAGGGCGCGCATGGAACGCGGATTCGCGGCCAGCTCCTTCTCGATCAGACCCATCGCCTCCCCCCGCGCGTCCCCGTATCCGAGCGCGAGCTGCCATGCGTTCGGCTGCGCGATCGTGCCGTCCGGCCCCAGGAGGAAGCTTCCGATCGGGCGCGACTCGCGCCTCTTGCGGCGCTTGAGCTCGGTGAACGCTTCGACGAGCGCCGCGGACGCGATGCCGTCCTTCCCCGCCACGTACGCGAGCCCGCCCCGGGCGTACGTCTCCAGATATTTCGCTTCCGGGTTGAGGGGACGCCCCTTCAGAACGCGCTGGGCCTCGTCGAGCGCGAACTGGAAGTCCTCCCCCGACAGGCGGTGCGCGGGCTTTCTCGCCGGCTCGAGGCGTTCGCGCGCCGCGAGCAGCGGATGAGCCGGGTCGTCGGGCACGCCCGCGTCCGGCTCGGGGTTCGGCGGAGGCGGGATGGACGGCTTCGCGGCCGCGGCGGCCTGCGCGGCCTGGGCCGTGGCCTCGGCCTCCTTCACGCGGGCTTCGAGGTCCGCGATGCGCTTATCCTCATCGGCGACCTTTCTCACGAGCGGCTCGGTCTTCCTCGCGACCGGCGCCGGCGTCTTCTCCTCTTTTTCGACGACCGCCACGGAGGCGGGAGCCGATGCCGCGGGGGCCGTCGGAGCGGCTAGGGCCGCGGTGGGCGCGGGCGAGACGGCGGGCGGAGCGGCGAGCGGAACACTCTCGCGCGCCGGGCGGTGCGCGGCGACCCACCACAGGCCGGAGAGCGCCGCGACCGCCACCGCACCGAGAACCATCGCACGGCGCGTCGTGCCCCGCGAGCTCATGAGAACCGTCGCATCGCTCGTCAGAGACGGCCGCACGTCGGAGAGCCGCACGGGCGGAGGCGTGGACGGCGGGGCCCACGGGGTCGTGCCCGGCGCCACCGTGGCGGGCCGTATCTCCGGCGTCGAGAGGATCGTCGGCCACGTCGTGGAGCCCGGCGAAGCGCCCCGGCCCGCGAGAGAAGGCGGCGGCGTGATTCCCGAGGGCGCGAGAGCCGCCACGGCGTCCGCGAGTGCGCGGCACGTGGGCGGCCGCGCGGCCGGGTCCTTCGCGAGGGCCTGCGAGAGCACGGCGTCGAGGCCGGCGGGCAGGCCGCCGATGCGTGCCGAGAGCGGCGGCGGCGGGCTCGACACGTGCTGGTGCATGAGCGAAAGCGGGTTGTCGCCGTCGAACGGCGGGCGGCCGCACAGGATCTCGTAAGCGACGACCGCGAGCGCGTAGCGGTCCGTCGCGGGGGTCGCCGGTCGCCCCTGCGCCTGCTCGGGCGCCATGTAGATGGGCGTGCCCACCACGACGCCCGTCGCCGTGAGGCCCGACTGGTTCTCGAGCATCTTCGCGATGCCGAAGTCCGCGAGGAAAAGCCGGTCGTTCCTGTCGACGAGCACGTTCGCGGGCTTCACGTCGCGGTGCAGCACGCCCGCGGCGTGGGCGGCGTCGAGCGCGTCGGCAAGCTGCGTGATCCACGCGGACGCGAGCGCGAGCGGTGCGGCGCCGGCCCTCAGCCGCTCGCGCAGCGTCCCGCCGGAGAGGTAGGGCATGACGAGAAACGGCACGCCGTTGTCCTCGCCGAAGTCGTACACGGGGAGGATGTTCGGATGCTCGAGCGAGGCCACCATTCGCGCCTCGCGCAGGAAGCGCTCCAAAAAGTCCCCCTTGATGGCGTGTGTGGCGAGAATCACCTTCACGGCCACCGTGCGCGCGAGCTTCGTGTCGGTGGCCTGGTGGACCTCGGCCATCCCGCCCTGCCCGAGAAGCTTCTCGAGCCGGTAACGGCCCAGCGATCTCCCGACATAATCGCTCACGGACACATCTCCGGACGGAACACTCGCGCAGTCAGTTTACCGTGACGCATCGAACGCGCCGCGCAGCCACTCGACGGCCGTGGAATCGTCCTGAATGGCGACGACGTCGAACCGCACGGAGCCCGCCCGCGCCGGGTGCGCTGCGAGCCAGCGGCGGGCGGCCCGCACGACCCGCGCGCGCTTCGTCCGCGTCACGGCCTCGGCCGGCGTCCCCAACGCCCCGTCCCGGCGGCGCTTGACCTCGACGAAGACGGTCGTCTCGCCGTCTAGGGCGACGATGTCGATCTCTCCGTCCGGGTATCGGACATTTCGATCGAGAATCCGAAGAGAATTTTCTTTGAATAACGAGCAGGCGATGTCTTCGCCGATCCGGCCGCCTTCGACTTTTCTAAGATCTTTCCCTTTTTCTTTCTCTTCCTTCGTCCTTTTCGGCCGCCTCTTGCGCACGATCCCCAGCGACTTCAGGCGCTTCTTCCAGTCTTTCCCTTCAGAGGAATTCACGACGGGAGGATAATCCGGGCCGCCATGAGCGACCATGTCCTCGTCCTGTGCCCCGATTGCGGCTCCACGCTGAAGGTGGACCCGGATACCGGCGCCGTGCTGTCGCACGAATCCGCGACCTCGAAGACCAAGCTCTCTTCGCTCGAGGAAGCGTCGCGCGAGAACCAGCGGCGCAAGGACCGCGCCGAGGACCTTTTCGCGGCCACGGTCGAGCGCGAGAAGCACAAGAGTGAGATCCTCGACAAGACGTTCCGGCAGGCGCTCGAGAAGGCGCAGAAAGACCCCGGAAAACCGAAGGGGATCTTCGACGACGACTAGTCGGAGTAATCCAGGTACCAGAGGAGCCAGGTCGCGGCCACACCGAGCATCACGGTGAGGAAGATCCACACGGCGAGCATCGGCCACTTATTGCCGTACATCGACTGGATCTTCGCGTAAACGCCGAGCGCGACGAGGACGCCCACGAACCTCAAGATCCACGCGCGGCCGCGCCGCCAGCGCTCGGACGCCTCCTCCTCCTCGACCTGCCGGAGCGTAGCCACGACGCGGCGCTTCTTCTCGATATCGCGCTGCCGGGCCTTCATGCCCTCGGTGACGAGCGGCTCGGCGCCCTCCGAGGCGATGCGCGCCGCGCCCGCTTTCGCCCCCGCCGTGTAGACCGGCGGCGCCACGGGCCCGACGATGCGCTGCGCCGGCCGCACGCCGCCCGCCGGAGTCGGCACGCCAGGGGCCTTCGGCTCGTCCGCCATACGCGGAAAGATTACACCCAGGCCCTTGGATTCCGGATCAGCCCGGATGGGCGGGCAACGCCTGTGCGGCCAGCTCGAGGACGTCGTAAGCCTCGGTCCTGCCCGCGAGCTCGGTCTTCGCGTTGCCGAGCATCACCATGCAGAACGGGCACGAGACGCCGACCGCGTCCGTCCCGTTCGCCTCGATCTCGGCGAACCGCGCCTGGTTCACGCGCGCGCCGATCGTCTCGTCCAGCCACATTCGCCCGCCACCCGCGCCGCAGCACATGCCGTTCTCGCGGCTCAACGGCAGCTCTTTCAGCGCGATCCCCGGAATCGCGTTCAGAAGTTCGCGCGGCGCGTCGTACACGCCGTTGTGGCGCCCGAGGTAGCAGGGATCGTGGAAGGAAAGCGAGCGGGCCTCGCCGTTCACGAGGCGGATCCTCCCCTCGCGAACGAGCCGCGACACGAGCTCGGTCCCGTGCATCACCTCGAACGTGCCGCCGAAGTCGGGGTACTCGTTCGCGAGCGTGTTGAAGCAGTGCGGGCAGTTCGTGACGATCCTCGTCACGCCGTAGCCCTTCATCGTTTCGACGTTCTGCTGCGCGAGCGTCTGGAAGAGATACTCGTTCCCAAGGCGGCGCGCCGGGTCGCCCGTGCACGTCTCCTCCGTGCCGAGGATCGCGAACGTCACGCCGGCCTCGTGGAGCAGCCGCGCGAGCGACCGCGACACGCGCTTGCCGCGCTCCTCGTACGAGCCCGCGCAGCCCACCCAGAAAAGCACCTCGACTCCGCCGGCCAACTTCGCGTCCGCCGCTTCGGCCATCGTGAGCACCGGGAACGGCAAGTCCACCGTCCACGCCGCGCGGTCCGAAGCCGCGAGGTTCCACGGATTGCCCTGGCGCTCCATGCCGTTGAAGGCCGTCTGCGCCTCCTTCGGGAACGTGCTCTTCTCGAGCACGAGGTGGCGGCGCAGGTCGGTGATCTTGTCGACGAACGTGATGCCCACGGGGCACGCGTGCTCGCAGTAGCGGCACGTCGTGCAGGCCCAGATCGTCTCCTCGTCGATCCAGCCTCCGATGAGCGGCCTTCGCGCCGCGAGCGCCACCTCGGCCGAGCCGTCGCCGCGGCCCGCGTCGACGTCGATCAGCGCGTCCGCGTCCGCGTAGAGCGCATTGCGCAGGTCCACCATGAAGCCTTTCGGCGTGAGCGGCTTGCCCGTGAGGTGCGTCGGGCACACCTCGCGGCAGCGCCCGCACTCGGTGCACGTGAACATGTCCAGCTTCTGCTTCCAGGTGAAGTCCTCGATCTTCGACACGCCGAACTTCTCGGCCTCGGCCGCCTTCTCGATGTCGAACGTCGCCATCTTCCCGGCGGGCTCGAGCTTCGCGAAGAACAGGTTCGGGAGCGCCGTAATCACGTGGAAGTGCTTCGCGAACGGCAGGTAGTTGCCGAACACGAAGATCGCGACGAGGTGGGCCCACCAGCAGCCGAAATAAATCGGCTGAAGAGAAGAGGAAGAGAAAAAAGAGAGATTCTTAGAAAGGGAATAGGTCAGGGGTTCCCAGAGAGCGTTTTGGGCGAGAGCGGTACTTGGCGTCGCGCCGAGAGCCGCGCTTTTCGCCGCGTCCAGCGCCATCTTCGCGGCGCCGGCGCCGAGATCCGTCACCATCAGGAAGCCGATGAGCAGGAGGATGAGGTCCGCGTCGAAGGACGGGTCGAGCCGTTCTTTCCTCGCGACGTGGCGGCGCGCGAGCGCGAGGACGACGCCGGCGAAGGTCGTCACGAGGACGAGGTCCTTGACGAGGAGATAGCCCTGCCAGAAGCCCGTCGGAAGGAACGGCAGCCCGGTCCCGGGGAAGAGGCCCTCGAAGACGAGCATCAGCGTGCGCAGCAGCAGCACGAGGAAACCGCTGAAGATGAGGGCGTGGTAGAGGCCCGCGTACGGGTCGCGGAACATCTTCCGCTGCAGGAGCCCGTACTCGGCCATGTGCCACAGGCGCGCGAGCGGATGGTCGAGGCGGTCTTCGGGGGGTCCGCCGAGCGTGAGGAGCTGGATGCGGCGCGACGCGGTGTAGGTGAAAAGGGCAAGGGCGGCGAGCAGCAGAAGAGCGAAAAGGAGGGTCCCGGGGCACCCGAAAAACGTGGCCTGTGCCGGCGCGATCGTCATCGCAAGGGAGGATAGCGCAGCATGTTGTAAGATAAGTCGTGGTAGCTCGAAGCCCGATGACGCACCTCCGAAGGTCCCTCTGGGCCGCTTCGATCGTGTTCGCGCTGGCCGCCGCCGGCGCCCTTCAGGCCGCCGCGCCCGCGGGCACGGATCTCTGGGGCGGCCCGGCAGCGAAGGGCGTGGGCACGAACGCGCGCTACGACACGAACATCTACGTCTCGAGCGTCGCCGCGGCGACTTGCTCCATCGATTTTCTCGCGGGCGGCGCCACGCTCGCGAGTGTGCCCTTCACGCTGCCTACCCGCGGCGTCGCCGTCATCCCCGCGCCCGCGGCCGTCGACGGCATGGGGGTCTTCCTGTACCACCTCAGGAGCGACTCCCCCGTGAACGCCTGGTCCGAGACGTTCAACGACACGCCGGGCGGCCGCTTCAGCACCGTGATCACTGCCTTCCCGGTCTCCGATTTCCTCGCGGCGGGCGACGAGTCGTGGGGCGGCGGCGCCGACGCGTCGTCGTCTACGGACCCCGGCCGCGCGCGCACGAACGTGGGCGTCCTGTGCAGCCCGCTCTCCGCGCAGGGCTGCACGGTCGAAGTCACGCCCTTCGACGGCGGCGCCCCCATCGGCGCCGCCCAGATCTTCGCCGTCCCGGGCTCGGCCGCGCAGCAGTCGCTCGCCTCGCTGGTGCCTGCGACGGCCGAGAAATCGCACCTCGCGCTGCGCTTCCGCATGCTCATCGGAGCGGGGCTGCCGTACGCCATCAAGAACGACAACCTCACGAGCGACGGCAGCAGCCTGTCGCTGTCCGTCTCGCGCGGCGCCTTCTCGACGGCGCCGGTCATCACCTCCTTCACGATCTCGCCCTCCACGGGCTGCCCGCCGCTTGCCGTCACCGCGACATGGACGACGTCGGGCGCGGACCACGTGGACATCACGGGCGCCGCGGGCGACCTCGCGACCTCCGGCACGGCCAACTTCCAGATCGTGTCGGCGGGCGACATCACGCTCACGGCCGTCGCGCTCTCGGGCGTCACCTCCACGGCGACGCGCAAGGTCACGCTTCAGCCGCCCACGACACCGCCCACGCCGACGCCCGCCACGGCGACGGTGGGCACCGGCCAGGTTGCGCAGGGCTCGATCCCCGTGGCTTACACCGGGACCCTCGTCACGATCACGTTCGACAAGCACGAGTCCACGGGCTCGACGTTCACCGTGAACGGCAACCAGTTCACGTACAAGGCTGGCTCGGCGACCGGCACCGATATCGTGCGCCTCACCGTGCCCGGCGGCGCCTGCGGGCCCGCGACCGCCACGTTCACGGCCACCGTCATCGTGCCCGGCGACCCGGTGATCGACTTCTTCACGGCCGATCCGACGCGCGGTTGCGGCTCGTCGTCGAACATCATCCTGTCGTGGCAGACCGAGAACACGGGAATGGTGACGATCAACGGTGTCACCGCGCCTTTCGGCCTTGCACCGAACGGCTCGGTCGGCACGACGATTACCGGTACGACGACGTTCACGCTGAACGCCTTCCCGCTTCTCGGGGGGGACCCCGTCCAGCAGTCGCTCACCGTTCCGCTCGACTCGCAGCCGTACATCCCGGTGCTGACGCCCAACAACATCACCGTGCCGGCGAGCTCGGGCTACGTCTTCGTCACGGTCTCGCCGGCGAGCGTCCCGGACCTCACGCTCCTGCGCTACCTTCTCGTGCAGAGTCAGAGCGGCGGCCAGTTCGCGAGCACGGACACGCCGGGCACCTTCGCCTACCTGCCCGGCCCGTTCCCCGGCCTCGACATCGTCCGGATCTTCTATTCGAACGGCTGCGGTTTTTCCTTCGCCGAGTTCCACGCGACCGTCCAATAGAGAGGGTCAGCTAGCGGGGCGGGTCAGGCCTTCAGCTTCTTCGCGGCTTCCGTCATCGCGGGGATGATCTGGAAAAGGTCGCCCACGATGCCGTAGGTCGCCACCTTGAAGATCGGCGCCTCGGGGTCCTTGTTGATGGCGACGATGACCTTCGACGAGCCCATGCCCGCGAGGTGCTGGATCGCGCCGGAGACGCCGCACGCGATGTAGAGCGACGGCGACACGACCTTGCCGGTCTGCCCCACCTGGTGCTCGTGCCCGATCCAGCCCGCGTCCACCGCGGCGCGCGAGGCGCCCAGCGCGGCGCCCAGCTCGTGGCACAGCGCGCGCAGCATGGGCCAGCTCTCGGGCCCCTTGATGCCGCGCCCGCCGGAGACGATCTTGTCCGCCTCGGCCACGTCGATCTCGCCGGCCTCGGCCGCCTCCACCTTCACGACCTTCGCGCGGATCTTCAGCGCCCCGAGGTCGAGGTTCACGACTTCGCCCGCGCCCGGCGCATCCGATCTCGAAGCCGGAAACACGTTCGGTCGCGGCGTCGCGACCTGGATCCCGGCGCTCGGCGCGGCCGTAACGAGAACGCGCGCCTTGCCCGAATACACCGGCCGCTCGCCCGCGAGGCGGCCGTTCTCGACGTCCAGAGTCATCACGTCCGAGAGCACGCCCACGCCGCGGCGCGCGGCGAACCGCGCGGCGACGTCGAGCCCCATCGCCGTCGCCGAGGCGAGGACGATGGACGGCTTGAACGCGGATGCGGCGGCGTCGAGGGCCGCCGTATAACCCTCCGAGGAGAAGAGCGCGAGCTCGGGCCTGTCGGCCACGAACACCTTCGCGGCGCCGTACGCGGCGAGCTCGGAAGACAGCGAAGAGATTCCAGAGCCCGCTACCACCGCTCCAAGGGTGCCGTTGATTTTCTTAGAAAGTAAATAGCCGAGGCTGAGCGCCTCGAGGGAGGACTTTCTCAGCTTCCCGTCGCGCTGCTCAATGAAGACCAGGACATTTGCCATGGCTGTCCTTCCCTCTTAACCTTCTAAGAAAATCTTCAAAGGACCTTGGCTTCGTCGCGCAGCAGCCGGAGAAGCTCCGTCGCGGCTTTCGCCGGGTCGTCGCCGGGGACCAGCTTCACGGCCTGCCGAGCGGGCGGCAGCTCGAGCTTCGTCCAGCGCACGTGCGCGGCCTCTCCCGCCACCGTAACCGGGTCCACTCCGGCGTCGGCCGGAGTCTTCACGGCGATCGCCTTCTTCTTCGCGGCCATGATGCCTTTCAGCGACGCGTAGCGCGGCTCGTTCAGGCCCTTCGTGGCGCCGATGACGCCGGGCAGCGGCATCTCGACGATCTCCCGCGCGCCCTCGATCTCGCGGTAGGCGAGGACCGCGCCGTCCTTCCACTCGAGCTTCGTCACGAGATTCACGTGCGGAAGGTCGAGCAGCTCGGCCAGCATCGGAACGAGCACCTGCGTGTCGGTGCCGACGCCCTTGTTGCCCATCCACACGACGTCGTGCGGCAGCGCCTTGATGGCGCCCGCGAGGAGGCGCGCCACGCCGAGCGAGTCCACTTCGCCGAGGCCCTCGGAGGCAATTCGGATTGCGTCGTCGGCGCCGCGGGCGAGGCACTCGCGCAGGCCCGTGTCGGCGCGCGCGGGCCCGAATGTTAGGACCGTGACCGTGCCGCCCTTTGCCTCCTTCATCTGGAGCGCTCCCTCGAGCGCGTACTCGTCGTAGGGGGACACGATCCACTTCACGTCCGCCTCGTCGATCGAGACGCCCCCGGCGGCGATGCGGATTTTCGTTTCCGTGTCGGGAACGTAGGCGATGCAGACGATGTGGTTCATGGCAACCCGGAAACCTAGCACGCCTTAACCCCGCGCGTCATGGAAAAAATGAATGGTGGCTCATTCCAGAGCGAAACTTACGCTTGACTTGCGCTCGCCGTGGCCCTACCTTCTTTGCGAAAGCCGATGAAGCTCTTCGACCGCGTGCGTGCCGCGCTCCGCACGCGCCACTACAGCATCCGTACCGAAGAGGCCTACGTCGGCTGGATTCGGCGGTTCGTCGTTTTCCACGGTAAACGGCATCCCGACGAAATGGGCGAAGCCGAGATCAACGCCTTCGTCTCGCATCTCGCCACGCGCGGGAGGGTGGCCGCTTCCACCCAGACGCAGGCCTTGAGCGCGCTTCTCTTCCTCTACCGCGAAGTCCTCGGGAGGCCCGTCGAGTCCCTCGGCGACGTAGTCCGCGCGAAACGCCCGGAGCGCCTGCCCGTCGTCCTCACGCGGGATGAGGTGAGGGCCGTCCTCGCGCGGCTCGACGGGACGCCCCTTCTCGTCGCGACGCTCCTCTACGGCACGGGCCTGCGCCTCATGGAGTGCCTGCGGCTGCGAGTGAAGGACGTCGACTTCGCGCTCAACCAGATCCTCGTGCGCGACGGCAAGGGCATGAAGGACCGACTTACCATGCTTCCCGTCGCCCTCCGGCAGCCGCTCCAGCGCCACCTGGTGGCCGTCAAAGCCCTCCACGAGGCCGACCTCCGCGAGGGCTTCGGCAGCGTCTATCTGCCCGACGCCCTCGCGCGGAAGTATCCGGCCGCGGCCAAGTGGTGGGGCTGGCAGTGGATCTTCCCCGCCGCGTCGCGCAGCGCCGACCCGCGAGCGGGCGCAGGCTCTCCCCTGCGCCGCCACCATCTGGGCGAAACGCTCGTCCAACGCGCCGTCCAGCGCGCCGTGCGCGAGGCCCGCCTCGGAAAGCCCGCAAGCTGCCACACCCTGCGGCATTCCTTCGCCACGCACCTCCTCGAGAGCGGCTCGGACATCCGCACCATCCAGGAGCTCCTCGGCCACCGCGACGTCGCCACCACCATGATCTATACACACGTCCTGAACCGCGGCGGCCTCGGCGTCACCAGCCCGCTGGACCGGATGTGAGCTCCTCTTCGGGCGTGGTCGGTTCGTGCCTCAAGCCGGGCCGCAAGGGCACGCGAAAGCTCCTCCGCGAGTTCGGCCCCCGACTCGTTTGCGTCCGCTACCGCTATGATGAGAGAAAGCGCACGAGGATGAAAACCG
>Ga0207927_1000316_pt1 | contig 20268 bp, 17 predicted proteins | sample NGESurdeep072012_2_FD_184456 | JGI IMG/M metagenome (GOLD analysis project Ga0207927, IMG submission 184456) | Arctic peat soil microbial communities from Barrow, Alaska - NGEE Surface sample 210-2 deep-072012 (SPAdes) | ecosystem: Environmental > Terrestrial > Soil > Wetlands > Peat ... | reverse complement strand
CCGAGGTGCGCGAGATCGCGCGTGAGGCGGGGCTGCCGAACTGGGACAAGCCCGACTCACAGGAAATCTGCTTCGTGCCGAACGGGTCGACCCCGGCCGAATTCATCAGGAGGGAGGCCGAGGGGCTCGGGCTCTCGCTCCCGGCGGCGCCCGGAGCGCGGCCGGGACCGATTTCCAACGAGAGGGGAGAGGTGCTCGGAGCCCACGATGGAACGATGGGCTTCACGGTCGGCCAGCGCCGCGGGCTTTCATTGTCCTCGTCCGAACCGCTCTATGTCCTCGGGGTTTTCCCCGAGGCGTCGCGTCTCGTTGTCGGCCCGTCCGAGTCACTGGCGTCGAAGGCCGTTCCGCTCGAGCGCGTCCATTTCGTCGGGCGCGCGGAGGGCGGCGGAGCGGCTCGTGTCCTGGCGCGCATTCGCTCGAGGCATCCGGAGCAGCCGGCCCTCCTCGCGCTGGGCGGGGAGCGGAGCGCCATCCTCACGTTCGAGGCGCCTGTGCGTGCCGCCGCCCCCGGCCAGTCCGCCGTGTTCTTCGACCCCAACCGCCCGGACATGATCCTCGGCGGCGGCGTCATCGCGCGGCCAGCGGCCTGAGGCCGGGCGAGAAGGTCTTTTTCCGGCAATGGGGCTTGACTTTCGCATTACTTACGTCTAACTTACGCCACATGGGGTGATGCGATGGTTGCCATCAAGAGGGGCGTGGAAATCGAAGACCCGATCAACATCAGGGACCTCATCGTGCCCGGCGTCGGGAATCGCCGTATCTTTCGCATCCTCCTCACGAATGCGTGCCGCTTCTCGTGCGACTACTGTCCCATGCGTGCCGAGCGCGACCTGCCCCGGCACGCGCTCGAGCCCGCCAGCCTCGCGCGCCTCTTCATGACCGCCTTTCGCCGCGGCTGGTGCGACGGCCTCTTCGTGACGAGCGGCATCCCGAGGGACCCGGTCTTCGCGATGGAGAGGATGCTCCAGCTCGTCGAGACCCTTCGGTTTACGCATGGGTACCGCGGGTATCTGCATGCGAAGGCTCTCGCCGGCGCAGAGCCGGGGCAGATCGAACGCCTCGTGCGCCTCGTGGACCGCGTCTCCTACAACCTCGAAGCGCCGTGCCAGCGCGCGCTCGACGAGCACGCTCCCGGCAAGAGCTTGGCGAGCGGCCTTGCGCTGCTCGAGACGGCGCGGGACGCGGCGCTCGCGGTGCGCGAGGCCCGGCGCGCGTCCGCACGCCAGGCCCCCGCGCCCCTGTCGTTCGCGGAGGGACTTGAGAAGAAGCGTCTCATCCAGGCGGATCACCTGATGCGTGAATACGGCTTCTCCGCGGAGGAGCTCGTGTACGGCAAGGACGGCCAACTCCCGCTCGACCATGATCCGAAGCTCACGTGGGCGCTCGCGAATCCGGGCCGGTTTCCGGTCGAGCTCACGACGGCCAGCCGCGAGGAGCTCCAAAGGGTTCCCGGCTTCGGTCCCCGCGCCGTCGAACGCATCCTCGAAACGAGGGCGAGGGAGTCGCTGAGGGATCCCGCTGATCTCAAGCGGCTGGGCGTTCAGGTCGGCCGGGCCGGGGGTTTCGTCACCTTGCGCGGACGCCTGATCGGCGCGCGCTCCATACAGACTCCCCTCTTCGCAAGTGGTTCCTCTCGAGAAGTTTACGAGTTCAGCCCGGGTACATTCCGATGAAACGGCCGGCGTTTCGCGGGGCGAAAGTGGTCAAGGCGTATGCTAGAATTACAGATTGCGTATGGTCAAGGCCACACCGTCTGCCGCGCTGATTCTCAAGGACATTCGGGCCGCACTGGATTCCCGCCTGGACGGGAAAGGGGACAAAGCGAAGGGCGTCGTTTCGAAGAGTCGGCTCAAGGCTCTCGGCGTGCGCCCGTCCCTGGTGCGATCGATCGCACGCGAGATCGAGGGGAAGACGCGGCCCTCGATGGAGTATCCGGTGGCCCTCGCGCTCGTCGACGCGGCCGTGGCCCGCAAGGTGCGCGAGGAGATTCTCGTGGCGCTCGAGGTTTTCGAGCATCACCAGAAGGAGTTCGCTCCCGGGCTTTTCGCGAAGGTCGAGAAATGGAGCGCGGTGGCAGACGACCTCGAGGTGGCCGAGGTGCTCGGGACGCGCGTCGCGGCTCCGGCTCTCGGGCTCGAGCCCTCGAAACTGAACGTCGTCAAGAAGTGGGCGAAGCTCAAGAGTCTGGGCAAGCGGCATCTCGCCGTGCTCGCCGCGACCGGTCTCGTGATGGACGGCCACCGCGAAGCCGCCGCCGTGCTGAACCTGGCGGAGACGCTCCTCGACGAGCTGAATCCGGTGATGGTCGGGGCAGTGGCGCGGCTGCTGCGGGAGACGACGCGCGTGGACGCGAAGGCCGTGCAGGATTTCCTGTTCCGCCGCTCGATCGACGGCAATCCGGACATTCTCCGCGCGGGGTCCGAAAACCTCGATGCCGCGCGCCGCGCGGCGCTCATCGCGAAGCTCGAAGCGCAGGCCGCGCTCACGGCTCCTCTCGCCGCCGCAGAGAGATGACCTAGGCTTTTTTCGCTTTCGCTCCCCGAAACAGCAGATATCCCAGCCCCGCGAAGGCGACGATCGGGAGGACGTCCGATCCGAAGAGCCCCGGCCAGAACCGCGGGCCCAGCGCGATCTTCATCGGCAGGTCGAACTCCTCGTCGAACCCGAGCCCGAACACGGGAAAGTGCAGGAACGCGACGAGGACGCCCACGAGCGCGCCGCCCGCGATGAGGCCGGAGGAGAGGAGCGTCCCCTCGCTCTCGCTCGCGTCGTCGGGCGCGCGGCCGTACCTTTTGTCGGCGAATTTCCGCACGAGGCCCCCGATGAAGATGGGCATCGTCGTGGAGAGAGGCAGGTAGACGCCGACCGCGAACGTGAGCGAGTGCCCGGTCAGGAGCTCGATGAAGACGGCGATCGCGGCGCCGATGAGAACGAGGCCCCAGGGCAGCTTCTGGTCGAGAAGGCCCGAGATGAGCACGGCCATGAGGTTCGCCTGCGGAGCGGGGAAGTTCCGGCTTCCAATGCCGTCCACGCGGCGGAACACGGCGGTGCCGGTCGTGCGGTCCACGAGATAGTTGCCGGTTTCGAGCGAGGCGACGTCTCCCGCGCCGACTTTGACAAAGGCGAATGTCTTCCCGTCGGGGCCCTTCTCGTCCTCGGCGGCCGTGATCGAGGCGGCGGGGACCGGCACCGGAGCAGCGAGCCGCGTGAGCTTCGTCTCCGAGGCGTTCAGCGCCCAGGTCGTCCAGCCGATCGCCAGCACGGACGTCAGGACGCCCGCCAGGATGGCGGCCTGCTGGGAGCGCGGCGTCGAGCCGACGAGGTAACCCGTCTTGAGGTCCTGCGCCGTGGTCCCCGCGTTCGAGATCGCGATGCAGACGACCGCGGCCACGACGAGCGCGAGATAGGAATAGCTCGCTCCCCTCCAGCCAACGGCGAGGAAGATGAGGCAGCTCCCGATCACGACCGCGATCGTCATTCCGGAGAGCGGGCACGACGAAGAGCCCACGAGCCCCGTGATGCGCGCAGACACGACGGAGAACAGGAAGCCGAAGACGACGATGAGCGCCGCGCCGAGCACGTTCATCCGGAAGACGGGCACGACCGTGATGAAGGCGACGATGGCGAGCGAGCCGCCGACCACCCATGTGATCGGAGTGTCCCGTTCGGTCCGGGCGACGGAAACGCCGCCGGCGGATCCACCCCGAAGCTGCTTCACGGAGGCGGTGAGCGAGTCCCAGATCGACGGAGCCGCGCGGACGAGCCCGAGGACCCCGCCCATCGCGACCGCCCCCGCCCCGATGTACCTCAGGTACTTGTCCTTGAGGCCGGCGTAGTCCATGTCGCGAATGAGCGTCGTCGCGGGGGCGAGCGGTTCGGTGAGGTGACTGCCGAAGAAAACGACCATCGGCCCGAGGATGAGCGCCGCGAGCAGTCCGCCGGCCACCATGACGACGCTCGTCTCGTAGCCGATGATGTAACCCACGGCGAGGAGCTCGGGCGAAGTCTCGCACTCGAGGCGCGAGCCCGGGTAAAAGGAGAGCGCCCGTCCCACGTTGTCCTTGAAGAGGCCGAGAAGCTTCGTGGAGAGCTTGAAGATCGACCCGAGGCCAATCCCGAAGAAAATCTTCCGCGCGGAGGTCCCGCCCTGCTCGCCGGCGATGAGGATCTCCGCGCACGCCGTGCCTTCGGGAAAACGCAGCGCGCCGTGCTCTTTCACGATCAGGTAGCGCCGGAGCGGGATCATCATGAGGACGCCGAGGACGCCGCCGGTGAGCGCGATCAGGAACGTCACGGGAATCCTCATCGGAAAGCCGAGGAAGATGAGCGCCGGGATCGTGAAGACGACGGCGGCCGCCACGGACTCGCCGGCCGATCCCGTCGTCTGGACGACGTTGTTCTCGAGGATCGTCGAATTTCCCAGTTTCTTGAGAATCGTGATCGCCATGACGGCGATCGGAATCGACGCTGACGTCGTCAGGCCGACCTTCAGACCGAGGTAGACCGAAGCGGCGCCGAAGACGATCCCGAGAACCGATCCGAGCGCGACCGCCCGAAACGTGAGCTCCGCCGGCGCTTCCGAGGCCGGCACCCAGGGCTGGAACGCGGCAGAGGATGTCGCGGCGGGTTCGGCCATGGGTCCCGAGTCTACGGGACCGTCAACGCGCGAGAAGAAGCCTCTCGGCGCTCGCGACTTCCTGCCCTGTGAGCGGCTTCGCAAACGAGAGCGAGTGCCAGCGAGCCGCGCGCCCCTCCCGGGGCAGCCGGCCGATGAGCCGGATCTCGGTCTCGAGGCGCTCGTGGGCGCCCGCATCGAGGTCGTCCAGGCGGCTTGCGAGCCGGCGGAGCCCCGCTCGCTGGTCCTCGCTGAAGTCGCGCACGAACGTCCAACGGTCCTCGAGGAGCGCGCGTTCCTCGTCGGGGCGGTTCCGGAACGCCCGCTCGAGCGCGGACAGCCGCTCGCGCTCCTTCTTCGGAGTGCGCTGCCAGTCCAGAAAGCGATCCGTGAGCGCGTCCGGAGAATCCGGAGGGCGCGACGAAAATCCGTCGGCGGGAATTGGAACCGGCGCGCGCGGGCCGACGGGCTCGGGAAAGAACGCGTCGAGGCGCGCGAGGGTCTGGAAGGAATTGAGAAAATCGAAGTCGTGGAGTGCCGCCGCCTCGGACTTTTCCTGCGCGGTCAGGGGAGGCGTCTGGAAGGAGATCGGCGTCGAACGCACGGCGACGATGTCCGGCGGAGGAGCCTCGCGGGCGTCGGTGCGGGCGCCCGCCGGCCCCGCGAAGGCCGGCGCGGCGGGAGCGGCTCCGACGGCGGTCGAGGGCGCGCTTCGCCTGCGCAGGAGGCGTCGGCCGGCGAACGCCGCGAGCGCGAGCACGGCAACCGCGCCCGCCAGAAGCCAGGCGCTTCGCCTCGCGGACCCGGGTCTTGCCGTCAGCCTCTGCCTCAGACGCGCCTCGAGATCGGGCGCCGGCTCGGAGAGTGTCCCGGGACGAATGAGCCGGTCGAGTGCGGCATAGTCGCGAGCCGCGGAACGGCAGGCCGCGCATTCCTCGAGATGGGCGACGACAGGCGCATGTCCGCCCTGCGCGGCCGACGCCGGATCCACGATCCGTTCGCGGAGCTCGTCGCAGGTCACGGCGCTGCCGCCGGCGGTCTGCCGGGCCTGGGCGCCCATCGATCCGCGGCGTCGGGCCCGGCCAGCGCCGGCGGAGAGCTTGACGCTTCGAGAAGCGGACGAAGGAAACCCCGAAGGTTTTCGAGCGCGCGCACGAGGCGTCGCCGCACCTCCGTCTCGGAAACGCCGAGCGCCTCCGCGGCGGCGGCGACGGAAAGCCGGGCGACGCGCATGAGCAGGAACACGCTGCGCTCGCCGGCGGGCAACGCGGCGACCGCCGAGCGCACGAGGGCCGTCCGCGCGGACACCGATTCGGCGAGCTTGGGAGCCGGGATTTCGAGAACCTCGCCGGGTTTCGCGTCCTGGATGACTTTCGCGACGAGGCTCCACAGGAACGCGGGAAAGGGCAACTCGGGCGCATAGCGAGACGCCGTCAGGACGAGGCGTTCGAAGATCAGGACCGTGGCTTCTGCCGCCGCGGAGGGCTCGCGTGTGCGCTCGAAAAGCGCGTAGACCGGCTGACGCCACCTGGCGACGAGGCGCGTGAGGGCCGCGTCGTCACCGGCCGCGACGAGCAGCAGATCACCGGAGTCTGGTGCGAGCTGGACCCCGCTCCTGGAGAGTGCCACCGGATCGATTTTGCCAGAGGAGAAGCGGCCGCGGGACGTTACTTCTCGGTCTTGAGGAACCGGGCCAGGAAGAATTCCTGCACCGCGGCGTCTCCCTTTCGGGTCAGAGCAGCCATCTCGCCGTGCGCGAGAACCTCGATGATGCGCGCGTCCGGCATGAGGATCACGATGCCGGGCTGTTCGGCGTGCGTGTCGATGTTGTAGCGGACGAGAAGCGAGGCGTTCTCGCCGCTCGAGACGTCGACGAAGACGGGGACGAACTGGTTGACGAACGGCTCGAAGAACTTGTCCTTGTGCAGCGCGCGGTTGAACGCGCGGCAGGGAGCGCAGTCGTTCGTGCCGAAGACGATGAGGAGCCGGCGGCCGGAGTCCAGGCACACCTTCTGGTAGTCGGCGATCTGCTTCTCTCCGACCGCCTCCGAATCGAAGATGGGAACCTCGGGAACGGCGGGCGTCGGCGCGGGGGTCTCGGACTTCTTTCGCGTGGGCGGAGCCGCCGCCGCGGGGCCGGCGAGAGAAAGGCAGAGGTTGAGGCCGAGAAAAAAGGCGACGAGGCTTCGCGGATTCATCGCTCGTGATCTCCTTGTCTGACTTGAGTCAATTCGGCCGAAAGGATTCCGTACCGGTTGGCCGCAGCGCCTCGAAATCGGTGCGGATGGCGCCGAAGGTCTTCTCGTAGAGAGCCACGTTCTGGGCGAGGGCGTTGAGGAGCTGCTTGGCGTGAACCGGAGTCGTGAGGACGCGCGACAGGACGCGGACGTCGCTGCGTCCCGGCACGCTGCGCCCGAAATCGAGGACGAACTCCGCGGGGTTGTGGATGATGTTCGCGAAATTCACGTAAACGCCGTTCGCGACCGAGTCGTCGATCGAAAACTGGAGGGACGGAGGCTTGGATTCAGGCTTGGGAGGCTGGTCAGTCACGGCGACACCTCGTGATTCGTGCGTGTGCCTCCTCGCAAGAGGCGCGCCAGTATAGTGGAGGTCGTGCGCCGTCTCGCCAGCCTCTTCATCCTCCCGGCTCTCCTCGCCGCTTCCGAGCCGCCTCCGAAGCCCGCCGACATCGACCGGCTCTGGGCGCTTCGCGCGGAGGGCTCGACGGGCGGGCGCGCTCTTTCCGGCCCGATCGATCTCGCAATCGACGCCTGTCGTGCCGCTCTCGCGGTGGAACCGGATTCGCTCGAGGTGCGCTGGCGCCTCATGCGCGCGCTTTATTTCAAGGGCGAGCACACGGCGAACGACGCGGCCGCGAAGCGGACGGTCTTCGACGGTGGGCGGACGGTCGCCGAGCAGGCCCTCGCCATTCTGAGGCGCGGGGCCGGCCGCGAGACGCGCCAGGATCTCAGCAGGGCGACGCCCGTAGAGCTCGTCCCATACGTCAAGGGAAACGCCGCGGCCGTCCCGTCGTTTCTCTGGGCCGCCGTCGACTGGGGCAAATGGGCTCTCGCCTTCGGGAAGACCGCGGCGGTGAGACAGGGGGCCGCCTCGAAGATTCGCGACTACTCTCAGGCCGTCATCCTGCTCGACCCCGCGTACGACGACGGCGGTGGATACCGCGTTCTGGGCCGGCTTCACCACCAGACGCCGGCAATCCCATTCTTCACGGGCTGGGCGTCGCGCTCTCTGGCGCTGAAGAATCTCCAGCTCGCCGTGGAGACAGGGCCGCGAAACCTCGTGGGTCGCCAGTTCTTGGCCGAGGCGATGTGGGACTACGAGCCGACCCGCCGGGCCGAGGCGCGCGCGATTCTGGAGAAAATCCTCGCCGAGATGCCGGACCCCGACAATCTCGTGGAGAACCGGAAAACCCAGGAGGAGGCGGCGCAGCTCCTGAAGGACTGGGCCGACCGGTGAGAGAATGAGTCGCATGGGCGATAACCGGCTGCGCGCCGCGATCGACCGGATCGTCACGGAGGCCGAGAACCGCCCCCTTCTGTCCGCCATCGACGCGGCGCCGAGGCCCCAAAAGAAGGAGATCATCGAGATCCTGCGACTGTTGCAGGAAGTCATTTACCCGGGGTTTTACGGGGACGCGGTGCTCTATCGCGCGAACCTGCACGACCACCTCGGAGACGTCCTCTTCCATATCCACCTGAGGCTCGCGAAGGAGATCGAAAAGGCGCTCCCGAGAGAAGGAGACCGGGACTCGAGCGCGGTCGATCTCACGACGCGCTTCTTCGAGGCCCTGCCCGGAATCGCCGACCTCCTCGCCGAGGACGTACGGGCAGCGTTCGACGGCGACCCCGCGGCAACGGGCTTCGACGAAATCGTCCTCGCGTATCCGGGGGTGAAGGCCGTCTTCACCTACCGTCTCGCCCACGCGCTCTACGACCTCGGCGTACCGCTGATCCCACGCATCATGACCGAGTTCGCGCACCTCGAGACCGGCGTCGACATCCACCCCGGCGCGCGCATCGGCCGCTCGTTCTTCATCGATCACGGAACCGGGACCGTCATCGGCGAGACCACGGACATCGGCGACCGCGTGAAGCTTTACCAGGGCGTGACGCTCGGCGCGCTCTCATTTCCGAAGAACGAGCGGGGTGAGCTCATCCGCGGCACGAAGCGCCATCCGACTGTGATGGACGACGTGGTCATCTACGCAGGGGCGACGATCCTCGGGGGCGAGACCGTGATCGGCAAGGGCTGCGTCATCGGCGGCAGCGTATGGCTGACGGCATCCGTGCCGCCGGGCACCCGCGTGACTCTTCCGAACGACCAGCTCCGGATCGAGACGCGCGCCGTTTCTCCGGCTCCCGTCCGCTCTTCAAAATGACGCCCGCGCCCGCCTGACGTTCTCCGTCGAGCGCCGCCGGGCCTCCTCGAGGACTCGCGCGACCGTCTTTCGGGTCCCGGGCACGACGCGCCGCGGCGCGACATCCGCGAGCGGGACGAGGACGAAGAGGCGGCTCGTCATGCGTGGATGCGGGACCTGAAGCCGGGGTGTCGCGACGCGCCGGCTGCCGTAGAGAAGAAGGTCGAGATCCAGCGGGCGGGGCCCATTCTTCGGTCCGCCCGGCTTTCGACCCGCGGCGATTTCGGATTTTCTGAGAAGGGTGAGGAGGGCGTGCGCGGTAAGCGAGGTCGTTCCGATGACGACGGCGTTGAGAAAATCCGGCTGAGGCGGACCGCCAACAGGAGACGTACGATAGATGGGGGACATTTTCGGATTTCTTAGAAGGGGAAAGAGCCTTTGTCGAGCGAGGCGGAAGGCCCGGCGGAGGTTGCCCTCGTTGCCGCCCATCCCGATCGCCACGAAGACGGGCCTCTGACGCGCCACGCCTTCTGACTCAGTACTCGTCGTCGGAATTCCCGGCGCCCTCGAGCGTCTTGGCCTCGCCGAGGGGAAGCTCCTCGTCGTCGTCGACACGCTTGGCGGCGGGGTCCTCGGGCTCCCCGGTCGCGACGTCTTCGTCCTCGCGGTTGCGGTCGAAGACATCCGGGTCGGCGAACTCGTCACGCTTGGCGCGGCGCGCGGCGTGGAGGACGACCGGAGAGGTCGGCTGCGGGGGCGCGTCCTTCTGGTCCGTGCCGCACTTCGGGCAGTGGACGGGCGTCTTCCTGAGGTCGTAGAACTTCGTTCCGCACCTGAAGCACGTATGTTTGAATCCGAGGTCCGGCAATGCGCCTCCTGCCAAACGGGGCCGGAACATAACATTCTTGGTTTTTCAGGGTCAACGCACGGGAGGACCGTACACTGGGGCGCAGATGGCGGCGACCCCAGAGCTTCCCCGGAATTCCGCCCTCGCCGTCTGCGCGGCGGCTCTTCTTCTTGCCGGCGTCGCGCGTGCGCAGATGCCGTTCGCCCCCTTCGGCGGCCGCTCCGTCGCGCTCGGGGGCGCCTCGATGGGCCTCGGCCCCGACGTCGCGGCCGCGGTCGACAACCCCGCGGCCGTCCCGGACCGGAACTTCGCGTTCACGATCTCGGCAGGTCTCCTCACGCGGGAGAGCGGCGACTTTCTGGCCCCGCTCCGCCTCATCTCGGGCAACAACCCGGTAGCTCTCGCCTCGGGCCTGCAGTCCTTGAGCTACGCGGACGTCGTCAAGGCGCTCCGCACGCTTTCGGATCCGGGAAACGGGCTTGTCGGCAACGGGAACGTCGGCCTCGCGATCTCGCACGCCGGCTGGGAGCTGTCGTTCACAGACTGGGGCTACAGCGGGCTCTCGGCTCGCGTGGACCTGGCGCACACGGCGCTTAGCACGGACCCCGCCACGTCCATCGCGTTCAACGATTCGGCGGCGGCGCTCCGCGGCCTCGAGCTGAAGGATCTCGCGCTCTCGAGGTCGATGTCGTTCTTCCTCGGCCGGCTCACGGTGGGCGCTGCGGTTCACGCCCTGAGGGGCACGACGTACACGAAGGAAGAGTCGGTTTTCACGGTGGACGTCAGCGACCCCTTCAGCCTCGCCCAGCGCGCGCTGACGGGAGCGGAGCGCTCCCATACGGACTGGTCGTTCGACCTCGGCGGGCTCGTGTCGCTCGGGGTCGTGAAGGTGGGCGGGGCCTGGAAAGGAATCAACAAGCCTTCCTTTCCGTTCGCCGACGACGGCCCGGCCGCGGACCGCGGCCGCTCCGTCACGTACGGCCAGCAGGCCCGGGTCGGCGCCTCCGCCAGGATCCCGGGCGTCGGCCTCCTCGTCGCCGCGGATTACGACCTCACCGTCAACGACACGCTCGTGCCGGGCCTGCGCGTGCGGCAACTCGGCGGCGGCGTCGAGTGGGAGATTCTCCTCGTCGCCGTGCGCGCGGGCGCCTCGGTGAACCTCGAGTCCCCGGACCGCTCGCCGGCCTTCACGGGCGGCGCGGGCGTGGTCATCGGCCCCGCGAAGGTGGATCTCGGGGGCTGGTACCTGACTGACAAGAGCGCGCTCGGCGTCTCGCTCACGGCCCGCGTCGGCCTCTAACCGCGATGCTGCGCTTCGAGCTTCTCGGCGGTGACGCGGGCGGCCCGCGGCGCGCGCGCCTGACGCTCGACCACGGGGTCGTCGAGACGCCCGCGTTCATGCCCGTCGGCACGGCGGGAACCGTCAAGGCCGCGCGCTGGAGCGACCTCGAGGCCGCGCGCGCCGAAATCGTCCTGGCGAACACGTACCACCTCATGCTCCGCCCCGGAGGCGACGTGATCCGGCACCTCGGCGGCCTCCACCGCTTCGTCGCGTGGGACCGGCCGATCCTCACGGACTCCGGCGGGTATCAGGTGATGTCCCTCGCGGGAAGCCGAAAGCTCTCCGAGGAGGGCGTTCTTTTCCGGAGCCACGTCGACGGGTCGGCGCACTTCCTCTCGCCGGAACGGGCGGTGGATCTTCAGCTCGGCGACTTCGGGGTCGACGTCGCGATGGTCCTCGACGAGTGCACCCCGTATCCCGCAACCGAGCTGGCCGCGCGCGCGTCCATGGAGCTCACGCACCGCTGGGCGCGGCGTTCCGTCGAAAGGCGTCTCGCGCTCGGGGGAGACCGCGGCGCGCTTTTCGGGATCGTGCAGGGCGGGTTTTTCGCGCGCCTTCGCGAGGAGAGCGCGGCGGCGGTCGCGTCGCTGCCCTTCGACGGAGTCGCGTGCGGGGGCCTCTCGGTAGGCGAGCCCAAGGCCGAGATGCGCGCGATGGTCGCGCACACGGCCCCGCTTCTTCCTGAGGAGAAGCCGCGGTACCTCATGGGCGTCGGACGCCCGGACGACCTCCTCTACGCGGTCGCGCAGGGCTTCGACCTCTTCGACTGCGTGCTCCCGACGCGCGCGGCACGCCACGGCCTCCTCTACACGGCCCACGGCACCCTTGCGATCAAGCACGCGCGCTATCGCGAGGACGACGCGCCGCCGGACCCGGCCTGCTCTTGCCCCACGTGCCGGCGTCACTCCCGCGCGTACCTCAGGCATCTCTTCGTCGCGGGCGAGCCCACGGCCGCGACGCTGCTGACCGTCCACAACCTGACGGCGATCCTTGACTTGATGCGGGGAATCCGTGAGGCTCTCGACGCAAAACGGTACGCGGCGTGGGCGGCGGAAACGCTCCCGAGGTGGTCGCGATCGATCGGAAAGGACTCGACATGAACCCGATCCTCCTTCAGGCGGCGCCCGCGGCGGCGACCTCGCCGATCGTGCAGATGGTTCCGTACATCCTCATGTTCGTGATCTTCTACTTCGTGCTGCTCGCGCCCATGCGCAAGCAGCAGAAGAAGCAGAAGGAGCTTCTCGCCACACTGAAGAAGGGCGACCGGGTCGTGACGTCGGGCGGCATCCACGGCACGATCGCTCAGGTCGAGGACCAGATCGTGTGGCTGAAGATCGCCGACACGGTGAAGATCAAGATCAACCGCAGCGCGATCGCGGGCACGAGCGGGGAGCCCGACTCGAAGGAATCGGCCGCGTAATGCGAAACTAGAGGGTGTCCTCCGGACGCTCCCTGACGTTTCTGCAGTCTTCCGACTGGCATCTGGGCTCTGCCCTCACGGGCGGCGGCCTGTCGCTGACGCCTGAAGCGCGCGCCGCGCGGCGCGACGAGGTGGACGCGGCCGCGGAGCGGGCCGTGGCCGCGGCGACGTCCTGCGGCGCCGAGGCGCTGCTCGTCCCGGGCGACTTGTGGGACGCCGAGAACGTTCCGGCCGCGACGATCCACCGCCTCCTCGAGGCCTTCGCGTCCTTCGCGCCGCGCCCCGTGTACGTGGCGCCGGGGAATCACGATTTCGCCGGACCGGGCGGCTACTACGACCCTGCGCTTCTCGCCGCTCTCGGCATGAGGCCGTGGCCGAAGAACGTGGTCGTCTTTCGCTCGCCGGAATGGACCGCCGTGCCGTTTGCGGAGCGCGACGACATCACGGTGGTCGGGCGCGCGTTCCTGTCTCCGGCCATGGTCGTCGAGCGCCCGCTCGCGCCGGCGCCGCCGCGCCCTTCGACGCCCCATGCGCTCCTGCTTCTCCACGGCTCTCTCGAGTCCTACACGGGACCCGACTCCCCGCGGGGACCGAAGCGCACCGCGCCGTTCTCGGCGCGCGAGATCGCCGACGCGGGCTTCTCGTGGGCCGCGCTCGGGCACCACCATCATGTCCACGTCGTGTCCGACGAACCGGGCCACCCGCTCGGGGCTTACGCGGGATGCCCGACTGGACGGGGCCTCGACGAGGCGGGCCCGCGGGTCTTTCTCAAGGTGACACTGCCGGCCGAGGGGCCGGCTCGAGTCGAGACGATCCCGGCCGACACGCGCGCCGTGCGCGATGTCGTCGTGGACGTGAGCGAGCTCGAGGCGGGTCCTCTCGTCGAGCGGGTCGAGGCTGCGCTCGCCGAGGCCGGTGTGGAGGCGCCGGACCTCGTGCGCGTGACGTTGACGGGAACGCAGGCGTTCGGCGCGCGCCCGGCGGATGTCGTCAGGCCGCTCGCCGCGCGCGTGAAGCACCTCGCGGTTCGGGACCAGACCGAGCCGCCCGCGCCCGAGCCGGGGCCGCGCTCGGCAGAGGGCCGCTTCGCGTCGGACCTTCTCGCGTACCGCGCGGCGGCCCCGGACGACGTGAGGCGCCGCGTCGCCGACGTGGCGCTTAGGCTCGGCCGCGACGCGCTCGCTGGCAGGCCCGTCAGGCCGCCGGAAGCCGAGGACAGATGAAGATAGAGCGCATCCGCATCGAAGGATTCGGTGCGCTCCGCGATCTCGACCTCGCATGGCCCGAGGGACGCGTGCTGCTCGCGGTCGACCCGAACGAGACGGGCAAGACGACGCTCTGCGAAGCCATCGTCGCGGCCCTGTACGGACTGCCGAAGAAGCGCGGCGAGGCGGGGCGGCTCCGCGACGTGAGGAGGCCGCGCAGCGGCGCCCCGCTGCGCGTGGGGCTCGACGTTTCGGCGGGCGGAATCCGCTGGTCCGTGGACCGCGATCTCGAGGTCGGCACGATCCGCGTGGTGGACCGGGACCGCGGGCTCGAGAGGACGCAGGAGTTCCTGCGGCCGGGGGGGCGGGACGCGTTCGGCGAGACCGTGACGGGAGGCCTCACGGAGGAGCTGTTCCGCGCGACGGCCTACGTGTCGCAGAACGTCCTCGACCGCGATTCGCTCGACGTCGGCCTGACCGTCGGGCTCGCCCGCATTGCCGACTCGGGCGGCGGCGAGGCGTCGGTCGTGCGCGCGCTGAAAACTCTCGACACGGTTCTCCTGGACATGCCCGAGCCCGCCGCGGGCGCGAAGATCTCCGTGGACACGGAGATTGCGCGGCTCGGCAGGCGCGTGGAGGCTCTGAAGCAGCGGCGAGCGGACCTGGCGGCCCGCCGCGCGGTCGCGGCGCAGGCATCGGCACGCCTCTCCGGATGCGCCAAGGCGCACGACGAAGCCCGGCGGGCCGCGGAGATCGCCGCTCTCGCCGAGGTCCTCGCGCACCGCCGTGCGCTCGCGAGGCGGCGCGAGACGCTCGCGTCGGCGCTCTCCAAGCAGCGCGAGGCCGAGAGCGAGGCGCGGGCGCTGGCGCCGGAGGCCGAGCTCTTCTCCGACGGCGCCCTGGCTGCCGTGGACCGGCTGCGCGAAGAGCGCGGGAACCGTCCGCAGGTCCTCGAGGCGGCGCGGGCCTCTTACGCCGAAAACCTTCGGCTCGCAGCGCGGGAGGCGGAGGAAACGGGACGCCGCTTCGGGCCCGCCGCCCGCCTCGGGGACGCCGAGCGCGCGGGCCTCGAGGAGATGCTTCGCGCCGAGCTTGCGACGTCCCGCGATCTCGCGGACGCCGAGCGCTTCCTCGAGGAGCGGTGGAACAGCCTCCGCCGGGACGGTCTCGCGGAGGACTTCGTGCGTCTCGAGGCTCTTCCTTCCGAGGGCCGCGGCTTCCTCGCCGGCGCAGAGGAGGAACGTGCGGCCCTCGAGCTCGAAGGCGTCAAGCTGGACCGGCGCGTCGCCGAGGCGGGGGCCACCGCCGCGATCGCGGCCGGCGAGAGAGCGCAGCGGGTGAAGCTCGCGCGGTCGCTCGTGGGTGCCGCCGCGCTCCTCGTGCCCTTCGTCGCGTGGCTCGCCTGGCGTTCCGCGGGCGTGCCCGTCTACATGACGGCTTCCATCGCGGTCTTCGTCCTGTCGCTCGGGCTTTTTGGAGGCATCGCCTGGGCGCGCGCGATCCGCTACCGGGTCGGCGACGAGGCCCGGGCGCGCGAGGAGGAGGCCGTGAGCCGGCGCAAGGCCGTCGAGCTGCGCAAGCGGCTTTCCAACATGCGCCTGAGGCTCGACCGCCTCGCGCGTGGAGCGGGCTATCGCGACACGTCGTCGTTGCTCAAGGCGCACCGCCGCGCGCGCGCCGCCGAGGAGCCGCGTCGGCAGCTCGTCGCCGTGACCGCGCGCCGCGACGACGCGAAAGAGCGCCTGCAGTCGCTCGGAGAGGCCCTCCGTCCGCATCGCGCGCCTCTCGCGCTTCCCGAAGGGCTTCCCACCCCGGAAGAGGCCGAGCGCGCGCTCTCTCTCCTCGCCGATCTCGCCCGCGCGAAGCAGGACGCCAGAACGCGTGAGGAGGTTTTCGCGCGCGAGAAGGAACGCCTCGACCGCGAGGGTGCCGGTCTGAGCGAAATTGAAATGCGGCTCCGGGACGCGGTGGGCCGGACGGGCGTTCCTCTCTCGCTCCCTTTGGCCGAGAGTCTCCTCGCCGTGGAAGCCGGGCGCCGCAAGGCGGTGCGCTTTCGAAGACTTCTCGAGCACGAGCTTCCGGCACGGCGCGAGAGCGCGGGCGAAGGGGAAGCGACGGACCTCGCGTCGCGCCTCGCCGGTCTCGACGAAGAAGGCGCGCGACTCTCCGCGCGCCTCGGGGTCGACCCTCAGGCGCTCGCCCTCCCCGACACTCCGGAGGCGGCGCGGCGCGAGGCCGACGCCGCCCGCGCGGCGATGGCGGAGGCCGAGCGTGCCCGCGCCTCGGCCGAGCGCGAGCTCGCGGATGCCGCCCGCGAGGGTGGCGAGACGGCGCGCGCCGTCGAGGAAGACCTTGCGACCGCCGAGGCGTTCCTCGCCCGCGCGGTCCTATTTCGCGACGCTCTCGATCTCGCCCGCGGCACGCTGGCGGCGGCCGCATCTTCCGTGTACGGCGACTTTCGCCGCGGCCTGCAAAGCGCCTCGCGCGAGATTCTCGCGACCTGGCAGACGCCGTACGAAGCGCTCGAGTTTGGCGACGATCTCTCCCTCTCGGCGCTCGTGCGCGGAGGGCATGTCGCGACGAAGGCGGAGATCCAGTCGGGCCTCTCCACCGGCGCCCGCGAGCAGCTCCACCTCACGGCGCGCCTCGCGGCGCTGCGCTATCTCGGCACGGGTGTATCGGGGGTGCCGCTCCTCCTCGACGATCCGCTCGTGGGCGCCGACGACGAGCGATTCCTCGCCGTGATGCGCTTCCTCGCCACGGACGTCCTCGGCGAGCGCCCGGTCCTCGTCGTGTCCTGCCACGGCTGGCGGCACGAACGGCTCCTCGAGGCGCTTGGGCCCGAGATCGTCCGGAAGCTCGCCCGCGTCTCGCTGGCTCCGTACTCCTCGCGCCCGGGCGCTCCCGGGCCCAACGGGACTTGAAGCGCAGGAGTTCTGCTAAACTCCGCCGGTTCGCCCGGAGAAGCCGGGCGCATCCCGCGGTTTTCCCGTCGCCCCGGTGGCTCCGCGCCGCCTCCGGACGGGCCCGCGTCCGGAGGTTGCGTTCGTGAACAAGCCCACTGGATGGCGCGTCGGCGTGACGTTGGCCGTCCTTCTCGGTTCGGTCGGAGCCTACTGGTGGCGCGGCCACGAGGCGTTGAAAAAGTCGCCGACGGCTCCGCCCAACCCGACGACCTCGGACGTTCTGAGGAGCGGGCTCAAGCTGGGCCTCGACCTGCGCGGCGGCATCCACCTCGTCATGCAGGTCAAGACCGCCGACGCGCTGCGCGTCGAGGCCCAGGACACACTCGAGCGCTTGAAGGACGAGGGCGGCAAGCGCGGCGTGGCGGTCGTGGCGACGGGCCCTGCCGACGGCACGGGCTTCTCTCTCACACTCGACGAGAAGACGGACGCCGCGAAGCTCAAGGATCTCGTGACGAGCGTTCTCCCGCCGAACGCGTGGTCCGTCGACCAGCGCGGCCGCGAGTGGAGGATTTCGTACAAGGACTCCGAACGGATCACGATCGAAGATCAGGCGACGCGCCAGGCCGTCGAGACGATCCGCAACCGCGTCGACGCCCTCGGGGTCGCCGAGCCCGTCATCCAGCGGCAGAGCACCGACCGCATCGTCGTCGAGATTCCCGGCGTGGACGACCCGAGCCGCGTCAAGGAGATCATCGGCACGACGGGCCTCCTCGAGCTGAAGCTCGTGGACGACCGCGGGGGCCCGTACCCGTCCATGGACGCCGCCCGCGGGGCGTACGGCGGGACGGTGCCCGAGGATCTCGAGATCGTCGAGGGCTTCAACGAGGACGCCGACGCCCGCACACGCACTCCCGTCTGGTACGTCCTGAGGCGCGCCGCCGCCGTCACGGGGCGCGACCTGAAGAACGCGCGGGTCGATCGCGACAAGTTCAACCAGCCGGCCGTCATGTTCTTCCTGAATGCGGCGGGCGCCGTGAAGTTCGCGAAGGCCACGGGCGAGAACGTCGGAAAGCACCTCGCGATCGTGCTCGACAAGCGGGTTCAGTCCGCGCCGGTGATCAACAGCCAGATCAAGGAGAGCGGCATCATCGAGGGAAATTTCACGCCCGAGAAAGCCGACGCGCTCTCGCTCGTTCTCCGCTCGGGCGCGCTTCCGGCCGAGATGATCATCCTCGAGGAGCGCACGGTCGGGCCGTCTCTGGGACTCGACTCGATCAAGAAAGGCGTCCTCGCCTCGGTCGTCGGCATGATCTGCGTCTTCCTCGCCATGGTTTTCTATTACCGCCTTTCCGGCTTGAATGCGGTCCTCGCCCTCGTCCTGAACGCGCTCATCCTGCTCGGGGCGATGGCCTACATCAACGCGACGCTCACGCTGCCGGGCATCGCGGGTTTCATCCTCACGATCGGCATGGCGGTCGACTCGAACGTCCTCATCTTCGAGCGCATCCGCGAGGAGATGGACAACGGCAAGGCTCCGAAGGCGGCCATCGACCTCGGCTTCAAACGCGCATGGGGGACGATCGTCGACACCCACGTCACGACGATTTCCGCCGCCCTCTTCCTGTTCCAGTTCGGGACCGGGCCCGTCAAGGGCTTCGCCGTCACCCTCGTCATCGGCCTCCTCGCGTCCGTCTTCACCGCGGTCTTCGTTTCGCACCTCCTCTTCGACCTGATCTACGGGCCGAAGGAGCGCGTCGAGATCCTTTCCATCTGACCAAACTGAGCGGAGAGAACGTGCGCCTCTTCCATAAGACGAACATCGACTTCCTGAGGATCAAGTGGATCTGCATCTCGCTGTCGGTCCTTTCGATCGCCATCGGCACCATCTCGCTTCTCCTCAAGGGCGGCCCGAACCTCGGGATCGACTTCACGGGCGGCGCGCAGATCGTCTATGCGTTCTCGAAGAATCCCGACGAAGACCAGATCCGCAGGATCGTCGAGGCCGCGAACGTCAAGGTCGTCTCCGTCCAGCGCTTCGACAAGCCCGAGAAGAACGAGGTCCTCCTACGCGTCCCGCTCGAGAAGAAGGAAGGGCGCGACCTCTCGAAGGAAGTCACGACGGCGCTCACGAGGGCGCTCTTTCCGAAGGGGGCGGAGGCCACGGCGTTCGACCTGAACCTTAACGGGGGCGACACGCTTCTCGGGAAGCTGATCGCGGACGACCCCGAGAAGCTCACGGCGCGTCCCAACGCCGACCCCAAAGTGGAGTACGGCCGCGAGGTGCAGGCGGTCATCTCCGCGCGCTCGGAGAAAGGCCTCTTCGCATCAGCGGACGAGGCCGCGAAGACACCGGGCGTGTCACCCGCCGTCGCCGACTGGCTGAGGTCGAAGACGCTCGCCGGCCCATTCACACTTCTCTCGGCCGAGAACGTCGGTCCCCAGGTCGGAAAGGACCTCCGCGAGAAGGGCATGTGGGCGATCCTCTTTTCGTGGGCGGCGATGCTCGCGTACATCGCCTTCCGCTTCCGCTCCGCCTCGTTCGGGACGGCCGCGGTAGTGGCGCTCATTCACGACACGTGGACGACGCTCGGCCTCTGCTCGATCCTGAACCTCGAGATCTCGCTCACGGTCGTCGCCGCGTTCCTCACGCTGATTGGCTACTCCGTGAACGACACCGTCGTCGTGTTCGACCGGATTCGCGAGAACCGCGAAAAGTCGAAGCGCACGCCGCTCGTCGAGCTCGTCAACCACTCCATCAACCAGACGCTCTCGCGGACGGTCCTCACGTCGGTCCTCACGTTCATGGTCGTCGTCGTGCTCTTCTTCCTCGGCGGCGAGGTCCTGCGCGGGTTCTCGTTCGTGATGATCATCGGCATCATCGTCGGGACGTATTCGTCGATTTTCATCGCCGCTCCGCTCGTCATCGTGTGGGAGGAGTGGAAGCAGAAGCGTGCGGAGAAGAAGCCCCGGCCCGCGCCCGCGCCCACGAAAGGCGGCAAGCCCGCGGCCGCGAAGGCGCGCTAAGGGCTAGTCCGCTTCGTTCGCCTCCTCTCCGAGGACGCCCTCCCATCTCGCCACGACGACCGCGGCGACGCAGTTGCCGGCGAGGTTGATGGACGTACGGCCCATGTCCATGAGCTCGTCCACGGCGAGAATCATCGCGACGCCCGCCTCGCCCGGCAGGCTGAACGACGCACAGCCCGCCGCGATGATGACGAGCGACGCCCGCGGCACGGCGGCGACGCCCTTCGTCGTGAGCATGAAGACGAGGCACATGGAGACCTGCTCGAGGATCGAGAGATGCCGGCCCGCGGCTTGCGCGATCGTGAGCGTCGCGAGAACGATGTACAGCGTCGAGCCGTCCAGGTTGAAGCTGTATCCCGCGGGGAGGACGAAGCCGGCCACGCTCTTCGGGACGCCGAACTCCACGATGCGTTCGAGGGCGCGGGGAAGCGCGGCCTCGGACGAGGCCGTCGAGAACGCGATGAGGAACGGCTCGCGGATCTTCTCGAAGAACCGCTTCACGGACACGCGCGCGAGCTTCAGCGCCGG
>Ga0207927_1000315_pt1 | contig 20271 bp, 18 predicted proteins | sample NGESurdeep072012_2_FD_184456 | JGI IMG/M metagenome (GOLD analysis project Ga0207927, IMG submission 184456) | Arctic peat soil microbial communities from Barrow, Alaska - NGEE Surface sample 210-2 deep-072012 (SPAdes) | ecosystem: Environmental > Terrestrial > Soil > Wetlands > Peat ... | reverse complement strand
CGGCGCCGCGTACGGCGCGCAACGTGCCCACCGCTTGCATCTGCGCCTGCCACTTGGTCGCCGTGGCCGTGACCGTGGAGACGGTCACGGGTGCGCTCGCGCCCGCCCGCATGCTTTTCTTGATCATCGAGGCGATGAATGCTTGCCAGCCGAAAATCCCGCCGAGCACGACCGCTATGGCCAGAATCATGATGACGAGGGGTTTGATCATTCCCTTGGACTTGACGGGCGTGCCGTCCTGAGGTGTGGCGGATTGCATGAATTTGGCGGAGATCCTTAACGAGAAGCGGTTGAATTGGCGGCGATGTCGGTGCGGTTCCACCAACCGCCGCCCAACGCCTGAAACAGCGCCGCGGTGTCGGCGTAGCGCTGCGCACGCGCCTTGACCAAGGCTACGGCGGCCGACTGATAGGTTTGTTCGGCGGCCAGCACCTGCAGAAAGCTCGCGCCGCCGGCCTTGAATTGCGCCTGCACCAGCTCGAGGCTGCCCGCCGCCGATTGCTCTGCGGTCGCCTCTGCGGCGAGCGCGTCGGCATCGCCCTGCAAGGCGTACAGGGTGTCGGAAACATTTTGAAACGCGACCAGCACGGTGGCTTTATAGTTGGCGGCCGCTTCCTGCGCGGCGGCCACGGCCGCGCGGCGCTGGTGCACCAGCTGTCCGCCCTTGAATATCGGCTGCGTCACCGATGCGGCCAGGCTCCACACGATCGAGCTGGGCGAAAATATATCCGCGAATTTGACGGCGGCGCTACCGTAGCTGCCGGTAAGGGACAGCTGGGGCAGCAGGTTGGCCGTTGCGACGCCGATCTGCGCCGTGGCCTGGTGCAGCAATGCCGAATACTGGCGCACGTCGGGGCGCTGCTCGACGAATTTGGACGGCAGGCTTACCGGCAATTGCGTGGGCAGGCTCAACGAATCCAAATGAAACTCGGCGCCCGTGTAGTCGGCGGGCAGCGAACCCACGTAGGTCGAGAGGAGATTACGCTGCTGGGCGAGAGCGGTGCGCAGCGGCGGCAGGCTCGCAAGAGTCGACTGCAGGGTTGCCTGCTGCTGCAGCACGTCGGCGCGAGAAGCGCCGCCCGCATTGACGCGGCGCTGCGTGATGTCGAGCTGCGCTTGCTGCGCGCGCGCGATGGTCTCGGTGGCGCCGATCTGAGCCCGCAGCGAAGCCTCGGCGATCGCGGCCGTGACCACATTGGCGGTGAGGCTCAAATAGCTTGCCTCCAACGCGAATCGCGCATAGTCGGCTTGCGCCTGCACGGCCTCGATCTGACGGCGGACGCCGCCGAAGGCATCGAGCGTATACGACACGTTCACCGAGGCGCTGTTCAAGGTGTACAGATATCCCGAGCCTTGTTGCGGCAAGCCGAATTCCGCCGCCGAACTCCTGGCACGCTGGGCTTGGTAATTCGCGGAAACGCTCGGAAAGAGCGTTCCGCGTTGGGCAGCCAGATTCTCATTCGCCTGGCGCAAAGAGGCTTGCGCGGCCTGCAAAGTCGGGTTGTTCTTCAGGGCGCGATCGATGAGCTGGTTGAGCTCCGCGGATTGGAACAGCGTCCACCATTGACCCGGAATGTCCAAACCATCGACGAAATGCTGCGCATCGCCGTCGGGCATCGGCGCCGAGGCGGTGTGCTCGGGAAGCTGACCCGCGGCGACAAAGCCGGGGCCCTCGGGCGCCGGCGGCGCTTTGAAATCAGGGCCTGCCGCACATCCGAGGAGTGCGCAGACCGAAAGGCCGGCGAGGCGGCGGTTGGCTCGCTGGATCATGAGTTGCCGGCCACCATCGGATTTAAGCGTCGACGCGGGTCGCCGCGCCGTGAATGAGAATCTCTATCACCTGACTCAGGCAAGGGCGAAAAATGACATGTGTCGTTTTCCTTTGCAAGAACTATTTGCGGAATGTATATTATCAATATAAACGATTGTTTATGCAAGTATTAGAGGTCTAATGAATAATCAACCTCTTTGCCAGTTCGACATGCTGGAGGCGAGCTTGGGGCGCCTGCGGGCACGGATGCCCGAAGCGCCCATGGCGGAGATCATGCTCACCCGACTGCTGCTGCACATCGGTCGCGGCATGTCCGGGATGCTGGAACAGCAGATTCGTCCCTTCGGGCTGGCGGAGGCGGAGTTTCGGGTGCTGACCGCGCTGTTCTCCCAGCCTGAGGGTGTCGCGCATCCGAGTGACTTGTGCGCGCGAACCTCGCAAAGCCCGGCCAATATGTCGCGCATCAGCGATGCATTGGTGAGCCGGGAACTCATTACGCGCGTATCGAGCGTCCAAGACCGGCGGCGCATAGTGCTGCGCATTACCGAACAGGGCGAAGCGGTGGTGCGGCGGCTGCTGCCTCTGCTGCATGCACCGCTCAAAGAGATGTGCGGCGAATTCTCGGAAGCGGAGCTGCAGCAGTTGATCGTGCAGCTCAAGCGCTTGGGCATGAAGCTCGATCAAGTGATGGCGCGGGAAGCATCCGCGTGAGCCGCGCGCGCGGTTTGTGCCGGGCGGCATTGTTGCTGTCGGCCTCGATCGCAGGATGTGCCGGGCTTCCACCGAAGCCCGCTCCGGTGGTGCTGTCCACCGAGGCGCCATTGTCGGACATGAGCGGCGCAGGCAGCTGGCCCGCGCAAGAGTGGTGGAAGCGGTACCAGGATCCGACGCTCGATCGGCTGATCCAGATGGCGTTGCGCTATTCGCCGACGCTCGCTACGGCTCATGCGCGCTTCGAATCGGCGCGCCAATCGGTGCGCATCGCAAGCACCGCGACCGGCGCGCACCTGCAGGCGAACGGAGATATGTCGCGCCAGCGCCTCAGCGACAACGGGCTGTTCCCGCCGCAACTGCTGGGTTTCACCTGGTACAACCAGATGGACCTCGGCCTGCAGGCAAGCTACACCTTTGATTGGTGGGGTAAGCAGCGCGATGCGGTCGAGGCGGCCATGGATGAAGCGCACGCGAGCCAAGCGGATCGCAGCGCCGCGGCGCTGATGTTGGCGAGTTCCATTGCCGATACCTACTTTGGCTGGCAGGCGGATCAGAGCCGCCTCGCACTCGCCCGCGAGCGCGAGATAACCGTGCAAAGCGAGGCGGCGGTCACCGCGGCGCGGATCGGCGCGGAGCTCGATTCGGGGGACGAATCGCAGCGCGCCGCCGCCGCGCTTGCCTCGGCACGCGAACAGATCGCGGTGCTCGAGGGTTCCGCGGCGCTGCGCCTGGTGGCACTCGCGGCGCTCGTGGGTCGAGCCCCGGCCGAGTTGCCGACGCTGACCCCGAAACCCCTGCCCTCGGTCGATGGCGCGCTGCCCGATGAGGTGCGGATCGATCTGATCGCGCGCCGGGCGGATGTCACGGCCAGCCGCTGGCGCGTGGAAGCGGCGGAAAGTAGCCGCGAGTCGGCGCGCGCCGAATTCTTTCCGGACGTGAGCCTCAATGCGTTGATCGGCATCCAAAGCATCCAAATGTCGACGCTTCTCGAATACGGCAGTCGCGTGCCGAGCGCTGCGGCGGCGGTCCATTTGCCGCTGTTCGACGCCGGCCGCCTCAAGGCGCGCTATGGGGCGACTCAGGCGGCGGTCGATGCGGCGGTCGCGGTCTACCAGGATGCGGTGGTGAACGCCGCGCGCGACGTGGCGACACAGGCATCGACCCTCGCGCAAATCTCGGCGCAAAGAACTCAGCGCGCGATCGAGCTGGATGCAGCCCTCAAGCTCAAACTCAGCGCCGCGGCGCGCGTGCGCCAGGGTCTCACGGATTCCAGATCCGAATTGAGCGCCACCGATGCGTGGATCGCGCAGCAAGATGCCCTGTTGGAGCTCGATGCGGCCGCCGTTTCGGCGGACATCGGGCTGACGCGCGCGCTCGGCGGCGGCTATGAAAGGACGAGAGCAACGCCATGAATGCGAATGTCGAACCCGCGGTCGAAACTTCGGACAACGGCAAGCGGCGCAGGATTCTGTTGCGCATCGCGGCGGTGTTCATCGTCATCGGCGTGTTGTGGGCGCTTTACTGGCTGTTGGTGCTGACGAAACGCGAGCGCACCGATGATGCCTACGTCAACGGCAATAAGGTGGTCATATCGGCCCAGGTGCCGGGCACGGTGGTGTCGGTCCTAACCGATGACACGCAGCTGGTGCAAGCCGGGCAGGTCTTGGTGAGGCTCGATCCGGTCGATGCGCAAATCAGCCTGGCGCGCAGCGCCAGCGCACTGGCGCAGGCCGTGCGGCAGGTACGTCAGGCGACCTCGACCGCCGAGCAATACGATTCGCTGATCGCGACACGCAAGATCGAACTCGCGCGTGCGCAGGCCGACCTCGCCAAGCGCGAGCCGCTATTGGCGGCCAACGCCATCGCGCCCGAAGAGGTGCGGCATGCTCGCGAGTCGGTGGATCTGGCCAAAGCCGCTCTGACGCAGGCTGTGCGCCAAGCGAATGCGTCGCACGCCCTGGTCGACGGCACCCAGGTGCAGAACAATCCGGCCGTGCTCGAGGCCAAGAGCGCCTTTCGCGACGCGTGGATTGCCGCGCAGCGCAATGCCGTCGTCGCGCCGGTCACGGGCTACGTGGCCGAGAGAAGCGTGCAACTCGGCCAGCATATTCAGGCCGGGCAGGCGCTCATGACGGTGATCCCGCTGCATGCGCTGTGGGTCGACGCCAATTTCAAGGAAGTGCAGTTGCGCAATTTGCGCATCGGTCAGCCGGTCGAAGTGCGCAGCGACCTGTACGGCGGGGCATTTATCTTCCACGGACGTGTCACGGGCATGTCGGCGGGGACCGGTGCCGCATTCGCGCTGCTGCCGCCGCAGAATGCGTCGGGCAACTGGATCAAGGTGGTGCAGCGCGTACCGGTGAGGATCGAGATCGACGATCGGGAACTCGCGAAGTCGCCGCTGCGCGTGGGCCTCTCGGCGACCGTGACCGTGGACACGACGAACCGAGATGGCCCGGTTCTGGCCGGTAAGGCAGCCGATAGACCGGTGGGCGAAACCGCGGTTTACTCGCAGGATCTGGAGCGGGCTAACGCCGAGGCCGAGGCGATTGTGAGCCGCAATCTCGGCGCAGAATACTAAGCGCGCGGATCCGGCGCCCACTGACCTGCGATCCAGGCGGGGTGTGCAACGTCCCGCCAACCATACAGGTTCCTCATTCGGGGCGCGATGAGGGCGGTTTCAGGCTAAGTCTCAAGAAAACGGGCGTAATTGTGAACTTGGCTCCAGTTTTATGCGTCACGGGCCGATATGCTCGTCTCGATGAATACCCAAGCGCCCACAGCGCCTCGTCAGCGGGAGAGGCCATCGAATGTCTAGTCCGAACGCCTCTGCCCACCGGATCTTGCTGATCGACGACACTGCGGCGATTCATGGGGATTTTCGCAAGGTGCTCGGCGCCGGGGCCGATGATTCGGCGCAGGCGGCGCTTGCGGTACTCGAAGCCGATTTGTTCGGGGAGGCCCGCAGCGTCTCGACGCGTCCGAACTTCGAGATCGACTCCGCCTATCAGGGGCAGGAAGGAGTCGAAATGGCTCGTGCTGCCCTCGCGGCGGGGCGTTCATACGCCATGGCGTTCGTCGACATGCGTATGCCGCCGGGCTGGGATGGTTTGCAAACCATCGAGGCGTTATGGGCGGCAGATCCCGACGTGCAAGTGGTCATTTGTTCGGCGCACACCGACTATGATTGGTCCGAGGTCGTGGAACGGCTGCAACACTCGGACAAACTTTTGGTGCTCAGGAAGCCCGCCGAACCGATCGAGGTGCTGCAGTGCGCCACCGCGCTCAGCCGCAAGTGGCAGAACGAGCGCTTGATGCGCGAGCAAATGGAGCGCCTGGAGCACGTGATCACGGTGCGCACCAGTGGGTTGGAGGCTGCAAACCGGCAGCTGCGTCACCTGGCGACTCACGATGCGCTCACGGGCCTGCCGAACCGCGTGTTGCTCGACGACCGACTGACACAGGCCGTTGCGCACGCCGATCGCGATGGCCGCTCATTCGCGTTGATGGTATGCGACTTGGATCGCTTCAAGCTCGTCAACGATTCTTTGGGGCATGCGGCGGGCGATCAGCTTCTGCAGGAGGTGGCCCGCCGCTTGACCGGCTTGGTGCGCAGCGTCGATACCGTGGCGCGCCTCGGCGGGGACGAGTTCGTACTGTTGATCACTTCCATCCAGGATTCCGAGGACGCGCGGCGCGTGGCGGCCCAGGCAATCGAAGTGCTGCAAACGCCGGTGCGAATCGCAGGCATCGACGTGCATACCTCGCCGAGCATCGGGATCGCGTTTTATCCGGCCGATGGCCGCACGATCGAGGCATTGACGGCGCATGCGGACGCGGCCATGTATTGCGCGAAGCAACGCGGCCGGGGCAATGTTCAGTGCTACGAGGGAGGAATGAATGCCGGCTCGGAAGATCGCGTTCAGCTGGAGAGCGACTTGCACAATGCCATTGCCTTGAAGCAATTCGAACTCTACTACCAGCCGAAGGTGAACACCGCCACCGGTACGGTGCGCAGCGCCGAAGCCCTGATCCGCTGGATTCATCCCGAACGCGGTTTGATTCCTCCGGACGGCTTCATTCCTTTGGCGGAGGAGTGCGGGTTGATCGGTGCCATCGGCGATTGGGTGGTGCGCGAAGCCTGCCGCCAAGCGCGCGCTTGGCAGGACAGCGGCATGGCGCCGCTGCGGGTCTCGGTGAATCTTTCGCCGTCGCAGTTTCGAGGCAGCGGCCTGACTCAATCGATACGCACTGCGCTCGAAGCAGCAAATCTACATCCGCAGTATCTCGAAGTGGAGTTGACCGAGAGCGCCGTGATGAGCAATCCCGAGGAGTCGATCGCGATTCTCGAGCAATTGAGCACCATGGGTGTGCTCGTTTCGGTGGATGATTTCGGATCCGGCTATTCGAGCATGAGTTATCTACGGCGATTTCCCATCGACAAGCTCAAAATTGATCGCGTATTCATCAATGAAATCGCGAGCCGCCCGGAGGATGCATCGATCGTGCGTGCAATAGTCTCGCTGGCGCATAGTCTGCGGCTCAAGGTGGTGGCCGAAGGCGTCGAGACTCCGGCACAGCTTGATTTCTTGAAGAACGTGGGTTGCGACGAGTATCAGGGATTTCACTTCAGCCGCCCGGTGCCCGCAATCGAGTTCGAACGTATTGTCCGGGAGAACTCGACCAAAACCAAAACCGGGTCGATGAAGCCCGAGGACTTGATTCGAACCCATAGCAAGCTCGCGGCATACCAGAGGGCGTAGCGATCAGGCTGCATGAGTCAGGCTTGCGGAGGATCCAAGGAAACACAAGACGACGATTGCCAACCCCAAAGGACGGTCCGAGCCGCGGCTTGGCGGCTGCCTTAAGCGCAAGTACCGTACAATGGCGGCGTGTTCTATTTCCGTCACGGCGGTTTGCGGCTGAATGTGCCGTTCGACTGGTTGATCGGCGACTACAACGATATCGGGGGTACCCGCGCCCTGCTGCGATCTCGCGCCGGGGCGGTCACATAGAGGGGAATCGTCTGGAGCGCCGGCACGTTATTTCGTTTCCCGATATGCAGCACAGCGATGTCCGACCGCGATTCTGAGCCCGAGCCGCCCTTGCTCGCCGGCCCGCCCAAAGGCATTTGCCTCATCCGGCTATCTGCAATCGGTGACACCTTTCACGCGGTACCGCTCATCCGCTCGTTGCAGCGCCGGTGGCCCGAATGCCGGATCACGTGGATCATCGGCCGCATCGAGGCGAAGCTGATGTCGCTGCTGCCGGAGATCGAATTCCTCACGGTCGATAAGCGGCATCTTCTCTCGGAGTGGGCGCGTTTGCGGCCGCAACTCGCCGCACGGCGATTCGATTTGGTTCTGCATCTGCATGCGAGTTTCCGTGCGAACCTGCTGTGCACCCTGGTGCGCGCGCCGATCAAATTGGGGTTCGATCGGGCGAGGGCGCGCGATCTGCAGTGGTTTTTCACCAATCGCCGGATTCGGCCGCGCCGCCACGAACATGTGCTCGATAGCTTTTGGGGCTTCGCCGAGGCGCTCGGCATTGTCGAACGCCGGCTCGAATGGAACATCCCATTGCCGGCGGAGGCGGTCGCGTATGCGCGACGGATCATTCCCGATTCGCGGGCCACTTTGCTGATCAGTCCGTGCTCGAGCCGTGCGGTGCGTAACTGGCGGCCCGAGTTCTATGCGCAAGTGGCGGATCACGCGGCGCGGCGCTGGGATATGCGCGTGGTGCTTTGCGGAGGCCCGACTCGCATCGAACGCGAAATGGGCGATCGCGTCATCGGCGCGGCGGCCTGTGCGCCCATTGACCAGATCGGCCGCGACACACTGCCGCAAATGCTGGCCTTGCTAAGCGAGGCGACCGTGCTTCTGACGCCCGATTCGGGGCCCGCTCACATGGCGACCGCGGTCGCCACACCGGTCATTGGTCTGTATGCGGCGACCAATCCGGCCCGCAGCGGCCCCTACTTGAGCCAACAGTGGTGCGTCAACCGCTTTCCCGAGGCGGCCAGAACCTTCATGGGCCGGGAACCCGAACAACTGCCGTGGTGGGTGAAAATCGAGCGCCCGGGTGTCATGGATCTGATCCAGCCGCTCGATGTGATCGAGCGGCTGGATCAATTCATGCAGCGCAAGCCGCTAACGCCGTGATTCGTTAGAACGGCAGTCCATGCGACTGGCCGCCCATGCACATCAGCATGGGCAACGATAGGATAAAGTTGATGCGCGACGCCCGGCCGGCGGTCTTGCGCGCCGCTGCCTTCTCATCGTCCGTCGCCGGCACCAGTCCGAGGATTTTCTTCTGGTTCGGCCAGATGAAAACCCACACATTGAACAACATGATCGTTCCGAGCCACGCGCCGACGCCTATCGTCCGAAATCCAGGCTGCAAGGTAAAGGCATTGTGGATGCCGCTCCGATTGTCGGTTCCATATCCGCCCAGCAGGTAGATCGCTCCGGTCACCCAGGTGGCTACCGCCGCCCACCGGAACCACAGCAGCGCCCGCGGTGCGATGTACTTCGTTATGCCGGCGCCGCCCGGACCGCCTTTGTCGGCGGCCGCGGCCGCAAGCCCCGGCGTCTGCACGACATTGAAGTAATACAACAGGCCGATCCACATGACGCCCGAGAGGATGTGCAACCACCGATCGATGCGCACCGGATAGAAATCGGTACCTAATCCTGCCCAGGCGGTGAGGCCGAGGCCGATGACCACGGCGAGTACGGCGCCGCTCGTGATGGCGCCCTTGACGGTATTGAGCGGATGCATATTAAACAGCTCCCATGATTGTCGATTCTGATTCGCGTTTCGGCTTGCGCTAGTGTATCGCGGGGCGGGGCCGACCCCAAGCGATCCGTACGGGCAGGTGCGCCGGCTAGTGCTTCGCCAGCGGCTCTACGTCGTGAAACTTGCCGTAATCTATGAACAGCGTGCCGTCCTCGGCCACTTCCAGGATGTCGCGGAACGCTTCGCTCCAGCGGATGGCGGCGCTCGGATACTCGGCGTGCGCCATCAGCATCTGGCCGGTTGTTTCATCGGTGCCGCTCACGCTCAATATGAACAAGGCCGCCGATCGATGCAGCGTCTCCGGCGTCTGCGCCCATAGCGGACTCGTCTCGTCGATGACGTGCATGATGTTCCAGCCGAGGGCGAACACCGGATGCTGCGAACGCACCAGCGGCAGATCGATGATGCGACGAATGCGAAAGCCCTCTTGGGTCACATGGTTGCGCAGCATCCGCAGCTGTGCCGAGGCTTCCTGTACGACGTTCTGGCGCGCGTTGGCGGCCCGGAACATCAGTGTGGGCTTGCCGTCGATCGGACGCACCACCGCGTGCCTCGCGAACAGGAAGCGCGCCCGCGGCCGCGAGAAGCGAGCAAACATGAGGCCGGTGATCAGCGCAAGCATCATGAGCCCGATGAAGATCTCGATCATGGCAATCACGTGGCCATACAGGGTTTGTGGGTGCATGTCCCCGTAGCCGACGGTGGCCAGGGTCTCGACGCTGAAGAAGAACGCACCGACGAAGCCGGGCGGATTCAGATTGGCGATGCATCCCGGCACCAGATTGTAAAGCCAGCCAAACAAAACATCGAAGGTCAGGAACAGCACGCCGATGGTGCCGAACATCTGCGGCCAGCTGACCGTCATGAAGTAGTGGTACAGATCCTGCAGGACCGGGCGGGTGAATCCCTGCGTGATGACTTCGCGCTGGCCGACCCTGATGCGCCGCATCCCGCTCGGTAGCGCGTGAGTGGGGCTTGCGTGCCCGTGAGGATGCTTATCGGCTGGGTGCTTGTCGGCGGTCATGAGGTGAATCGTAGGCGGATGTCGGCTATCGCGCTCGATTTTGTCACAGTTGGGCGCGACGGACGTCACGGCGGGCGCCCGGCCGGTGCAATCGCTTATAGTGCTGCGCCGATTCTCGATCCGGGTATGACGAGCGTTGGAGGAACACAGTGAGTTGGCGCAGTTGGTTGGCGTCATGAAGCGAAGCTGCCCGCGGATGTGACATAAACTGATTTCACAGTGTTTGTCGCAGCTAAGCGACGCTGGTCACGGTTTCATTCGGCCAGCTTGGCCAATATCTTGCTCAATTCCGCAACCCTTCGTGGAAAGACAACTATGGCGAGGCCATTGAGCAGGGATATCTGGCACTTGAGCATCGACGACTTCCTGGCGCCCTTGCCGGAATCGGCTCGGCTCGGTGGCCCGGGCCCATTCGTGATCAACTTGAGTGCGTCCACGGCCCCGATTAGCCAACCCATCAAAAGTGTGATCGGCTGTCCGGATGCACACGTCTATCAGATTCAACGTACCGAGGACCGTCGCTTGCGCTACCGCCTGCGGCTCGGTCTCTTTGCGACCGAAGACGAAGCGTACGCGGTCCTCGAGAAGGTGCGCGATATCTATCCCGGCGCTTTGACGGCGACTGCGGTCGCGGAGGATCTTCGCGTGCTGGAAGCTATCCAGGCGAAGGTCACTGCGCAAACCAAAGCCACTTCGCAGCCCAAGGTTGATGTGCAGCCCAAAGTGAGTGCGCCGACAGCGATCGATGTAAAGCAGCCGCCGCTGGAACTGGAAGATCTAGGAGCATCGCGCTGGTTTGTGATTCAGTTGTCGATTGCGGATCAAACCTTCGATCCGGACAGTTTACCCAATCTTGATATTTTCAGCGTGTACCGCTTGTACTCCGTGGCGGGACTCGATCAGGGACGAATCAAGCATGCGTTACGTCTGGGATTCTTCAGCGATGAAATCGCCGCGGGTGCGGTGGCGAGCTATCTGACGGCCTTTTACCAAAGCTCGATCGTGAAGCGGGTGAGCGCGGCCGAACGCGATCGATTTGCCGATCAATGCTTCGAAGCACGCAAGGATGTTGGCGCCACGGGCCAACATGCGGCGATCGAGATCACCGGCGACCGGGTGGTGCGCGAAAGTCGAATCGCGACCGCCGCGACCCCGCAAAAGTCCGTGGACCGGCCGAGCGCATCGCGATTGGTCGCGCAAAAGAGCCGCCGGTTCTGATCCCTTCGGCGAGGCCGCGGCCAAGGCGGCCTTCTGTCGCTGGCACAAGACCTGGGTAACGAAGTCGCGCGGCGAGGAGTGGACGATCCCCTGGCGGGACGACGAATGAGCGCGGCGAGTAATCGTGCGATCGTTCAATAGGCATTGTACGGAGCCGTCCGCCAAGGCATAGTGTGCGCCCTGCGCGGGCAATCCGCGCACCAATGGCCGCGAGCCGCAGCGAGGACACCGTGAACGACCATCCAGCAGCGCCGCGCCGCGGCCGCGAATCGCGCCTGGCGCGCGCCCGCACCCAGGCGGCCAAATATCCGTACATCCGTCGTACGCTGCCGGTGGTCGAGCTTCTCAGTACCGAAGCGGTCGAGATCATCGAGGACAACGCCGACACCATCCTCGAGGAGATCGGCATCGAATTCCGGCGCGACCCTGAATCCTTGCGCCTGTGGAAAGGCGCCGGCGCCGATGTCGAAGGCGAGCGCGTGCACATCCCGCGCGGCCTTGCCCGGCATTTGCTGAAGACGGCGCCGCGGGAATTCACGCTGCATGCGCGCAATCCGGCGCGCAACGTGCGCTTCGGCGGCGATGCGACGGTTTTCTCGCCGGTGGGCGGACCGCCGTTCGTCTATGACCTCGATCGCGGACGCCGCTACGGCACGCTCGAGGATCTGCAGAATTTCATCAAGCTCGCGCACATGGCGCCCGCCATCCATTTTTCGGGGGGATGCATGTGCGAGCCGATGGAAATTCCGCCGAACAAGCGCCACCTCGATGTGCAGTACTCGTTCTTCCGCTACAGCGATCAGGGCTGCGAGGCGACTCCGGAGACGCCGGGGCACGCGCGCGACGCGATCGAGCTCGCGCGGGTGCTGTTCGGCGCGGATTATCTCGAGACGCATCCGGTGGTGCTCGGCAACATCAACTCGAATTCCCCGCTGGTCTTCGACGGCCGAATGCTCGGATCTCTGCGCGAATTCGCCGGCGCCAATCAGGGGACCATCATCGTGCCCGCGGTGCTCGCCGGAGCGATGGGGCCGGTGACCGCGGCCGGCTGTCTGGCGGAGATTCTCGCCGAGACCCTCGCCGGAATGGCGCTCACGCAGATTGTGAGGCCGGGCGCGCCGGTCATTCTCGGATCCTTCGTCGGAGCGATCTCGATGCGCACCGGTGCGCCCACCTTCGGCACGCCGGAGGCGACCCAGATGATTTTCGCGACCGCGCAGCTTGCGCGCCGCGTCGGCGTGCCGTGCCGCAGCGGCGGCTCGCTTTGTTCCTCGAAGGTCGCCGATGCGCAGGCGGCCTACGAGAGCGCGCATACGCTGTTGCCGACGCTGCTCGCCGGCGTGAACCTCGTCACCCACGCGGCGGGATGGCTCGAGGGCGGTTTGGTCGCCGGCTACGAGAAGTTCGTCATGGATGCGGATCAGTTGGCGATGATGCAGGTGCTGTCGCAGGGGATGGACCTGTCGGCGCGCGGGCAGGCGCTCGATGCCCTGCGCGAAGTGGGCCCCGGGAGCCATTTTCTCGGCTGCGCGCATACGCAGGCGAACTTCGAAACCGCGTTCTATCAATCGACGATCGCGGATTACTCCTCGTACGAGCAGTGGTCGATGGAGGGGCGGCTGAGCGCGGAGCAGCGCGCCAACGCGGTGTGGAAGAAAATGCTGGCCGAGTATCAGGATCCGGGCATCGATCCCGCGGCCGACGAGGCCATGCTCGCGTTCATGGCCGCGCGCAAGGCGCTGCTCACGGACTCCGTGGAGGAGGAGTAGATTGGGAACGATAGGGGGCCTTCGATGATCGACAAGCGGGGGACGACCGAGGCGCTCGTGGCGGCCGCAGGCGCGCCTCGAGGATACCACTACAATGATTGCGGCAGCGGGGCTAGGATGGATGTCCGGAGGCCCGAGATTTGTGAAAGCGACGTCCATAGTGCAAGTCAAGAACGAGCGGGTCATCGTCACCGAATGGCGCTTCGCTCCCGGTGCGGAAACCGGATATCACGTGCATGCCAACGACTACGTCGTCGTGCCATTGACCAGCGGCAGGTTGCGGTTGCAGGAGCCGAGCGGCGCCAGAGAGGTGAGTTTGGAGGCCGGCGCATCGTACGCGCGTACGGCGGGCGTTGCGCACAACGTGGTGAACCCCAATACACACGAATTTCGCTTCGTGGAGATCGAACTGATCTAGGGGTATTTCTTCTCCACGGCGCCGCGCACCGGCCGCTTATCCCATCGCCGCCAATGCGGCCAACGCGAGCGGTAATCCAATCGACATCCGTCCCAACATGCGCGTCTCGCACCCTTGGGCGGTTATTTCGCAAGGCTTGCGCAGTTGCTCGGGCTCGGTTTGCCGGCCAACCGATCGCGAACCCAGGCAAGTTGATCGGGGGTGGATTTGTCCATCATCGGGGCGTGATCGAGGCCCGGATAGGAGCGGAAGGTGAGCGCCGAACCGTTGCGGCAGGCTCGCTCGGCTACCGCACGCAGCGGCGCAAAGGGCACTGATTCGTCAGCCTCGCCCGCAATCACCAGCAGCGGTCCAGCGGCGGGTGCCTGAGCCAATTCACCCTCCTTGATAAGGCGGATCGCCGCCGGCAACTGGTCCCAACCCGGCTTCAGCACCGCTTCGGCCGGCGCGTTGATGAAGGCGGCATAGGCGTAATTCCGGCAGCCCTTGGTCGTGACGTCCGCATAGCGTTTCAGCGCTTCACCGGTCAGCATGTCGGATGGTTTGAACGACGGTGTGCGCACGTGCATACCATAGGCCATGTACCCGAGGTAGTAGGCGGCGCTGCTGCCGGGCTTGCCCATGCCCATTATGATGGATGTAAGGTCGGCGGCAGGGGCGACCGAGATGGCGCCGCGGTAATAGGGATCGTGCAGCTTCGCCTGCATTTCAGCGACGCTCCATGCGGCGAGGCCGCCTTGAGAGTGGCCAATGACGACCCATGGTCGCGCGAGCGAGGGCACGGCGGCGTGCGCGGCGGGAATTGAATAGATCACGTCGCGACCTTGTGCGGTCTTGTTGAGGTACTCGTGGGGACTTTGCGTGCCGAGCCCGTGGTAATCGGTGGCGATGACGGCAAACCGTGCCCTGACCATGGGCATGAGTCCTTCTTCCCCGTATTCCATATCCTTTTGCAGCGAGGGCGCGCATTGCCTGGCAACGCCGCTCGTGCCATGGGCCCACACGATCACCGGCCATCCGTCCGCCGGGGGGCTGCCGGCGGGGATCAGTACGACGCCGGAAGTGGCGACATCGGCGCCATCGGCGCTTAGCGAGTGATAAAGAATGCGCACCGCGGTGGCGCCGCTCGGCAATGCGAAACCGATGCCAGGCTCCTGACGCAACAGGTCCCCGGGCTTGCTCGAAGCGAGCGAAGGCGTGTCGTAGAAGGCCGTGCGCGGCAATGCATCGGCACGCTCCATGGCGATTGCCTCGTCGAGGGACTTCGGCATCGCCGGTTCATCCGCCGCCGAAAGCATCGAGCCGAATACGCACAGACCGACCGCGGCCACGGCCGCGATACGCAATGTGGTCGATATCCGATGTTTTGGTTGATGCATGCGCAGGCTCCCGGTTGGCATGATGAGCACCTGCGCAGTGTAACCGGGCAGCTCGCCATTCGTCTTGGTTCAGGTCCGCAGGTAGCTCGCCCCATTGACGTCGATCACGCCTCCGGTCATTGCGGCAGGCGCATCGAGCGCGCAGTAGACAATCGCTGCCGCAACTTCGTCGGCGCGGTTCACGCGCCCGAGCGGGTGCTGTTCGAGGATCGCAGGCCCATCGGGTCCGGACAAATGGCTTTCGGCCATCTCGGTGGCCACCCAGCCCGGCGCCACGCAGTAGACGTAAATCGCCCGCGGCGCGAGCGCCTTGGCGAGAGATTGCGAGAGGGCATTGAGGCCCGCCTTGCTCGCCCCATAGGCGGGTGCGTCGGGTTCGCCGCGAAATGCGCCGCGCGAGGAGACGTTGACGATCCGTCCCCGGCCGAACCCGGTATCGACGGGATCCGGGCGGGCGGCCATGCTTTGCGCGGCAAGCAGCGACAGGTTGGCGGGAGCATGGAGATTGGTCGCAATTGTGCGCTGCCATGCGGACTGCCAGGATGCATAGTCTGTGTTTAGAGGTGGGTGCATGAGGTACTCGCCGGCGTTGTTGATGAGTACATCGACGCGCCCCTGAGTCTCGATGACGCGTTGCCAAAGGCGGGTCGTTGCGGCCGGATCGGCAAGGTCCGCATCGAAGAGCGCGTGTCCGGACCCTGCGAGACGGGCGAGAGCCGATTCGGCGGCGTTGCGGTTATTGCGGTAGTGAAGCGCGATGCGCACGCCGCGTTGCGCCAGCTGCATCGCGACGACGACGCCGATCCCGCGCGATGCGCCGGTGACGAGCGCGACCAGGTTCGAAGATTGTTGTTGTTGGGGCATTGGGTGCTCTGTTCAGGGCTCGCTTGGGACTACACGCGCATTATCGACGCCGCTTGGTTGACGGAGATCTCTTGGGCGGCGGCGGGGGAGGGTTTAGTTGGAAGACTTGCGCCACACACTCGCCAACCAAGGCTGCTGTTCGCGCGGCAATCCGGTGGGTCGATAATAATGTTCGAGCTCCGTGAAGCCGGCATGCGACAGGTAACGACGCCACGCGCCCAAGTCATGGTAAGCGCCGTAGCGCTCGCCGTTCCAACCTTCCTCGTTCTGGCCATGCGGATTCGAGCTGAACAGCACACCCGCGGGTTTCAGTGCGGCATGCAGCTGTCGCAATACGCGCGGCAGTTCTTGCGACGGCACATGGAACAGCGACGCGTTGGCGAAGATGCCGTCAAAACGCTCACCTGGAAGGTCAAGCGCAGAGAAGTCTTGCTGCCAAACGACGCACCCGGTGTCGGCACGCGCCATGGCAACAAAGGCGGCCGCTCCGTCTAGTCCGATTGCCGTGTGGCCGAGCGCCGCGAATGTCTTGAGATCGCGTCCCGGTCCGCAGCCAAAATCCAGAATTGTGAAGGGCGACTCGCCTTGGATATGCCTCAGTAGTGCCGCGATGTTTTGGCTGACATCATGATCCCGAGTACCGGCGCGAAACTCCTCGGCGCGTTGCTCGTAGTATGCGAGCGTGCGAGAGGTAATCTCGCTCGCGTGGTGCGGGTCAGGCTGTTTGCGATGTATCAATGGGATCCTCGCCGGATGCCTACTCAGCGCTCGGCTCTCTATAAGAGAATTTCTCGCCAGCGATATTGGCGGCGTACATGAGGCCGCCTTTCGCAATGGTGAAGACGGCCATGCCGGTTTGATAGTCGCCATTTGTGGTTGCATCGGTCGCCGCGCGACTCGCTTCCGAGGAGAGGCGATCGGTACCGACGCTCGCCGACGCGCTTGCGGTAATGGCGACGGCGCTAGCACTGGCGTTAAATTCGAATTTACCGGATTCGAATTCATCCAGATCACGCTTGTTCTGGAAAAAGATTATCTCGCTATACGCTTGGCCGCCGGCCTGCAATCCGATACTCAACTGCGTCATCGTCGCGTCTCCGACGAGTCGGTCATGCACATACACATGACCCTTACCTCGCGCACCGCCGACAATAAAGCCGCCGGCGCCTATCGTCGGGAATACTGCATACGCATAGCAATCCTTGAAGAATGCGGCACTATCTCCCGCATGCTTAAAAAGCTCGATGGTCTCATCGTATTTGCCGGCGTATGCCGCGCCTGTTCCAAGGGCTAGTGCAAGGGTCACGCCGAAGAATCGAGTAGTCATCATTCTCATGTTAAATGCCTTTGGTTGATTGGGGGACCCATACCCGAGGGCTACAGGTTTGCGGTAAGCCCGCTACGGCGCTGCGCTGTCGGGGCGATCGACCGGCGAGGCGCCAGTGGATTTTGACTCGGGCATGGCAGTCTCTGTCAGATATTGTAGGTTACCATCTGTAGCCGCTGCGCGGGGGGTAAGTCAGAACGCGAATCAATCTTCCTTGGACCAATTGGCTGCGTAGATTTTCACTGTCATTTGTGGCAAGCACACGCGCAGTGCACCTGCAAACGTGCTACATGTGGCGCACCTTTTTGAGCCTGTTGGTTAGTTCCGCTCCGCAACGTCTTTTCCGCATACTTCCGAGCAAGACCGCACTTCATGCTGAAACACCTCCGCGGTCATTTTTCCAATGACCTGTCGATCGATCTTGGGACCGCCAATACCTTGATTTACGTCAAGGCGCGCGGAATCGTACTCAACGAACCCTCCGTCGTCGCCGTGCAACACGAACCGAGTCGCGGCGGCAAGGTTGTTATTGCTGTCGGTGCAGAAGCAAAGAAGATGCTCGGACGAACGCCTATGCACATCACAGCGGTGCGACCCATGAAGGATGGCGTCATCGCCGATTTTACGTATACCGAAAAAATGCTTCAATACTTCATCAAAAAAGTTCATGGCGATCGCTTTTTACGTGCGAGTCCGCGCGTACTCGTATGTGTGCCATTCGGCTCAACCCAAGTCGAACGCCGTGCTATCAAAGAATCCGCCGAGGGCGCCGGTGCGCGCAGTGTCGATATAGTGTCCGAGCCCATGGCTGCTGCAGTTGGTGCAGGCTTGCCGGTGCACGAGGCGCGCGGCTCGATGGTTCTCGACATCGGTGCGGGCACATCCGAAGTCGCTGTGGTGTCATTGAACGGAATTGTCTACGCGGCAAGCGTGCGCATGGGCGGGGACAAGTTCGACGAAGCGATCACGCAGTACGTCCGGCGCAACTACGGCATCTTGATCGGGGAGGCCACCGCAGAACGCATCAAGATTGAAATCGGTTCGGCGTATCCCGGCGAGCAAGTGCGTGAGATCTCCGTTAGGGGAAGAAATCTTGCAGAAGGTGCCCCACGCGCCATCACGTTGAACTCGAATGAAATACTGGAGGCCCTCGAGGAGCCATTGGGGACTATCGTCAGCGCGGTGAGACAAGCGCTTGAGAAGACGCCGCCGGATCTCGGCAGCGACGTGGCGGAACGCGGTGTTGTACTCACCGGTGGCGGCGCATTGCTGCGCGACATGGATAAATTGATCATCCAACAGATCGGTCTACCGGTGGTCATCGCCGACGATCCGCTGACTTGCGTGGTTCGCGGCGGCGGACGAATCCTCGAACTCACGGAAGAGCACGAGCGCGGAGACTTTGGCCTGCAGTAGCCGTTTGCCCTCATCGTGCAGGGCTGTGCGGAAGCTCTACCGTTCCGCGACGGCAGCTTTGACGCAGTCCTCGGCTATTGACCGTCGCAGCCGAATAGTCGGAATAGCAGTTTCTTGAGGATTTCCTCGTTGGCCTTCCAGTAGATCGAATGTTCGCGTTGTTGATCGGGTATGTCGGCATGGGCGGCTCTCAGTGAATCGGACGAATCAAGTCTGGGTCGTCCGGCGCGGTGGAGTTAATCCGCGGACTGACCGCGTATGCCTGCATCCAATTCGGCCTGTAGGGTTGTAAAGTAGCTTTCGCCTCGACGGGCGTTCCGCGCAGCCAGGTCTGGTAATCCCTGCGCCTCAAGATTGCAGGCATCCGAGAGTTGGCAATGTCCGTCATGAGCTCGTTCGCCGGAAGGCGAATGAGGGAGCAACTCTCAATGACATCATCATCCTCGCCGACCGAGCGATCCCAGACCCCTGCGAGGCCAAATACGGTTCGCTCGAGCAAACGCACAAAGAATGGTTGCCGGTACTTCGCGTCCGTAAGTTGCCACGCATAGAATCCCGCGACCGGTAGGATGCACCGCTGACTGTTGAGCCAGGAGGCCTTATACGTCGGTGAACTTTGGATCTCGTCGATCTCGACGCACGCTGGCGGAGTTCCGACCCACTTGCCTTCCGCCCACGACGGAATGAGGCCCCAGCGCATCATGACGGCTTCGGACTCACCGTCATGCCAGCGGATGGCCGGCACATACTGCTGCGCCGCGACATTAAATCTTGCCGTGAAGCTCCACCATGCTTGCGCTGGCAAGAACTCTCGTTCCGCGGTGACTTGGTCCGGAAGCACGTAACGCTCACACATAGCATGAGAGATTAGGGCGGAACCGGCTGCAAAACTATGACGGACGTTGGATCCTGCAATGGCATACCGGGTGCGCAGTAGACCGCGGCGCCCTTTGGCAACGCCTTGACACCCTTAGCGATTTTGAGCATCGGTTTTGGCGATCTGGTTGGGCGTGGCCGGAGGTTGCGAGTTTTGGGGCATGGGGCCGGCCGTGGACCCGATGTTGACCAGGTTAGGCAGCCTAGAATAATCAATGGGTTACAAAGATCGGGTGCGCTCTAGATGAGAAGGCGGCACTGCAGAAGAAGCTCGATGATGCCGGCGAGCAACTCGCGGCCGCGAAGCGCAAGATGGAACAAGGCTCCCAACAGCTGCAAAGCGAAGTGCGCGAATCCGAGAAGAATGTCACGATCCAGTGCTGGGCTCGCCGCGAAAAGCAACTGCAGGCCGGTGTAAATCAGCTGCTGGGCATCGGCGGACAAATACAGGGGCTGGCCCAAGACGCGCAACCTTTACTCGACATGGAAAATCCGCAACTCGAGGACCTCGGTCCATGAGGCCAGCCGTTCGATACCGCCTTGATACCGTTATTTATTTACAATGCCTAAGCACATTCGGCGCACCACCCGCCACCTACGAAGATGTCCAACTATGCAATTTCCCGGAGCCGACAACAATGCGCATCGATAAAATTGCCGTAGGCAGGAATCCGCCGCATGACGTCAACGTCATCGT
>Ga0207927_1000313_pt1 | contig 20362 bp, 20 predicted proteins | sample NGESurdeep072012_2_FD_184456 | JGI IMG/M metagenome (GOLD analysis project Ga0207927, IMG submission 184456) | Arctic peat soil microbial communities from Barrow, Alaska - NGEE Surface sample 210-2 deep-072012 (SPAdes) | ecosystem: Environmental > Terrestrial > Soil > Wetlands > Peat ... | reverse complement strand
ACCGTTCAGTTCACCGTTGTCAAGGGACCGAAGGGCTGGCAGGCCGAGAACGTACAGCCTGTATAACAACTCGAGCGAAAGTTCGAGAGGCGGTCCGCTTAGGCGGATCGCCTTTCTCGTTGCAGGATACGAATACCTAGTGCTCGAGAGATCGTACCCAAGAGGGTTCCTTGGAAACATCCTCATACAACTCATCAAATTCGGCCACCAGCCGACAGTCTGATGTCCTGTGAAGTTCGAAGTGCAGCCCGGCACCATGCATCGGACCCGCTAGAGTCACAACCTTCTCGCTTCCCTTCGCCAAGTTCCAGTCCTCCAAAACTGCTTGTTGTGTGCCAATACGGCAGGCAACCTTCCCATCGCGCCACAGGATGAGCAGCCCTGCTATCTTCTCCAATTCCCGGTTGGGTGCCGGGCTTTGATACTGCACGAGCCAGCCGGCAATTCTGCCGTCCTGGCTGATTCTCAATTGCGCAACGCCGGTCTGCCCTTGCTCCTTCGGTACCTCATACTGCCTGCCGTTCGCGGTGATATGAACGACTCCAGAATCGTCCACTTCGGCGCTCTTGATCGGTGTTGACGCGAAGCCATCGGCAGACATGATTGTCCAGCAAAGAACCCCAATCGTCACCGCCATCCTGATTGACACACTAAACTCCCGCCGCCGCCACTCCGGTGTAATACCTCTGCGTGCGCGGCAACTTCGACGCGTATCCCAGCAGGAGGAAAAACACTGTGGACACAAGGCACACCGCGAGTCTTGTCCGCGCCAGCGGCAACGGAGCCAGATCCAGGTACTTTCCCATCCGCCACGCTGCCCAGTTGATCACCTGCGTCGGGACCACCGTCCAGATCGCAATATAGAACCACGCCCGCTCCGCCCCTTCGCCGAAGGTGTCACGCTTGGCGCGCGGCGTAAGGTTAAGCGCCGTCCCTAACACGACGGCTACCGCCAGCGGATAGTAGCCGTACGTGTACATGTCTTTCAGCTTCCAAACGCCGGTGATCGATGCCATCACCAGGCCAGCCACGTTCAGCGCGAACGGAACCAATATGTCGATCCACGCCGCCGTGTAGCACACCACGCGATACGGCAAGTTCGGCTGATGCACCCCGTAGTAGTGAATGTACGGCCGCTCTTCGCAGCCCGGCATGCGCCCCAGCCATCCCCTCCACGCCACAACAACCATCACCATCGCCAGCCAGATCCAATGCCGGCGATCAGGCCCATGCGTGTAGAGGTTATACGTGAGTGGGTATCCGGGAAGCACCCAGAATACCCAGATCCAGATGGGAGTATGCAGAACGCGGTAGTACCCCTTGTTGCGTTCCCGGAAGACAGCCTGTTTCATAACTGAGTGTTCATCGTAGCGGCAACCGCACGCGCAGCGCAAACCAACTCTAAGGCGTCATCCCGACCGGAGCCGCGGCTTTGGCACTCGGTCTTCATTCGTCATCCCGACCGGAGCCGCCGCTTCGGCGGCGGAGTGGAGGGACCCGCTTTCCTCTCGACCGATCGCAGATCCGGGGATCGCCATTGACGAGTCGCGTAGCGGCGACTGAGGTGTTAGCCCGGGGCGCAAGCCCCGGGTACCCTTACCTCAGAATGACTTCAAGTCGCGTAGCGGCCCACCACTCTTCAAAACAACTGCTGTGCGTTGTACACCAGTTGCCCATCTACCAATTGCGCTTCCGCCATCAGCTTATGCCGACGCACGGGACGCTTCTCATCGTCGATGTGCAACACGGTGTGCCCGTGCGCCGTCAAGTAGTCGCTCACCAGCATGCGATGGCATTGAAAGTACACCCGCTCCGCGCACATGATCGCTGTCTTCCCACGCTCGGCCATTTCCAGCAATCGAGCAACCCCGTCTGCGAACTCCGGAGTCATCATGTAATCGGCGTAATTTCGGAACGACTCGTTGCGCAGCCCCGTATTCGGAGAGTCATCGCGCATCTTCTTGCGACGCCCGCCAAGCTCCTTCATCCAGACATAGGCTATCCCACAGCGTGGGAGTTCTTGCTCGAGCGATTCGCGATTGAAATGCGGCAGCCGCCGCGACATTGGATAGGACCGGATATCCACCAGCATTTGGATATCGAATGCCCGCAGCGCCGTCATCAACTCATTCAGCGTGCGGGTCGAATGTCCGATGGTGTAAATCGTCACTGTTCTTAGATGCGTTCCGCTGGGTGCCCCATCCTAGACCGCGTAAGCGGGCTAGGGTGGGAATTAGAGTTCGTCACTTGCCCAGGCTCTCCACCGCCGCTAGCAATACCGCATCCTGCTCCGGTTCCACCGTTCGCAAATCCAGCAGCACTCGCCCATCCTCAACTCTCGCGATGATCGGCGTATCCCACCCGCGCAACCTCTGTGCGATCGCATCCGCGCTAATGTCCCGACTCGACACCGCCAGCGCTCGTGTCGGCAGTGTCGATCCCGGCGCCGAGCCTCCGCCAGTCACGGAGCGCGACTCCACCACCTCAACCTCGAGCCGCGGATTGCTGATGTGCAGCTTGCGCATCAGATGCTCGGCGCGCTCGTCAATCGCCTCCTCGCTGAGCCGCAGCATGCGCAGCGCGGGTATCGAGTCGTAATCCTCGCGCAGGTACGCCAGCAGCGTGGCCTCCAGCGCCGCGTAAAACATCTTGTCCACCCGCAACGCGCGAAACAGCGGATTGCCTCGGATCTTCCCCACCAACTCGCCTCGCCCGCTGATCAGCCCGGCCTGTGGCCCACCCAGCAACTTGTCACCGCTGAACGTCACAACATCCACTCCCGCGCGTAGACTCGCCGCAATCGTCGGCTCGCCGTGCACGCCCACCGAGCGCAAGTCGAAAATGTCACCACTGCCCAGGTCTTCCATCACCGGGATGTTGTGTTTCCGTCCCAGCGCCGCCAACTCCTTCAGCGACGGCTGTTCGGTGAATCCCGTTATCGCAAAGTTCGAGCGATGCACCCGCAGCAATAGCTTTGTCCGGTCGTTAATCGCCTGCTCGTAGTCTGCGATCCGCGTGCGGTTCGTAGTCCCCACCTCGCGCAGTACCGCACCCGACTTCGCCATCACGTCCGGAATGCGAAACGATCCGCCAATCTCGACCAACTCTCCGCGCGAGACGATGACTTCGCCGCCCTCCGCCAGCGCGTTCAGCGCCAGCAGCACCGCCGCGGCATTGTTGTTGACCACGATGGTCGCAACTTCGCGCCCGATGTCGCCGAAAACTCTGGCGAACAGTCGGTCCACGTGCCCATCGCGTTTTCCTCGCTCTCCGGTCGCCAGATCGAGCTCCAGGTTGCAATAGCTCTGCGCGATTTCGGCCACGCGCTGCAACGCCGCGCGGCTCACCGGCGCGCGACCGAGGTTGGTGTGCAGGATCACGCCCGTGGCGTTGATCACCGGCCGCAGCGAATAGGCCATTGACGCCTGCAATTGTTCGACGATCTCGCGCGGAGCATCTCCAATCGCCATCGCCACCCGTTCTTCCGTCATCTCCCCCGTCGCAATTCGCGCGCGCAGACGGTCCAGAAGCGCCCGTGCCGCCTCAATCGCCGCGGCGCGTCCCTGGCGCACCAACAGCGCCTGCAACTCGTCCGAGCGCAACAGTTCATCAACAGAAGGCAAGAGACGAAAGAGTTCTTGTTGTGTCTTGATGGGACTCACCACGGCATTCAAGTTTCTACTTCCAGCCCATGCGACGCAAGCCGCAAGCTCAAGCTATCTCGATGAGAGCAGTCTCCGTACCACAAGCCTCAGCACAAATCCCGCGCCGACCAGGATCCCCGCCCGTTTCGCATCGAAGAACCGTTCGAAGTGCACGTCCTCGGGCCTCACTTCCAGCACGCCTACCGGAGTCGCAACCACTGTACCGCCGCCACCTCCGCCGCCTTGTCCACCTTCACCCGAATCAGCCTTGCGTCCGCCCCAGCCCGCGCCCACGTGATACCACACCCGCGCCACCGGGACGATCGTCTTGCCTTGTGCCTCAATCGGTTCTCCGAAAACCTGTTTCACGGTTGCCGTCGCCGCAAACCGCTCCGTCAACGCCTGCAGAATTTCCTGCGCATGATTCATCTTTGCCTCCAAAGGCGCACAGTCAGGCTCAGCAACATCCCTCAGGTTTGTCATCCCGAACGAAGTGAGGGATCTGCTCTTGGCTAATTGCTAGTTGCTAGTTGCCAATCGCTAATTGCTTCTTTCACCCCACTTCCACCAACCCATACCTCCGATTCCAATGACTCCGCAGATGCTGCACCGCCCGCCCAATCTCTTCTTTCGAGATTTGTTCGTTGGGACCTTCCAGCGCCAGCCGCGCCTCACTCCGTGCCAACTCCAGGATGTCGCGATCGCGCAGCAAATTGGCCACCCGAAAATTCGGCATGCCCGCTTGCCGGGTGCCGAAGAACTCGCCCGGCCCGCGCTGCTGCAAATCCAACTCCGCGATCTCGAATCCATTCTGCGTGCGCACCATGGCGTCCAGTCGCGCCTCTGCTTCCAGCGAAACCTTGCCCCCAGTCATCAGTACGCAAAACGATCGCGCCGTGCCGCGCCCGATGCGCCCGCGTAGCTGATGCAGTTGCGAAAGTCCGAAACGTTCCGCATGTTCCACCACCATGAGGCTGGCGTTGGGAACATCCACGCCCACCTCGATCACCGTAGTCGCAACCAGCACGTCGATCGTGCCCCGCTGAAAGCTCGCCATGGTCGCGTCTTTCTTATCGGCGCTCATGCGCCCGTGCAGCAGTCCCACTCGCAGTCCAGCCAGTTCGCGCTTGCGCAGTTGCCCATACATCTTGATGGCGGCCTTCAACTCGCCTTCCATCGCTCCTTCATCGATCACCGGATACACCACGTACGCCTGCCGCCCCGCCTCCACCTGCTTGCGCACGAACTCCCACACTTGCGGGGCTGCATCGTCGGTCACGCGCCGCGTCTTGATCGGCGTCCGTCCCGGCGGAAGCTCGTCCAGCACACTGGTATCCAAGTCGCCATACAGCGTCAGCGCCAGCGTGCGCGGAATCGGCGTCGCTGTCATGACCAGTACGTCGGGCTCAGCCTGGTTCGTTTTCTTCATCAGCCGGAAGCGCTGCATCACGCCGAAGCGGTGCTGCTCGTCCACGATCACCAGCCCCAGCTTGTCGAACTCCACCGACTCCTGGATCAGCGCGTGCGTCCCAATCACCAGTTGCGCATTGCCCTGCTCGATGTGATGCCGTACCTGCTTCTTGCGCCCCGCCTCCTGCGATCCGGTCAGCAGCACGACGCGATAGCCCGCGCCTTCCAGAATGCGCCGCGCCGAAAGATAATGCTGGGTCGCCAGGATTTCCGTCGGCGCCATCAGCGCCACCTGGTATCCGTTCTCGATGGCGATTACCGCCGCCTCGAGCGCAACAATTGTTTTGCCCGAGCCTACATCGCCCTGCAGCAACCGCCGCATGGGAGCCGCGTCCTTCATGTCCTCGACAATTTCTTTCAGCACCCGCTTCTGCGCATTCGTGGGATGGAACGGCAATATCCGTTTCACTGCAGCGCGCACCTGGTCGTTGATCGCGAAGCTCACGCCGCTTTGCGCCCGCATCTTCCGCCGCTTGAGTTCCAAGCCAAGTTCCAAGAAGAACAGTTCTTCGAATATCAGCCGGAACAGTGCCGGAGTTCGCGCCGACTGCAACTTCGCCAGGCTCTCTCCCACCTCGGGCCAATGCGCCTGCCAGAATGCCGTCCTGCGATCGATCAGCCCCATGCGCCCGCGCACCACGCGGGGAATCGCGTCGGCAACATCCTGGTCGAGTTGCTCCAGCATCCCGTGCACGACGCGGCGAAACCAGCGCGCCGTCAGTTTTCCTTTGCCCGCGGTTTCATAGATGGGAACAATGCGCCCGACTTCCAGCGAATGCCACTTGCGCTCTTCCTCGTCGCCATTGCTGCCATCTTCGGTGGGATCGTGCAGAATTTCAAACTGCGGCTGCATAATCTGGAAGCGATCCCGCCCCCGCTCCGGTGCCTCCACCTTGCCGTAGAGCGCCACCAGTTGCCCGGCGCGAAATTTATCCTGCAGATAGGTTGCGTTAAACCAGATGCACTTCAGCGTGTCTCGCCCTTGTCCCACCGTCATCTCGAAGATGGGCATGCGTCGCGTGCGAAACAGCCCCGACGTCCGTACCTCCGCGATCACGCTGGCCATTTCGCCCGGACGCAACTCGCCAATGCCCCGCGGATTCAGCCGGTCTTCATAGCGAAACGGCAGGTAGTACAGCAGGTCTTCGACGGTGGTGACACCCTTCTCCAGCAGCATCTCGGCAATACGCGGTCCGATGCCTTTCACGAATTGCACGCTGGTGGAGAGGTCGAGCACAATGCGATGGTAAATCAGTGGCTAGTGGTTGGTGGGCAGTTGTGTTTCTTATATCCTCCGGAGCGAAGCGACCGCACGGAGGTAGTCGAACCGCCTGCACTGAGCGAGCGCATCGAGTCGAGCGGGGCCACTATCCTCGTGACGATCCCTCTTCTACACTGTCCACGTATCAGCGAATCCCATGCTCCCTCGTCTCCTCAAGCAATTCGCCGCCGTCGTCATTGGCAGCCTGCTCTACTTTTTCGTCCTCATGCCACATCTGCCCCCGGCCGCGCATCACACTCCGTACCGCCTCGACTGGGGACTGTTCGTCGACGCTTGGATCTGCCTCGTCCTCTACGGCTTCATAGAACTCATCTTCCGTCGCACTCGATAACCAGCACTCGAGCTAATTGCTAGTTGCTAATTGCTCGGCGCAGCCCCAAAACAACTCGGGGAGCCCGCAGGCTCCCCATGTCTCGTCAACTGTCTTTAGGCTCAGAAGTGCTTCGAAGAATCCGTCCCCTTGAAGATGTCCTGCCACTCGCGCTTTTCCTGCTCCATGTCTTTCTTGATCTGCTCCATCTGCTTCTGGAATTCCGGCCCCATCTCTTTCATCGACTTCGACATCTCGCGCGCCATGTCGGCCAGTTGCTTGGCCGAGGGCTTCATGCTGTCTGCCATTTGGATCGCGTCCCGCTCCATCTGCGGAGCCATCTTCTCCACCTCTTTGCGCACGGCTTCAGTCTGCTTGCTGATCTCCGCTGCCTGCTTGCTCAATTCCTCGGCCCGCTTCTTCATCTCCGGAGTCGCAGCTTTCATCGCAGCATCGGCCTGTTTGCGAATCTGCTCCGCCTGTTTCTTCATGTCAGGTACCGCGTTCTTCGCTGCAGCCTGGGCCTGCCGATTAATCTCATCGATGTCGCTCTGGTCGAGCAGCGCCAGCGTTGAGAAGTCTTGCGCAAAGCCGTCCCAATCCTCGTTCTGCATCTTCGAGGAATTCGCCGGCAGGTTCATTTCGACGTTCTGCTCTCGCTTGTCGCGCACGATTACCAGCGATACCTTACCGCTATGCGCTTTCATGGCCCGGCGCCAATCGGCTACGTCGTGCACCGTCTCGCTGTTGACTCGCACGACCACGTCGCCGGCCTTTAGTCCTGCCGACGCGCCTGGACTGCCCTTTTCCACCGACCGCACCAGTACGCCCTTGCTTTGTGCGACACCAAAAAATTCGCCCAGCTGCGGACTCAGGGGCTCCACTGCGATCCCGTTTCTCACCGACAGCGTCGTAAAGCTCGGGACGTCGATATCCGGATACATGCGTGGCGGAAGTGGCGCCGTGGGCGGAACGAACCCCATGCTTCCCATGGGGGGAAGCGGAGGCTTGGGCCTGGCCGCCATCTGCTTCCAGTCGCCCAGTGTTACCTTCATTTCTTTGCTCTGCCCGTCACGTATTACGGTCATGGAAACAACCGTACCCGCCGCGCTGCTGTGGATGAGGCTGGCGAATTGGTCGCCCCCCTCCACCGGTTTGCCGTTGAATGCAGTCACGATGTCGCCGCTCTTCAGGCCTGCGTGGCACGCCGGCCCATCCTGGTCCACGCCCGTGATGGCCGCGCCGCTGCCGTCTTTCAAGTGCAGTGAAGCCGCCGTCGCAGGTGAAACGTTGTCCACCATCACACCCAGGTACGCGGTGGAATGAGGATCACCAGGCGAAGGGACCGCGCCGGCCACCGGCACAATTCCCATCACGGCCGCCATCGATGTGACAAAAAGTATTAGTTTCGCAACTCTATGAATGACCATAACCAACCTCTTCCTACTGTGAACGCCGGATGTCGATCTGCCCGATGGTGGTGCGCAACCGCAAGACCGGGCCTCCGCCATTCAAAAGTCCTTCGGCGTACATCGATTTCGGACCGTAATTCCCGCCCTCCGTAGTGATATTCAGCCCCGGAAACGCCGATATGATGCCCTTTCCGTTGGCCAACTCCGTGGACGCCCGCACATTCACACCCAGGTTCGCCGGCAGGTACACCACCACGTCGCCGACCGCCGTATGCAGAAAGGAATCCTGGAAATGATTGTGTCCCGGAACAAACTGCACCGTGATCGCTCCACTTCCTGTTTCCACTTGCGCGCTCTGTCCCACCTTGAGCAACTCCACCATGCCGCCGCCCGTAATAACGCGCACTTTGCCCTGCGCACTGGCCAGGCGCACACTGCCCGCGTTGGTTTCCGCCAGCACCGAGCCGGTGACATCGCCAAGACTCAGGTTCCCGCCTCCGGAGTTCGCATGCAGATCGCCGTTGCACTTGCTCACTTCGATATTGCCGGCTCCGGTTTCCACCGACGTTCCACCCGAAGTGCCGATGCGTACCCGGCCGCCGCCCGTTTTCACCGTGACCTGCCCATTGACTCTTTCCACCGACACATTGCCGCCACCATTCTGCAGGTAAAGGTCGGAACCCACGCTGCCGGCTTCGATGATCCCGCCGCCACTGGTGATCTTCACCGTGCCAGAGACGTCGTCCACCTTCACGTTGCCGCCGCCCGTAACTCCGATCACGCTTCCCGCGATCGCATTGAACGACAGCGATCCTCCGCGTGTCTCCACCTTCACCACTTGCGTCTGCCGCGGAATCTGCACCGCGATGTCCGCAGTCAGGCGGTTCAGGTTACCACCGCTCAGCCTGCTCTCCAGGACCACCGCGTCGCCCGCCCGGTTCGCCGAGACCCGCCACTGCGCAAATTGCTTACGCGCCAACACCTCGCTTCCGGCAAAGGATCGCTTGCGCACCACATACGAAACCTGCGCCGCATTGCCCTGTACCTGCACCGAGCCCAGGTCCGTGAACGCCCGAAACTCACGTCCTGCTGGCAGGCTGCCCGTGGATTCTTCGACCCACGAATTGCCCTCCCGAAACACCCGTGCATTCTGCGCGTACAGCGGAATCACCATCACGAGCGCCGCCGTCAGCAACCAGACCGAGTTGCTCCACCGGCGGCACCCTGCCGCTTCGAATTGAGGTCCCAGCTTCATGGAAGTCGTTAGTACACCGTCGGCATCGATGCCAGCACGCGCTTCGACTCCGTGCGAATGTAATCGCTGGGGTCCTCTTTGCCTAATTGCTGCAATGCCATGCGCACGCTGCTGTCGGTCTTCACCGGCTCCAGCGAGTGCAGCGCCCCGCTGCGAACACCCAGGTTGCTGTCATTCAACAGCGCTTCCAGTACCGCATTGCGCACCCGGATATCCTCTTTCACGAATGATCCCACCGCGTCCAGCGCGTGCAGACGTACTCCCGGGTTGCTGTCGTAGCGCATAGCATACGTCAGCACTTCCCGCACCTTGGGATCGTCCACCTTGCCCGCTAGCGCATCCACCGAGTTCAGCCGCACCCCGGAATTTTCATTGCTCCGTGCGGCATACACCAGCATGTCCTGTACCTTCGGGTCGTTGACCGTGCCCTGCACCGATTCCGGCAACACCCGGTCGTACTGCACTTTCACATTATTGGTATTGGGATCTTTCTCGATGGAAGTGATGCCGCTAATGGAAGCTTCCTGGTGGACCTCAGGAGACACTGCAGGAGCGTTGTGCATGGTCTTGTACATCGCCCCCAGCCCGCCGCCGAAGCCGACCATGAAGATCGCCGTCGCCAGCGCGGGAGAGAACTTCACTTGCCGCAGCCATGCCGTCGGATCAAACGCGAAACGCTGATACCAGGCGCGATGCGGATTTACCTGCTCCAGCGCTTCCTGCAGCCGCATCCGCGACGCCGCCAGGAAACTCGCCGACGGCTCTTCCACCGGCAACGCGCTCATCTGTGTCTGGAACTCCTGCTGCTCGGCGAGTTCCGCCGCGCAGGCCTGGCAGCGCGCAATGTGCTGCTCTGCCTCGTGCCGCGCGTCGTCGGCCAGCTCGCCGTACAGATACAGCGTGATGTTCTCTCGTACCCAATCACAATTCATACTTCCATCCTTCAGTCTTCCCGCGCTCTGGTAGCCCACATCTTCTGTGGGTGGCCCACATTTGCCTTCCTTTGGCAAATGTGGGATTTCACAATTCCTTACCGCGCATCCTTCAACGCGGACCGCAGTTTCTGCGTTCCGCGGAACAGCGTGTTCTTCGCCGTCTCTTCCGTCGTATTCAAAATTTCGCCGATGGTGCGCAGCTTCAACCCCTGGTAGTGCTTCATCTCGAAAACCATGCGTTCGCGCGGAGTCAACTTCGTCAGCGCTTTCGCAATCCGCCGGCCCAGTTCGCGACGCATCAGGTCTTTTTCCGGACTCGCTCCTGAGCGCACATCCGCGACCTGGTCCAGCATGTCGAAGCTCTCGCCATCCGAATCCGTCACCACTCCCGAATCTTCCTTCCTCACCTGGCGTTTGCGCAGGTGATCGAGGCAGAGATTGGTGACGATACGATAAATCCAGGTATAAAACGAGCACTCGAACCGGAAGTTGCCGATGTTCCGGTAGGCCTTGAGAAAAGCTTCCTGGTAGATGTCCTGCGCGTCCTGCTCGGAGCGCGTCATGTGATAGGCCAGCCGCAGTACCGCGCCGTCGTACTGGCGCACCAGCTCCTCAAACGCAGCATGATTGCCGCGTTGCGCCTCTCGGATCAGTTCCGCGTCGTTCACTCGGCTCTGGGAATGTCCCGCCATGCCCTCACGATCAGAGGGAGTCGTGGATAACGTCTCACTCGCCCCCCGCAGCGTTCCGGGAAGGCGAATCCCCGGGCTTACCGTGAAGGGAACTGCTACTGCGTCGGTCGCCATGCTGGTTTCTGCCCGTCTCCGAATCGCAGGTCTAGTCGTTGCCCTGCAATACCATAGACGGCACGCCAGCCAAAGCGTAAGCGGCCATTATAGTGTTTGGGACCAGCCGCCGACTCCACGCCCTATCCCCTTTTGGGATGTACGTTCTTGCGGCTCAATAGGTTCCGGGGTGCCCCATCCTTTCCCTTGTTTTGGGAAAGGGTGGGACTAAGACCTCGACTTCGTTATCCCGTGCTCGGGAGACCGCCTAGTCCCTTCCGCCGCGCTCACGGCACCTGTGATTCTGATCACAGAAGGCTGTGAGGCACGGTGATACGGTTTTAGTGTCCAAACCCGACCTTTAGCAGGACAAGTGCAATGCCCACACGAACCTTTTCTTCGTTCGAAGCTTTCTTCGCCGCGAACCTGCATTCTGATTTGCGGGGGATGGTGCTCGGCGCAGGCGCGAAAACTGGGTGATGACCCAACAATTGCTCGAGGAACTGGAAAAGCTCAAACGCGAACGACGTGAAGGAAAACTACGATGATACGAACCTTGCTCTTACCCCTTTCCCTGATTCTCTGGTTGAGCCTATCTGCGTTCGCGCAGGACAAGCCCGAGCCCGCTGCGCAGGCGAAGCCAGCCACTGCCGATCAAGCGCCAGCCACCACCGAATCGGAGGCGGCCCGTACCGCGGAACTGGCAAAAGCCGCGCAAAACCCCGTGGCTAACATGATCAGCTTCCCCATCCAGAACAACACCAACTTCGGCATCGGGCCCTATTCTCGCGATCAAGACGTGCTGAACTTTCAGCCCGTCATCCCATTGCACATCACGAAGAATTGGAACCTGATCACCCGCACGATTTTGCCCGTCATCTGGCAACCCAACCCGTCGCAGCCGAGCCAGGGCTGGTATGGTCTTGGAGACTTGAATCCCAGCCTGTTCTTCTCTCCAGCTAAGCCCGGCAAACTGATCTGGGGCGTCGGCCCAGCACTCGTTTTTCCCACCGCGACCGCGAACGAGTTAGGCCAGGGAAAAGTCAGCGCGGGCCCAGGTGTCGTTGTTCTTACCACTCCCGGTCACTGGGTCATCGGCGCTCTCGCCAACAACGTCTGGTCGTTTGCCGGTACGGGCAGCCGTCCGCCCGTCAATCAGTTCCTGCTGCAGTACTTCATTAACTACAACATGAAGAAGGGCTGGTACGTCACCACCGCGCCCATCATCACCGCCAACTGGAGGGCCAGCAACGGCAACGACTTGACCCTGCCTTTCGGTGGCGGTTTCGGCAGAATCATGAAGATCGGCTTCCAGCCCACCAACCTCCAGCTTCAGTTCTTTGGCAACGTCAAGTACCCTGCGGGGACTTCGCCGTGGGGCATGCGGTTCCAAATTGCGTTGCTGTACCCCAAGTTCTCCAAGGCGCAGGAAGAGGAAATGCTCAAGATGAAACTCGAACAATTGGAAAAGGAACAACAGCAGGGAGCGCCGAAGAAGTGATCCAGTGCAGGTGCTAATGTTAGATGATCTTTTCATCGCAACTTCATCGCAACCCTCCCGCAGAGGGAGGAAAACTCAGAAGTTCGTAAAGGAGAGCTGTATGGACTTAGGAGCAAACGTTAGAAAACTGGCACTGGGAGCGCTTGCCATCTCCAGTTTCTTGATGGCGGGCGGAGCAGGCCCACTCACCGCGCAAACACAAGCGAAATTGCCCACGGTTCCACCGGCAACTGGGCAGAAACCAAACATTATCCTCATTGTGTCTGACGACTTCGGATACGGCGACTCGGGTCCCTACGGAGGCGGACCTGGACGCGGCATGCCAACCCCCAATATCGATCGTCTCGCGGCTGAAGGCATGACGTTCTTCTCCTTCTATGCCCAGGCCAGTTGCACACCAGGCCGGGCTGCCATGCAGACCGGGCGCATTCCCAACCGCAGCGGTATGACGACAGTGGCCTTTCAAGGCCAGGGCGGCGGACTTCCGGCAGCCGAGTGGACCCTTGCCTCGGTGTTAAAGCAGGCCGATTATCAGACCTTTTTCACCGGCAAATGGCACTTGGGTGAGGCCGACTATGCCCTGCCCAACGCGCACGGCTATGACGTAATGAAGTACGCGCTCTTATATCACCTCAACGCCTATACCTACGCCGACCCGAAGTGGTTTCCGGCCATGCCCACGGAACTGCGCGAAATGTTCGCCAAGGTGACCACGGGCGCGCTCTCCGGCAATGCTGGAGAGAAACCCCATACCGACTGGCACGTGAACGGCGAATACGAAAACACACCCGAGAAGGGTTGGGTCGGAATTCCGTACCTGGATGACTACATCGAGAAGGCCGCGATCGACTATCTGGACGGCGCGGCAAAGTCGGGCAAGCCCTTCTTCATGAGCGTCAACTTCATGAAGGTGCACCAGCCCAATCTTCCGTCGCCGGACTACATTGGCAAGTCGATGGCGAAGAGCAAGTATGCCGACTCGCTGGTCGAGGCCGACTCGCACATCGGCCATGTGATGGACAAGATCCGCGCGCTCGGCATCGACAACAACACGATCGTTATCTGGACCACGGACAACGGCGCGTGGCAGGATGTCTATCCCGACGCTGGCTATACGCCTTTCCGCGGCACCAAGGGCACTGTCCGCGAGGGCGGCAACCGCGTTCCCGCCATCGCCTGGTGGCCGGGCAAGATCAAGGCTGGTGAGAGGAACTACGACATCGTTGGCGGTCTCGACCTGATGGCCACCTTCGCGTCAATCGCCGGTGTCAAGCTGCCCGAAAAGGACCTCGAAGGGCAACCGATGATGTTCGATAGCTACGACATGACTCCGCTGCTGCTTGGCACAGGAAAATGCGCCCGCGATAAGTGGTATTACTTCACCGAGCTCGATCTCACGCCGGGTGCAATCCGGGTCAACCAATTCAAGGCGGTTTTCGATCTGCGCGGCGATGGTGGCCAGGCAACGGGAGGCTTGGCGGTAGACAGCAACCTCGGCTGGAAAGGCCAGGCCAAACTGTTCGCTATCGTTCCGTCGGTTTACGACCTCTGGCAGGATCCCCAGGAGCGGTACGACATCTTCATGAACAACTACACCGAGAGCACCTGGACAATGCCGATATTTGGACAGGCGGTCAAGGAAATCATGCAGACGTACATAAAGTACCCGCCCCGCAAGCTGCAATCGGAGAACATCCCGTATATCACCCTGCCCCAATACCAGTTGTTAAAGGGCATGCAGGAGCAGCTCAAGAAGGACGGCTTCCAATTCAACATTCCCGTGGAATAGGACGGGGCGGAATCTGAGCATTTTGGGGCGCTCCGTCAATCGGCAGGGCGCCCCAATTCAATGTCTAGCCAGTCGCGCGGCGTGAGCCTGGCTAACCCGGCAATCCCTGGCAGGAGCCATGAGGCGGACTCACAAGATATTTTGGCGGTGGGCCTTTTTCGTGTGCTTCGCGTGCTTGCCCGCCTTCACACAACAGAACGTTCAATTCCTGCCGGAAGTGGATGCCTATCTAAAGCTGAACTCGATGTTTCGCGTGTATGTGGAGGCCAAGGACGATCAGGACGGTGGTGATTCGGCCCAGGCAGGGATAGGTCCGAGCGTTCAGCTCTACTTGAAACCCCTAGCCAGGCTCAAAACAATGCGAGCTTTCGATCTCGACGATGCGAAGTCCAGATTTTTGGTTCTGGAGACAGGATATCGCTACATCGGAGAGCCGGACACGCCCACCGAAAATCGAATGATTGCGGCTGCGACCTTTAATTTTCCCATGAAGGCCGGATTCAGCGTCTCGGACCGCAACCGGTTCGAATTCGACTGGAGAAACGGCGATTACAGTTGGCGCTATCGCAGCAAACTGACGCTTGAGCGGACGGTCTCCATCCACTCCTACCACCACATTCCTTACGTCGCCGTCGAGCCATACTACTTGAGCCAGTACAACAAGTGGAGCACCACCGCTCTCTACGTCGGCGGCCTTTTCCCCGTGGGCCGGCATGTAGAATTCAATCCATACTACGAGCACGAGAACAATACCGGTGGGAAGACGAACCATCCGGAAAATGCCGTCGGACTGGCACTGTACCTCTACTTCTCGTTGGATAGCAGATGATTTCAATTCTTCGGGTATTTGGCGTGACATCGCCATGTCGTACGTTATCCGTGACGGCGTGAGACATTAGACACGTGGGTTTCGTTGAAAGCCCGTCCGTGGCGGGAATACGTGATCGTCGAGGCTAACTGCTTTAGGACGGGACAGTTTATTGGCGATATCAGGCCATATCACCAACAACCCAGCCGCCCGTTCTGCCACTCCCAAGATGCGTCATCAGATTGCGGGTAAGTTCAGCCCAGAGTGCCACCGCGAGAGCGAGGCTTCCAGGCTTTGACATCCCCGAGGGACTTTTGCAAAAAGCCGCCTAAAATGCCCACTTGGTCAGATTCTTGTGCAGAGCCGAAATTACTATCCACTCTCGAGACTGCAACGCGTTGGTTTATTTGGCTCCCAAGTCCGCAAGATACTTCTTCACGAACTCCACTCTTCTCTGCCGATTGACCATGGTCGTAGCCGGCATTCTCATTGCCACTGAATCCGACTTCACGGCTACCCTCACCGGAGACTCAGGGCGGGTTACCTCCAGCTTCGTAGGTTCCGCTATGAGAACGGGCTTTACCGGATAAGCCTTCTTCCTCGGAATCAGATTCCCGAGCTTCGCATACAGATCTATCTTTGCAGCTGCGGGCAATCTGTCTATCTTCGCCTGCAATTCGCTATCGGGATTCCTGTCTGGATCGCCATCTTCCTTTGCGCCAGTCGCCTTCGCTGAAACGGCCGCACCCTTACCCGTTTTTGAAGGCTCCCTGACAGCAAATGTCAGGTCGCCGACAAACCAGCTTTGCTTGCTCGGCTGCAAGAGTGTAAAGGTAAGCAACATCCCATCGCCTTTGGGTTGAATACTGATGCCCATAGGCTGCAAGTTATCGTCGTTCTGCGCGCCCTCCCAGATGTTGTTGGAGGTGAGGCTGACGACATTCGGAATCTGCACTCGTATTTGCGTTGGCCGGTAAAAGAGGGGCTGGTCGTCGGATCCGCAAAAGCCCTGATCGCCCCAGTTCCTCACAAAGAACGCCCAGGACGTCTGTCGAACATCAGTGCCGCCTAGATCCACAAACACGGCATATGCGGGATGTAATTCCGTCTTCCCGCGGTGAAGCGTGTCGAGGTTCAAAAGACCGATGACCTTAACGAAGTGACCATCGAGCATTGCGGAAGCATGCGCCTTGTCAACGTCGACCGCATTGTGGTGGAAGTTATCCCACCAGGTGTGCGTGTCGTCCCAGTTGTCGACGGTTTCGTCGGAATTAAACTCGACGTGAATTTCCGATTCAGCAGTGCTGTAGAGAGCCTGATCATCGCGCACCAGGTTGAGCGTGTAATCATCGTCCAAAAGAGAGGAACTGTGATCGTCCCAGATCGCCGTGCCTTCATAAGTTACGGGCATCAGGTTGACATGTGGGCCACACCAAATACCCCCGTTGAACGAAGGCGGATCGCTCATGCAGTTCGGATACTGCGGCGAACTCGTCCAATCATCGGGATTGTCGGAGTCCGATTCCAGCGGACAACTCTGCGATGGATTGGGCAGAACGTTCTGCTCGACTTGTTTGCCCCAGCGTGGATTGAGGGGATAGGGATTCGGGTCGAACTTGCTGGCTGCGACATCGAAGTCTTTGAAATGGCGGGTTTGGCATCCCGTGCACAATAACAACCCCGCTGCGCTCAGCAAGCAACATAGGTATTTGATCAAGATGTTCTTCATAGGCACCCCACATACGCTACTCGGCCTGGCGGCCGGGTGCTTTTGGTAAGCAGCATAGCACTCCAAGGGCGTTTTGGACGATTTATCAAAAAGATTCTAAAGGTGTTTTCGTAACTCGCGCTGGCGATCAGGATGGGGCCGGGTGCCCCAGGTTCGCGCCGGCTTCCGGCGATAACCTGGGATTCTGGACACGGTTCGGGAACGATGTCCGTCCCGCGGTCCGTACGCCCCAGCCCGCGGCCACGCTTCCGTCGCGCGCTGGTTTTGCGCGCGGCGTGTGGCAAGGGCGGCATAATGATAGCCCGGCACGCAGCGCAGCGGAGTGCTGGGTAGGCGGCATATAAAATCTCCCAGCCCCTTTAGGGGCGGCACTCTTCCCCGAGGGCGTGAGCTCGAGCCTCTTAAGACCAATACAATCCCCGCGCTGAAACCCACGGCCGCTGATTTGGCGCGCGGGCGAAACATCCGCTCTTACTCGAAACTTGAAACTAGCCGCTGGTTACTAAAGTACCCTCCCCTAGGCGCTTTTAACTTGCATCCACCTTTCACTTCCGCGACCCTATACACGTGGGGCGACTCACTGCTGTCTTTCGCTGCCCGCTCATCGCGGTCGGCCTGTTGTACTTGGAGGATGTATGTCTGTGAATACCCGTGACCATCTCAGAGAAGATGGAGTCTCCGGAAATTCACCCGCACTTCGTGGCCGCAACCCCTGCTACTTCCGCCTCAACCTTCGCTCGCGCCGCCTGACTCACTCCAATCCAGCGACTAACTCATTGTGGCTCAATATTTTACCTGCAAGTCCAACGCGCTCAATATTTTGCGCGGACTTTCGCCTTTCGCCCCTTATGTTTTCAATATTTTACGAGCAGGGGGGAGGGGGAGGGGGGTACACGCGCCCCCGGAATCTGCCCAAAAGACAAAGGCCAGCCCGAAGGCCAGCCTTCTATGTCTTTCGCCAAAAACTACTTACGGAAACCCAGGACTACGCTTCGGCGCTGGCGGATTCTTCCACCGCGACCGGCGCAACTTCGGCTCCAGCTTCCTTGCCGACCGTCACCTTCACCGTGACCGTGACGTCTTTGTGCAGCTTGATCGGCACGTTGAACTCGCCGACCGTTTTCAGCGGCACGTCGAGATCGATCTTGCGGCGGTCGATGGCGAAGCCCTTGGCTTCCAGAGCGTGCGCAATGTCGGCCGAAGTGACCGAGCCGAACAACTGATCGTGCTCGCCCGACTTGCGGGTGAACGCCAGTTCTTGGCCGGAGAGCTGCTGTCCCAGGGCTTCCGCGCTGCCTTTTTCTTTGGCAGTCTTGCGCACCGAAGCGGCCTTCATCTGCTCGATGACAGCCTTATTGCCGGCGGTCGCTTCAATCGCCAGCTTGTGCGGGATGAGGTAGTTGCGGCCATAGCCCTCGGCAACTTTCACCACGTCGCCGCGGTGGCCGAGCTTGTTTACGTCTTCCTTCAGTATGACTTCCATGTCTCAAACTCCGTATCAATCTTGATTAGCATTCAGCAATTAGCAATAAGCGATAAGTCATGCAGATTATTGGCAAGTCGCCATGCGTCGCTTTTCGCCATTGGTAGTCAGCCATGCGCTACTTCTTCCAGCTTGAAACTCGAAACTGGAAACTTGAAACTGAAACTACCTGCTCGAGAACGGCAGCAGCGCGATGTTGCGCGCCTGCTTGATGGCGTCGGCCAGACGGCGCTGGTGCGGCGTGCACACGCCGGTCAAACGCCGGGGAACGATCTTGCCCGACTCGGCGACAAACTGCCCGAGCAGGCGCACGTCCTTGTAATTCACGCCATCGATCTTCTCGACGCAGAACTTGCAAACCTTCTTGCGGCGGAAGAATTTCCGCCCGCCTTCACGCGGTCCGCCAGGACCTCCGCCGGGACGCCCCGCAGGCCGTGGGCCACGCGGTCCGCGATCGCCACCGCCGCCACCGCCTTCGGGACGCGAGCTCGGCGCGGAACTGCTGCTACCGCCTTCGTTCGCAGCTACGGGAGCCGCGCTATTCGTCGTTTCGTCTGCCATGTTTCTCCTTCGGGCCATCACCGGCCCAATTCAATCTCTGGTTGTTGCATTGGAGCCAAGCTGCGATCAGTTCGTCATCCTGAGCGAGAACGCGGCGAACATCCGCGTTCGAGTCGAAGGACCTGCTGTTCTTAGCTGCGCTCGCGAAAATCTAAACACTCGCCGGAGCCGTATCCGCTTCTGTCGTTGCCGCCGCTGCCGACGCCGCTGCTTCGGCCGCAGTAGCTGCCGCGGAGGCCGCCGCTGCTTCCGCTGCCGCTGCCCGTGTGCCCTTGCCGCGAACCTTGGCATCGCGCAGCGCTTTTACCTTGGCCATGCGCTTCTGTTCTTCGTCCACGCGCACCGTGATGAACTTGATCACCGGCTCAGTCACGCGCAGGCGGCGCTCCAGTTCCTTCACCATGGCGCCATCGCCTTCGAGAACCATGAGGACGTAGATGCCGTCCTGGAACTTGCGCACGACGTACGCCAACCGGCGCTTGCCCATGCGTTCCACGTTCTTCACCGTGCCGCCGGCGGTGGCCACGTGGCCTTCCATTGTGGCAACCAGCTTGTCCTGGTCTTCTTCCGTCATGTCCGGACGCACGATGAACATCACTTCGTAAGTACGTTGCATTCTGTTTTCTCCCGGCTGGTAGAGCGGACCTTCAGGTCCGCGTCCCGCCCTTTGAACTCTTTACGGGGCTTCAGCCCCGGGTTACGCCACGGCTAAAGCCGTGTCTTTGGGTAGCCTTCGCTTTCGCCGGCCTGAAGGCCGGCACTACGTTACTCTTCCGTCGCCGACGCTTCTTCAGGCTTCCGGTTGAAACGGTTCATCGCCGCGTGCAACCCTTCCCGGAAGATGACCCCGACGGCCTCGGCCGCCGTGTCCAGCACCTGGTCAACGACCGGGTACTGCGATTTCTTAAACTGCGACAGCACGTACTTCGCGCCGTCGCCCACCGGATGGTCCGGCCCGACTCCCATGCGGATGCGCACAAACTCCGGCGTACCCAGCGCTCCGATCACCGACTCTACGCCGTTATGTCCCGCCGAACGGCCGCGCTGCCGAATCCGCAGCGTGCCGAACGGCAGATCGAGCTCGTCGTAGAGCAGCACCAGGTCCTGCCCGGGTTGCACCTCGTATTCTTCCACCAGTTCGCGCACCGACAGGCCGCTCAAGTTCATAAAGGTTTCCGGCTTGGCCAGCACCACTTCGGTTTCTCCGATGCGGGCCCGCGCCGTCTGCGCGCGACAGTTGCGGTTGTTCACCCGTACGCCGCACTGTTCGGCAATGCGGTCCACCGCCAGAAACCCCAGGTTGTGCGGTGTGAACTGGTATTCGACGCCCGGATTGCCGAGCCCGACGATCAGTTTCACGCCGCCTACTTCTTCTTCTCGGACTTCTCTGCCTTGTCG